>Ga0075425_100003970_pt1 | contig 15166 bp, 19 predicted proteins | sample SoiMethybrSBSTD4_FD_75300 | JGI IMG/M metagenome (GOLD analysis project Ga0075425, IMG submission 75300) | Bulk soil microbial communities from a Populus tree surrounding site in Tennessee, USA - Soil MetaG P. TD hybrid SBSTD4 | ecosystem: Environmental > Terrestrial > Soil > Tree plantation...
GCGGTATGGTAATGGTCCCATGCGCGACGTCAACCACTCCGGTATCCAGCAATTGAACAGGCCCGACCAAGCTACGATTGGTGTCGGAAGGTGGTGGTCCAAAGTACGATAGAGGGACTGAAGTTCCTATGGAAGCAGGCGCCGGAAACAAATTGCATCCCGGGCCGGGACCGATCGGGCCGGGGCCGGGTCCCTGCTCGGAATTGAAAGTCGTCGGCGCTGGTGCAGTAGTTGATGCCAGCTCCAAGCTCGTCGGCGCTGTAGCTACTGGACGCTTGGCGCGAGCGTGCATTGCAAGGATTTCTGGCGAGAGCGGTTGCTTGACGAGAACCGGCGTTTTCAGCGTTTGAGGCGGGTCTTGCGCAGCAGCAGAGTTAGAGAGCAAACCACTGACACCGAGAATGACGAGAGCAGCGATGGATAGCCTGCTCGCGGGGGAGTGCGACGACACACATTCGCTACCTTTTCTTCCAAACCTTCGAAACAACGTGCAAACTACTCTTTGCATTTTCTATCTCCTCGTTTCATGAGTCGCGCTGTATTACGAGCAGCACGGTGTACATGGGATACGAAAGAAGCGAGGAAGCTACAAGATAAGGTGTGGCCGAATTTGCTACTTGGAAGCGTAGTGTGTCGGATCTTGCGCTTGTGACTTGTTTAGACGTTTTCTGAATTCAGTTGGCGTCAGACCACAGAAGTTTCTAAATTCACGGCTGAAGTGGCTGCGGTCGATATTGCCCAGCGTCGCTCTAATCTCTTTCACGCTTAAGAACGTTTCCAACAACATCCTCTGTGCCTCTCGCATTTTCAATGTCCGCATATAGTGCGATGGTGATTGGGACATTTCGGCCTTGAAAAGATGACAGAAGTGCCAACGAGACATATTCACAGAGCGTGCTAAGTGGGCGACCGATATGCGCATGCACAAATTAGCGTGTAGGTGTTCAACAACCACTCGTATTCGACGGTCTATTTGCGGATGACCGGGTCGCCACACCTTCAGCTGGCGATTGCCGGGAAACACACGGCCCTCAAGCTGCAAAGCATTTTGCATGGATCCTCCCTGTTTCTGGCTGGAGGCAGGGCGGCTCAGGAAAACTAAGCCTCCTTACATCCGTCGGATGCCCACTTGGCGAAAACTCCCTGCTCATGGGGCCTAACCACGAACACCTTCTCCAACGCGGTTAACTTTACTTATGCCGAATCGCATCTGGAGATCTCTCTCCATCCAGCGGCATCAGCCGCACATCCCAAGAGACACCAGACTTCTGAGGCAGATAGCATTTCACGAGGTCGCAGGCTTGGTAGAAGAGTGTCCCTTTCAGGGTAATTGTCTTGGCCTGGGTGACTGAGCCGACGAACGTCCGGTCGGCCGAAACTACCACGTACTGCAGCAGACGGAAGTTACCTTCATAGACCGGTACTGACTCATTGATCGCAGGTAAGAAGAGCACCTTTGCTTTAGGGTACCGCACCGGCAGCAACCTCAAGTCTGGCGATGCCTTCATTATCAATTGGATCGGTTTGTATCCTTTAACCTCGGGAGCATAAACATGCGTGTCCGGCGGCAATGCGACTTCAGCCGCCAGGGTGAAACGGCTCCCCGGAATTACTGCCTCGTCGGTCTGGGCCAGAGTCAGCTTGATGTATGGAGCCGCGACTTCACGGCCGTTGCCTTCTACCAATTCCGGGAACAACTTTAGGATCAGACTACCGGCGGTGTCGCGATCGGTGTACGCCGTCTCAAAAAACCTCTCCTTCACTGTGTCATTTGGCGTCACGTAAAAATACCCCGGACGCGCCATGCCTTTGGTGAATCCGGTTGCTTCCGTGTTCAACACTCCGTAACTCCGAATGATTTCGGACTTGGGATCCGCGATCAGTGGATACTCAATCCTGTGTCGTTGAGTAAAATCTCCGAGGATTGCCTCCGAGTCGTAGCTGATGGCAGCCAGCCCGACGCCCTGCTGGCGGGACTTTTCACGTGCACTCTGCAACTGGACCAGTTGCTGTTTGCAGAAGGGTCACCAATCGGCCGAGCGGAAGAACAGGAGCACCAGACCGTTGGGTCCCATTAGAGAGGAGAGTGTTTGCTCTTTCGCGAACTGATCTCGCGCCCGGAATGGGGGGGCGGGCTTGCCCGCGGGAACGCCAGGCAGGTTCTGGGCTGCAGGACTTAATGCCGTGGCAAGCAAGACGAGTCCCGCCAGTAATCGTCGCATGAGCCTCCAAAACTGTCTCAATTCAGCGATGGTTGCGAGAGAACATCTGTAATTCGTAGTCAGCGGTCCCGAGTTTGGGGACCGCCATTCTTGCGCGAATTGAAGTCGAACCCGAGGAACGCAGTATAGGTTAGTACGACGACCGCGTGATTGTTTCTGTCGCCGACCCGAAACTGGTGGACAGCCGAGCGCCCTGCCCCTCCACGTTTGATTCATCACGCGATCACTACACTAGTTCTGCTTCATGCTGTCGTCCTTCTTCATGCCGTCGTCCTTCTTCATGCCGTCGTCCTTCTTCATGCCGTCGTCCTTCTTCATGCCGTCGTCCTTCCTCGCCTTTTTCTTGGACTTCTTGTCCTTCTTCATGTCGTCTTTCTTCATGCTGTCGCCCTGTTTCATACTGTCGTCCTGTTTCATGCTGTCCTGCTTCATGGCATCGCCAGACTGTGCAAAAGCCGAAAGCGACACTGCCAGAAGACACATTGCCATCAGCCTGCGAATCATCTTGTTCATGAACTTTTCTCCTATTCACGTTCGAATTGACGCCGAGGAAGATGGGCGCACACATGGGATGTGAAGTACCGTGGAAAGTTACAGGATCCTTCTTCCAAATTGCGCCTTTCGGAAGGTCCTCCAGTTGGTAGTCATAAGACCGCAAGAATTCTTCGCTGCCGTGCGACTTTTTGCGAATTGGTCCATCTGTGTAATATGGTGGAACGCTGTCCGAGAGCAGCCACCCCTGAGAGCGCTCTATTCTCCACAAAATGCCGACCCACCTAGACAACGAGCAGTCGATCGTGGCCGCGGCCCAGGCGGGCGATTCGGACGCTTTCGTTACTTTGCTGAATCAGTACAGCCGGCACATTTATCGCCTTGGTCTTAGCATTACCGGCAATCACCAGGATGCCGAGGACGTCCTCCAAGAATCGTCGCTAAAGGCCTATCGCGCGATAGCGGAGTTTCAGGGGAACTCGCGCTTCTACACTTGGCTGGTGCGCATCGCGGTGAACGTGGCCTTGGGCAAGCTAAGGAAGCGCGCCTTGTGGAAAGAGTCATCGCTTGATGAGCCACGAGAAGGCGACGATGGCAGCTACGTCCCCATGGAAATCGAAAGTTGGGGCGATGATCCGGAAAAGGCCTGCCTGCACAACGAACTGCAGCAGCTATTGGCGGAAGTTATTCAGAAGCTGGACCCAAAATCGCGGATAATCTTTACTCTTCGGGACGTTGAGAAGTTCACGATCGAGGAGACTGCCAAACTCCTCGGCCTAAGCATCCCCGTGGTAAAGACGCGACTCTTACGCTCTCGACTGAAGTTGCGCGAGGAATTGACCAAGTATTTCGGAAAGGATGCCCGCAATGCGATGCCGACAAGTCGTCGATAAAATCTCTGAATACATCGACGGCGAGCTTGACCCCGAACTGGTGCGTGAACTTGAGCGCCACCTGCAGCATTGTGAGGACTGCCGCGTCGTAGTGGATACCACGCGCAAAACCGTAGAGGTTTTCTGCCATACGGAACCCGCACCTCTACCCAACGACGTGCGCGAACGACTGAACCAAATGTTTAGGCACAGCTTCCGTAAAGGCGAGCCGACTGAACTAGCACGAAGATTCAAGCACTAATCAAAGTCGGGAGTGAGGCCAAGGCCCGATGAGAACCGGTTGGCACAGGCGAAGAGCGACGTAACCAGGATAGCATCGAAAATGTCAGCATCGTTCCAGCCCAATTGTCGGAGATTCTCAATGTCCGTGCGCTGCATGTCGCCGGGGCGGTTTGTAAGCTTCTCGCAAAACTTCAACAGCTCCATGACCTTTGGATCGAGCGGCGCCGACTTGTAGTCGATGGAAAGCCTGCGACTGAGGGACTTGTCGATACCCATCCGGCCCAGGATCTCCAAATGCTGTGGAAGGCAATAGCTGGACATGTTGATTCCGCTGACGACGGTGGCAATCTGCTCCTTGACGATCCTGGGCAATCCCCGCTCTTCCTGCATGGCGTTCGTAAAGAGGTTAACTTGGTCTTGAAGAAGCTGAGCATTGTGGCCCAAAGCCTGGAAATAGTTGGGCAGGAAGCCCCAATGGCGAGTGACTTCTTCGTAGATCTTCCTCACCTCTGGGCTGGCTTGTTCGTCCGGTAGAACTGGGAGAAAAGGCATCACAACACCCGTAGCGGATTGACAATCTCCGCGTTGAGAAAACGTAGCTCTCAAAATCGCAAGACCAGGCTCACGGTCGCGGTGGATGGATGATAGACGAATCTCGGGACGCTCCGCAATTAGAAGCGGCCCTCCTTTTTGAATAAGAAATGATGCGGATTGAAACTTATTCCCGCCAGCCCGATCTGATGTTTCATGCGAATGACTTTCGCGTTGGCGATCGTTTTCAGCTTGGCGTGGACGGTTGCCGCACCTGCGCAAGAGAAACTGAACCATAAATATAAATAACGACGTAATCGGTCTTCCTCGCGAACCGTCGACGGACGCTCACGGTCGCCGAGATTCCACTCATCAGAATCTCAGATCGATCCAGAACGCTGTGATCGTTGACCGCAAGGCGGAAACGGTGCTTGCAGCCAAGATATCGCTCCATCGTCTGAACTGAAACGATGTGCCGGCACACGTTATCTCCCCTGCACGACCTCTAATTGAAAGGATTCTTCGGCGATCTTGTTTTTATCGGCATAACGCTTGAGAGCCTCTTCCGCTGCCTCGTGAAATGAGAGTTTGTCAGCCTTGCTAGATTATTTACCACATCCGAAACTTATTGTTCTGTGGTCCATCCAAGTCCACGCAATTGTCTTAGAGTTTGGCCCTGGTGAATCGTCCGAGCGTGCTGACTGGTACTCCAGTCTGCCGTGCCGGGGATCTTAAAGGAGACAGAATGAAAGCCATTGAATTAAGCGGGTTGGAGGGATTCAAAAGCCTGAGGGTTGCCGACGTTGAAAAGCCGAAGCCGGCCGCAAATCAAATCCTGATCGAAGTGATGGCAGCAGGAATCAACTTTGCGGAGCTTGAGTTGACCTGGGGTCGGTATCCAGCCCTAAAACCGCTTCCGTACGTTCTCGGTTTTGAAGCTGCAGGGATCGTTGTCGAGATTGGCTTGCACGTGAAGAACCTAAAAGTGGGCGATAAGGTCACGGCAATTGTTTCCAGCGGCGGATATGCGGAATATGCCACTGCCGATGCTCACGTTGCCATTCCGATTCCCAGTGGGATCTCCTTTGCTGAGGCGAGCACCATCCCGGTTCAGGGTGTATCGGCGTATGCCCTTTTGAAGTTCGCGGCTAAACCGCAAGCGCACGAGACCATCCTTGTGCAAGCTGCGGCGGGTGGCGTCGGACTATACCTTGTGCAACTGGCGAAGATCATCGGCGTAAAGCGAGTCATTGCTCTGGCCAGTGCCAGGGAAAAGCTCGATTTGGTGAAAAGTTTAGGCGCCGATGCTGCCATCAACTACAGCGATAAGAGCTGGCCAGATCAAGTGAGAGACGCGACTGACGGAAAAGGGGTTGAGGTTGTCTTAGAGGCGGCGTCGGGCGAAGTGGGGGACGAAAGCTTCAAATTGATCGCTCCTTTCGGACGCATTGTTTTCTTCGGATCCAGAAACATTCACGACACGATTCCTTCCGAGAAGACCCAGCAGCTGATTTATAAGAACCAAGCGCTCATTGGCTTCAATGTTCCTACGCTGCGGCCGGAACAAATCGGTGAATGTGTGCCAGAACTTCTGAACTTAATTGCGCAAGGCAGAGTCAAACTGTTCGCAAATACCGCTTTTCCGCTGTCTGAAGTCAAGAAGGCGTATGAAGCCGTTTCGAGTCGGCATACCATCGGCAAGGTCGTCTTGACTCCATAGTCAAAAGTGTTCACACGTGGAGAACGAGACATGAGAACGCGGCGATCTTCTAGTCATGCCGGCGTTGGCGAGCTGGGTAGGCTGCGACCTTGAGGCAGTTTCCACCCAGACGATGCTTAGGCTGCAACCGGGTTCGAGCTGATTCAGGAGAAGGCGAATGAGGCGTATTGGACGTGGCTCACAAGTGATGGTCCGATCTGGGGCTTCGTCTTGCCGGGACGATCAACCGTTGGTAGGGTTCGAAGAGTTGGCCATGCCCCTGTTCGATTCCCTTTATAACTTCGCGCGGTGGATTGCGCGCGATTCGGACGATGCCGAGGATCTTGTGCAAGAGACTTACCTAAAGGCTTTACGCAGTTTCGCATCCTTTCAGCCTGGCACCAACTTCCGAGCATGGATATTTCAAATCCTGAGGAACACGTTTCTAAGCTCGCGCACAAAATTCGAGCGACGCATGACCGAGGCGCTGGACTCGGACGAGGGTGAGCCTGAACTCGCTGTTGATACCGAGACTCCCGAAACGATTCTGATAAATCGCTCTGATTCCCAACTGCTGCAGCGCGCCATCGACGATCTTCCGGTGTATTACCGCGAGACCCTCCTTCTTTGTGAAGTGGAGGAAATGTCCTACCAGGAGATCGCGCAAATATTGTCGATCCCGATAGGAACCGTTATGTCACGCCTGGCCAGAGCCCGGAAGGCAGTTCGCGAGTCACTCGGTAGCACTCCCGGTGCCCCACCATCAAGGCACTTGTCTCATCAGATCGAGACACAGGAGAAAGGTGCTGTAGCGTAGCGCGAAGATTAGGCAAGGAGGTTGCATGATTAATAAAGTGAAATTCGCCATTTTTGTCTTAGCTCTTGCGACAGGGTGCTTAGCACAGGAAGGTTTGACGATTGATAACAAGCACAAGGAGAGGGTGTCTACCCCAGAAGCGCAGAAGATCTACATCTCGGCGTGTTCAGGCGTCCGAGAAGAGTTCGATCTCCAGCGTCCGATCCTTCAGTGGGTCAAACTTGTTCTGGGCGCCGACAAGAACGAGCTATCGATTCAAGGACGAGAAATCAGGCTTACCAAATGGGATCGTTACGCCTTCGCCCAGGGCGTCGCGTGGCTGGCCTTTGAGGATCTCATGCCGTCGCAACAGCGGTTGACCATAGCAAAGCGGGCCATAATCCGGGTGGATTCAACTGTGGAAGTCGAACATCTTGCAAAATAGCAGGCTGGCCTGCGACCCGTCGTCGAGAATGCTTCATCGGTACTCTCACGCGGGCTCGGCTATCATGATGCTTCGGAGGAAGGCAATGGAAAGCATGGGCGTATCCAAGATTGCTACCTGCTTCGCTAGATGCAAGGCACAACCAAGCCCGCTTTCGAGCACCAGAATTTTGTCTGCTATTAGCTCTGAGCTTTTAGCCAAGAGCTAGGCACCAAGACCCTCAAACCTATGACGCATCGGACTTAAACAATTTCGCAAGGCTATCGATATCCGAAGCACTAGCGTCGCCGATTACGAAATAGCGCAGCCCGCCCTGACTCCACGTCTCCATGTTGAACGACACGTTCTTCGGCGTGAAAGAATTCTCGTTCAACCTGCCTGGCAATCTCAAAGACCGTTCCTGGAACACGAACACAGAAATGTGGTGCTTCCGCACATCGTAGATCAGATGCGCGCCCGGCGTTTGGTCAAGGTAGGTCATGCGGCCTCCAAGCAGAGAAAACTCGGAGTTCTTCAGTTCTGGCAAATCGAACGCGAAGGGGATCTTTCCCTGGAACCAGGGTTTCACCGTGTGCCGATCCGTGGAGATCACATCCACCAGCGATGAGCTGGCCAGCGTCGCCACGTGCAGGTCTGCGACCTCACTGTAGACCTGTTCTGTGCGCACTCGCTCTCGCTGTGCGTAAGTGGCAGTCAGACCGACGACCGCAAGAACAGCGATAACAGCTGTTGCCGTCATCCACGCCAAGCCGAATCTTCCGCGTCGCGGTTTCGCCGCAATGCTCTGCTGCATCCGTCTCCGGAACTCAACACTGGGAGTAAAACGTTTTCCTGCGGCCTGAATAGTGCGCTTCGTCTGTACGCGCGTAAGGGCATCCGCCGAGCAAGAGGGGCAGTTGTGCACATGAACGTCAAAGGCCCGCATCTCCTCCGACGGAAGCTCACCGTCGAGGTAGGTATCGAGTTTCGTCTTCCAAGACTCACAAACCATGGTTCATCCTTTTTGAAACTGCAGCCGTAGGCCATCACGTAACGTTTTTCTGGCTCGCGATAATCGCGACATCACCGTGCCTATGGGAATGGAAAGCGTTTCTGCAATTTCCTGTTACGACATCTCCTCCACGTCACACAGCAGGAGGACTTCACGGGAGTATACCGGCAACTCTTCGATCGCACTCTGCACCACTTGGAGGTTCGAGTGCTCCATTAGAATCGTTTCCGGCGTGTTGCCCTCAACTGGCAGTTCGGGTTCGTCCTCGTCGGAATCAAGGGATAGAGTCGTTGTCGGCTTCAATCCCGTACGCGACGTCAAGAACGTGTTACGCAAGATTCGATACATCCATGCTCGGAAATTGGTTCCCAAACGGAACGACGAGAATCCCTTCAACGCCTTGGCGTAGGTTTCCTGAACCAAGTCTTCAGCTTCCTCGCGATTCCGTGTCAGCCAGTGCGCGAAGTTGTATAGCTGATCGAAGAGCGGCATTGCCAGTTCTTCGAACGAATCGGGTTGAGCGTCCAAGCGGGTCAAATACACAGTCTTTAACTATCGGGGAGCACTTTTATTCCCTCACATAAAGAATTAGTTCTTTGGGGAATAAAGCATCGTCTGGCCGGTTATCACTAATGAGCCCGGCAGATTCCACGTAGTCGCAAGAGCGGCGTAGAACACAGAGTCGTATGTGCTTTATGGGTGCAGGAAGATCGGTGAAAGGGTGCCGCCAGCACAGTTCAGGTCAGGCGAAAACGGAAAGGGACTGATCGCTCCTCCATCTCGTGCGCCTGGATCGTCGCTGTATTGGTCGCAGTCTATTGGCTCGTGCCAGCTGCCTGGGCGCAAGGTTCCGGGGAGGACGTGCACGTGACTCCGCGTGTTGAGCCGACACGGATCAAAAATGGTCAGCCGGCCGACGATCCAACGCTGAAAACGCATACCAAGCCCATCAAAGTGGACGTAAATCTAGTGCTGGTGCCCGTGTCTATTGTAGATCCGGAGAACCGCCAGGTGACCGGGCTGGAGGGAGAGAACTTCGAGGTCTTCGAGGGTAAGGAAAGACAACAGATTCAGCACTTTTCGAGTGAGGATGCCCCGCTTTCGCTGGGTGCCATCTTCGACATGAGCGGCAGCATGGCAAGCAAGATCCAGCGCGCCCGCGAAGCAGTGGTGGAGTTTTTCAAGACAGCGAACCCAGAGGACGAATTTTTCATGATCGCGTTTGCCGATAGGCCCGAGGAAATGACCGACTTTACCCGCTCGGTGGAGGACATCGAGGGAAGGCTGCCGTATACGGTTCCGAAAGGGCGCACGGCTATGCTGGATGGGATTTATCTCGGCCTCAACAAGATGAGGCAAGCCAGGTATGGGAGGAAAGCACTTCTGATCATTTCCGACGGCGGGGACAACCACAGCCGCTACACGGAGAGCGAGATCAAGAATTTGGTAAAGGAATCCGACGTGCAGATCTACGCCATTGGCATCTACGACCACTATTTCCCGACTGAGGAAGAACGTCTGGGTCCACAGCTATTGAGTGACATTACAGAAGTCACCGGGGGACGCGCATTCTCGATCGATAATCCCAACGACTTGGCGAACGTTGCTACAAAAATCGGGGTCGAGTTGCGCAACCAATATGTGCTTGGATATCGGCCCAGCAATCCCGCATCCGATGGAAAATGGCACAAATTAAGAGTCAAGTTGGTCCCTCCCAAAGGGCTGCCACCGCTCCGCGTTTATGCCAAGACCGGGTATTACGCCCATTCGGAATGACTACTTTCGGCTGCCGTCTGCACGATACTGGCACGGCTAGCGTCAAGCACACCTCTCAGAGATGAGAGCTATCGTCCCCAGCCACCAATTGCATTGAAGCGTGATCGATTCTTGCACCGCCCAATAATCGCATTTGCGGCGAGGAATAAAAGATCAGAAAGTCCGTTATCACCAGTGAGACTGATTTCGCAGGAGGCGGATGATCAACAAAATCAAAACTAGCACGTTTGTTGAATTCAGCTCGCGCGCATTGGCTCTTTTAACCGTCGCTTTGGTTGTTACGGTTGGCAATGTGTCGGCGAAGGAGCACAAGCCGAAAGCGTCTGGCGCGGGGAGCCAGGTGGTCGCTCACGTCGCATTTAGCGGACTATCGGCTGTTGACATGGCAATGCAGAGAAAGGTCAACGACAAGTACTACCTCTATGTGGAGCATTCAAGAGACCAAGGCATTTCGATTATCGATATCAGCAAGCCCACTCAACCAAAAGAGGTTGGAGTAATCCCGTGGCCGGATCCAGCCCTGTCGGGCAGGATGAGCCTGACAGGTGCTTTGGCGATCATTTCCGACAGCGAGGTTGTCCCGATGCACAGCGTCACCGCCACCGATGACCTTGTATTTTGGGATTTGTCGAATCCAGCCGCTCCTCGAGTGGTGCAAAAGTTCTCGGGCGTGGTCAAGTGGCTTCAGGACGAACGACGTTTCATCTATGTCTTGAATGGCGACGGATTGTGGGTGGTTTCAGAGCCAGCGGATCAGCCGGCACAAACTGAGCCCTCACTCCCCTACGGAGATTAAAAAATACTTCGGGACCTGGAGCAGCATTGACACAGGTGAGGTCGCAAATGGGGATCGTCCCTCGAAGCAACCTCCACGCAAATCTTAGACAGCGGTACGGTGATGGTAAATCCTTTCGATCTCAGGACGGCACTGTTGGCCAAGCACGCACAACATGTGGTGTTGATCCATTTTCCAATCGCCCTGTTTATCACGGCAGTGTTGTTCGACCTTATGGCGCAATGGACGAAGCGACGAGGCATTGCGGACGCAGCCTACTACAACCTGTTAGTGGCGGCGATTTCAACGGTCCCGGTTCTGGCAACCGGGATACTCGCGTGGCAGTTCCAACTCGAGGGCCAGAGACTGAAAGGCAGTCTATTACTGCACCTGGTACTGGGGTGTGTCTCGAGTGGGATGATCTGGCTGGTCTGGTGGATGCATCTCCGCGCGCGACGTCGGACAGTGGCCTTGCCGATGTGCCGCCTGGCCGTTGAATTTCTAGGCGTCGGTATCGTCGCGCTGACAGGGCACTTGGGTGGTTTTCTTAGCGGTGTAAACACACCTGGCTAAAATCAGCGCGCCAGGTGTCTCGCTGCGATCCGTCATTCATTTTTGGGTCACGTCAGGTGTTCCTTAGCACGTGAATCGAGCCGACCTGCTTTTTCCCTGACAGAAATACTTTGTCCGCTATGCCAGCGAAAAGTTAGCTAGCAGAATAAATCAGTGGAATAAAAATGACTCGTGCCAGTTATCCATTTAGAACGCTACAAATTACGGAGCAGAAATGCCAGACAAAAAACAAGATCTTATCGATCAGAAATTGCAAGACCTCAACAATGATGGCGTCGACCGTCGCGGGTTCCTGAAGTGCATGGCATGGGCGGGCACCGGGCTGGTCTGGACCCTAAGCGGTGGCATTCCGATGTCTCGGGCATTCGCCAAGGACCACGACCAAAGTGCCACCAAAGGCGGAGACTTTACTTTTGTCCAGATCAGCGACAGTCACATCGGTTTTAACAAACCCGCCAATCCGGACGTTACCGCTACGCTGCAGACGGCGATCAACAAGATCAATGCCATGCCCCACACGGCGGATTTCATCATTCACACCGGTGATCTGAGTCAACTCTCGAAGCCAAGTGAATTCGACACGCTCGACCAGGTATTGAAAGGAGCGTCCGCGAAGGATATCCACTTTGTGCCGGGCGAGCACGACATGCTGAGTGACAACGGCGAGCAATTTCTCCAGCGCTACGGGAAAGGCACAAAGGGCACTGGATGGTCCAGCTTCGATCACAAGGGTGTGCATTTCGTTGGTCTGGTGAATGTGGCGAATTTGAAAGCTGGCGGTATGGGGTCGCTCGGTCACGAACAACTGGAGTGGCTCGAGGACGATCTCAAGGGCCGTTCTGCCAGCACTCCGATTGTGCTCTATGCGCACATTCCGTTGTGGACCATCTACCCCGATTGGGGTTGGGGAACCGATGACAGTGAACAGGCCTTGTCTTACGTAAAGCGTTTCGGTTCCGTAACGGTATTAAACGGCCATATTCACCAGATCATGCAAAAAGTCGAAGGTAAGGTTTCGTTTCACACTGCGATGTCGACCGCTTTCCCTCAACCTGCGCCGGGAACCGCTGCCTCGGCCGGACCCATGAAGGTGCCAGCTGACCAGTTGCCACGCGTGTTGGGTATCACCGATGTCAACTATCTGGTCAGCGGTCGCAGCCTTGCGGTCGTCGATTCGCCACTCGGAGACTCGGGGTCTTCGGCATCTGGGAATGGCGGCGGCCCTGGCGGGAGTTAACTCAACCCTTGGTTAGACCGCCAAGGATCCGGTCCAAGCAAAACAAATAAAGCAAGAACATCAAATCCAGAAAGGAAACAGAACAATGACGAGGAACAATGTGTGGGTTGCAGGTTTGGCGGTACCCGTAATGATTGCGATGCTGCTGCTGTTCGCGGGATCACCCAGCGTCACAGCGAATGATCAGCCTTCAGCGGCAAACGCAGAGGTGAAAATCGATAATTTCGTTTTTGGGCCGCAGACGCTCACTGTACCCGTCGGAGCGACGGTCACATGGACAAACAAAGATGACATTCCCCATACCTCGGTCAGCACAGATGGTGTGTTCAAGTCCAAGGTGCTGGATACGGACGAGAAGTTCTCCTACACGTTTACCAAGGCCGGAGAGTATTCCTACTACTGCACGATCCACCCGAAGATGACCGGCAAGGTGGTGGTGCAGTGAAGCTTTCTTGACATCAGGACGTTAGTTCCAGATGTCATTGCAAACGGGGGCGGCCTTATGTTCGGGCCGCTTCAATTGCACAAAGCTGTTGTTCTCCGAAGAGCCCGGAACGAATATGACTGCAGACTCGGCACAACTCGCAGTGAAGGCGATGGCAAGCGATGACCTGGATCTTGTCCATGCCAGCAAGAATGGGGATGTCGCTGCTTTCGAGCAACTGGTAAAGCGATACGATCGCAAACTGCTCCGAATCGCCCAACACGTCACGCATAATCGGGAAGATTCTGAAGACGCGGTTCAGGAGGCCTTCTTGAAGGCCTTCCAACACTTAAGCGACTTTCGAGAGGATTCGAAATTCTCAACCTGGCTGATTCGCATCACTCTGAACCAGTCGCTTATGAAGCTGCGAAAACAGCGGCGCGCAATAAGAGATGTGTTCCTGGAGGAGGATTTTCACGCTGGTGAAGACATGCTTCCGATGGACGTCACCGATTGGGCTCCTGATCCTGAGCAACTCTACAGGACGTCCGAATTACGAGACAGCCTGATCAAAGTCCTAAGAGAGCTACGACCGATTTTAAGAGTAGTCTTCGTCCTGCGGGATATTGAAGGCCTCTCAATAGCTGAGACAGCAGAAGTGCTGAAGTTGAGTCCATCTGCGGTGAAGGCGCGGCTATGGCGAGGTCGGTTGCAGCTTCGCGAACGCTTGAACAGGTACTTCAGAACGGAAACGCAATCCGCGCGGCTGGAGTTAAGCCTAGGAGGACACACCGCTAAGGAACTTAGCCTCCAAGTGGCGGTTTCTACAAGTGGCTGCACGGCGTAGCCCGGTTTCCTTGGAAACAGTCTAATGCCACGAGCATACGTTCCTGAAGGCTGGCCAGTACCAGTATTCTTGCAAACAGCATCCAAAAGACGACAGGAACCGCTATAGTCGAGTAAAAGGTTTCAGGTCTCTTCCCCAGCAACGGACAGGGAGTCAACGAAGATGATGATTCTCGAATGGAGTCGCTCCGAGTTGGCGACCTGTCCGTCCCCTCCAAGATTTCTTCGCCTCACAGTCAGTGCCTGACGCACTCGATATCTCAGACATCGATTTGCCCTGCCCCATGTTTTCTCCCATCAACAAGCAGTCGCCGATCTCATGGGATGCGGACTAGTGTGGGACTAAGACTGACGCCCAGAGGACCCGTACCGACGCCTACTGCCCGTTCTAAAAATCGCAGTGAATATTGCTACCGCCCGTTTACGAAAGCTGACAAAGAGTTGACCATCAAATGACATTCCGTCCGCATCCGCCCTTCAGTCGCTGTGTCTAACCCAATATACGTTGTGAAAAGCATTTGACAACCGAGGCTCTGGGGCACGCATGGAATAAAGCCTCACGAGCACAGTTATCAATAGTGAAATTCACAAACACGTTTCAACAAGGAGAACTTATGAAGAACTCGTATTCATGCGTTGTACTTAGTCTGGCTTGCCTGCTTGGGTTGGGCATAAGTGCCCGCGCCCAGGAGGTAGACAAGGTCGCTGTCAAGGTACCGTTCGATTTTGTGGCTGGAGGCCAGACGCTTCCTGCGGGGACATACAACGTCACTCGTGCGTCTGATCAGGCATTTCCAGCCTTAGTCATCCGCAGCTTCGACAACAGCGCGTTTCTGCTCCCTATGTTTTTCGATGGAGTTTCTGCTGACCACGCAGAGCTTAGCTTCAGGCATGTAGGGGACAAGTACTTTCTCAGTGAGGTTAAGACCCCGGCGGGCGTCTATGCCATCAGGACGCCACGAGCTATGACCCAGGTAGCCCAGATGAAGGATCACGGCGCCGTGTCTTCGTCTGGCGCTAACTAGTCGAATACAACATCGGTTCCTATACGGTTGTGGCAGGTTGTGTCAAGAAGACGCGAAAGCGTCATGCTGTACGAAAGATGAAGGTTGGCCCTTCGGAGTCACCCTGTAGGGGGAGGCTTCAAACAGCCGTGAGCTGCTTCAGTCAAAAGCTGCGGTGGTGAACGTCACGGTTAAAAGGCGTGACATGAGATCACGTCATGTAGGGATTAGAGAGACGAA
>Ga0075425_100003971_pt1 | contig 15166 bp, 14 predicted proteins | sample SoiMethybrSBSTD4_FD_75300 | JGI IMG/M metagenome (GOLD analysis project Ga0075425, IMG submission 75300) | Bulk soil microbial communities from a Populus tree surrounding site in Tennessee, USA - Soil MetaG P. TD hybrid SBSTD4 | ecosystem: Environmental > Terrestrial > Soil > Tree plantation...
TGCCAGCCCGCGTGCGCCGCGCCGATCGGCCCGCCCGGATCGGCGACGAGGATCGGGACGCAATCGGCTGCGGCGACCCCGAGCAGCAGGCCCGGCGTCGCCGTCCACATCGCGTCGGCCTCCGGCCACGGCGTGCCGACATCATCCGCGCGCACGACCGTCTCGCCATGGACCTGCTTGAGGCGGACCACGCGGTCGAAGCCGAGCCGCTTCGCGAGGGTCTCGCGATTGCGGTCCTGCTCCTCGAGCGCGTACACGCCGCCGGCCATGCTGCCGAGCGCGCGAGTGGTGAAGCCTGCGACGAGGCCGAGCCGGCCAAGGGCCGGGGACCACAGGACCCCGTCGCGCTCGATCCAGGTGTCCTCGAGCAGCGTCATGCGAGCGGCGTCGCGAACGCGAGGATCGCCGCGATGATCCCGGCGAGCGCGCCGATGAGCCAGAAGCGGATCGTGACCTTCTGCTCGGGCCAGCCGAGCAGCTCGAAGTGGATGTGGAATGGAGCCATCCGGAAGATGCGCTTGCCGCGGAGCTTGAAGCTGCCGACCTGCAGGATCACCGACACCGTCTCGGCCATGAAGATGACGCCGGCGACCGGCAGCAGCAGGATGAAGCCCGTCGTCAGTGCCACGGTGGCAAGCGTCGCTCCCAGCGCCAGCGCGCCCGCATCGCCCATGATGAACTCCGCCGGATGCGTGTTGAACCAGAGGAACGCGAGCAGCGCTCCGACGATCGCCGCGCAGATCACCACGAGCCACGGGAACCCACGCGCGGCGGCAATGAACGCGAACGACAGGAACGCGAACACGCAGGTACCGCCAGCGAGGCCATCGAGCCCGTCGGTGAGGTTCACGCCGTTGGATGTGCCGACGATCGCGATCACGGCGATGACCACGAACGCAACGGCGCCGATCTCGACCTCGCCAACGAGCGGCACGAACACACCCGTGATCGCGAAGTGCCGTTGGATGTACAGCGCGGCGACGATCGCGACGATGAGCTGCCACACGAGCTTGTGGCGGCCGCGGATGCCGAAGCCGTAGACGACGTTCACATAATCGTCGATGGCACCGAGGATGCCGACCGCGATGAACGCGCCGATCGGGATGATCGTCTGCGCGACGAAGTCTCCGCGCTGAGGCTCCTGGAGCATGGCGAAGACGACGAGCCAGACGACCGCCACGACGGCGATGAACAGCACGCCACCGAGCGTCGGGGTGCCTTGCTTGACGAGGTGCGACTGGGGGCCCTCGCGACGGATCTGCTTGCCCATCCGCAGGCGCCGCATGAGCCCGATGTACGGGCTTCCGAACACGAGGCCGAGGAGGAAGGTCGCGAGCAAGACGGCCAGCGAGAGGATCGCCATCTAGGCGCGCGCCTCGGCGCGCACGAGCTCGTCGGCGAGCTTGTCGAGCGCGAGCGCGCGAGAGCCCTTCACGAGCACGGTGTCGCCCGGCCGCAGGAGCTGGCGCAGCCGCACGAGCGCCTCTCCGCCATCGGCCGCGCGGTGCACGTCGCGGAGCCCGTTCCGCTCGGCGGCCGCGGCGATGCCTGCGGCAAGCTCGCCCACCGCCACGAGCGCGTCGACGCTCTTCGCGGCGTCCGCGCCGACCGCCTCGTGCGCGCCGACCGAGAGACTGCCGAGCTCGAGCATGTCGCCAAGCACCGCCACGCGCCGCCCGCGCACGTCGCGCAGCACGGCGAGCGCGGCGTGGACCGCCGCGGGACTCGCGTTGTATGAGTCGTCGATGACCACGAGGCCGGCGGCGTGGCGCACGCTCATCCGGTGGGCGGGCCGCTCGAGCGTCGCGAGGGCGACGGCCGCTTCGTCGAGCGGCACACCGAGCACGACCGCCGCGCCGATCGCGGCGAGGCCCGTCGTCAACAGATGGCGGCCAGGGAGCGGCAGGTATGCCTCGGCCCGCTCGCCCGACGCGTCCACGGCGAAGCGGATCCCGTCGAGGCCGAGGTCGCGGACGTCGGTCGCGCGGATCTCGGCGTCGGGCGACTCGCCGTACAGGATCACCCGCGCTCGGGTCCGTCCGGCCATCCCTCGGACCCGCGGATCGTCCGCATTGAGCAACGCGACGCCGTCCTCTGGTAGTGCCTCGACGAGCTCGGCCTTCCCGCTCACGATCGCCTCGATGTTCGGCGTGCGCGCGAAGTGGACCGGGATCTCCGGGATCGTCGTGACGATGCCGACACGCTGGCGCACGAGCCGCGAGAGATCGGCGATCTCGCCGGGAACATAGAAGCCGAGCTCGATGACCGCGACCTCGTGCGTCGGCTCCTGGCGAAGGAAGGTGAGGGGTACGCCGATCTCGTTGTTGTACGAGGCGAGCGTCCGCAGCACCCGGTAGCGGGCACCCAGCGCGGCGGCGGTGGCCTCCTTCGTGGTCGTCTTGCCGACGCTGCCGGTGATGGCGACCGCGGGGATCGGCCGATCGTCGCGCACCGCATCGGCGACCGCACGGAGCGCGTGCAGCGCGTTCGGGACCTGGACGAGCACGGCGCCGCCCGGGAGGTCGGGAACGTCGTGCTCGACCACAGCGGCCGCCGCGCCGCGCGCGAGCGCGTCACGGACGAAGTCGTGGCCATCGCGCTGATCGCGGAGCGCGAAGAAGCACTCACCGCCCTCGATCAACCGAGAGTCGTAGGCGCCGCCGGTGAATCGCAGGACGGGGTCGGGGCTGCCGCGCACCACCCGGCCGCCGCTCGCGGCGAGGAGTCGTTCGAGCGTGAACAACGCGGTCGATGCTAGGGCTCCGCGGATCTCTAGGGCCTGCGGTCCGGCTGGATGCGCGCGTAACGGAGGATGTCCTGGGCGATGCCCTTGAACGCGTCGGTGGCGGTCACCGTGCCGAGCAGGCGCGACTCGGGCTTCTCGAGGACGACGAGCACGACGTACTTCGGGTCGTCGGCCGGAAAGAATCCCGCGAACGAGCTCACGTACTGATCGTCGACGTAGCTGCCATCCGGGCCAGCGATCTGTGCTGTGCCGGTCTTCCCCGCGATGCTGAATCCGGCGATCGACGCGTTGTGCGCGATGCCGTCGTCGACGGTGGCCAGGAGCATGTCGCGCAGCATGGCGGCGGTCTCGGGCGTCACGACCTGATCGACGGCGACCGGCGCGGTGCGGTGCTCCCCGTCCGCATCGCGCCGGCTCGCCACGACGTAGGGCCGAAAGAGCGTCCCGCCGTTCGCGAGGGCCGCGTAGGCCATCGCGAGCTGCAGTGGCGACACGCTCACGCCCTGCCCGAACGACGCCGTTCCGACGTCGACCGGATACCACTCGGCGAGGGGCCGCACGGTGCCGGTCACCTCGCCGGCCAGGTCCACCCCGGTCGGCTTCCCGAAGCCGAACCGCAAGAAGTAGTCGGAGAGGCGTTGGGCGCCGAGCTTCTGACCGACCCACGCCGCGCCCGCGTTCAGCGAGCGCTCGAGGATCCCCGTCACGGTCGTCGGCCCGTACGCCTTGCCGAGGGCGTTGTTCAGCCTGCGCCCGCCGACGACGGTGTAGCCGACATCGTTGTACCAATCCGTCGGCTTGACGACCTTCTCGTTCAGCGCCGCCGCGATCGTCACGGCCTTCATCGTCGATCCCGGCTCGTACGGCCACGCGATCGCGCGATCGCGAAGCGCCTCCGGATCGGCGACCCGGACGGCGGCCGGGTCGTACGTCGGCGCGGAGGCGAGCGCCCGGATGGACCCGTCGGTGGGATCCACCACGAGGACGGAACCACTGGTCGCGTGCTCTTTCTTCATTGCCGCGGCGAGCTCGCGTTCGGCGGCCGTCTGGGCGACGAGGTCGATCGTGAGGGTCAGGTCGACGCCGTTCCGCGGCGCGACAGCCTCGCGCAGCCCGACCGCGAGGTCGCGGTTCGCCGGATCACGCTCGACGACGAGGCGGCCATCGGTGCCCCGCAGCTGCGCGTCGTAGTAGCCCTCGATGCCGGTGACGCCGTCTCCGTTGTCGTTGACGAAGCCGAGCACCGACGCGCCGATCGCGTCGTTCGGGTACAGGCGTTTCGGCTCGTTCTGGAATCCGAGGCCGGGAATGTTCAGCGCGGCGATCGCGTTGGCGGTGGCCTCCGGGAGCCAGCGCTGCACGTAGAGCCACTCGGCGCCAGAATCGAACGCCGCGCGGATCGGCCCGGGATCACGCCCGAGGAGCACCCCGAGGTCCCGAGCGGCCTTGTCCTTGTCCGGGATCCGCTTCGGCAGGGCGTAGAGCGACCGAAGCTCGACGGTGGTCGCCAGGATGGCGCCGCTGCGATCCCTGATGACGCCGCGATGCGCCGCCACCACGAGGTCGCTGCGGACCTGGTCCGTGGCGCGCGCGAGGAGCTCGGCGCGGCCGAAGGTCTGCCAATACGCGAGGCGGCCGGCGAGCACGAGCGACGCGACGGCGAACAGCGCGAACAGCAGCCGGAGACGCCGCGGTCGTACCGTCTGCACCCTTCCTCCGTCGCGCGCGAGCTTGGCTAGCGCTTCGCGATGAGCGGTTGCGCGGGGATCACCGGAACGTACCGGGCGCGGACCATCCCGAGCCGCTGGGCATCGGTCGCGATGCGCGCGGGCGAGTCGAGCCGGGCGCTCTGGACCTCGAGGAGTGAGTTCTGCCGGCGCAGCTCGTCACGCTGGGCCGCGAGCTGCTGCACGTCGTACCCGGCGACCGAGAGCGCCGTCGTCTGCGACACGTACACCAGCGCGAGCGCGAAGCAGAACACGATCGCGGCGATGGCCGCGCCGAAGATCCGGAGGTCCCACGAGGCGCCACGCACCGCGGCCACAGCGTGGGTGCGACCGAGCAGTGCCGGGCGCGACCGCTGCTCTCGCGCGGAGCGACGCGCGGGAGCCGCGTGCGGGACGCGGGACGAGGCACGGTTTCGGGGGGACGCCGAAACAAGCCGGACCGCCTGGGACGCGATCATGAGCCGAGCTTCTCGGCGACGCGAAGCCTGGCGCTGCGGGCGCGCGGGTTGCGCATCGTCTCGGCGTCAGCCGCCATCAACGGCCGACGGGAGACGACGCGCAAACCCGCGCGGTGACCGCAGACGCAGGTGGGGAGGTGGGGAGGACAGATGCAATCGCGCGACTCACGAGCCATGAATTGCTTGGTGGCACGATCCTCGAGCGAGTGGAACGCGATGACCGCGAGGCGGCCACCGGGGCGAAGGACCGACAGCGCGGCCTCGAGGCCGCGAGCGAGGTTGCCGATCTCGTCGTTGACGGCCATGCGGAGCGCCTGGAACACCCGGGTGGCCGGGTCGATCTTGCCGGGGCGGCGAGTCTTCACGCCCGCGACGAAGCGGCCGAATTCATCCGCGGCGAGGAACGGACCGCGGGCCCGCCGGCGGACGATCGCGCCCGCGACGCGCGCGGCCTCGGGCTCCTCACCGAGCTCGGCGAAGATCCGCCGGAGGTCGCGCTCCTCCCAGGTGTTCACCAGGTCGGCCGCCGTGAGCTCGAGCCGCGGGTCGGACCGCATGTCGAGGGGACCTCGCGCGCGAAAGCTGAAGCCACGGGCGTCGTCGGCGAGCTGGATCGACGAGAGGCCCAGATCGAGGAGGACTCCATCGATGCCGATGAAGTCGTGCTCGCGGGCCGCCGCGGCGAGATCCGCGAAGTTGGCGTTGACGAGTACGGCGCGATCGCCGAAGCGCGCCAGCTCCCGTCCCGCGATCGCCAGAGCCGCAGGGTCGACGTCGAGCCCGAGAAGCCGGCCATCCGGCGCGGTGCCGTCGAGGAGGGCGGCTGCGTGGCCTCCCCCGCCCACCGTGCCGTCGAGGAAGCGGCCACCTTCATGGGGAGCAAGCTGGGCGAGTACTTCGGCCAGGAGAACCGGCTCGTGAGCCCTCCCACCGCTAGATCCCAAGGTCCGCGAGGCTGTCGCTGATCGACCCTTCGACCTGGGCGAGGCGGGCGTGCCAGCGGTCGGGCTCCCAGAGCTCGAGCCGGTCGTTCGCGCCGATGACGATCGCATCGCCGGTGAGCCCCGCGTACTGGCGGAGGTGCGCGGGGATGCTGATCCGGCCTTGGGTGTCGAGGTCCGCTTCGTGCGCTCCCCCGACGAGGAAGTGGACGAAGGTCTGGACCGTCTTGTCCGTGCGCGGCCGCTTGCGGATCTCGGCGTTGATCGCCTCCCACTCACTGGTCGGGAAGACCGCGAGGCATTCGTTGGTCCAACGCGTCACGACCGCTCCTTCTTTGAAGCGGGCTCTGAACTTTGCGGGGACCGCCAGCCGACCCTTCTCGTCCAACGCGTGGGAGAATTCGCCGGCAAAGTACGTTTCCAACTCGCCTGTGCGCCCTTCCGATTCCGGGGCCTGCTGGTTCCCCACCAGTCCCCACTACTCACCACGCGGGTGCACTTTGGCGCCACCCGAGCGTGCTGTCAATAGGTCGGACGGTGTTTTTTAGGGCGATGCGGTGTTGAGACCACTCATCGAATGGATGTTCCATCCGATCGCGCGACCGGCGCTTAGCTCGGTAGCACTCGATCGACGAGATCTTCGACGCGGCGGCTCGCGCGTTCCACGATCGACTTCGGCCGGCCGGGCTCGTGTTCGCCGAACCATTCGAGGACCGATGCGCCCCAGGTGAAGCCACCGCCGAAGGCGACGAGCAATACCTTGTCGCCGCGGCGCAAGCGGCCCTCGGCCGCGGCCTCGCACAGCGCGATCGGAATGGATGCGGCAGACGTGTTGCCGTACTTCTGGATGTTCACGAAGACCCGCTCCATCGGAAAGCGCAGGCGCTTCGCCACGCCCTCGATGATCCGGACGTTGGCCTGGTGCGGGATCATCAGCTGGATGTCCTCGAGGCGAAGGTTCGCCTCGGCGATCGCCTCCTCGGCGGCGTCGGCCATCGACTTCACCGCGAGCTTGAACACCTCGCCGCCGGCCATCGTGATGAAGTGCTGGCCGAGCTCCATCGTCTTCTGCGAGGTCGGATGGCGAGCACCGCCCGCCGCGACCATGAGGAGCTCTCCCTTCGAGCCCTCGCTGTGGAGCACCGCGGACTCGATCCCGACGGAGGCGTTCGACGCCTCGACGACCACGGCGCCCGCGCCATCGGCGAACAGCACGCAGGTCGAGCGATCCTTCCAGTTGAGGAACCGCGAGAGCGTTTCCGCGCCGATCACGAGCGCGTTCTGATGCGTGCCGGACACGATCATCCCGCGGGCGATCGCGATGCCGGAGACGAACCCGGTGCAGGCCGCCTCGATGTCGAACGCGCCTGCCCGCTCGGCTCCGAGCGCGTCCTGGACCATGCACGCGGTCGCCGGGAACAGGTAGTCAGGCGAACAGGTCGCGACGATGACGAGGTCCAGATCCTGTGCCCGAAGGCGCGCCTTCTCCAGCGCGAGCCGGCCCGCGCGGAGCGACATCGTGGACGTCGTCTCGCCCTCGGCCGCGTAGCGTCGCTCCTTGATCCCGGTCCGCGACGTGATCCATTCGTCCGACGTGTCGACGATCTTCTCGAGATCGAAGTTCGTCACCACCCGCGACGGCGCGTAGTAGCCCCAGCCGGTGATGACCGCGTTCTGGCCCACGCCGCTAGGCCTTGGTGTCGCGCTCGACGCCCGTGCGCCGGCCGGCGCCCTCGAGCATGCCGGTCACGCCGCCTTCGTACGACTTCAGGAACTCGTGGGCGTCGAGCACCTCGTCGAGCGAAACGGCCGGGCGGCGCTTCCGCTCGGGTCTGCGGATCGCCTCTTGGACCGGGCTCACGTTGGCGCGCTCCTCGTCGATGACCACAAGCAGCTTGAACGACGTGTCGCACTTCGAGCAGGTGACCCGCACGATCCACGCGGACTCGAGCTTCCCGAGCACGCGGATGTCGGACCGCGCGTGGTTCTGGCCGCACACGCTGCAGTCGTAGCCCTTCGCCTGCTCGCGCAGGAATCGGAGGATATTCACCGTCCGGCCGCCACTGTACTCACTCGTTGGCCGGTCTGGAGCCCGAGGCGCCAGGCGAAGAAGGCGAGCTGATCGGCGTAGTCGTCGACCTGCTTATCGAGCGGCTTGCCGATCCCGTGGCCTGCGTCGCGGTCGACGCGCAGCAGCGTGAGCGCCTCGGGGTCGTCGCGCTGGAGGTGCTGCATGAGCGCGGTCATCTTCCGCGCGTGGCCGGGATCGACCCGCGAATCGCCTTCGGCCGTCGTGAACAGCACGGCGGGGTAGCGCGTGCCCGCGCGGGTGTTGTGATACGGCGAGTACGCGCGGAGCCATCGGAACTGCTCCGCGTCCTCGGCCGAGCCGTACTCGTCGATCCAGAACCGGGCGATGAGGAAGTGCTGGTAGCGGAGCATGTCGAGCAGCGGCACGGCGCACGCGACCGCGCTGAACAGCTCCGGCCGCTGGGTCATCGCTGCGCCGACGAGGAGTCCCCCATTCGAGCCGCCCGAGATCCCGAGCCGCGCCGCGCTCGTCCAGCCCGTCGCGGCGAGGGCCTCGCCCGCGGCGGCGAAGTCGTCGAACACGTTCTGTTTGTTCGCACGCATGCCCGCGCGGTGCCAGCGCTCGCCGAACTCCGCGCCGCCACGCAGGTTCGCGACGACGTACAGCCCGCCGGCCTCGACCCACGCGGCGACGGACCCGGAGAACGCCGGCGTGCGCGCGATGTTGAAGCCGCCGTACCCGTTGAGGATCGTCGGCACGTCACCGCTCGGGCGGACGTCACGACGGTGCACGAGGAACATCGGCACCTTCGTGCCGTCCTTCGACGCGTACCACTGCTGCTCGACCGTCACGGCGGACGGGTCGAACCCAGCAGGGATGTCGAGCTCGGCCACGACCTCGCTCTCGCCGGTGTCGGCGTCGCCGACGTACGCGACGGGCGGCCGGGTGAATGAGTCGACGGTGTACCCGAAGCGCTCGCTCTCGGGATCGGCGCAGGGCGAGATCACCGGCGGCCGGTCCGAGAGCGCGACGAAGGGATCCAGCACGAGGTCGCGTTCCCAGACTCCGTCATGCGACCACACGGACAGGCGGGACGAGGCGTCCACGAGCGTGTGCACGAGGATGTGCGACCGGGTCACGTCGAACGACTCGATCGGGTGCTCGCTCTCGGGCACCACGGTGCGCCACTGGTCCGGCGCGCTTGGATCCGCGACGGCGATGCGGTAATTCGGGCTGCCGACGTTGGTCCGGATCCAGATGCGTCCGCCGACGACGGTCGGCTGGCTCAGGCCATCGGCGCCTTCGATCACGACCCGGGGACCATCGGACCCGGCGTCGCTCGACAGGAGGTAGAGGTCGTTGCGGCTCCAGCCCTCCGCGGCGGACAGCACCACCCAGCGGCCCTTCGGGTCGGCGGCCACGCTCAGCAACGACTCTTTCGGAAGGCCGTCGCCGAAGACCAGCGGATCGCCGGACGGATCGTCGCCCAGGTGGTGGTACCGGACCCGGCGGTAATAGTGCTCATCACCGGGCGGCACGCTGCCCGGGACCGGGTGCACCGTGTAATAGAAGCCGTCGCCGGACCAGGCCACCCGGGCACGCTGGGTGTGCGGGATCTCGTCCGGCAGCCGATCGCCGCTCGCGACGTCGAGCACGTGGAGCGTCGACATCTCGGTGCCGCCGCGCGACAGCCCGTACGCGACGAGCGCGCCGTCGGGCGACGGGTACCACCAGTCCAGCGCGATGAGGCCCGCGGTGTCGAGCTGATTGGGATCGATGAGCGCGCGCTCGCGTCCGCCCTCTCGGACGAACAGGCCCATCTGGCGCGCGCCAGCGGACCGGCGCTCGTAGAACACGCGGTCCCCCACCGGCTGCGGCACGCCGAGCAGGCCCACCCCGAGCAGGTCGCGAAGCCTCGCGGCGAGGTACGCCCGCTCCGGTATCGCGTCGAGCGCGGCGCGGGTCCGGGCGTTCTGCGCGTCGGTCCAGGCGCGGGACGGGGCACCGTCGCGCTCGAGCCAGCGGTACGGGTCGGCGACACGCTCGCCGTGGAAGTCCTCGGTCTCGGTGCCTCGCTGGGCCGGCGGCGCGGGCGGTAGGCGTCCCATCTGGAAAGCCTAGCCGGGCCGGTCTCCTAGCCGCTCCGCTTCAGCCGGCCGGTGCGCTTCGCGTACCGCTCGGCGGCCACGAACGCCCGGAGGCCGATCGGGATCGACAGCAGGCCGACGACCAGCGCCGGCCAGACGAGCGACCAGAGCGACGCGAGGTCCGCGCCATCGAGCAGGGCTCGGCGCATCCCCTCGATCACGTAGGTCGCGGGTGACACCACTGAGAGCGCCTGCAGCCACGCCGGCAGAACGCTCGTCGGGTAGTAGACGCCCGACACGAGCAGGACGACCGCCTGGACGATGTAGGCCATCTGCAGGCCCTTCTCGGTCCAGATCAGCGGGAACACCGCGGACGCGATGCCCAGACCCATGAAGGCGACCGTTCCGACGGCGAGCATGACGATCGCCGAGAGCGCATTCGCGTGCGACAGGTCGACCGGGATGAACAGCATCACGGCGAAGAGCGTGGTCACGCTGAATACGACGGCGCGCACGATGGTGCCGCCGGCCATGCCCGCGAGGTGCGTGAGCCGCGGCACGGGCGCCATGAACGTGTACTCGATCGTCCCCTCCCACCGCTCCCAGGCGATGATCTCGGCGATGTTCTCGAACACGAGGCCCATGAACCGCCAGGCGATCGTGCCGACGAGCAGATAGAGGACGAAGCGCGAGGTCGTGGCCGGGTCGACCGCGTTGCCCGAGATCGCCGGTGCGGCGATGCCGATGAACGCGACCGACAGCGAGGTCACGATCCCGTAGATGATCCAGACGACCTCCCAGAGCCAGTACCGCTTCATGAGCGCGACCTCGCGCTCGACGAACGCGTAGGCGAGGCCGGCTTGAGCCGCGAACTCCGCGATCACGGCAGCGCCTCCGCCGCGGCGGCGGCACGGGCCTGCCCCCCGGCGCGCAGGTAGAGGAGCACGTTCGGTACGAGGAAGACGGTGCCTGTGACCAGCGCCGCGCGGATCGATGACAGCGACCCGATCGCGCCGATCACCGGGCCGCCGGCGATCTGACCGCCGGCGTTGCAGAGGCTGTGCATCGACAGCACCGTCGCGCGCACGCGCGGCTCGATGTTCGCGGTGAGCCATGCGTGATAGAGCGGCTGCGTGGCGCTTTGGATCGCGGACTTGGAGAGCAGCGCAGCGACCGCGAGCGGGAATCCGCTCGCGAGCGCGAAGGCGAGGATCGCGACGATCCGGCCGACCTCAGTGATCGCGAGCACGGTCCCGAGCATCGGAACGGCGGCGCGCGCGCTCCGACGCGCGAGATCGGCCATGCCGATGCCGAGAACAGTCGCCGCGACGTCGAGCAGCGCGAACGCGGTGACCGGCGCGAGCGCGGCGGGCAACAGCGTGAGCACGTGCGGATCCGAGAGACGGTCGAATCCCTCGCTCGCGGCGCCGACGAGCGCCGACGTCGCGAAGAGGGTCAGGAGGAACGGCCGCTGGCGCACCAGGACCGCGCTCTCGCGCGCCGTCGCGCCAAGACCGCGCCAGGACTGTCGACCGATCGGCCGGCGGAACGCGGGCTCATGGAGCAGCAGCGTCAGGCCGATCGCGACCACCGCGTACACCGCTGCGCTCGCGACGATCGGCGCGGCGTAGCTCACGGACGCGAGCGCGATGGACCCGCCCAGGCCGGCGAGATACGCGAGACGTCGCAGCTGCGCCGCACGGCTGAACAGCGCCGGAAGTGCGGCGTCGCCGACCTCGTCGGCGACCCAGGCCTCGGTCGCCCCGTTCGCGAAGGCCTCACCGATCCCGGTCACCGCCGCCCCAAGGAGGATGACCCCGAGCACCGGCACCAGCGCCTGGATGAGCCACCCCGCTCCGGTGATCGCGATACCGAGCACGACCGCCCAGCGCCGGCCGTACGCGTCGGCGAACGCGCCGGTCGGGATGTTGAACACGAAGTACGAGGCTTCGGCACACGTGCCGACGAGCACGAGCTCGAACGCGCCAAGCCCCGCCGTGCGCACGTAATAGACGGCGTAGGCGGGGATGATCAACCCCCAGCCAAAACCGAGGACGGTGGCCATTGCGAGATAGACGGCGCGGGCGCTCATTGCCTCAGTCCTTCGACTCGGCCTGATCGGCCTCTTCGATCTTGCGCCCGGTGATCGTCATGAAGACGTCCTCGAGCGAGCCGCGACCGCCATAGCGAGCGACGAGCTCGCTCGGCGTGCCTTCGGCCACGAGCCTGCCGCCATGGAGCACACCGACACGGTCGGCCAGGCGCTCGGCCTCGTCGAGGTCGTGCGTCGTCAGCAGGATCGTCGCGTCGTGCTCGTCCCGAAGGTCGCGCACGAAGGTCTGGACCTCCCGCTTGCTCCGGATGTCGAGCCCGGTGGTCGGCTCGTCCAGCAGCAGGAGCGACGGCGAGGTGAGGAATGCGCGCGCGATCGCGACCTTCTGCTGCATGCCGCGCGAGAGCTTCTCGAGCGGCTCATCGTGGCGCGTCGCGGTGATGCCGAGCCGGATCAGGATCTCCCGCGAGCGGGTCCGCGCGTCCGCTGCGGGCACGCCGTAGAGGCGTCCCGCGTAGACGAGATTCTCCATCGCGGAGAGCTTCTTGAAGAACGAAGCCTCGACCGAGACGCGGTTGATCAGCCGCTTCACGGCGAGCTCGTCCGCTCGGATGTCGAGCCCGAACACGGTGACCGTGCCGGCATCCGCCTCGAGCAGGGTCGAGAAGACGCGGATCAGCGTGGACTTGCCGGACCCATTCGCACCGAGGAGCGCGTAGATCTCGCCCCGGCTGACGGCGAGCGACACGTCGTCGACCGCCCGTACGTCCTTTCCGGACGAGCGGAAGCACTTGACGATGCCCTGTGCCCGGAGCGCCGGACGGGACGTGCGGACCGTGGGCGGACCGATGTCGTCGCGAACTGCGATGGCCACTGCGCGGACTCCTTTCACGCGAGGTCGGGAGCCCACTGCCTTCGGCGGTATCCGCCGGAACGAAAAAGACCGTGGGCTCGGTGCCCACGGTCCGGATGGTCGAGCTGAGCGAGTGCTCTAGCTGGGTCCGGAGATGGGCAGGGTGCTCCGAGGACGTGCCCCGGAGGCGCCGGAGCGGACGAAGTCGCTGAGAAGATCCATTGCTACCGAGCGGCCCTGCCTTTCGAGATCTTCGCCACTTCTGGCGAGCGCGCTGACGTTACCGATTTCGAGCGACGCGGTCAAGCGTCTTTCTCGCCGGCGTCCTTCCGCAAGCGTCTGTCTCGCGCGTTGGCCATCCAAGATGCGCCGGGCGCAAAAGGACCGCGGCCGGTGCGGCCGCGGTCCTCGCGTACTTCGCAAGCTCGAGCGTCAGACCGTCCGGCGGCCCGAGAGCAGCTGGAAGATCAGCACGATCAGCGCGAGGACGAGAAGGATGTGGATGAGCGCGCCGACCGACGGGAGCGCGACGACGCCGAGCAGCCAAAGGATCAGCAGCACGACGACGATCGTCCAGAGCATGACTACACCTCCTTGCGATGCCGACTTCGCAAGGCGCGTGCCATCAGTACTATCCGCGCCTTTTTATCGAACTGATACCGCCCTCCCCCACTTGAGGGTGTCGGCTCATCACGGCCCGGACCTAGGGTCCTTCGGATGGGCTGGCGCAGGGTCAACGGCTGGTCTCCGGTCGCGCGCTTCTCGGTCGCGCTCGCACTGGTACTGGTGGTCACGGCGGTCGCGCTGGGTGGGCTCACCGCTTTCTTGATCGGCCGCTACGTCGAGGACGAGACCGTCAACTTCACGCAGGACGCGGTCGCCGGGCACTTCGGGACCGTCTTCCAGACCTCCGTCTTCCAGCGGCCGCTCACCGACGCGGAAGAACAGACCCTCGAGCAGACCGTCGTCTTCCACTTCTCCATCTACAACGTCGTCTCCACCCGTTTCTACGCCACCGACGGCACCATCGTCTTCTCCTACGACGACAGTGAGATCGGCAGGCGGCTGGATCCGCTCGAGAATCCGAACCTGGCCGCGGCGCTCGCCGGCCAGCGTGTCGCGACACACAAGACGATCGTCGCCGATGTGCGCTACGCGAAGCCAGGCTTCACCTACTCGGAGCCGGCAGCGTCCGCGCCGGCGAGCGGCGACCACTCGGACCACGGCGGTGTCACGCTCTCGAGCCCCGATGTGCGACCCGTCCAGACGCTCGAGTCATGGGTCCCGGTCTACAACGACGGGAAGGTCATCGGCGCGGTGACCGTGTGGCGCGACATCGAGCCGCTGCAGATCGCGCTCTGGAACATGCAGGCCGGCATCGGGCTGATCATCGCCGCCGCGGCGGTCCTCCTCTGGCTCGTCCTTCGCGGCATCTACACCCGCTCCTCGAAGCAGATCGTGTCCCAGGCCACCGCCCTCCGGGCCGCGCTGGCCGAGACCGAGCGGACGTACGACGCGACGCTGGCCGCGCTGTCGAGCGCCCTCGACGTCCGAGACACCGAGACCGAAGGTCACGCGCGGCGCGTCGTCCGGTACATGGAGCTCATCGCGGAGGGTCTGAACATCCCGGCCGAGCAGCACGCGACGCTCCGCCGCGGCGCCCTCCTGCACGACATCGGCAAGATCGGTGTGCCGGACCACATCCTTCGCAAGCCGGGCCCGCTCACCGAGAACGAGTGGTACACGATGAAGACCCACCCGGACCTCGGAGCGAAGATCATCGCGAACGTCCCGTTCCTCGAGGAGGTCGCGGTCATCATCCGCGCTCACCACGAGCGCTGGGATGGGAACGGCTACCCCGAGGGCCTCGCCGGCGAGCAGATCCCGCTCGGCGCGCGGATCTTCGCCGTGGCCGACAGCTTCGACGCGATGACCTCTGACCGGCCATACCGCCGCGGTCGCCAGCTCGACGAAGCGCTGCTCGAGATCGATCGCTGCTCGATGACGCAGTTCGATCCGCAGGTCGTGAAAGCGTTCCTCGCGGTGCCGATCGAGCGCATCGAAGCGATCCACGCGAACGCGCCGTTCGGTCTCCGGCTCGTGCGCGCCGCAGCTTCCTAGCTACTCACTGCCTGGAAGCGACCCGCGCTGACGGCGGCGGGTGGCGGGCTTCGCGAACGGCGAATTGAGCCGCTCTGCGGCGAGTGCGCACACCCGGAGCGAACCGAGAGCCGTCATCCAAGCTTCGCCGGGCGCGGAGCCCGCCGCC
>Ga0075425_100003972_pt1 | contig 15165 bp, 12 predicted proteins | sample SoiMethybrSBSTD4_FD_75300 | JGI IMG/M metagenome (GOLD analysis project Ga0075425, IMG submission 75300) | Bulk soil microbial communities from a Populus tree surrounding site in Tennessee, USA - Soil MetaG P. TD hybrid SBSTD4 | ecosystem: Environmental > Terrestrial > Soil > Tree plantation...
GATGCTGTGGGTGCTGATGCTTTGCGTGCCACTACCTTACATCGCGAACACGGCGGGATGGATTACCGCGGAAGTAGGACGGCAGCCATGGCTGATTTACGGATTGATGCGGACGGCGCGCGGGGCTTCGCCGAGGGTAGGAGCGGGAAACGCGTGGTTTACGCTGATTGGATTTATGGGGCTGTACGCCGTGTTGGCAATTTTATGGTGCTTTCTGATGGGACGCGAGATTCATCTGGGACCCGAACCGGTAGCGCATCCGCATGGCGGTACGGCGCCGGCTACGGCAGATTGAGGACAAATTATGGCTACGGTCTGGTTTTGCCTGATTGCGCTGATGGTTGCGATCTACGTGCTGCTGGATGGATTTGATTTGGGCGCGGGAGCGATTCACCTGCTGGTGGCGAAGACCGACGCGGAGCGGCGGCAAGTGCTGGCGAGCATAGGGCCAGTGTGGGATGGAAATGAGGTGTGGCTGCTGGCAGCGGGCGGGACACTGTATTTCGCGTTTCCGCAACTGTATGCCAGCGCCTTCAGCGGATTTTATTTGCCGCTGATGATAGTGCTGTGGTTGCTGATCCTGCGCGGGATTGCGATTGAATTTCGCAGCCACGTCCACAGTCTGGTGTGGGAGCCGGTCTGGGATTTTCTTTTTTGTGCGTCGAGCCTTCTGTTGGCGGTGTTCTATGGCGCGGCACTGGCGAACGTGGTGCGGGGAGTGCCGCTGGATGGGAGTGGTTATTTTTTTGAGCCGCTTTGGACCAATTTTCAGCTGGGTGCGGAAACGGGGATCCTGGATTGGTACACGATTTTGGTGGGAGTGCTCGCGCTGATCGCCCTGGTGATGCACGGAAGCCTTTGGGTACAGATGAAAACAACGGGAGCGGTAAACCACCGAGCAGGACATCTTGGCGGGGCGGCGTTCTGGGTAGTCATCGCATTGACCGTGGTGGTCACGATCGTCAGTTTTTCCGTGCAGCCACAAATCAAGACGAATTTCGCGCGATGGCCGCTTGGACTGGTTTTTCCGGTTCTGGCGATCGCGGGGGCTGCGGGTATGAAATTGTTCATGAAGAAGGACGAACGGAATGCGTTCCTGTCGTCGTGCGTTTATCTGGCGGGGATGCTGACCAGCGCGGTGTTTGGCGTTTATCCGATGGTGCTGCCGGCGCGGGATGGGGAGTATTCGTTGACGATAGATACAGCGAAGACGGGAGCCTACGGGCTCAAAATCGGACTGATTTGGTGGGTGATCGGAATGGTGCTGGCGACTGGATATTTTGTGTTCGTGTATCGGTCATTCGCAGGAAAGGTAGGGTTGAACAGCCCAGAAGACAGTCACGGAGACTGAGATCGACCAAGACTGTTTCCTAGCGACGACGAAATCTGCTTACGCAGCGAGGCGCGGCTTTGCTCCCCAGAAGGAATAGAGCAGGATCACGACGTAGGCTATGAGTGGCACGGTGTAACTCAGGGCAATACTGTGACGTTGCTCCGAAATCAGCCCCATGATCGGCGTCAAAACGGCTCCTCCCACGATTGCCATCACCAGCAACGAACCACCGATCTTGGTGTTTGGCCCCAGCCCTTTCAGGCCCAGCGCGAAAATTGTCGGGAACATGAGCGACATAAAGAGGCTGGTGATGAAAACACACCACATTCCGACCCAGCCCGGCCGAAACACCGCGATCGAAAGCAGCGCTACGTTGATCACCCCGTAGGTTCCCATCAGCTTGCTGGGCGACAGGTAGCGCATCAAGTACGCTGAAGTGAAGCGACCTACGCCGAACATGGCTAGCGTGCCGGTCAACAAATAACCCGCGGTTTTTTCCGGCACGCGAGTGTATTCCTGAGCGTAGCTGATGAAATAACTCCACGTGCCGACTTGCGCGCCAACATAGAAGAATTGAGCAACGACCGCCAGGACAAAGTGCCGGTGAGACAGTAAATCGGAGAAACGCCCGTGGCCGCCAGGATAGCCAGCCTCACTCTGAATGTGGGGAAAGCGGGTGCGCCAGATCAGGATAGCCCAGACAAAAGCCACGGCGGCGATGACCAGGTAAGGGCGAACCACACGTAGCGTTTCAAACTGCAGATACGCTCCATAACTCTGATTGACGATGCGGGCGGCAACTTCCTCCTTGGACAGTTCCACACCCGAAAGAATAAAGACCGTGCCGACCAGCGCCGCCGTGATGGCTCCTAGCGGATTGAAGGCCTGTGAAAAATTCAAGCGGCGCTCAGAACTGTCCGGATCACCCAGTTGGGCAATGAAGGGATTGGAGGCCGTCTCCAGGAAAGACAACCCGCTGGCCATCACAAACAGAGCGAAGAGAAAAAATCCGTAACTTCCCACGAGCGCCGCCGGCCAGAACAGGAAGGCCCCTGCCGAAAGCAGCAACAATCCGGTCACCAAGCCAGCCTTGTATCCAGCACGCTTCATCAGCAGGGCGGCAGGGATGGCGAGAACAAAGTAGCCCATGTAGAACGCGCTCTGCACGAGTCCAGCCTGAAAGCGCGAAATTTCAAAGGACTTCATGAATTGCCGGATCAGGACGTCGTTCAGGTTGTTGGGAATGCCCCACAGAAAGAACAGGAAAGTTACCAGAATAAACGGGGCGAGCTGGCCCGCCGGAAAGAGCGCGTGCGCGAAAGAAGATGGGGATGACGATTTAACAGACACCGCTGCCGACGGTTGAAGTGGCATTCTGTTCCTTAGTTGCGCCTGGCAGAACCAGATGCCTTTTCCGGCGCGCTGAGAGAATAAACCTTGGACGCGACTCCACCAAAAACAAGATTTTGTTCCGGGCCGGAAAGCTCCCGCAGAAAGTCCGTGGCTGTTTCAAGCCATCTTGGATAGCTGCAGGCGAGCAGACATACCGGCCAGTCGGAACCGAACATCAATCGGGCGGGACCGAATGCTTCGAGCGCGGCATCGGCATAGGGACCCAGATCCGCGGCGCTCCAATTGTTCCAGTCCGCCTCAGTCACCATGCCGGACAGCTTGCAATAAACATTCTCGCGTTTCGCCAGTTCGAATAGGTTGGCGCGCCACGGATCGAGCACTTGTTGCTTGATGCGCGGTTTCGCCAGATGGTCGAGCACGAAAACCTGGTTGGGATGGCGGTCGAGGAACTTGATGGTGGCTGGCAGCTGGCGTTCGTAGATCAGAATGTCATACACCAGGCCGCTTCCGGCCAGCTCGCCGATTCCGGCGTTGAAATCCGGCCGCAAGATGAACTCGTCGTCCGGCTCGGCCTGAACTATATGGCGCAGGCCCTTCAGTTTTTTGCTCACGAGCAACGTTTCAAGAATCTCAGGAAACGCGGGATCAACGATTGGCGCCCAGCCCACAACTCCGCGGATAAACTGGTTGCCTGCAGCCACGTCCAGCAGCCATTCCGTTTCGCTAAGCGTTTGGCATGCATGCACGACGACGCTACCGCTGATGCCGCGAGGCTCCAGTTCCGCCCGTAGATCTGTTGCGGTGAAATCGCGCGCAATCGCATCCATACCCGCGCCGATCCAGCCGTACTTCTCTTTGCGGTAACGCCACAAATGGTGATGCGCGTCGATTCGTTCGGCCATGGTCGGCGGTTCAGTTCACTTTCGTGGCTCGATAGAGAAGACAGGAATGCGGCGGCAGCTTCGCCGTCAGGGCGTCCGCCTTGCCCGCATCAGCGTGCTGCCACAAATTGCGCAGCGCGTATTGGCGCCCAGTGAGGCCGAATTCCTTCCAACTGTAGTGGACATCGGCCAACTCGCTTCCGCGGTTGAAGACCGCTATGTACACTCCTTGGTCGTCGGTGGAATCCGCCACCCACACCACCAGTTTGTCGGTGACAATTGCCGCACGGTTGCCGGTCGAATGTTGATTCATGGCGATGACTTCGGCGTTGGTCAGCAACGACTTGGTCCACAAGTCCGCAGCGGTAAGATCTCCGCCGACCATCAACGGAGAAGGAAAAATCGCCCACAATGTCATCAGTGTTTCTTGTTCGTTATGCGAAAGTCGTGTTGGCCGCGGCTTGCCCCACCCAGGCGTGGGCCCTAGATAGCCAAGTGGCAGCATGTCCGCGTCCGGCCAATGGCCGGGCTGCGACTTGCCCGCCCACTTCAATATGTTTTCAAACTGGTCGCCCAATCCTTGCGGATATGGAATGTCGCTGTGCCAAATGTCCCAGATGTCGTCGGAGATTCGCCACATCTGGGCGTATTCACGCATCTCGTTGATTTTTTCCAGAGGCGCCGCGCCCGGCGACAAACTAAGCAAAATCGGCCGGACAGTTTTGCGAATTGCCTCACCCAGCATGCGAATTTCTTCGCCGCGATAGGGGTGGCTGCTGATGCAGTCCACCTTGATCAGATCCACACCCCAACTTGCATACAGGGACGCGATCGAATCGTAATACGCCTGCGCGGCAGCTTTGCCCGCATCCGCGCCAAAATTATCTGGATTCCACGGACAGGTTTCGCCCGTGTCCGCGGCATCGCCAGCATGGTAGGTCGATCCGGCTATCGGCGAATTTCCTTCCACCGCTTTCTTGGGAATGCCGCGCAAAATGTGGATGCCGAACTTCAGCCCGAGTGAGTGAACGTAATCGCCCAGCGGTTTGAATCCTTTTCCACCCGCCGCGGAAGGAAAGCGGTTTTCGGCCGGGATATATCTGCCATTCACATCAAGCGCGTACACAGAAGACTTGGAATTCCCCGCCGGCGTCGGATTGGTCACAAACCATTCCATGTCCATAACGGCGTATTCCCAGCCGGACGTTTTCAGGTTTTCAGCCATCCACTTTGCATTGGCCTTGAACTGTTCTTCATTGATGGTGGTCCCGTAACCGTCCCAACTGTTCCATCCCATCGGCGGCCGCGCGGCCAATCGTTCGTCTGCGCCTGCCGAAGATTGCGACGCAGCGCGACCCGCCATCAAGAGCGCCATCATGAACGCACACATCGTCCGCCATCTCATGTTGTCGTCATGCCTCGAAAAAAACTGTTTCGTCGTCGCCCTGCAGGCAAATGTTCCAACAGAATTCGTTCTCGTTTTCGCCAGATTGCAGCGCAATCAAGGTGTTTCGCCGCTGAGCCGGCACCACCTTGAGCACCGGATCTTTTTCGTTAGCTGATCCCTGTGCGAAATAGACCCGCGTCAAAAGCTGTCGCAGCAGTCCGCGCATAAAAATCACAACAGACAGGTGAGGCGCGTGGGTTTCCTCGTCGCTGCTCCTTATAACGCCCGGTTTAATCGTTCGAATCTCGAATTCGCCTCGTTCGTTGGTCGGAATCCTCGCGAATCCGGCTGGAACGCCACTCGCGTTATGGGAAGCGACATCGTCTGGTCCTGAAAAGACGCCAAGCGGGTCCGCCCGCCAGACTTCCAAAACCGCGTCGGGCACGCCTTGCCCGTCACCATCCAAAACGCGCCCCTTAAGGGTAATCACGCGCGCGCTGGCCACAGACTGCTCCGGAATAAGGTTGCTGGGATTGTGCGGACACAATCCGATCGAAAAAAAGGGGCCAACTGTTTGCGAGGCTGTCGGTACCATCTTCGCAGCGTCGCTCAAATCACTTCTCCATCGGCGTGGCATTTCGTCCGCGCAAAACAATATCGAAACGGTATCCCAAGGCAAACTCAGGGACAGTGTGTTCCCAATCGAAGATAGAAATCAGGCGCTGCTTGGCTTGCTCATCCGGGATGCAGTTGTAGATAGGGTCAAATACGAGAAGCGGATCACCAGGGAAATACATCTGTGTCACCAAGCGGCTGAGTAAACCGGCTCCGAAAAGCGAAAAGTGAATGTGTGCCGGTCGCCAAGCGTTGTGATGATTGCCCCACGGATAGGCTCCCGGTTTGACCGATATGAATTTGTAACGGCCGGCACCGTCCGTAATCGTGCGTCCGCACCCATCAAAGTTCGGGTCGAGCGGGGCATTGTGTTGGTCCAGCTTGTGCTTATACCGACCGGCGGCGTTCGCTTGCCACAGTTCGATTAACGCGCCGCGAATGGGACGCCCATCTTCATCTACCACGCGCCCGCTTACGACGATTCTTTCTCCAACAGGAGTGCCGGCGTGCTGACCGGTCAAATCGTTGTCTGTGCTGGTCACCGCCTGATGCCCAAAAACCGGTCCCGTCCTTTCAGAAAGTGTGTTAGCTAGGAGCACCAGCGGCTTGGCTGGCGCTCGCTTCAAAGAAGAGCGATAGGGTGGATGCAGATATGCGGGCTGCGTACCACTTCTGACGCCAGGAAAAACCGGCACTTCGTTCATCAGCACCTTGAGCCACCGTAGCTCGATTCGAGCGCCGCTAGTCTACTGCGAACCATTGGAAATGTCGTCCACCACAGTCAACGAATGAAGTCGGCAAAGGGCGGATTGACAAAGTATGCTGATTCCTCTATGGTTTGCAGGTTCCGTAAACGTTTACTTTGCCACTTTTCGCTGTTTTCTCACAGGACGCATGCTTCTCACACACTTACGCGAACAGGTACTCGACGCGAATCTGGAACTAGTTCGACGCGGCCTGGTGCTCTATACGTTCGGCAATGCCAGCGCCATTTCGCGCCACGACGGCCTGGTGGTCATCAAACCAAGCGGCATTCCTTACGAAGGCATGAAGCCGGCCGATCTGGTGATCACGGATCTCTGCGGGAAAATTGTCGAAGGCCTACTGCGTCCTTCTTCCGATCTGTCCACGCACCTCGTCCTTTACAAGGCATTCCCACAAATCGGCGGTGTGGCCCACACCCATTCCGAATATGCCACCGCGTGGGCGCAGGCGCGCCGACCCGTTCCCTGCCTCGGCACCACCCACGCTGACTACTTCCGCGGCCCGGTACCGGTCACCGATCCATTGACCGAGGATGAAATCGCGCAGGCCTACGAGGAGAACACGGGCCACGTGATCACACGAGCGTTTAAGAACATCGACCCAATCGAGGTTCCAGCCGTGCTGGTGGCGAATCACGCTCCGTTCACCTGGGGGCTAACGGTAGGCGAGGCCGCCCAAAATGCGGTAATTCTCGAGGCCGTAGCCAAACTCGCTCATCTCTCGATTCAGATTCATAACGAAGCGGCCCCCGCGGGCCGCGCCCTCCACGATAAGCACTTTCTGCGGAAGCACGGCAGCTCCGCATACTACGGCCAGCCGAAAGATAAGCCATGAACGATTCGCACATCAGAGGAAATACCAAGTGGCGGTCGTAGCCGGCGTGGATTTTGGAACGCTGAATGTCCGCGTTTCCATCGTGGATAGCGACCGCGGCCTTCTCAGCTCCGCGACCGCCGACTATCCTCTCCATCGCCGGCGCGAGGATCCCGAATTCGCCACACAATCTCACGCGGATCATATGTCCGCGCTGGCCATAGCGACGCGTGCTGCCGTACAAAAAGCCGGCATTGACGGCAAAGCGGTAAAATCGATCGCACTCGACACCACTGGCTCTTCTGTCGTACCGGTTGACAGAAACCTGCAGCCGCTCGACGACTACTACCTGTGGTGCGATCACCGGGCGAAATCCGAGGCGGCTGAAATTACGGAAGCCGCGCATCGCGAAAAGCTAGCGGCCATAGAGTGGTGCGGCGGCGTCTATTCCTCGGAGTGGGGCTTCGCAAAACTTCTGCACTGGCTGCGCCATAATCCGTCGAAACGTAGGGATTTCGCTTCCGCCTTCGAACACTGCGATATGGCGGCCGCGACTTTATGCGGCATCACCGATCCGAGCCGCGTTAAGCGCAGCATTTGCGCCATGGGTCACAAATGGATGTGGAATGCTTCGCTCGGCGGCCTGCCTCCGGAAGAGTTTCTGGTCAAAGTCGATCCGCTTTTCGCGGGCGTTCGCCAAAAACTTGTCGGCACCTACGCCACTTCGGACGCCATTGCGGGTACGCTGTCGCCACAATGGGCGGAAAAACTCGGCCTCACGGCCGGCATTTCAATTCCGGTCGGCGCTTTCGATGCGCATTGGGACGCCATCGGCGCCGGCTGTCGCAGTGAAGACATGGTCAATGTGATAGGCACTTCGACCTGCATCATCGGGATTACACCCTCCATCAGCCTGGTCCCCGGAGTTTGCGGCGTCGTCCCGGGCAGCGTACACCCGCGGCAAACCGGCATCGAGGCCGGACTCTCCGCCGTCGGCGACATTTTTAACGCCATCGCATCCCGCGCGGGATCAGACGTGCAGACTCTATCGCAAGGTCTGGAATCCTATCGCGCGGGACAAACGGGCCTACTTCGCATGACCTGGGACAACGGCGACCGCACTATTCTCGTAAATCCCAATTTGCGCGGCGTCACTCTCGGATGGAACCTGCAAACCACCCCGCGGGATGAGCTCTTCGCCGCGATCGAAGGCACGGCGTTGCATACGCGTGTCATTTTTGACCGTATGGCCGAACATGGCGTCTCGGTAAAGCGCGTCATTAATGCCGGCGGCATCCCGCAAAAAAACGACGTCCTCAACCAGGTCTATGCAAACATTCTTGGCCGCCCGGTTCTTGTTCCGTCTTCCAGCGTGACCAGTCTCGGCTCTGCGATTTTTGCGTTTTTGGCCGGGGGCGCATGCAAGACCGTGGAAGAAGCACAAGACAGAATTTGCCCTTCCTACAAAGTCTTCCAGCCTGACCCGGCTTCGCAAGCGACCTACGATCGGCTTCATCGTGTGTTTCACGAGCTGTATTTCGCGCTTGGTCAACCACAGCAATCGTCGCTCGGCAGAGTCCTGCCGGAGTTGATTCGCATCGCGGAGTCGGTAAACACAGGCAGCTCCGGTCCACATTAGCGGTTCATTCTGTCAAATCACGGAGGTTCGCAAAATGGCTCACCTTCCCCGTCGTCGCTTTCTGCAGAACTCCATTAACGTCGCTGCAGGCTGCTCGGCCACATTCCTCCTGCGCAATTCCCTTTTCGCGCAAGCCACACCAAGCGCGGCGACGCGGGTTTATCTCGACAGCCGCCGCTCGCTCGCTCCGCTCGATAGAAACATCTTCGGCTCGTTTCTCGAACACCTCGGCCGCGCCATCTACGAGGGCATCTACGATCCCGATTCGAAACTTTCTGATGGCGACGGCTTCCGCAAGGATGTCTCCGACGACATCAAGCGACTGAACGTCCCCATTGTTCGCTATCCCGGTGGCAACTTCGTTTCCGGATATCACTGGCTCGACGGCGTCGGTCCGAAGAAAGACCGCCCGCGCATTTTGGAAAAAGCGTGGAATTCTACCGAGACCAATCAATTCGGCACCAACGAATTCATAGCCTGGTGCAAGCTCGTCGGCGCAAAGCCTCTGATGGGATTGAATCTCGGCACCAGCACTCCTGAAATGGCCGCGGCCCTGGTCGAATACTGCAACATCGAAAAAGGCACCAAGTGGAGCGAGCTCCGGCGCTCTCACGGCATCGCTGAACCGCACAGAGTGGAAAACTGGTGCCTAGGCAACGAAATGGACGGCCCCTGGCAGATCGGCCACATGACCGCCACTCAATACGGCATGCTTGCCGCCGACGCCGGCCGCCAGATGCACTCGGTTGATTCTTCCCTGAAGCTCATCGCCTGCGGATCCAGCAGCGTCTTCATGCCGACCTACCTCGAATGGGACCGCGAAGTGCTTGAACAGTGCTATTCGTACGTCGACGGCATCTCGCTGCATCGTTATTACGGCAACTCCGAGGAAACCGGCGGCGACAGCACCAAGTACATGGCATTGAATCTTTCCATGGATCGCCAGATTGCCCAGATTGAAGCCGTCTGCGACTACGTGCAGGGCCGCATGCACTCGCCGAAAAAACTCTGGCTCTCCTTTGACGAATGGAATGTCTGGTATCGCGAGCGTTCCGGTCCGGCCGTAAACGGCGGCGGGAAAGTTGCTCCCCATTTGCTGGAAGAAATATACAACCTCGAGGATGCCTTGCTTGTCGGCGGCCTTGTGAATTCGCTACTCCGAAACTCGGATCGCGTTCGCGTCGCCTGCCTAGCCCAGCTGGTCAACGTCATCGCACCGATTATGACCAATTCGACCAGCATGTATCGCCAGACAATCTATTATCCCTACGCTTGGGCCTTACAGTACGCGCACGGAGCCTCGCTGAATCTCACCGTCGAGTCGCCCACGTATGGCATCCCTGCAGCTACCGGTTCGAACTCACGTTCCGATTTCGCAACTTTGGGCATCGGCGGGACGGTTCCTTACGTCGACGTCTCTGCAACATTCGACAAAACAGCCGGGCGCTATTGCGTTTTTCTTTTTAACCGCGATCTCTCGAACGCGCGCGAAGTGGAATTGCTCTGGCAAGATGCCGCGCCATCCCGCGTGGTCGAATCGTTCACGCTCACCGGCAGCGACCTGAAAGCTCACAACGGTTTCGACGCGCCGCAAAACGTTGCGCCCAAGCCCTTCGACAAACCCGCTACAACCAACAGCCGGACACGCCTTCAACTTCCAGCGCGCTCCTACTCCGTCCTGACCTTCGCTGTGTAGCGCGAGCACAGGTGTGGTATTGCAGCGTAACTTTTTGACTTCAGCTGACACGCTGAATACCCGCTGCCTCCGCCGTAACATCTGAATACTTCAAACCTGCGCCGGTGTTGAACAGCACCACACGGTCCTCGGATTTCAGGAATCCTGTTTTCAACAAATGATCGTAAGCCGCCGTTGCAGCCGCTCCCTCCGGCGACAAAAAAATCCCTTCGTTTTTAGCCCAGTCCTGCAACGACGCCAGAATCACCTCATCCGAAAACGCCAGCGCCACTCCCCCCGACTGGTGCAAAATCTCGAGCATGATGTAATCGCCATACGGTTTGGGCACACGCAATCCGGAAGCGAACGTCGCCGCGTTCTCCCACATTTTGCTCGCGCTCGCGTGCTCTTCGAATGCTCGCACCATCGGCGCGCATCCCGACGACTGCACCGCAATCATCTTCGGCCGCTTCCCCCGTGCAACCCAACCGAGCTCGTCCAACTCCGCGAACGCCTTCCACATTCCAATTAGTCCAACGCCACCACCCGTGGGATAAAACACCGCCTCGGGATACTCCCAGCCGAGTTGCTCCACCAGCTCGTACCCCATGGTTTTCTTTCCTTCGATCCGGAACGGTTCTTTCAGCGTCGAAATGTCGAACCAGCCTTCTTTCTGTTTGCGCTCCGCCACTATTCGTCCGCAATCGGAAATCAGCCCATCCACCAGCGTCACGTTCGCACCATACATCTTCGCTTCCACGTAGTTCGCGAAGGGCACATCCTTCGGCATAAAAATGTTGGCTTCAATTCCCGCCGCTGCCGAGTACGCCGCCAGTGCTCCGGCTGCGTTCCCGGCCGAAGGAACGGCCAGCTTTTTCAACCCATAGTGCTTCGCCATCGTCACGGCCAACGCCAACCCGCGCGCCTTGAAGCTTCCCGTCGGATTCGCGCCTTCTTCCTTCACCAAGACGTTCGGGTAGCGCTTGCTGCGCAGCACCGGTGTCCACCCTTCGCCCAACGTCACCGGCTTTACCTCCGGCAACACGGAGCGGTAACGCCACATCCCTGCCCAGCCGGCTGCTGCTCCATCGTGTGCTATCTGCTCTCGCTTCGTGAAACCCTTCGCTGCGTTCAGGTCGTATCGCACATACAGCGATCCGGCGCATTGGGGGCACAATGTCTGCGGAGTCTCCGCCGAAACTGCGGTTTTGCACCGCGAGCACTGCAACTCTTTTATTTTTGGCATGCTGGCAAGATATCAGCGCCGCAATTGCACTCGCAAGTCCGCGTGGGCGCATGGTCAATGTTCTTCGCGTTTCTTGTTCCCAATTTCGGCTTCTCGGCTATGATGTCGGTTCGTTTTTCGTTTGGCTTAGCGAGGCCCGTGCTTGCCTAAAGAGCGTTCCAACACCTTGAACCTCCTTCTAGCTGGCGGTCTGGTCCTTTTTGTCGCCGGCGCAGTGCAGCTTCCCTTTTCCTCGTACCGCATACCACTGATCACCCTCCGTTGCGTCGGCCTTTTCGTTCTCACGATAGCCTGTATTAGGAAACGTTCTCTTACTCTCTGGATCTTTTTCGCCATGCTTGCCGGCCTCGAACTGGGCCTCGACGCCCCATCCTTCGCCGTTCAACTCCGCGTTTTCAGTGACATCTTTCTCCGCCTCATCAAAGTCATTGTCGCTCCGCTCATTCTCGGCACGCTGATCACCGGGGTTGCCGGGCACGGCGACCTCCGCAAAGTTGGGCGCATCGGCTGGAAAAGCCTCCTGTACTTCGAGGTTGTCACCACCATCGCTCTTTTCATTGGCGTCTTTGCCATAAATCTTACCAGGGCGGGCGAAGGTCTGGCCCTCCCCGCAATGGCCGCCGCGCAAGCTCCGCCTGAAACCGCTGCACTTCGCTGGAACGACTTCCTTCTCCACATCTTTCCCGAAAACATCGTCAAATCGGTCGCGGAAAATCAGATCCTGCAGGTCGCTGTCTTCGCCATCATCTTCGCCATCGCACTCACACACATCCGCGAAGATCTGCAGAAACCCATCCTCAGCTTCGCCGAATCCCTCACTCAGGTCATGTTCAGCCTCACCAATCTGGTCATGTACTACGCGCCCATCGGTATCGGTGCCGCAATGGCCTACACGGTTGGCCACATGGGAATCTCCGTTCTGCTCCCGCTGACTAAGCTTCTTCTCACCGCTTACGGCGCGCTTCTAGCGTTTCTATTCTTAGTCCTGTTGCCCATCGCATTGCTCGCGCGTATCCCGTTGAAGCCATTTCTTTCCGCAGTAGCCGAACCGGCCACCATTGCCTTCGCCACCAGCACTTCCGAGGCCGCGCTCCCGCGCGCTATGGAGTGCATGGAAGCCTTCGGCGTTCCACGCCGCATCGTCGCATTTGTTATACCCGCCGGCTACAGCTTCAATCTTGACGGCTCGACGCTCTATCTCGCACTGGCCTCAATCTTCGTCGCGCAAGCCGCCGGCATCCATATGCCCTGGTCGCAGCAACTTCTGATGGTGCTCACGCTGATGCTTACCAGCAAGGGAATCGCCGGCGTCCCTCGTGCCACGCTTCTGGTTCTCCTTGCCTCCGCTGCTACATTTCATTTGCCGACCGAACCCGTCTTCGTCATCCTCGGCGTCGACGCGCTCATCGACATGGCTCGCACTTCGCTCAACGTCACCGGCAATTGCCTCGCCAGCGCCGTAATTGCCCGCTGGGAAAATGAGCTTCCAGCCACCCAGCCACACCACAACGCTTAGCCAGGCCCCGTTTGCTGGAATTTCTGGTTGCAAGGAAATTAGTTCAGATCAATCGCTGTCAGCGGCGAAGATATTTGGCTTTGACTCCGAACCGGCTGCCACATTTGCTGGCTCGTGTTTCGTTTCGACCAGTCGAGCAATCTCGGTCCTTTGCGCGTGATTCCGCCTCGCGCGGATCGCCATCCTCGTCAAATCAAACGTCCCATACACGATGTTGCCGCGTACCACGTCGCTTTTGAAGCTCAGCACTTGCATGCGCAGGTATCGGGCAAACTTTGAGTGTGGCCGCGCCACCGCGACCGATGACGGATCGGCAACCTGTTGCTCAAACACTGCGTTCTCGCAATCCTTCAACTGCACCACGGCCAGCGAGCCATCCGTTCGCATCGCATCGCCTGTCGCGTTCATCGCCGAGTGTTCCATCTGTGGCCGGTTCACGTGGTACACCGACGCTACACATCCCGCCAGATTCAAATCGCGAACCAGCATTCTGCGGCCCGCATCCACATCTGCATCAATATGATGAATAAACTTGTGCTGGCGCAGTGAGAGTGTCGCACCCGTTTCCCGCGTCATGGCTCCGAGCCAAACGGTTTGCCCGCCGATCACGTCATTGCGCGCCCACACGCGCAAGTGCTCTCTTTTTTCATAGCTGTCCAAACTTTTTTCCCACGTCGCGCTGACCGGCTCGCCGTCCACTAGTTGCCGCGAAATCGGCGCTTCCGGATAGCTCTTGAACGCCAGAAACGCGTGCATCTCCCGCATCACCGAACGGGTCGATGTCGGATCGCCGTGTTTCCAGCCGGCCGCATGGAACGCCCGGTCCATCTGCTCCGTCGAACCCAGGAGTGCTACGTTCACAATGTCCGCTGCTTGCCCGTTGCGCGTCGTCGAGCGCTCCGGCAGAGCCGGCGTCGTGATCTCGAGCGTCGCGCGTTCGATTTCGTCCAAAGCATTAATCTGCGCCGCACCTCGCATTTCCTCTGGCACGCGCAATTCCGTCGTGAGCTCCACCTTCACGTCCGTTCCCCGCGGCAGATAAATTTCCGGCTCAGGGAACACCGGAAACGCCGCCCGATACGCCACCAACGTCAGGTCACTATAAGGATTCCATGTCGGCAGGTGCTTTAATCTGCTGGTGATTCTTCCCTGCGGCGTGTCCGTCGCGTTCACTCCATGAATCACGCCGTTCTTTACTGTTTCCCGTGCGTTGTCGATTTCCATCACGCGCGACGACATCTCAATCTCTTTTCCGTCCCTCATCACCAGATAATCGAAGTCCACCTGCAGCTTCGCGGTCTCGTGTACCAGCCCCATCCCCACGCGGCGCACCGCCTTGATTTTGCCTTCCACAACCGTCCCCGCCGCAATTACCTCCGCGCCATCGCACTGTGGCGACTCAATCACCATCGCTTGAACCTTTGCGCCCACTTTTCCACTGTATGAAGAGACCGGTTGTAGCAGCCGCAGCCACACCGCTTCGCCGGGCTTCAAGGCATTGCACTGCGCTTTCGCGGCGGGAGACCACACGCAAAAAAATGTCGCAAGAATGGCGGCTGCCGGCGGACAATTTCTCCAACCGCACAAGCGCCGGTAGTCACGAACAGAAAGAGCCTTCAACAATAGGTTCACGCTTCCATTCTAGGTTTCTTATTTTTGGATGCGTTTTTTCATTCCTCTGGTTTTCTCTCCACGGCACCTGTCCCGGCGGGCAGCTCGCTCACCTGTACCTTCATGTATTCGAGCGGAAGTATCTGCTCGCCGCTCGCTTTCCAGGGTTTCTGTCTTCGCCGGTCGCGCAAAACCGCGCTGGTTATGCAACCGCACCCACCCGTCGTATCATGGTCAGCGTTTCGAACCAGGATTCGGTCTGACTCTCATGCTTCCTCACCGCGGTCTCCGGCTTTCGGTCTGCGCGCTGCTTCTCTTGTTGGCGACCCTT
>Ga0075425_100003974_pt1 | contig 15158 bp, 10 predicted proteins | sample SoiMethybrSBSTD4_FD_75300 | JGI IMG/M metagenome (GOLD analysis project Ga0075425, IMG submission 75300) | Bulk soil microbial communities from a Populus tree surrounding site in Tennessee, USA - Soil MetaG P. TD hybrid SBSTD4 | ecosystem: Environmental > Terrestrial > Soil > Tree plantation...
TGGTGAACGCTGGCGCCGTCCGACTTCACGCCATCGCCGAAGTCCCAGTGATAGGCGAGCGCGGGGGTGCCTTTATCGTCCGCCTTCGCGACGAAGTTCAGGGTCTCGCCCATCTTGGCTTGCGGCGGAACCTCTGCGGTTATCCCCGGTGCGGCGGCGGGAACGGAGCCATCCACAATCTTGATCACGCGCACCGAATGAGGAGGCTGATTGTCCAAGGCCAGCGAGCCACTGTTGATGGCCACCGGCTTCTGCGCATCCAGCACGTCAAGCGCCTGGTATTGCCCCCCTGCGGGTAGTTTCAGGTCGGCCATCGTGAGGGTATGCGAGGTGGGCTGCTCGGTCCAGTTGAACACCGTCAGGATGGACTGGTGTGCATCCTCGCGCAGGAAGAAGACGCTGGGCATCTGGTCCTCCGGACGGTAGGTCATGAGGTCCAGCGGGAATGACGCCCGACCCAGACGCGCCATGTTGAGCAGGTCCTGGTTCTCTACTAGCGCCATGCGGTCGGCATCCTGGCCCAGCGTGGGCAGGTCATCGCCAATTTCGTACATCCCACCGGAAACCGCTGAGAGCACAATGGACACCTTGGCCTCATCCAGCGTGAGCGGTGTTTGGCCGCCGTGCCAGGTGTGCTCGGGCACGGTCTGCCGTGAAATCGAGAAAGCATCGGGGTCGCTGATGAAGAAATTGCGGTTCATGTAATAGCGGGCGGCGATGCCCGGCGCCGCTTCCCGGCTGGCGACGAAAGCGTGGCCGGTATCGAGCGAGATGCGGCCGGTATCCACAATGCCCACCGGATTGAGCATGGGGCTGCCGTCTTTATCGAGGATCACGTGCTCGCCCACGGCCTGGCGTATCACCTCCAGCCCAATGCGCTGCGCCTGCAGCGCGGTGGTGTTGGGAACGAAGTGATGACCTTCCACCGAGCTGTCGTCCATGAAGTCCATCTTGATGTAGCGCACGCCCCAGTCTTTGGCCAGGGTTGCGTAGGTCTGGCGCAGGTACTCCTGAGCTCCGGGATTGGTGGTATCCAGGGCGTAGAGCTGGTCTTTGTCCTGGGTGACGTGCCCCAGGTGAATGGGCTGCCCGGCACGGTTCTGCACCAGCCAGTCTCTGTGGTTCTGGAACACCCAGGAGCGCTCCGAAGCTTCGAAAGGAGCGGTCCAGATGCCGAAGGTCAGGCCCAGGTGCCGCACATTGTCGCCAATAAACTTCATGCCCAGCGGAAAATTAGTGGCGTTGGGTGTGGCATATTCGCCGCGCGCGTACTGGTAGCCTTCGTCGATATGGAAGTAGGTATAGCCCAGTTGCTTAAGGTTCTGGGCCAGCCACTGCGCATTGGTCAGCGCCGTGCCTTGGGTGAGTCCGAAGTAATAGGCGGTCCAACTCCACCAGCCGATAGGGGTGGGAGCACTCACCCGGGCGTGGTGCAGAGTACGGATGGCCTCGCCGTAGTTCTCCAACTGGGCGTGGTAATCCGCCCCTGCCGCGACCATCAGAGGCTCAGCGGATAGAGATTCACCCGGTCCCACCGGCAGGCTCAGGTCAATCTGGTCGTCGGGAGGCGCGTTTTTCAGCGACTCGCCCTTAAGAATCTCGGTGGTGCCAGTGGACTCCACATCGTAGGAAGCGACGTGCGGGTCGGGCGTGGTTTGGGCTGTGAGATGAAAGATGGTAAGAAAGCGCTCCGAACTAAGCGCGCCCAGGAACAGGCTCTGCCCGCTCTGCCGGTTGAAGATGAGTTGGCTGCCTACGGCCCGGTGCATGCCGTTGGCGGGCTCGGCCAGGTCCATGATCTTCATTGCCGGCCGGTCTTCGCTGTAGCTGTCGGAGAGCACGCGATCAGCTGAGGCCGGCCCGTTCAGGTTTATAATCGGCTCTCCCAGCCCTTCGATGACGCGGATTTGCTGCACTCGCAGTTGTTTGTCTGTTGTGTTGTGGACTTGCACACCAATGCTGCCGTAGGGCTGGTGATCGTAAAGCCGAAGCGAGCAGACCAGGTCGGGCTGGCCGCTCAGCCCGGTATGGGTGACCGTGAGCATGTGCCCAGCGCCCAGATCGTCGGCAAAACCGCTTTGCGCGACCTCGTGCTTAGGGTAGGCAGCGGCAGGCAGCATGCGGAAATCAACCAGCGCCGCCACTTGGGCATGCAACGCGGGCGCGGCCGCGCCGTGCGCGCTGATCGAGTAGGAGCCGTCGGAAGCCACGCTGATTTCCAGGCCGGCATTGCGCACGCTGGCCAGGGGCCGGGCAGGAGCGGCCCGCTTCTTCTTGCGGGCGCCCCAGGCGGGAAGCAGGAGAACAGGCAGGAAAAGAAGGCTGGCGACCAACTTTCGAATGCTTTCCATTTTCACCTCGGTCCCGGGAGTGTCCAAAGTCCGGCTGGTCTTTGGCGGCGCCCTGGCCGCCTTGGATCTCCCTACCCCAAATTGTGGGAAACCATACGTTGTATATGAAAATTCGGCAGCCGTCCAGAAACTTGTAAAAGCGAAGCGACGGAGAAAGTTTCTCTTGACAGGTTGGCCAGAACGAAACTAAAAGTAATAGTCCGTAAATCTTTGTAAGGCTACTCAGCCTCCCCATGTTTCCCCGGGGGAGCATGGACGCACGCAGCACAACTTCGAACCCGGGTAGGAGCCTCGCTATGCGCCGCGCTATCAACTTCTCTTCGCGTCTTCTGCTGATCCTCTTGGCCTGCCTGAGCCTCACCGCGGGGCTGTGGGCCCAGAAGGATACCGGCACCATCGCCGGCACAGTCACCGATCCTTCCGGCGCAGTGCTGGCCGGCGCCAAGGTGTTAGTGACCGACGTGGACCGTGGCGGCGCCTTCACCACCACCACCAATCAGTCGGGCGAGTATGTCGCCAGCCCGCTGAAGATCGGCCGCTATACGGTGACGGTGGAGCACAGCGGCTTCAAGCGGGCCGTCTCCCAGCCTGTGACTCTGGACGTGCAGCAGCGGGCGGTGGTCAACGTCAAGCTGCAACTGGGCCAGGCCACCGAATCGGTAGAGGTAACAGGATCGGCGCCGCTGCTGGAAACCCAAACCTCGGAACTGGGGCAGGTGGTGAACGCGCGGCAAGTCTCCAACCTGCCGCTGAACGGCCGCAACTTCGCGCAGTTGGCGCTGCTTACCGCCGGGACCACGCCCAGCGAACCGGGAGCGCGCGACGAGCAGAGCTTCGGCTTTAGCGCCGGCGGAGCCCGCTCGCTGCAGAACAACTTCCTGCTCGATGGTATTGACAACAACTCCAACCTTCCCGACCTGCTCAATGAGAGCAATTACGTTATTCAGCCGCCGGTGGACGCGCTGCAGGAATTCAAGGTGCAGACCAACGCCTATAGCGCTGAGTTCGGCCGTGGCAATGGCGCCATTGTGAACGCGGTCATTAAGTCGGGAACCAACAGCCTGCACGGCAGCGGCTGGGGCTTTTTGCGCAACAACGTGCTCGATGCCCGCAACTTCTTCGACCCGATCGGCCCTACCCCGCCCTATGAGCAGTATCAGTTTGGCGGCACCCTCGGCGGCCCCCTGTTTATTCCCCACGTCTATGACGGGCGGAACAAGACATTCTTCTTCGTGGACTACGAGGGCCTCCGCATCCATCAGGCCGACACCCAGACTCTGCTAGTGCCTGACGCCCTACAGCGTGCCGGTAATTTCGCCAGCTTGCTCGATACCAGCACGCGAACCGGAGTGGACTGCAATGGCCGCCCCACCTACGGGGGTGAGCTTTTCGACACGCGTCTGACGCAGACTAGCGCCGGCAGCCCTACCGGACTGTGCGGCGTGCCCATTGGCGGCTACACAGCGGGCGGCCTGCCCACGAATATCATCCCGGCAGGCAAGATTGACCCGTTGGCGGCAAAACTGATGGCTCTGTTCCCCGCGCCCAACGTTTCCGGCAATCCCGCTTTCAACTACGTTGCCAACCCGGTAGAAAACACGCACCGGTCCAATTTCGACACACGCGTTGACCAGAAATTCTCCGACAAAGACAATGCCTTTATTCGTTTCAGCTATGAAAACCAGCCCCGCATTATTCCTTCACCGTTCCAGAGCAGCATTGCCGATGGCGGCGGCTTTTTCAGCGGCATTGAAGACAATTCCTACCGCAGCGTCGCGCTGAGCGAGACCCACGTCTTCCGGCCTACCCTGGTGAATGAGTTCCGCTTCGGTTACAACCGGGTCAACTCGCACCGCTTTCAGTTCAACTTCGATAAGGACATCTCCGGGCAGATCGGCTTCCCCGGCGTGCCCTTTACCCCGATCAACGGTGGCTTGCCCCAGCTCAACTTTGACGACGGCAGCGCGCCTACCTTGGGCAGCCCCACCTTCCTGCCGTCCGTGGAATTGCAGAACACCTATGTGCTCTCCGACAACCTTACCTGGGTCAAGGGAAGGCATACGGTGAAGTATGGGACCGAGATACGGCGCGAGGAGTTCACTATCTTCCAGCCCGCTGAATCGCGCGGCTTCGAGGGTTTCAGTAACGGTTTTACGGACAATCCCGCCACTCCCGGCACGGGCGGCTTTGGCCAGGCTTCCTTCTTGATCGGACTGGCCGACGGCGGCGGCATCAATAACTTGCACAATGTGGACTACCACCGGCCTATTTACGCCTTCTACACCCAAGATGACTGGCGAGTGACCCAGAAGCTGACCCTGAACCTTGGTCTGCGCTATGAACTGTTCACCACAGTCAAGGAGAGGTTCAACGAGCAGGGGACCTTCGACCTCAATAATCCCACAACCCCGACCATCATTGTGCCCAAGGGCCAGACCATGCAGTTGACACCGACACTGGCCTCCCAGATCAGGGTCTCCCCCACGGGCAGCAGCGGCCTGGTTCCGGTGGATACCAACAACTTCGCTCCGCGCATCGGCTTCGCCTATCAGTTGACACCCAGCACCGTGGTGCGCGGGGGCTACGGCATCTTTTATGGCGGACAAGAAAACGGTCCCTATTCCAATCCCAGTCCCGGCTTCAATCCACCGTTCTTCGTGACACAGTCGTTCAACTCCCCTTGCGGTGCGGCCTCCGCCAACCCGGCCCTGTTTGCCTCCGGCAACGACTGCGCCGTGCCGGGGATCAGCAATCTTCCCGGCGGCATTCCCGGTTCCGCCGGCATTTCCGTAGGTTTCCCCGCAACCTCGCTCACCGACCCTAACACTCCCACCCTGTTCACTGTGGATCCACGCCTGGTCACGCCTTACATGCAGCAGTGGAACTTCGGGATCGAGCGGCAACTGGGCGGCGACACCATGCTGCAGATCACCTATGCCGGCTCCAAAGGAACCAAGCTGTTCACCTTCTATAACGGAAACCAGGCTGATCCCTCGCCCGATCCTAACGCTGCCTTCGCTCCGCGCCGCCCCGTGCCCGCCATTGACACCAGCGTCAGCCTATTTGCCTCCGATGGCGGCTCCAAATACAACTCTCTGCAGACCCGCCTGGAGAAGCGCTTCACCCACGGCTTTTCCCTCCTGGCCAGCTACACCTACTCCAACGCCGAGGACAATGCGTCCAATGCCAACCTGGGGTCGCAGAATAACGACGGCTTCCGCTGGTTCAAGCATCCCGAGTGGGAATGGGGCCATGCCTCGTTCGACGTGCGGCACCGCTTTACGCTGAGTTACATCTATCAACTGCCTTTTGGCCACGGTCAGCGCTTCTTGAGCGGGGCCAGCGGCGCGGCAGAGCAGATTCTCGGCGGCTGGCAGGTGGCTGGAATTACGACCATCTCCTCCGGCAATTGGTACACACCGGTGGATGGCAACGGCGGTTTCGCCAACTCCGATGGGGGGCAGCTGCCGAATGTGGTAGCCGATCCCAACAGCAGCCGCCATTGTCTGCCGGGCACGTTCTTCAATACCTGCGCCTTTGTGGATCCGCCGCTGGGCTCCTTCGGCAATGCCGCCCGCAACTCGGTGCTGGGACCCGGATACCAGGAGTGGGACGCCTCCATCTTTAAGACCTTCTCGGTCACAGAGCGGGCCAAGCTGGAATTCCGCAGCGAGTTTTTCAACTTACCCAACCACACCAATTTCCTGCTGTCCAAGTCGGGCCCGCAGGAGAGCAACAACTCCACCGTGCTGGGAGCTTCGCAGTTCGGCTTCCTGACCGCGGCGCGCCCGCCCCGGCAGATTCAGTTTGCTTTGAAGCTTTCGTTCTAATCGCTGCCTGAACTCTTCCTCGGCCGGACTCCTCGCGGGTTCGGCCTTTTTGTCTGCGGTCAAGTTGACTTGCTGCAACGGCAGCCATTTTTATGGAGTCATCCTGAGCCCCTTTAGGGGCGAAGGCTCTCGCAGCGCCGCGATGTTCGGGGCCGATTCTGTACAATCCACCTGCATGCCCACCACCGTCCGGTCGTTTGCCAAAATCAACATTGGCTTGTGCATCGGCGCGCGGCGCCCCGACGGCTTCCACGAGCTGCGCACCCTGTACCAGACCATTGCATTGCATGACCGGGTCGTCGTAACCGTAAGCAAAGGCGCCGGAATCGAGTTGCACTGCAAGACTCCCGGTGTGCCCCTTGACGAAAGCAATACCTGCTGGCGCATCGTAGAGCGGGCAATGGCGCTGCTGGCAACTCCCGGCCGGGTGCGGATCGAAATCGAGAAACAGCTGCCAGTGCAGGGCGGCTTGGGCGGAGCGTCTTCGAATGCTGTAGCCGCATTGCTGGCCGTGGAGCATGAGCTCAAGCGCGAACTGCCCTTGGCCGATAAATTCGGCCTGGCGGCTGAGGTTGGCTCGGACCTGCCCCTGTTTCTGATTGGCGGCACCGTGCTCGGGGTGGGGCGAGGCGAGGAGGTCTATCCTCTGCCTGAATTGCCAGCCACGGCCTGCGTGCTGGCTACACTCGGCATTGCCGTCTCTACCCCGCAGGCCTTCGCCGACTGGGACCGCACGCAGGAGCAAGACAAATTGACGGGCTGCTTTCCCTCCGATAGAATCAATGTGTTCTGTTCCGCCATTTTCAGCGGTCTGAACGGCTTTTTGTCCCGGCCCCGTAACGCGGCCGGGCGGCATTCCTCCGGTGTCCCTGCCGCGGAGGGCAGGGGCCGGGCCGAGACCCAGCTGCTCGACCTTGTCCGTACCGGGATCGCGAACGACTTTGAACAGGTCGTATTCCCGCAGCATCCCGAACTGGCAAAGGTGAAGGGCATTTTGCAGGACGAAGGGGCGCTATACGCTTCTTTGTCGGGCTCCGGCTCCGCGGTTTATGGGCTGTTCGCCACGCGCCAGGCCGCACAGAAGGCCGCGGGCTCGTTAGAGGCGCAAGGAACCCGCGCCCACGTGACCACGACCGTGTCGCGGAAGGGGTATTGGGAGCAGTTGTTGGTATAGGCCTGAGGAGCGCTCAGGCCTGGCAAGTTTTGGGTTTGAAGTTTCAAAGTTTCAAAGTTTCTGGCCCACGCTGTGAAACCTTGAAACCTGTGAAACTTTGAAACCTGGTCTTTTTGGGGTTTACTGGCCACTGGCAACTGACCACGGGGGTTTGGGCGGTCGACTAATGGTAGGTCAAGTGCCTTTGGAGCACTTTGTCTAGGTTCGAATCCTAGCCGCCCAGCCAGAAAGATCGGAACTACGTTGTAGTTATGGCGGCACCGACAAAAAACGAGGGTTGGCAGCGCACTTTGACTCCGGAGACGAGGCAAGCCATGGCAACGATGGCCACCGCAACCGAAAGCAAAACGCAGCAGTCCGAACCCAAGCCGGAACGCAAACCACAGCGCGCGCGCGTGGACGACAAGTTCAAGATCTTCAGCGGCACCGCCAACCCGCAACTGGCCGACGAGGTCTGCAACTTCCTTGGCCTGGTGCGCGGCCAGGCGCACATTACGCGCTTTTCCGACGGCGAAGTCTACGTGCAACTGCTGGAGAATGTGCGCGGCGCCGATGTTTTTCTCATGCAGCCCACTTGCTACCCGGTGGATACCCACCTGATGGAGCTGCTGATCATGATTGACGCGCTCAAGCGCGCCTCGGCCCGGCGCATCACCGCCGTGGTGCCGTATTTCGGCTATGCCCGCCAGGACCGCAAGGACAAACCGCGCGCGCCGATATCAGCCAAGCTGGTGGCTGACCTGCTGACCACGGCCGGCGCCGACCGCGCCTTGATCGTTGACCTGCATGCCCCCCAGATTCAGGGCTTTTTCAATATCCCGGTGGACCACCTGTTCGCCTCGCCGGTGCTGGTGGACTACTTCAAGAAGCTCGCCTTGCCTGACCTGACCGTGGTTTCGCCGGATGCGGGCGGCGTGGAGCGGGCCCGCTTTTTCGCCAAGAAGGTGGATGCGCCCCTGGCCATCGTTGATAAGCGCCGCATGGAGATGAATGTTGCCGAAATCATGCACGTCATCGGCGATGTCAATGGCCGCACCTGCTTGCTGATTGACGACCTGATTGACACTGCGGGAACCCTGGTCAAAACGGCGCGTGCCCTCAAGGAAAATGGCGCCAGCAGGATTTTTGCCTGCGCTTCCCATCCCGTGCTCTCGGGGCCGGCGGTGGACAACCTGGCTACGTCTGATATCGAGCAGGTTGTCGTAACCAACACCATTCCCCTGAGCGAGGCGGCTCGCCGGGAACCCAAAATCAAGGTGCTCTCCATCGCCGGGCTGATCGCACGCGCGATCCAGTCCATTCACGAGGAGACATCGGTGAGCAAATTGTTCGTGTAAGGCAGGATTCAAACATATGGCAACCGCAAACAAAGAAAGCAATGTACTCGAAGCCAAGCCGCGGCAGAGCGGCGGCAAGAACGTAGCCCGGCGCGTGCGCCGCGGCGGCCTGGTGCCGGGAGTGGTGTACGGCGCCAAGAAGGACCCGATCGCGGTGGCGCTCGATCCCAAGCAGATCGCGCGCATTCTGCAATCGGCTACCGGGCACAACACCATCTTCGATTTGGCCCTCGACGGCGAACGCACTCGCGCCATGATCGTGGACTGGCAGCATGAGCCCATCAAGGGCTCCCTGCTGCACGTGGACCTGAAGCGCATCGCCATGGACCAGAAGCTGCAGGTGCGCGTACCCATCGTGCTTAAGGGCGAGGCCGCCGGCGTCAAGCAGCAGGGCGGAATTCTGGAGCAGGTGACGCGCGAGGTCGAACTGGAGTGCCTGCCGGAAGACATTCCCAGTTCCATCGAAGCTGATGTTACTGAGCTGGTGTTCGGCAAAGTGCTGCGTGTCTCCGACCTGCAGCACAGCGGCAACCTCAAGTTCCTCAGCGACCCCAATCAGCCGGTGGCGCACATCATTTCCGTGAAGGAAGAAGTGGCGCCGACTCCGGAAGTGGCCGCGGCCGAAGCTGCTGCTGCTCCCGCCGAGCCCGAAGTTATTAAGAAGGGCAAGCAGGAGGTTGAGGAAGAGGGCGCCGAGGCTGCTCCGGCCGAGAAGGCAGAGAAGCCGGAGAAGGCCGAGAAGAAGGAAAAGAAAGAGAAATAATGCGCTGCGTTTGTGGCGCGGGCGCGTCGGAGCGGCAACACATCGGAGTATTGGGTGCAACCCAGTGCCGCTCCCACTGCGCACCAGCCCGCAGGGCGAAACAGCTCTTAGCCCAGGGCGTGAGCCCTGGGACAGGCACCGAGAGAACTGCCGAGCCCCGTAGGGGCGGCACCAGGGCAAGGTGACGGGTAACGCGTGAAACTGATCGTCGGGCTCGGCAACCCGGGCATCGAATACCAGTTCACGCCCCACAATCTCGGTTTCCTGACCATTGATCGCCTGGCTGAACGCTGGAGGATCGAGATCAAGAACCGGCACTGCCAGGCCCTGACAGCGCGCAAGTTAGTTGGCGAGCACGAGGTGCTGTTGGTCAAGCCCGAGACGTATATGAACCTGAGCGGGCTGGCGGTGCGCGAACTGGCGGAAGAGTACGAGGTCAGGCCGGAGCAGGACCTGATCGTCATTTACGACGAGCTGGACCTGCCCTTTGGCGCAATTCGCATCCGGCCTCGCGGTGGAACGGCGGGCCACAACGGCATGGAGTCCATTGTGGGCGCGCTGGGCACGGAAGAGTTCCTGCGCGTTCGCCTCGGCATCGCTCCAGAGCGGAAGGTAGCGGACGGAGCGCGTTATGTGCTGGGCCAGTTTCGTCGCTCGCAGTACAAGGCCGTGGACCAGATGCTGGATACGGCAGCGGACGCGGTGGAAGCCATTTTGAAGGAGGGCGCGGCGGCGGCCATGAACCGCTTCAACCGCAAGCCCGAAACAGAAACGTAGCGCCGGCCTCTGGCCGGCTGTCAGGCGGAGTTCGCTAGCGCTACAGGTTTGGAGAAAACATGCAACGTACCTATGAAGTGATGTTTATTGTTCGGCCCGACATGGGCGAGGAAGATGTGGACAAGCTGGTGTCCACGCTGGAGTCGCAGGTGTCCGCTGCCGGCGGAACTGTCAAGAATGTGGAACGCATGGGCAAGCGCCGCCTGGCCTACTCGGTGCGCGGCTTTCAGGACGGCATGTACGTGCTGTTTACGGTGGAAGGCGGGGGTGACGCCATTCATGAAATGGAACGGCGCCTGCGCGTCACCGAGCCGGTGATCAAGTTTCTCACCGTGCGCGTGGACAAGGAGCAAGCCCGCATGGCCAAGCTGAAAGAGCGGCGCAAAGCCCCGGCAGCTCCTCCTGAGACCGGCGGGGAACCCGCGGCGGTAACGGCATAAACCCGTTTCAAAGTTTCAAGGTTTCAAAGGATGAGAAACCTTGAAACATTCGAAACCTGTGAAACCAGGATTTTCGACTTAAGGAGCAACATGGCAGACGAAACTCAAAGACAGGCAACAGCGGAGGCTCCCGCCGAGGCTCCCCCGCCCGCAGCGCCGGCAGCGCCCGCACCTGCGCCCACTCCCGGACCGCGCGGGGGCCGCGGGCCCGGCGGACCGCGCGAAGGCGGACGCAAGTATTTCCGCCGCAAGAAGGTGTGCAAGTTTTGCGTGGAGAAGATTGACTCCATTGATTACAAGGACTATCGCCTGCTCTCGCAGTTCGTGGCGGAAAGCGGCAAGATCGTGCCCCGGCGGCTCAGCGGCGTGTGCACGCCGCACCAGCGGCGGCTCTCCACGGCTATCAAGCAGGCGCGCAATATCGCTCTGCTGCCGTTCAGCGCTCGCGCGTGAGAAGGTCGTTTGTCGTTGACTCTTGGTTGTTTGGCTTCTGGTTGTGTTCCGAACCGGCCGATGGTGCTTGCTGTTCGCGAACGAGCAATGACTAACAACAAACGGCAAGGGAACAATCGCTAACGACCAACGATTGTTCCCTTGGCAACGACGTCGGATTCGTTGCCTGGCCAGCGCCGTAGGCGCAGCACAGTAAAGCCCAGGACGGGAGTCCTGGGTGTGGTAGACAAATAGGAACATGAGTCCCGTAGGGACGACACATTACATCGCTCACGGAGTCATCCATGGAAGTCATTCTGAAGGAAGATGTAAACAAGCTGGGTTCCCGCGGCGACGTGGTCAAGGTTGCCGACGGATACGGCCGCAACTACCTGCTGCCGCGCAAGCTGGCCATCGAGGCCACGAAGAGCAACCGCGCCGTTATCGAGCAGATGAAGGCGGCGGCGGTGCGCCGCTCCGCCCGCGAGAAGGCCGATGCCGAGGCGCTCTCCAGCCAGGTCAATAATCTCAGCCTCACTTTCCAGCGCCGTTCCGGCGAGCATGACCAGCTGTTTGGCTCGGTCACCTCCGCCGACATCGCCGCCGAAATGGAGAAGAAGGGTTTCAGTGTGGATCGGCGCAAGATCCAGGTGCACGAGCCTTTAAAATCGCTCGGCGAGTTCACCATCCCGGTAAAGCTGCACAAGGAGGTCACCGCCCACGTGCGCGTGGTGATCGAAAAGGAAGCCACCGAAGAAGAGCAGTAGTTTCGGGAGTCTCGGACGGCTGCGATTAATGCCGCGCCTTATTTTTGTCAGATTTGTCATCCTGAACTGGGCGACCTAGCTTTGGCGAAGGAGCCCCGTGAAGGACCTGCTTTTCACACCTTTTTCATTCGCTTGAAACCCTCTGCTTTGGTCTGAGACGTTGCGAGCAACGTCTCTACCGGAGAGTGTTTTCGTAGCCTGCCATCACGCACACCAGTAGAGACGTAACTCGTTACGTCTCCGGGAACCGAACGTCTCCCCACCGCGTACAATTCTTCATGCCAGAGGCAGGGGGCGAGATGGCTTCAACCAAAGCGGCAATAGATTTGCCTGCAACCGATGCCGGCACTCGCACCACCACGTATCTGTTGCTCGGCATCGCCCTCGCCATCGCGCTCCTCCATCTGCTTACCAACTCCCGTTACGGTTTCCACCGCGATGAACTGCAAACCCTGAGCGATGCTCTGCACCTTGACTGGGGATTCGTCGCCTACCCTCCTTTCACTCCTTTTGTGGAGCGAATCGGCATTGGAATTTTCGGTTTCTCGCTGGTTGGACTGCGGCTCTTCTCGGTGATCGCGCAGGCGTTGGCCATCGTTGTGACCGGCCTCATGACCAGGGAACTTGGCGGCGGCCGCCTCGCGCAGGTCACGGCCGCCCTGGGGGTCGCGCTTTCCACGCTGCCCTTGTTCGAGGGCACCGAGTTCCAATACTCCAGCTTCGATTATCTGTGGTGGGTGCTGATTGCCTATTTCTTCATTCGCCTGCTGAAAACCGAGAACCCGCGCTGGTGGCTGGCCATTGGCGCCACGGTCGGCCTGGGGTTTCAGACCAAATACACCATGGGCTTTTATGTGGCCGGAATTCTGGGCGGCATGTTGCTGACCCGCGCCCGCCGCTTCTTCCTGAGCCCGTGGTTCTGGGGCGGCAGCGCCCTGGCCGCCCTGATTTTTCTTCCCAATGTGATTTGGCAGGTGCGCCACGGATTCATCTCCCTGCATTTCCTGCAGCATATCCACACCCGCGACGTGGGCGAGGGCAGGGCCAACGGCTTTCTACGCGACCAGTTTTTGATCTGCGCCAACCTGTTTGCGGCACCGTTGTGGATCGCCGGCCTGGGCGCCTTCCTGCGTGACTCGCGCTATCGAGTGCTGGCCTGGATGTACCTGATCCCGCTTGCCCTCTTCGTTCTTGGCAAAGGACGCGGCTACTACCTGGCCGCCGCCTATCCCATGCTGATGGCCATGGGCGCTGTGGTGGGCGAGCGCTGGCTCAGGCCGCTGACCCTCTTCTGGCGGCGCTCCGTCGAAACACTATTCTTCACCGGCCTTGCGCTCGTCGGCCTCTACATCTGCGCCCTGGTGCTGCCACTGGCTTCCAGCGGCCGGCTGATGGCCTTTGCGCTCCGGAACAACGGCGATCTGCGCGAGGAGATTGGCTGGAATGAACTGGTCAGAGCCGTCGCTGGCGTTCGCGATTCTCTGTCCCCGGAGCAGCGCGCCAGTGCGGGCGTTCTGGTGGGAAACTACGGTGAGCAGGGCGCCATCGAAGTCCTCGGCCGCCCGTATCATCTGCCTACACCCATCAGCGGCACCAATTCAGCTTGGCTGCGCGGCTATCCGACGCCCCCCCCATCCACTCTGATTGTGGTTGGCTTATCGCGCAGCTATGCCGACCGGATGCTTACCTCCTGCCGACTGGCTGGGCACAACGGCAATTCTCTCGGCGTTCACAACGAGGAAAGCATGGACCACCCTGACATCTTCGTCTGCGGCCCGCTGCGCCTCCCCTGGCCTGAATCCTGGAAGCAGTTCCAGCACTTTGGCTGAAGGGCCGGCTTCCAGCTGAGCACGAGTAAGGACATTTGGGGCGCGGGCGCGGGCACCCTCGACCGCGAAGCACCGAGTGTTCGCCCTGCTCACCGTGGTCCTCTTGCCGATTCAAATCAGGGCATAGCTTCCTGAGCAAGTCGTTGTCGGACGAAACCTTGAAACTTTAAAACCTTGTTCCTGTTAATCTTCTCCCCGGAGCCTGCATGCTGCGCCGATTACTTATTCCCTTATTGATCTTCTGCGCCAACCCCTTCGCTGCGGCGCAAGCCAAGCCGCGCGTTCGTGCCATCACCGCCTTTGTGCGCATTGACCGCGGGCATTACGAGGCTCAGGTAAAGGAGGCGGTCTCAGTCCTGCGGCGCGCTCGCTCTGCCTACCAGGGCGCCGGCTACGAAGTGCAAACTTTGCGCATTACCACCCAGCCGTTTCCCGAATACACCCGCGGCTTGTCTCATGCGCAGGCGTTGGCCTTTTTACGCGGTCTGGATGAGTTAGCGCAAAAGCAGGGCTTCATCGCCAGCATCGGCCCTGCCCTGCTCAGCGATTCCGATGATCCCGCTCATGCCGACCTCCTGTCCGAGGTGCTCGGGAGTTCCAAGAATCTCTCCGGTAGCATCATCATTGCCGGTCAGGATGGCCTGCACTGGAAATCCATTGCCGCCGCCGCGCGGACCATCCAATACCTGGCGGCGCACTCGCCCGGCGGCCAGGCCAACTTCAACTTTGCCGCCACTGCCATGCTGCCGGCCTACGGACCTTTCTTCCCCGGGGCCTATTTCACCGGCGAGGGCCACCAGTTCGCCATCGGCCTGGAATCGGCCAACGTGGTGCAGGCTGCATTTTCCGCCGGCCAGGACCTTGCCTCAGCACGCTCCAGCTTGGCGCAAAAAATGATCGCCGCGGTTAGTCCCGTCGAAAAGATCGCTGCTACACTTGCGACCGAAGCGGGCTGGAAGTATGGCGGCATCGATGTTTCCCCCGCCCCCTTAAGCAAGGCCTCCATCGGGGCAGCTGTCGAAATGCTGACAGGGGCGCCGTTCGGCTCCTCGGGCACCCTCAGCGCGGCTGCCCTCATTACCAGCGTGCTGCGCGAACTCCCGGTCAAGCGCGCCGGCTACTCCGGCCTGATGATGCCCATCCTGGAAGACGCCACCCTGGCCCAGCGCTGGGGCGAAGGCCACATCACCGTTGATGGCCTGCTGGCTTATTCCTCCGTCTGCGGCACCGGGTTGGACACCATCCCCTTGCCTGGCGACGTTTCCCGCCGCCAGCTCGAGCGCATGCTCTCTGATACGGCCAGCCTGGCCTTCAAATGGAATAAGCCGCTGTCGGTGCGCCTTTTGCCGGTGCCCGGCAAGCGGGCGGGCGAAAGGACCACATTCAATGGCCCTTATCTGGCGAATACCGTGCTGCAGCCCTTGCCCTGATCGGCCCAACACCAACCCCGCCTAACAC
>Ga0075425_100003976_pt1 | contig 15154 bp, 10 predicted proteins | sample SoiMethybrSBSTD4_FD_75300 | JGI IMG/M metagenome (GOLD analysis project Ga0075425, IMG submission 75300) | Bulk soil microbial communities from a Populus tree surrounding site in Tennessee, USA - Soil MetaG P. TD hybrid SBSTD4 | ecosystem: Environmental > Terrestrial > Soil > Tree plantation...
ATACTCAAGTACCCTTCGACCATCAAAATCTATACACCGAATGGTGAGGCGCCGAAGGCAGGTGAAATCTTCAAAAATCCTGATCTCGCTGGCACGCTGCAAAAGCTGGTCGAAGCGGAAAGAGCGAATCACTCAAAAGGGCGGCACCTGGCATTGAAAGCGGCCCGTGATCGCTTCTACAAAGGCGATATTGCGCGCGAGATGGCGGCTTTCTCAGAAGCCAATGGTGGTTTGTTCCGCTATGAAGACTTTGCGGAGTACACCGCGAAAGTGGAAACTCCGGTCTCCACCAATTACCGGGGCTATCAGGTTTATAAAAACCCTTCCGCCAGCCAGGGAGCGACCGAGCTGATCGCCCTAAACATGCTCGAAGGATACGATCTGAAATCGCTCGGCCACAATAGCGTCGACTTCATCTCCACCAATGTCGAGGTCATGAAATTGGCCATGGCCGATCGCGAGAAATTTCTCGGCGATATGGACTTCATCAAAATTCCCTACGACGGATTGTTGTCGAAGGACTACGCACGGGAGCGCAGAAAGCTCATCGATCCGGCAAAAGCTTCGCTGGAGCTCCGCCCCGGTTCACCCGAAAGATTTGTGGCCGGGGTTGCGGAGCGGCCCTGGCACGTGGTTCTTGATGGCGACGCGGATTTCAATGGTGACACCAGCTACATCGCAATCGTCGATAAGGACCGCAACATGGTCAGCTTTGAGCCCAGCCTTCACAGCTTGTTCGGAACGGGCGTCGTGATGGGAAACACGGGGGTGATCTTCAACTGCCGTGGCGACTATTACTCGTTGGTTCGAGGTGAGGCTAACGCGCTTGAGCCCGGAAAGCGGCCCCGCAGCACGTTGCAAAGCACGCTCGTGATGAAGGACGGTCAGCCATTCATGATTACGGGAAGTCCTGGAGGCGACGACCAGGTGATGATCACCCTGCAGACCTTGGTCAACGTGATCGATTTCGGCATGAACGTCCAGCAAGCCATCGAAGCTCCACGGTGGGAGACCAGAAGCTTCCCGTCTTCGCCGTTTCCGCACACCATGGTTCCGGGCGACATGGCGGTCGAAGATCGCATCCCCGAAGCGACGCAAAAGGAACTCATCGCGCGCGGCCACAGGTTGCGTGTCGCACCACCCTGGTCCCTTGCGTCCAGCGCCGCCATCATCATCGACGCGAAGACCGGCGTGCTGAGCGCAGGGGCTGACCCACGAGTCGAGGCGTATGCGTGGGCATGGTGAGGAGTGGATTTGGCCAACGTTCTGATCCGGCACCTGGCCGAGTTGAAGGCCCGGAAACCGGTGGTCTGTGATGCGCACTTTCTGAGCCGTCGGCAATGCGGAAACTAATCCAGCGAGAGCCCTAGTTGCGGTCGACTCTGCGTCATCCGACCACAAAGATCCTCTACCATGCGGAACGCAGCCTCTAACGAAATCGCTGCGCGCATCCGCTCTGCTCGATTCACCCAGATTGCGTCTGTGTCCGAAGTCATGGAGCTCGCGCTGGGCTGGGAATTCAGCAGCTTGTTCACGCATAGTCGAAAAGGGTCATAAAGCCGAAGTCCATGTGCAGCTGCTGGTGACAGTGAAATAAGGTCAGGCCAGGATTGTCGGCAACGAAGTCCACCTCGGTCGACTTCCTCATACACGAGGTGGGGATCGCGGGTCCGCGTGATGAGTAGAATGGCTGCGCCAATAGACGCGACCATGGCCGGTGGGAAACCTGCGAGGAGTCCGGCGAGCACCAACGCTGCAACCATACCCGCCTTAAGCAAGGCGGCACGCTCGATCCGCATCGCATTCACGATGCGTTCGGTTCGGACATCATGAATTTGTCCACGGAAGTAGAACCACCACAACACGAACCAATCGAGAAAGAGACCTACCAGAGCAACCGGACCAAGGTGCCAAGGAAAATCCCGGTAACCATCCCGGAGAAGGATCCAATCAGGATGTTTTGGGGGTTGCCGGTGATCGTCGCTGCGCTGCCGATGTTAGAAGCCGTTGCCACGGCCAAAAGATAAGGGATTGGCTTGATCCCCATTCGCCCGGTCACCTTCAACACGAAAGGAACCATGACCAGACAGATGATGTCGTTGACGAAGAAAGCGGAAAGCAGGCCGCTCAGGAAGATGACTGTTGGCAACAAATGATGCGGGTTCAGCCGCGTAACCACTAGTTCTGTAACCCAATCGAAGAAGCCCGCTAGATGCGGGTACGCTACGACCAGCATCATCGAGAAGAGCAGCACGATCGTGCTGAAGTGGATGAGGCGCAGGGAATTCTCGACGCGCACCGCGCCTGTCATGAACATGAGCACGGCACCGATGATCGCTGCGCCGGGGCGGTCGATTTTCATCCCTGGAAATTTGCCCAGGGCAAAAACTACATAGCTCGCAAGGAAAACCAAATATGTAGCTATGGTTGCGAATTCGGACATCGCGGCTCCGTGCGAGTGAATCGCACATATTAGCTTCCGTTGTACGCACCGGCAATCCGGAATGGGTCCGTGAAATAAAAGGACTTACATCTCGGCTGAGAACGGAAGCATCCTGAATATAACCGCAGGAACCTACGGCCAAGACAGGCAACGCGGCCTGTCCCCTCTCCGCCCGAAAACAGGAGACAACTATGAAACATCTCACTCTGACTCTAGCCGGAGCGATGGTGCTCGCTTTGGCGACGCCAACTTTCGCTCAGCGTACACACCCGAGCGGACCCCCTTCGAATCGAGGCGGAAGGCCATCGGGAGTTGGACCGGGTACAAACGGCGGCTCGGGCACCGGAGGCGCGGCGACTCACACAGATATGCCGCATGCTTCTCCGAGCGATGTGCTCATCCATAACACCGCAATCGCCGGAAGGATTCAGACGCTGACGGGTCAGGATGCGCAGGCGGCCTGTGCCGGCTTCAAGAACTTGAGCCAGTGCGTTGCAGCGGCACATGTAGCGAAGAACCTTGACATCCCTGGTGGCTTTGACACGCTGCAGGGGGCAGTGACCGGTAACGATGCGGTGAGTCCTGGGAAAGCGATCGAAGAGCTCAGCCCGCAAACGAACGGCAAAGCGGAAGCAAAGAGAGCGAACAAGCAAGCCTCGGATGATTTGAAAGAGTCCAGTTCCTGACTGACGATTCCTCGAATTGGCCCGGCCGCTGAACCCTAAAGGTGCTTCTTTTCGCTGTCGCTCGACCACCGGAGCCCGCGACGATGGTGGAGTCGATGCGATGCTCGATGACGGACGTGAGCATTTCGAAGCACGGTTCAAGAAAAACATACAACCTGCAAAAGACTTACAGGCGGAATTGCAAACCGCTATCGCCGTCGGCCATTCGTTGAGCATTGTCCATCGCACGGAAGCCGATTACGTCGCGGACTTGACATCGTATTCGGAAAGCGATATATCGGAATCCGACTATGGCAACGAAGACGAATAAGAGCGCGCGGCGATTCGGGCCTCTTTCTCCCGCCTCTCTGCATATTTTGCTGGCGCTGGCACGCGAAGACTTACATGGCTACGGCATCATGCTGGAGATCGCGCGGCAAAGCGAGGGCAGTTACAAGATCGGGCCGGGCACGCTCTATGACAACTTGAAAAAAATGATGACTCAAGGATTGGTGGAAGAAGCGGCCGCACGATCTTCGGCCAGCGATCCTAGAAGGCGATATTACCGCCTGAAAGCGGAGGGTCGCAGGGTCTTGGCACAAGAGGTGAAACGCCTCGAAAGCGTACTGCGCGAGGCGCGTACTCATCTACGGGACTTGAAACTAAGGGGGACGTCATGAGCCAACCTGTTACCCGCAATCTCTACCGGGTCCTCCTGCGCCTTCACCCGGCGGCATTCCGGCGCGAGTTCGCCGACGAGATGTTGTGGATTTTCGACGAAACATCTGTTCGTGGCCGTACAGCGCCGCTCTTTGCCGATGCCCTCGCTTCGCTTGCGCGGCAATGGGTTTTGCGCTCGCCCTGGGGCAAATTGCCAGCTGTCGAACCTGTCCCGGTCTCAACTGGCTCAGGAACCTTCGCTTGGGAACACATCGCGCTTCCCGAGAAGCCCCTTCCCGCTTCGCGAATCTTTCAAGGCGCCTGGTTGGCTCTTTTGTTTATGGCCGCGCTTTCCTACGCCGCCTTCCAGCCGGCTCCCAAGACTGTTGCAACGAGCCCGGTGAATGAAAAATGGAACAACAAATCGAAATCGACCGGGAGTTGGCCAGCCTCAGCAGGATCGGCGTCGGGAAACAACGTCAGCACCAAGAAGCAAAGCAGCACCGCCGCCGACAGGCGGTACAGCGACGGGCAGGGTTCATATGCCGTCGTCGAAAATAATTCTGGCGACGGCTATGACTCTTCTCTGATCCTCGCTCGTAAGGATTCGACGGAGTTATCTCCCGCAGTGGGACAAGCTACCCAAAATGAGCAGCAGAATACTCCTGCGACTCGCCAGTTCCGCACGTGGTTGGAAGAGTTCAATGCCGGCGACAAAACAAAATTCCAATCCTTTCTCGAAAAGAACTACCCGGACCAGGCGAAACACCTTGACGGCATGATGGGCTTCCGAGGCATGACCGGCGGCTTCGAATTCAAGAAAGCGGAAAAAACCAGCGACACCACATTCGTCGGAATTCTCAAGGAGCGCGACTCGGACACCTTCGCGCGATTCGAGATCGAAGTGGAGCCAGCCGAGCCGCACCGCATCACCAAGCTCGACCTGAACATGATTCCGGCGCCTCCCGAATTCGCCATTCCGCGCATGTCCGAGGAACAAGCGCTAGCCGCACTGCGCTCCGAAATTGAACGGCGTGTGGCCGCCGACAGCTTTTCCGGCTCCGTAATGGTTACCAAAAATGGCAAGACCATCTTTTCCCGCGCCTACGGCATGGCAGATCGCGACAAGAAGATAAAGAACGAATTGACGACACAATTTCGTATCGGCTCGATGAACAAGATGTTCACGGCGGTCTCCGCAATGCAGCTGGTGCAGGGCGGTAAGCTCAAACTTACGGGAACCGTAGGCGAATACCTTCCCGACTATCCAAACAAAGATTTAGCTTCGAAAGTTACGCTCCATCACTTGCTGACACACACCGGTGGCACGGGCGATTTCTTCGGGCCGGAATTCGACAAGCACCGGCTGGAATTACGCACGTTACAGGATTACGTGAAACTCTACGGACAACGCGGCCTGGAATTCGAACCGGGCAGTAAGTGGGATTACAGCAACTACGGATTTCTACTGCTGGGAGTGATCGTACAAAAAGTAAGCGGACAGGATTATTACGACTACGTCCGTCAGCACGTGTATGGCCCAGCGGGTATGACTTCCACTGATTCACTCCCGGAAGATCAAGCCGTACCAAGGCGATCCGTCGGCTACATGAAAGATCGGGGAAGTGAACCCTGGAAACCGAACACGGACACGTTGCCGTATCGAGGCACGTCGGCCGGCGGTGGCTATTCCACGGTCGAAGACTTACAGCGGTTCGCCGACGCGCTAAGAAATCACAAATTGCTCAACGCGCAGAACACCGAGTTGCTCACCACCGGCAAGGCCGAGACAGGCGGCGGCGCAAAATACGGCTACGGGTTTATGGATCAGGTTTCCGGCGGAGTTCGCAGCTTCGGCCATGGCGGCGGCGCTCCCGGCATGAACGGCGAGCTGACCATCTACCCGCAAAGCGGGTACGTCGTCGCGGTGCTCGCCAACATTGATCCGCCTGCGGCGCAGCGCATTGCATCTTTTGTCGGAAATCGTCTGCCGGAAAAGTAGACGTGCTAGCGACACATCGGCAAAGCAGTCTCACACTCAAGGTCAATGGCTGGTTTAAATTCTGAAAGCACAGATTTCGCGCAGATAGTTCTGGCTAGAAAATAAGTTTGATTCCCAACTGCGCGGCGAATGGGATTCCCACAGTGGTGCCCGGACCAAAAAAATCCCCGAGCGCTCCGGCTGGGACTCTCAACTGTCGGTAGCTCGTGATCGGCGCAGTTTGCGCGCAAGCGGGACCATCCAAACAAAATGCTGTTGCATTGGTCAGGCTGTTCACCGGCGTAGGAAGCGCCGAGATATCTCCAACATAGTTATTCCCGGGATTCTGCCGGTTAAACAAGTTGAAAAACTCGGCGAACGGGCGCAACGTCACGCGTTCGCCGAGCGCGATATTGCGGCTAACCCTCAGGTCTACTTGATAGAAAGGCGTTCCGCGAAACTGGTCAAGCGAAGTCATCACGCCGTTGATCACTGCACGGTCATTGCCCGGGAATCCGTCATTCAGAATATCGGCGGGCGTAGCCATCGTGAAAGGCCGCGCGCTTTCAAACTGCGATAGCGTGGAGAGTTCGAATCGCCACGGCAACTGCAGCGTACCGATCAATACAAAGCGGTGGCGGATATCTTCTCCAGATGGTCCATGATCCCCAGGCCCGAAAGCTTGCAACGGATTCGACACGCCATTCACGTAATCGAACAATTCGCCGACCACTGCCCCCCACGTCGTCGCGCTCGCCAAAACATAGTTGGCGGTCAGCTCGAAGCGATTCGAAAAGCGATGCTGCAATTGCACGGCGAGCCCGTTGTAGCTGGAACGATTGTCTGTCCGGAACAGTGAAATATTCGGCGACTCCGCGGGTAGCGTAAAGCCCGCCACATATTCGTAGCGCCGATACTGATGAACGCCCTGCTGATGTTCGTAGGTAACTCCGATTCGCCAATTTCTCGCGAAGTCATGTTCAACACCCGCGCTGGCCTGCAGCGCGTACGGCGTGTGGTAATGCGGATCGATCAGCGCACCCTGCCCGCCGTCTCCTCCGCTCGGCAAACAAGCCGGATTCGTCAAATCATATGTGGTGCATGGAGTGATCGCTTGATTGACGGCTGTGAATGCGTCCACCCAGCCGTTTTGCGCCAGGTCGTTGTAATAAAGCCCCACGCCCGCGCGAAGCACGGTCCGCCCGGAACTTCCCGGCGTGTACGCAATGCCCAGTCTCGGCGCGAACGCTTTGCGATCATCGTGCGGGATTCCGCTCACCAGAGGGATGCCTAGAGCTTGCAAGGTCGAGAATGCCGGGTTTAGCGTTTGATCGCGGCCCGACGCGGTGAATAGGCCAAACGTCGTGTCGTAGCGCAATCCGGCGTTGATCGTCAGCGAGGGCGTTACCCGCCAACTGTCTTCGGCATAAAAGCCTAACCGCCGCAAACTTTGCGCGAACGTGCCGTCACCCGCGTCCGTGTCGTCGCACGTAGTACCGGGCAAGGCCGCGGCCGTGCAGTGGTAATCCGCCACAAACTGCGCCGGATTCAATTGATAAAATGAAGGATCTTGTGTGAACTGCACTAGATGTTCAGCCGAAGCAGCCAACGCGCCGCGCAGCACCGGCTCATGAATCAAGTTGACGCCAAACCGGACCGCGTGGCGCCCCACAGAGTGAACGACGTCATACCGGAATTGATACTTCTGCTGGTCCCGCACCACCGGAAACGCGGAAATCTCTGTTGCAAACTGGTTGTCCCCAAACGTTTCGAAGCCCGAAGTGGTATGAAAGTTCGCGCTGAATGGAAATGCCAGGGCTAGCCCGATGTCAGAGTTTCGCTGCTTGAAGTGATGAAAATTGCTGGTTTCCAGCGTTAACGCGCCGGACCAATTCGGTGAAAACCGGAACTGTTGCGCCAGCAGAATATTGAAGTAGTTCGAAGTAGTCGTTGAGCCCGTCGACGGCAACGCCGCCTGCTGCACTAGATCGTTCTGCGTGTGGTTGCGATCTAAAGATCCACGCAAAAACCATTGCGAACGCTCCGACTGCGCCCAATCCACCCGTGTTGTAAACAGCGTGTCGCGAAAAGGCACTGGCACACTGGTGGGTACGGTAATCGAGGGAACACCGGGAATCAGCCCGTCCGCCGCAAGCTGCGACAACGACTGAAACTCCGCTTGAGAATTTGCGCTGTACGCGACACTGGCATTTTCGTCCACATATTCATACGAAGAAAACATCCACAGCTTGTCGCCCCGCAAAGGCCCACCGATCGTCGCCACGCCGTTTTGCCGCCCGAATGGTTGCTTGGGGTCCGGCTCCGGATTGTCCAGCGGGTTCCGCGCGTTCAGGCTCTGGCCCCGGTAATAATAGGATGCGCTGCCATGCCAGTCATTCGATCCGCGTCGCGTCGACAAAATAATACTGCCGCCGTTGGTGCGTGACGTCTCTGCTCCGAACTGAGCCGACCGCACCACGAATTCCTCGATCGCGTCGGCCGAATAGTTCTGCAAAAATCCGCCGATGAAGTCGTCGTTGTTGTCCCCGCCGTCGACGGAAAAATCAATGTTCAAGCCCGAGCTTCCGCCGAACGACACAGCCGTAATCCGCGCCTTGGTCGGATCGGACGGTTCAACAGGTGCGGTGAACGGCGCCATCAAGGCAATGTTGGCAAAACTCCGCGCCGAAAGGGGCACTTCGTCAATATCATTGGTGGTGATGACGGTCTGCACGGTGCTCGAAGTTGTTTCCAGCGGCTGGCTCGCCAGGGACGGGCCGCGGTCGCGTACCTCGACCGACTGCCGCACCGCTTCCGGATGCAGAATCACGCGCACGGTCGGCTGGGAACCGACCGCCACTGCGATCTTTTGCGTTTGCTTAGTGAAGCCCGCTGCCGTAACAGTCAAAGAATACGTAGCGGGTGCAATCGCCTGAAAGCGCGCTCCGCCAAACGGATCTGCGGTGAGCGATAGGGATGAACCTGAACTCTGGTCGGATAGCTCTACCGTCGCCGATGCAACCGCTGCGCCGGACGTATCTCGCACCTCGACCAGCAACGACCCGCGAAACTCCTGCGCGTAGGCGCACAGCGCAAACAAAGTGCCTAAACACAAGGTGACCCGGAAAAGTTTTGCCATTGAAGGAGCCACTTCAATCTTGCCAACACACGATTGTAGGACTAGACGCGCACTTCGCAAAAAAGGTTTCTTGCTCCGGCGCTCAATGCCGCAAATGGGCGTCGAACCAAGCCACGGTCCGCCTAATGCGATCGCGCAGGTGCTCGGGCTTTACGAAGTGATGGCCTTCGTGCTCGTAAACCACCAGCTGCGTCTCCACGCCCAGAGTTTTCAACGCGTGCCAGAATTCATACGATTGCGGCGTCGGGCACTCGCCGTCACTGTCGCCCACAATCACCAGCGTCGGGGTTTTTACCTTCTTGATGAACGTAATGGGCGAACTTCTTGCATAGATTTCGGGGTCGTCATAGACCGACTTGCCAAAAAACGGGATCATCCATTGATCAATTTTGTTCTGCCCGTAGTAGCTCTGTAAATTCGCAATTCCGGCTCCCGCCATGGCCGCCTTGAACCGGTTTGTCTGCGTCACGGCAAACATGGACATGTATCCGCCGTAGCTCCACCCGGTGATCCCCACCCGATTCGAATCGATCGGCGCAATCTTCTCCGCCTCGTCCACGCCCGCAAGAATGTCCCGCAGGTCTCCGTAGCCAAAATCCCTCACATTCGCGCGCGTAAACTCTTCGCCATTCCCGAAGCTGCCGCGTGGATTTGGCATCAGCACAAAATATCCCGCCGCCGCCAGCGCCATGCTGAAATCGCCGCTCGAGGGCCAGGCGGATTGCACCGCCGCCCCGGGACCGCCGTGTACTGAAACCACCAGCGGATATTTTTTCGCCGCGTCAAAACCGGCCGGATACACCAGCCACCCCTGCACTTCAAATGAGCCGGATTTCCAGTGGATGCTTTTCCCTTCGCCCCAGCCCGGCTGCACAGTCTTGTTGCGCATCGTGATCTGTTTCCAATCGCCATTTGCCCCCGCCCATACTTCCGGCGGTGCTGCGAACGAACTGCGCACAGCAGCCGACATTTTGCCATCATTCGAAATCGAAACCGACGGCCCCCAGGTTCCCGCCGAAACCTGATCCGCTCCCCTATAGAGGGACTCGAGTTTCCCGCTTGCGGGATCAAGCGAAATCACCGACGAATCGCCGCCGATAAATTCTCCCGCAGCAATCTTTCCGTCTTGCGTCCACGTCAGCCAGCTTGCCGATGCCTTGCGCTCCGGCGTCAAGTTCCGTGGATCGCCGCCTTCCGCGGGAATGACGAAAATGTCGCCACCGACGGAGCTTTCGTCGCTCATTAACCCTTCAACAAACGCGATCATTTTTCCGTCGGGCGACCAAGCCGGCATGGCGATTTGCAAAGCCGGCTTGTGGATGGACTTCATCAACCCGCTCGTCGCGTCGAGCACCGACAACTCCGCGATATACCAGTTGTTGTCGCCGTTCCCAAGCGCCGACGTCACCACCAGATGCAAACTGTCCGGCGCCCAGTCGTATTCATAAACATAGGTGTCAGCCGGAGAGACCTGCCGCAGCTTGCCCGTTGCGATATCCACCAGCGCCAGGCGCTGCTCAAAAAACGCATCCTTGATTTCTCCTGTTTCCGGAGTCCCCGCCACCAGCGGCCCCGCCGCTCGGGTGGCATTCTCCGTGAACAATACTGCGATGGTCTTCCCATCCGGTGAAAATTTCGGCCCCGCCAGAAAGCCTTTCACATGCGTCAGCCGCTTTGCAGGTTGGCCTGCAGCTCCTCCTAGGTAAAGTTGCTGTTGCCCGGGCTTATCCGCATCCGACAGAAACACCAGCCGCCGGCTGTCCGGCCCCCACGCAATGTCGCTCTCCGCGCGCGGCGTTCGCGAAGACGCCGTGATCTTTCGCGGCGGCGCTTTTTCATCAATCGAGGCAGCTAGAATCGCTGAGTTCCCGGTCTCGGTTCCACTCGCGTCGCCCAATTCCTCCACCCACGCCACTTTTTTTCCGTCCGGCGAAATCGCCACCTGGCCAAACGAACCCGCCGCCGCGAGCGCCTGAATCGCCTTCTCCACCGACAGCGACGATTTTTCCTTCTGCACGTCGCGCAGCCGCTTTTCGACCGCCAGTTTCGACGTTTCTTTCTCCTGCCCAACCGCAAGAGGAACCCACCCGGCGACCGCGGCGAACAGCAACAGCGCAAGTGCGCGACGCTTCATTCCGTCATCTCCCGAAATTCCTCACAAAATGGCTTTCGTACGATAGTGCCTCTCGCGCCGCTCCGCAAGCGATAGACCAGCACGCTAATCGTCCGTCTAAGCCTCGCCGCTATTGTTCCCACAACTCGAAACACATAAAATCCGCTGCGACCCTTAGAAACAGCCAGGAGGCACGCATGTCTGACCGCCGCACATTTCTATCCTCTTTCGGAGTCGCAGCCGCTGCTCTCGCCCTCCCCAATCCAAAACTCCTTCAGGAAATGTCGCACCAGGCTCCGCCGCCGCTTCCCGATCCTTCTGTTTATGACCGAGACGAAGAAGCCTATTGGACCGCCATCCGCAAGCAGTTCCTCATTCCCGAAGACGAAGTCTATCTAAACAACGGCACCGTCGGCTCCTCGCCGCTCCCCGTCCTGCACGCCATCATGAAGGGCTATCACGACGCGGAAAGCCTTGCCCAGCGCGATCCCGAGGACTATCCCATCTGGGGCTACGCCGCGTGGAACGACTTCCGCGACCCGCTCGCCAAATTTGTCGGCTGCAACCGCGATGAAATCGCCCTGCTCCGCAATGCTACGGAAGCCAACAGCTACATCGCCAACGGCATCGACCTCAAGCCGGGCGACGAAGTCCTGATGACCGATCAGGAACATCCCGGCGGCGAACATCCCTGGAACCTGCGCGCCAAGCGTTACGGCATCGTCGTGAAACGGGTCACGCTGCCCAAGCCCGTTCCCGACGCGCAGATGGTCCTCAATCTTTTCAGCGAAGCCATCTCTTCACGCACTCGCGTCATCTTCTTCAGCCATATCTCCACCGTCACCGGCGTTGTGCTTCCAGCAAAACAGCTTTGCGCCCTCGCTCGCTCCAAAGGAATTCTCTCCGCAGTTGACGGCGCTCACGTTCCCGGCATGATGAAGCTCGACCTTCAGGACATCGGCTGCGACATGTACTCTTCCAGCCCTCACAAATGGCTCCAGGCCACCAAAGGCACCGGCTTCCTCTACGTCCGCGACGAAGTGATCGACCGTCTCTGGAACACCATTGCCACCGAAGGTTGGGACGACAAAAAAATCCGCGCCGAACGTTTTCAGCGCATCGGCAGTTCCAATGTTCCCGCTCTCTGCGGCCTTCGCGCTGCGATCGAATTCGCCAACACCATCGGCATGGAACGCATCGAAAAACGTCATCGCGCCAACGCCAACCACATCCTCGCGGAAATGACCAAACGCGGCGCCCTTTCCTGGACGTCTCCAGATCCCGCACTCCGCTGTGGCATCGCCACCGTCAACGTCGCCCCTCACACCATGCCTGACACCGAAAACTGGCTCTGGTCGCAAAAGAAAATCCGCATCCGCGGCGGCGCCCCGTCCAAAATCCGCCTCTCCACTCCCTACTATCTCCTCCGCAAAGACATCGAACGCTTCCTCGCCTCGTATGACGAGTACCGTAAAACGAAGTCTACCTAGTGCCCTTTCCTCGTGCCCTGAGCAAATTACAATGCACCGGCGGCTTGGCTGCTTCCGAGAGAAAATAGTCGGGTGTGCGCTCGCTACGGCTTCGAGATACCGAAGTTTCCGTTTTTGGAGTTCTTTCCAGCACGGCTCGATGAATCATGAAAGCGCTGCGGCAAAGCCGATGCGATTCCCCACTGCAAAGCTATGGATTTCGCATTAGACAAGTGAGTGTGCGGAACCGGTGCCCTGTCCCTACTGTCGGAAACCATCTCGATCGCCCAGTGCGACGCAGTGCCGGTTCTGCCGGCGTGACCGGCATTAAGAACCGGCGAGACTTTGCCTCACCGGCTAGTGGCCATTCAGCCTGTCCTGATACTCGGGCACGATCGATTTCCCAGCTTTTTGCGCCCTGTCCACCACGGTTCGCGCCTTGCCGTATTCGCGTTCCTCCAAAACGCCGGAATGGGTCCTAGAGGCGTGGGAGTATTTGCTTCGAAAAGAATTCAGGTACTCACGAAAGAAGCCAGCCTGGTTGAAATTACCTGCGATGATGCGAATGGTGATGAGTTCTCCAAACGTTCTTCGCGCTGGGAGACCAGATTGGCTAGCGCCCTTCAGTTTCTTTCTATTCCCAATCCTTTCGGGCATAGAGGGATATCCGCTTGGTTACGACAAAAGCAGCTTTCAATTCATCACGAGGCCCGAAACGGACAGAAGGAAGTGGAGCAGACTGTGGGGAATCAATCTGCGAGATAGTCGCGCTTTCCAAATTTCCATGATTCCTAATTCCAACCCGCAAAAGGTGTTTCCAGATTCACTTCAAGTCGTTTTGAATCAATATCTCGGAAAGGCTGAAGTTAAATCACTTGTGCCGGACGGAACGGCTTGCGACTCAAAAACTGAGGGACTGCTTCGACGGGCGAAGATTGTGGCGCGGCGGCTTATTCCTGTTGGGAAAGAAACCGACCGACACTGGGAGCAAGGCGAAGACCCGAGTATGCTTGATCCCAAGATTCAGATATATGGCCACACAGGAAAGTTAGTTGTCGCTGATGAATATGAGAGGCGAGAGTGGCGAAAGATCGGAGTCCGGAAACTGATGCGCGCCACTAAGCTCACGCAGGCAACCATATACTCAATCGTGCGCGGAGAGGGCGTTCGACCGCAAACCATGGCTGTGTTCCGAGCTGGCTTGGGTTTGCTCGAACCTTGAGTACTAAAACCCACTTTATCGAGTGGCCTGGGCCGGCCCTCTAAGAGCCGGACTTGAAGGTTTCCCATCATCCGGCTCGAGCACCCAAAAACGCCCCCTGAAAACGAGGACGCGGTCTGCTTCAAAACGAAGAAGGCCTATGGAATGGCGGGAAGCTTTTGTAAATTCACTGACTTACGGGCAAACCCCACTCGAATGCATCCCATAACGCACATCTTAACCAGGCGGCACTTTGATCGACTGTTTAATCTTAAGCGACTGGTAAAATTGACAGATTTAAAATAAACAACGAAATGTGAGACTTCCAGAGTCGGAATCAATACTTCCTGTTCGTGAATCATCCTGCTCGTTTCTACCTTGGAGAAGACGTCATGAAAACTCGGAACCTTTCTGGGTTCGAGTAGCAAGTGAACAGTGGGTGGAATTTTGCGTAAGTTCTTAGTTTGACAAATTTGATGAAAGGATAATCGACATGAAGCTATCGGTTCGCATGTTTCTGGCGACTCTCTTTGTCCTTGTACTTGGATCGTCGCTTTCTGGCCATGCGCAAACAACAACCCAAAAGACCACCAGCAAAGCTGCAACCCCTTCCGAAGCCGACGCACAAAAGGAAAACATGCAGTCTTACATCGACCTCCTGCGCGAGGACGTTCGCCAGCAGAAGGATGAAATCATGGGCTCGATGATGCTGCTCAGCGCTGCCGACGCCGCCAAATTCTGGCCCATCTACAGTGACTACGATGTGGCTCTCGCCAAGCTGAACGACCAGCGGATCGAAAACATCAAGCAATATGCCCACAGTTACAACGATTTGACCGACGAAGAAGCGGACCGACTGATTCAGAAATCCGTGGCCTTCCAGAAAGAACGTGCAGAACTCCTGGCTGCCACCTACGAGAAGGTAAAGCAGGCACTCGGCGGAGTCACCGCGGCGCGCTTCGCCCAAATCGAACAACAGTTGCTCTTGATCATTGATCTCCAAATCGATTCGTCTCTGCCCATCGCTGGGCAAGGTTCCTGAGTCTGAGCAGGAGGACATCCACATGCGAAAGGCACTTTTGGGGGCATTGACTCTATTACTTGCAATTCTGGCTTTCTATCCAAATTCGATGGCCGGGGCGGCACAAAGTAAAAAGCGCATCACCGTTCCGGCAGGAACGCGCATCTTGATCCGTACTGTCGATGCGATAGACTCCTCCAAACAAAAAACGGGCTTTCGTTTTACCGCCACCCTCGAAACTAATCTCCAGGCCGAAGACAAGGTGATCGCCCCACGCGGCACGACCGTTTACGGACGCCTCGCGCAAGCCTCCTCTGCCGGCCGAATGTCGGGTAGTTCCGAGCTCGCACTCGAGCTGACCGACATCGTCATTGACGGCACTGCCAATCCTCTTCTGACCAGCACCTATGAGGTGAAAGGCAAGGGCGAAGGTGGCAAGACCGCAAAGAAAGTGGTCGGCGG
>Ga0075425_100003979_pt1 | contig 15149 bp, 19 predicted proteins | sample SoiMethybrSBSTD4_FD_75300 | JGI IMG/M metagenome (GOLD analysis project Ga0075425, IMG submission 75300) | Bulk soil microbial communities from a Populus tree surrounding site in Tennessee, USA - Soil MetaG P. TD hybrid SBSTD4 | ecosystem: Environmental > Terrestrial > Soil > Tree plantation...
CGAGCGCGCTGATCTTGAACGGCGAGTAGCGGCGCATGAGCGGCACGATCGCGACCGAGTACGCACCCCACGTCAGCGGGGTTGCGACGACGAGTGCGAGGCCGCCGAGACGGCCCGAGAAGCCACCGTTCCCGGAGGCGACGAGCCCGACGCCGATGAACGAGAGGAGCGCGCCGGCCCAGAAGCGGCCGCTCAGGAACTCGAGGCCGACGATCGTCGCGATCAGGCCGATGAAGATCGGCGTCGTGCCGAGGAGCAGCCCCATCGTCGAGGCGTTCGTCAGCTTGATCCCGTAGACGAAGCAGATCTGGTTGACGAAGATGAGCGCACCGGCGAGCGCGACGAGCTTCGTGTCGGAGAGACTGATCGCGAACGACCGCTCGCGGCCGTACGTGAACGCCCAGAAGAGCGCGGTCGCGGCGAAGTAGCGGATCGTCGCGTACGCGAGCGGCTGGAAGCCGTGGTTGAGGACGTACTTCGTGCCGGTGACGTTCAGCGCCCAGAGGAGCACCGTCGCGAGCAGCATGAGATCGACGACGGTCAAGCGGCGCACTCGTCGAAGGTACCGTCAGACGACTGATTCCCGACTGGAGCACCCGCGGATGGGGGCCTGGGCGCGGCGCATCGCGCCCGCCTCGACCACGCTGCTTGGCCCATGCCCTCCCGCGGGCACACGAGCCGGAAATCAATCGTCTACCCTCCTAGGGAATGGAGCGCGAGCCGACCCGCGACGACGTCGACGCCCTGGTCGGCCCCGCGACGCCGCACTTCGCCTACCAGATCCGGGCGCGGGTGGAAGAGCTCGTCTCGGGCCTGCCCGACGACCATCCCGTGCGGCGGTACGCCGAGCAGGAGATGGAGCGGCTCGACCGGCTGGGCCACGCCTCGTCCAAGGCGGAGGAAGGCGACCGCGAGTCCCGAACGCGCCTCGGCTGGGACGAGATCCCCTCGTCCGCGCCTGCGGACGCGCCACTCCCGCGGCGCCCTTGAACGTCTTCGTCTCGGGCGGCTCGCGCGGGATCGGCCGGGCGATCGCGCTGCGGCTCGCGCGGGACGGCGCAAAGCGCGTCGCCATCGGCTATTTCCGCAGCGACAGCGCGGCGGAGCGGACGGGCGAGGACCTGCGCGCGCTCGGCGCAGAACCGACGCTCGTGCGCGGCAACATCGGCTCGGAGCGTGTGCTCGAAGAGGTACGTGCCCTCGGGCCGCTCGACGTGCTCGTCCACAACGCGGCGAGCGGCGTGAGCGTGGGCGCCCTCGAGGCGAGCGCGAAACACTGGGACTGGACGCTGAACACGAACGCGCGCGCGCTCCTTCAGCTTGCGCAGGTCGCCGCTCCCCACATGCCAGGCGGCTCGTCGATCGTCGCGATCTCGTCGCTCGGCGCGCAACGCGTGCTCGGCAACTACACGCTCGTCGGCACGTCGAAGGCCGCGCTCGAGGCGCTCGTGCGCTACCTCGCCGTCGAGCTCGCGCCACGTGTTCGGGTGAACGCCGTCTCGGCGGGCGTCGTCGAGACGGACGCGCTCGAGCACTTCCCGAACCGCGAGGAGATGGTCGCTGCCGGCCGTGCGAACCCCGTCGGCCGGATCGTCACGGCCGAGGACGTCGCAGGCGCGGTCGTGTTCCTCTGCTCGCCCGACGCGGAGATGGTGCGCGGCCAGACGGTCGTCGTCGACGGCGGCTTCTCGCTCCTCGTCGGCCGCGGGTGAGTGCCGCATGCCGCTGCCGCGCCGCCTCGCCCGCTTCAACCGCAGCGTCACGAACCGGGTCACGGGCCCGATCGCGTCGCGGGCGCCGGGGTTCGCGATCGTGATCCACGTCGGCCGCCGCTCCGGCCGTCTCTATCGCACCCCCGTGAACGTGTTCCGCGACGACGGCCGGTACCTCTTCGCGCTCACGTACGGACGCGACAGCGATTGGGTGCGGAACGTGCTCGCGGCCGGCCGCTGCGAGATCGAGACGCGCGGGAAGCTCGTGCGGCTCGCCGACCCCGTGCTCGTCACCGATCCCACGTGTCGGCGCGTGCCGCGGCCGGCGCGGTGGATCCTCGCCGCGCTCCACGTCGACGACTTCCTCGCGCTGACGCCCCGTTAGACGGGGTCGTCGAGCCCGATGGTTGGAAGAGTGTCCTGCAGGGAATGGGGCTGTCATGGGCCTCGCAGTGAGCCTTATCATCGCCGCCGTCGGGTTGATCCTCGCCCTGGCGGTCCACCCGACCGACACGAGCCAGATCGACGTGAACACCGTCGGCTGGATCCTCTTCCTCGTCGGGCTCATCGGCTTCGTCCTCGACCTCGTCCTCTGGTCCCCGCGGGGGCCGGGCTACCTGCGCCGCACGACGATCGCCGACACCGATGCGACCTATGCGGTACGGCGGCGCCCTTACACCGCACGCCGGACCGTCGTGGAGGAAGAGGACGCTGCGCCGGGACCGCCGCCTGGCTATTGATTCGGGCTGTGACTAGAGTCTGCCGCCATGTGGCGACTCGCGATCCTCGCGGCTTGCGCGGCGCTCGTCGCCGCGGGCTGCGGCTCGAGTAGCAACAGCAGCAGCAACAACTCGACCGACACGACCGAGGCCGCGCCGACGTCGACCGACACGAAGGGCGCCCGCGTCGTCCACTACACGCTCGACGGCCGCGACGAGCTCGCAATCGTCCCGAAGAACCACGGCTCCTTGCTGCTGGTGCTCCTCCACGGCCGCGGGGCGGGGCCGCAGCAGTTCATCAGCGAGCCGCTCTTCACCGGGCTCGCGCACGCGGGCTCGCCCGTCGTCGTGCTGCTGAACGGCGGCGACCACAGCTACTGGCACGACCGCAGCGGCGGCAAGTGGGCGTCGATGGTGCTGAACCGCGCGATCCCCGACGCGCAGCGCCGCTTCGGCACGAAGGGCAAGGCGGCGATCGGCGGCATCTCGATGGGCGGCTACGGCGCGCTCCACATCGCGAGCCTCCGCCCGCAGGCGTTCTGCGCGGTCGGCGGCCACTCGGCCGCGCTCTGGCGGAACTTCAAGGCAACGGCGCCGGGTGCATTCGACAACGTCGACGACTACCGCAACAACAACGTCTTCACCGCTGCCTCCAAGCTGAAGAAGACGAACGTCTGGCTCGACGTCGGCGACCAGGACCCGTTCAAGGACGCCAACGCCGAGCTGGCGCGCAAGGTGAGCGTGCCCCTGCACGTGTTCTCAGGCGGCCACAACAGCGCCTACTGGAACGGCCACATGCGCCTGTACCTCGGCTTCTACGAGCGCGCCTGCGCCTGAGCGCCCTCTCAGCGGCTGAGCACGCGGCCGAAGAGGCCGGATGCGACCTGGCCCGCCATCTTCGGGTTCTCCTGCAGGCGACGCACCGAGTACTCGTACCAGTGTGAGCCGTACGGGACGTAGACGCGCAGCCGGTGGCCGTCGGCGACGAGCTCGTCGGCACGATCCGGGCGCACGCCGAGCAGCATCTGGAACTCGTACCGGTCGCGCTCGAGGCCCGCGTCGCGAACGATGCGCAGGCCCTCGCTGATCAGGTACTCGTCGTGCGTCGCGATGCCGACGTACGAGCCCTGGGCGACGAGCGCCTCCAGACAGCGGACGAAGTTCGCGCGCACCGCCTCGAACTCCCGGAACGCGATCTCCGGCGGCTCCACGTAGATGCCCTTGCACAGCCGCACGTTGTCGAGCCCGGGGAGATCGGACAGGGTTCGCCGCAGGTACGCCTGCAGCACGACGCCGAGGTTGTCGAACCCGGACGCGTGCAGCTCTCGGTAGAGCTGCAACGTCCGATCGGTCGTCGTGGAGTCCTCCATGTCGATCCGCACGAAGTTGTCCCGCGTGTGCGCGTCGCCGACGACCGCCTCGAGGTTCTCGCGGCACAGCTCGTAGTCGAGCTCGAGGCCGAGGCCGGTCAGCTTCACCGAGATGTTCGCGTCGAGCCCCTCGTCGTCCAGGCGGGCGAGCACGTCGTCGTACTGCCCGGCGATCGCGCGCGACTCGTCCGGGGTCGTGACGTCCTCGCCGAGGACGTCGACGGTGGCGAGCTTGCCCTTTGCGTTTAGCCGGCGGACGACGCGGATCCCGTCGTCCAGCGAGGGGCCCGCGATGTAGCGCGACGAGAGGCGCTGGACGACGGGCTTCGGGACGGCCGGCAGGAGCCGGACGATCGCGCGGTCGAGGAGAGCCACGGGCGCGGGCGATGGTACCGCTCTCCGCGGCCCCGGAAACCGATCAACGCGCGGCGGCGTAGCACAAGGCACCAACCGAGTTTCCCCGGACACGGCGGCGGGAACTGCGCTCCCGCCGTCGTTGTCTTTTGCTCGGCGCCGTCGCGAGTCGCTCAGGTCTCGCGCATGAACCCCTGGCGCGCGGCGCTGACGAGCGCCACCGCCTCGGGGAAGAGCACGCGCATCGCGTCGCGCATCGCGATCGACTGCTCGTCGGCTGAGCCCTGGATGTCGATCTGCGAGAGCGCGGCTGCGGTCAGCTCGACGGCGGTGTTCAGCGTCAGCGTCGCGAACTGCTCGCGCTGCGCCTCCTGCACCGACTCCGCCTGCTGCTCCGCGAACTCGCGCAGCCCGCGGAGCAGATCCTCGGGATCGCCGCCGAACGGAAAGCCGAATCCACCTTCTGACATGCGACCAAGGTAGCTGAGTCAGCTGAGGTCGAGCTTGTAGCCGCGTTCGACGTCGGCGACGAACTCCTGGACGGCGCCGGTCGTCGAGCGGATGGCGGAGGAGAACGGCGACCCCGTCTCGCCGAGCGCGTGCTCGAGCGCGACCGTCGCCGCGCCGACCTCGTCGAGGTACTCGGGCGTTGCCACCCGCGGAGGGGCGCCGATGACACGCTCGAGCGCGAGCGCCGCCTCCTCCGCCTGCTCGATGCCCGGCGGCTGCTCGACGACCCGCACCTGCGCGAGCTGCCCGCGGAGCGCCTCGAGGTCTCCCCCGCCCGCGAGGTCGGCGGCGAGCTCCGACATCGCCACGACCGACGCGGCGTCGCGCACGTCCGCGCGCCGCGCGACCGGCGCGCCCTCCGCGTCGAGCAAGAGCCACCCGCCGCCCTCGAAGGCGACGAGATACACCCGCCGGCCGCGCGTCGGCTCGGCCGCGAGGACACCAGTCACCTTCCCGTACCGGGCGCCGGCGGCCGCCGCCCGCTCCAGGTCGTCGGCGAGGCCCATAGAGTCAAGCGTATGGATGCCGGCACCCTCTTCGCGCCGCTTGGGCCGACCTACGACCGCTGGGGCGCGATCCTCTCGTTCGCCCAGGATCCGCGCTGGCGGCGCTTCCTCGTCGCGCGGATCGAGGCCGCCCCGACCGACACAGTCCTCGACGTCGCGACCGGCACCGCCGCCGTCGCCCTGGAGCTGGTGCGCCAGAAGGACTGCCACGTCGTCGGGATCGACCAGAGCGCGGAGATGCTCGAGGAGGGGCGTCGCCGCGTCGCACTCGCCGCGGCGACGCGAAAAGTGCGGCTGCAGCAAGGCGACGCGCGTGCGCTTCCGTTCGACGACGGTCAGTTCGACGCGCTGACATTCACCTACCTGCTGCGTTATGTCGAAGACCCCGCAGCGACGCTGCGAGAGCTCTCGCGGGTGGTCAAGCCGGGCGGCACGATCGCCGGGCTCGAGTTCGGCGTCCCCCGCGGCATCTGGCGCCCGCTGTGGGAGGCGTGGGTGCGCTACGGCCTGCCTACGGCCGGGCGCGTCATCGGAAACGGGTGGTACGAGGTCGGCACGTTCCTCGGCCCGTCGATCCGAAGCCACTACGAGGAGTGGCCCGTCCCGCGGCTGCTCGCCGCGTGGCGCGACGCCGGGATCGGCCAGGTGGAGGCAAAAGCGCTCAGTGTCGGCGGCGGGTTGGTGACGTGGGGACGGAAGAGGTAAGGCCGGCCTTCTACGCGCTGGATCGCGGCGGCTGGCGGGACTACGTCACGCTGCTCCACCCGCCGTACACGTTGTGGCATCTCTCGTACGTCGCCGTCGGCGCAGCGCTCGCCCCGCGCTTCCACCTCGACCGGCTGCTCTGGGCGCTGCTCGCGTTCTTCCTCGCGCTCGGTATCGCGGCCCATGCGCTGGACGAGCTGAAGGGGAGACCGCTGCGCACGCGGATCCCGTCCGCAGCGCTCGTTGCGATCGCCGCCGCGTCCCTCGCCGGCGCCTGCGCGATCGGCATCGGCGCGGCACGCGCGTGGGGCTGGTGGCTGCTCGCGTTCGTCGTCGTCGGAGCCGTGCTCGTTCCTGCCTACAACCTCGAGCTCGCGTTCCACACCGATGTCGGCTTCGCGCTCGCGTGGGGCGCGTTCCCGGCGCTGACGGGGTACTTCGTCGAGGCGCAGACGCTCCGGCCGGAGGCGGTCGCGGCGGCCGGCTATGCCTTCGGGCTCAGCCTCGCGCAGCGCGCGCTCTCGACACCCGTTCGCCAGGCGCGCCGGCAGCGCGGCACGACGGAGGGCGTCGAGCCGTTGGAGCGTGCGCTGCGGGCGTTGACGTGGGCGTCGGTCGCGCTCGCCGTCGCTCTCGTGACGGCGCGCCTACGATGAGAGCGTGACCGCGGCCACCGTCATCGCGATCATCGCGGCCTGCTTGGCGCTGCTGGCATTCGTCGCGTGCCTGCTCGTGCTGCGCAGGATGCAGCGCCACGAGCAGCTTCTCGAGCGCGAGCTCGAGCGCGGCAAGAGCGCCTTCGACGAGATCGTCGCGCGTGAGATCGACGAGCAATCGGAGGCGCTCGAGCGCACGCTCGCGCGCCTCCGCGCGGACTCGCTCTCACAGCTCGCCGAGGAGGAGCGGCGGATCGCGGAGGAGCGGCGCCGCGACGTCGCCGAGCGCGAGCGGGACGCGAGCGAGCGCCTGTCGGCGCAGCTGGCGGAGGTACAGCGGTCGGTCGAGCAGCGGTTGAAGGACTGGGCGGGAGACGTCGAGCAGCTGCAGGAGGGCCTGTACGAGGAGCTCCGCCGCGTCGAGGCGCGGCAGCGCCAGCTGATGAAGGAGGCGGAGGCGAAGATCAGCCAGGCGACCGAGGGACTCGAGGGGCAGGTCGACGAGGAGCGGCAGCTGCTCCTGCGAATGCGCGGCGAGGTCTCCGGCGTCGCCGAGCAGCTGATGCAGGAGGCGAGGAACGAGCTCGAGCAACACGCAGCCGAGCGGCGGCGAGCGCTGCACGAGCTCGCCGACCGGCTCCGCAAGCGGGAGCGCGACCTGCAGGAGATGGCGGAGCGCGACGCGAACGAGGCCGCGCAGCGAATCCAGATGGCGCTCGGCGACATCGAGCGGCGTCAGGTCGACCAGCTGCAGCGGATCGTCTCGCGCGAGACGACGCGGTACTCCGAGGCGGCCTCACAGCAGTTCGACCTGGCGATCCGCGCCGCCCGCGAGGAAGCCGCGCGCCGGCTCAGCCGCGAGCTCGACCTCGCAGTGGAGCGCTTCGCGCGCGAGGCCGAGGGCGTTCTCAGCGAGCGCGTGAACCAGGTCAGCGACGCGGCGGCGCAGCGCGTCGAGGAGCGACTCGCACGGCTGCGCTCTGCACTCGAGCGCCAGCGTGACGACGCGCTGCAGTCGCTCGAGGATCGCTCGCACAAAGTGGAGTCGAGCCTGCGTGAGCGGCTGCACGAGATCGCATCGGATGCCGAGGCCGAACGAGCCGTCCTCGACGCCCGCCTGCACGACCTCGCCCGCCGTGTGGACGAGCTCGCTACGCGCGCGTAAGCGTTCTGTTTGGCGACCAACTTCCGGAGGCAGGGTTCGTCTGTACCAAAGCGAAATGGCGCACACAATGCCCCAGACACTCGATACCGCCCAGTCGGAGCGCGAAAAGGTCGAATCCTGGCGCCTCCACGTGCTGATCGAGGCCGGCTACCCGCTGCATCTCGCCGAGAAGATCGCCCACTCGGAGGCGGACCTGCACCGGGCGGTCGAGCTGATCAGGGCAGGGTGCACGTTCGAGACCGCCGCCGAGATCCTGCTGTAGCTCTCGGAGCGTTCGGAACTCCGGCAGCGGGATGTCGTACCCGCTCGCTGAGCGCGCTCACCTCGCGCTGATGTGCGTCATCCAGTCGCGAGCCGGTCGTGGTGGTTCACCATCACGACATCCGGCCACGTCCCGTCCGGGCCATGCCGGGCACCGTAGCCAGCCTCTACCATCGGCCTCGTGAAGGTTGAGGCGTCGGAGACCGACGACGGGCGCAAGATCTACTCCGTCCGCGGCTTCAACAACGGCGTCGCGCGCTGGCTGGGCAAGCTGCCGACGCTCTGGATCGAAGGCGAGGTGACCGAGCTTCGCCGCCAGGAGCGCTGGCAGTCCGTCTTCTTCACGCTCAAGGACCCCGACGGCGGCGCCACGCTGGCGGTGCAGATGCCGCGTGGCCAGTTCGACGCGCTCGAGCTCGGGCTCGAGGAGGGCGAGGTCGTGCACGTGTTCGGCCGTGCGGAGCTGTACGAGCAGCGCGGGGAGCTGCGGCTCAAGGCGCTGACCATCGAGCGCTTCGGGTTGGGTGCGCACCTCGCCGCACTCGAGCGGCTGAAGAAGAAGCTCGCCGCCGAGGGGCTGTTCGCGGCCGGGCGGAAGCGGCCGCTGCCGCGCTACCCGCGCCTGATCGGCCTCGTCACCGGGAACGACGCAGCCGCGAAGCGCGACGTGCTCACGCACATCGTGCAGCGCTTCCCGCCGGCGAACGTCGTCGTCGCCGAGACGTACGTGCAGGGCACGCGCGCGCCCGCCGCGATCGCGACCGCAATCGGCGACTTGTGCCGCCGCGGCGCCGACGTGATCGTGCTCGCTCGCGGCGGCGGCAGCTTCGAGGACCTGCTGCCGTTCTCCGACGAGCGGGTGGTGCGCGCTGTCGCCAGGTGCGCGGTGCCCGTCGTCTCGGCGGTCGGCCACGAGCAGGACGTCCCGCTGTGCGACCTTGCCGCGGACGTGCGCGCGTCGACGCCCACGGCGGCGGCGAGACTCGTCGTGCCGGACATCGTCGAGCTCCGTGGCCGTCTCCTGCGCTCTCGGGAAGGGCTGCACCGCGGCGCGCGCCGGGCGGCGGAGCGTCATGCCGAACGACTTGCGACGCTGCACGAGCGGCTGCAGCGTGCGCCGCTGCTGGCGCTCGAGCGCAGACGAGCGCGCCTCGACACCGCGCACGCACGACTCATCGCACTGAGCCCGAGCGCGACGCTCGAGCGCGGTTACGCGATCGTGCGTCGAGGCGACGCAGTCGTGCGCGCGCCGAGCGACGTCGCGCCGGGCGATGCGCTCGAAGTGCGCGTCGCGGAGGGTTCGTTCGGAGCGCGCGTCGAATGACGCCGACGTTCGAGGAGGCTCAGGCGGAGCTGGAGCAGATCGTCGCGCGGCTCGAGCGCGGCGATGTGGGCGTCGACGAGCTGACGACGCTCTGGGAGCGTGGCGAGGAGCTGTACCGGCTGTGCGCGGCGAAGCTGCAGGGCGTCCAAGGGAAGATCGAGGAGCTCTCTCGTTCGGCCCAGGCCGCCGACGAGTCAGGTTAGGATCGCCCCATGGCCGCTCCAAAGGAACTCCTCAAACGCGTCCCGCTCTTCCAGGGCCTGGACGACAAGCACATCGACTCGCTCTCGCGCACGTTCACCGATCGCACGTTCAGGGCGGGACAGGACATCACGAGTGAGGGCGGCGGCGGCGCCGGCTTCTTCATCATCGAGTCGGGCGAAGCGGTCGTCACGGTGGCGGGCGAGGAGCGCCGGACACTCGGCTCGGGCGACTACTTCGGCGAGGTCGCGCTGATCGACGAGGGCTCGCGCTCGGCGACGATCAAGGCGAAGACGGACGTGAAGTGCTACGGCCTCACGCCCTGGCAGTTCCGGCCGCTCGTGGAGGAGAACGCCTCCATCGCATGGCCGCTCCTCGTCTCGATGGCACACCGGCTACGCGAAGTCGAGAGCCGGTGACGGCCGCCCGCGGGCAGACGTGCCCGTGGGGATGACCTACTCGCGGGCGACCGTCAGGGCTAGTTCCTCGCCGAGCTGAACGAGATCCTCGCCGGCGAGCGCTCGCCGGCCCGAGAGCGGATGCGCGTCGTAGCCGTCGCGGACGATCCCGCCGAAGAGCTCGCAACGCACGCCGAGCGCGCGACACCTGTGCAACACCGCGCCCGGCGCCTTCCCCTCGAACGTCGTGGCGTCGATCGTGCCTTCCCCGCTGACGACGAGGCTCGCGTCCCGCGCACGGTCGTCGAAGCCGGTCACGTCGAGGATGAGCTCGGAACCCTCGACGAGCTCCCCGCCCATGGCCGCGAACGCCGCGCCGAGCCCGCCGCCGGCGCCGGCGCCGGGCAGGTCGCGGTACGGCGCGAGCTCGTCGAGGGCGGCCAGGCGCGACTCGAGCTCCGCCACGTCTGTAGGGCTTGCTCCCTTCTGCGGGCCGAACACGCGCGCGGCTCCGCGTACCCCGAGCAGCGGGTTGCGCACGTCGCACGCCACTCGGATCGGCACGCCGCGAAGCCAGGACCCGAGGACGCCGCGCATCCCGACGCCCGCGTCGACCGTGGCCGTGCCGCCAACACACACCAGGAACGACGTCGGCCCGCGCGCGAGGGTCGAGAGGAGCAGCTCCCCGAGCCCGCGGCTCGAGGCGCGCAACGGGTCGCGCTCCTTCGGCGCGAGCAGCGGCAGGCCGAGCGCGGCCGCCGCCTCGACGACCGCGGTGCCGTCGTCCAGCAGAAGCCACCGGGCGCCGACCGTGCGACCGAGCGGATCCGACACGATCGCAGTCCGCCACTCCCCGCCGAGCGCGGCCTGGATCACGTCAGCGGTTCCCTCCCCACCGTCGGCGACCGGCGCTTCGATCGGCTCGACGCCGTCGACGCGCCGCATCCCTGCGGCCAGCAGCGCCGCCGCCTCGCGCTGGGTGAGGACGCCCTTGAGGCTAGCGGGCGACGCGAGGATCTTCATCGACCGCAGCCTCGGCGGCCTCGTCGTCCATCTGCTTGAGCATCGCGTACGACAGGCCCTCGCGGGCGAGGAAGATCAGGCCGACGCCGACGCCGACGGACGCCTCGATCGCCTGCAGACCGACTCCGAAGGCGACGCCCTTCGCGTACGGCACGCCGTAGTTGACGAGCGGCAGGGCGATCGCGATCTGTACCAGCCCGAAGTTACCGGGCCAGAGCGGGAAGATCGTCGCGACGTTGATCAGCACGAGCACGAGCCCGGCGGCGGACAGTGACTCGTAGATGTGGAACGCGCGCATCGAGGCCCACACGGCGAAGAGCTGAAACGTCCAGCCGAGGAACTGGAACGACGCCGCCTTCGCCGCAGCGCTCGGCGAGCGCATGATCGCGAAGCCCTGCCGCGCGCGCTCGAGCAACACCGGCAGCGGGCCGAGCCCTTCGAGCGCGCCGCGGTGCTGGTGCCGGGCGAGAAGGACCGCCGCGACGAACAGGGTGATGCCGACGGCGAGCACGATCGCGATCGAGGTCATCGCCCAGCTCGGGATCTTCGCCGTCGCCAGTACCCAGATGACGAGGGCGGTCGCGGGCACAAGGTCGAAGAGCCGGTGCGCGAACACCGACCCGACGAGGGTCGCCGTCGTTCCGCTGCGTCCCGGCAGGTGACGGCGGAGCACGGCGACGCGTGCGAGCTCGCCGACGCGTCCCGGCAGCACCGCGTTCGCGAAGAGACCGACGCAGAACGCCGAGAACACGAGCGCGAACCTCGGATGCGGGGGCTCGATCGACTGTTTGACCGTCGTGTCCCACGAGCCCGCACGGGCGACGACGGAGAGCAGGTTGAGCCCGATCGCTGCCGCAACCCACTCCCAGCGAACGAGCGTGAACGCATTGTCGACCTTGCTCCAGTTCGGGCCGTGCCAGATGATCAGCGCGACCGCACCGGCGAGCACCGGCAGAACGACGAGGATGCGCCACCGCCCCTCGCGCAGCGCGATCATGCGGCGACCTCGAGGTACGTCTCCTCCAGTCGCCGAGCGATGTCGTCCCAGCCGTAGTTCGCGAGCGCGTGTGCGCGTGCCGCCCGACCCATCTCGATCCGCCGCTCCTCGTCGCTCAGCATGTCGACCACCGCGTCCGCGAGCGCTTCGGAATCGCTCGGCGGCACGAGCATCGCCGCCTCAGGGATGGCAACCGCGGCGTAGCCCGGGATGTCCGAGGCGACGGCGGGCGTTGCGCAGGCGAAGGCCTCGGCGAGCACGAGGCCGAAGCTCTCGCCACCGAGTGCAGGCGTGACCGAGAGCTTTGCGCGCTCGAGCTCGTGCGTGCGCACCTCGTTCGGCACGATCCCGAGCACGTCGATACCGGCTTCGTGGAAGCGCAGGCGCGCGTGGAGCAGCCGGTACTGCATCGGGTCGGTCCCGATCAGCCGCAGGCGCGCGCCGGTCTCCCGGTGGATGCGCGGCCATGCGCGAAGCAGCGTCGGCAGCCCTTTGCGCGGGTCGTGCCGGCCGATGAACACGACGCTGTGGTCGCGGTCGGCGGGATCTGCGCGCTCCGGCATCAGGACGCCGTTCGGGATCACGCGGTAGTCACCCGGTAGCCAGCGCGCCACCGATTCCACGGCCATCGGCGAGACGGCGATGCGTGCATCGACGCGGTCCATGAGGAAGCCCCAGAAGGGCCGCGCCAGCCGCATCCAAGCGAGCTCGCCGTGCGCGTGGTGGGTGACGACGATCGGGCATTTCGCGAGCGCGAGCGTCGCCACGCAAACGGCGGGCGTCATCGGCTCGTGGAGGTGCACGACGTCGAACTGCTCCTCCTCGAGGATCGCCCTGACGCGGCCGACGGAGCGCGGCGAGAGGACGATGTTCGGCAGCGATCCGTTCGCCGGCACGACGACTGACCGGCCGACAGGGATGATGCCGTCGGGCAAGGGCCCGTGCCGGCCGCTGCGCGGGTGGAGGAAGCGCGTGAACTTTCCCGGCGGGTCGTTGCCCATCAGCAACTGCACCTCGTGGCCGCGACGGCGAAGCGCGGCCGCTTGGTGCTCTGCGTGCTCGACGACGCCGCCCCAGTACGACCAGGAGAACGGGACGACGATGCCGATCTTCATGCAGCGACCGTCGCGAACGCACGCTGCAGCCGCTCGGCGCCGAGCTCGATCGTCTCGTCCGTCACGGCGAGCGAGAGGCGCGCCCAACCCGTACCGCTCGGGCCGAAGCCCTCGCCCGGTGCGACCGCGACACGGTGCTCGGTCAGCAGCGCCTCGGCGGTCAAGCCATCGGGCAGGCGGAGCCAGACGAAGAACGTCCCCTCGCACACGATCGGCTCGTCGAGCGCGGCCGCGAGCACGTCGCGGCGTCGTGCGTAAGCGGCGACGCGTTCGGCGACGGAGTCCTGCGGCCCTTCGAGCGCCGCGATCGCCGCCGCCTGCAGGGGCGCGAAGATGCCGACGCGACTGTGGTCGTTGAAGAGGTTGATGCGCTCGACGATCTCGGCGTTCCCCACGACGAAGCCGATGCGCCAGCCGGCCATCCCATAGGTCTTCGACATCGACCACATCTCGACCCCGACGTCCTTCGCTGCGGGCGTCGCAAGGAAGCTCTCCGGCTTGCGGCCGTCGAACACGATGTCCATGTACGCGGCGTCGTGCACGACCGCGCCGTTCGTGCGGTGCGCCCACTCGACGGCGTCGTCGAAGACGCCCGGCGGCGCGCAGACTGCGCAGGGGTTCGACGGGTAGTTGAGGTAGAGCGCGGCGGCCGAAGGCGCAGCGGCGAGGTCGGGCGCCCAGCCCTCGTCCGCGCGCAACGGCACGAGGTCGATCGCCGCTCCGGCGAGCGCCGGACCGGACGGGTAGTCGGGGTAGTACGGGTCGGGCAGGAGGAGCGTGTCGCCTTCGTCGCACAGACCCATGGCGAGCTCGACGATGCCGGTCTTCGTCCCCGGGATGACGGCGACTTCGGTCGCGGGATCGAGCGGAACGCCGTAGACGTCGCGGTAGCGGCCGGCGATCGCCTCGCGCATGCGTGGCAGGCCGCGGATCGGCGCGTAGCCGTGCACGCTCGGATCGAGCGCGGCCGCCCTCAGCGCCTCGACGACGTGCGGCGGCGGGCCGGTCTCCGGGTTGCCGCGGCCGAGGTCGACGAGCGGCGGGCCGTCGCGTGCAGCTTCCGCCGAGACACGGCCGAGGAGCGTGACGAAGTACTGCTGAGGAAGCCGTTGCAGGCGTTCGGGACGGCGGCGCACGGGGTGATCGTATGGGACAGGCCCGCCGTTCAACGAAGCCTGACCACCGCCGGTCGAGATTCGCGTTGACCCCCCGCGCACCCGGTGGAAGACCTCGAGATATGACCGAGCTCACCGAGCGTCTCGACACGATCGAAGCGCAACTCAGAAGCTTGGAAGAGGAACTGCGCGCGCTGCGGCGGCTCGCGCGCGAAGCGACGGCTGCGGCTGTCCCCACGCCGCCGTTGTGGGAGGTGCTCGCGCCCGAGCCCGAGCCTGAGCTCGAGCACGCAGCGGCCGTGCCGCCGCCTGTCACTCCGCCCCCCGTGACCCCGCCTGCCCGGCGGCGTCCGCGGCGCGAGCCGCTCGACCTCTCCGCCCTCCTCGGCGCCCGCGCGCTCGCCTGGACGGGCGGCGCGGTCACGCTGCTCGGGATCGTGTTCTTCTTCGCGCTCGCCGTCGAGCGCGGCTGGATCGGCCCCGGCACCCGCGTCGCACTCGGCGCGACGGTCTCGTCGATCCTCGTCGGCGCCGCGCTGTGGCTGCGGCGCCGCTTCGGCGACACGTACGCGTCGGTCTCGGCGGCCGGCGCCGGCATCGCCGGCTTCTACGCGACGCTCCTCGCGGCGACGTCTCTCTACGAGTTGCTCCCGCCGCTCGTCGCACTCGTCGCCGCCGCGGCGATCGCCGGCCTCGGCGCGTCGCTCGCGTGGCGGTGGAGGTCGGAGACGCTGTCCGCGCTGGGGCTCGTGGGCGCGATCCTCGTTCCGGTCCCGATCGCGCTGCAGGGCGACGTGACCGCGGTCGGCGTCGCGTTCGCTGCACTGGTGCTCGCGGCGGCAACCACCGTCGCGGTTCTCCGCGAGTGGCGTGTGCTTCACGTCGTCGCCGTCGCCTGCGCGGCACCGCAAGCGCTTGCAGTAAGCGCTTACAGACCGTCCGGTGGAGCCGTCGCCGCGTTCGCCATGTGGCTCGTGCTCGCCGCGGTGCCGACGTGGCTGGCGCTGCGGACACGTCT
>Ga0075425_100003980_pt1 | contig 15148 bp, 9 predicted proteins | sample SoiMethybrSBSTD4_FD_75300 | JGI IMG/M metagenome (GOLD analysis project Ga0075425, IMG submission 75300) | Bulk soil microbial communities from a Populus tree surrounding site in Tennessee, USA - Soil MetaG P. TD hybrid SBSTD4 | ecosystem: Environmental > Terrestrial > Soil > Tree plantation...
GTTTGGTTCGGTTCATCGAGGTCAGGGTTCCCTCCTGTCCGCCGCCGAACGCGATATGGCCGGAACAGTGTTACACGGCGTAGCCGACCGAGCTAACGCCGGTCCCCCAAACGTGTGCGTGTCTCGAGGGCCTGAGGATCGCGAGCCCTTTGATCCAGAGACCCTTCACCAGATACCAGATTCCGCCGAACAGGAAGGCTGTCCAGTTCCACGTCGGGACAAACCCTCCGTGGTTGCCGTTGCTCTGAGTCCATGGAGTTGGTACTGGGCGACACCAGATGTCGCACTCCGCTAGGTCAGATCTAGGTCGCTTCGCCCTGGATCACGCCGATCTCTCGCGGGCGAGCGGAAGCGAGAAGTGGAAGGTCGCGCCTGCGGTTGCGTTGTCCGTAGCCCAGATACGTCCATCATGAGCCCCGACGATGGACTTTGAGATCGCGAGGCCCATGCCCAGCCCCGAGGACTTCGTGGTGTAGAACGGCTCGAAGACCAGCGGTTGCGTGCCCTCGCGGAGTCCCGTCCCGGTGTCCTGCACGGACGCGTGCACGGTGTCGCCCTCGGCGTGCTCAGTCCGCACGGTGATCGTTCGCTCGTCCTCGGCGCACTTGGCCATCGCCTCCATGGCGTTGAGCAGCAGATTCAAGACGACCTGCTGTAGCTGGACGCCGTCCCCGTTCACGAACAGCGGATTCGGGTCGAGCTCCAGCCTGACCGCGATGTTGCGAATGATCGCGTCGCTGCTCAGAAGCTTGGCCACATCCCGGATCAAGCCATTGAGGTCGAGGACGCGGAACTGGACTTCACCCTTTTGGAGCAGGCCGCGCAGGCGCCGGATCACCTCTCCCGCGCGCTTGTTGTCGTCAACGATGTCGGACAGGATGCTCCGGAACTCGATGAGATCGGGCGGGGTCGCCTCCAGCAGGCGCAGGGCTGCCTGCGCATTGGCAAGGGTCCCAGTCAGCGGTTGGTTCAGCTCGTGGGCCAGCGAGGCCGCCAGCTCACCGACCGTCGAGACGCGCGCGAAGTGCGCCAGCTCCTGACGGGCCTGCTGCGCTTCCAGCTCCGCGCGCTTGCGTTCGGTGATGTCAGTGGCCGAGCCCAGCACCTGGCTAGCCCTGCCGTCTTTGCCGATGATCGGCCGCATCACCACCTGCATCCAGCGGACTCGCCCCTGCGCGTCGGTGACGCGCGCTTCGGGGATTGAAAGCTCCTTCAGGGAGTCCATCACCTGCAGGTCGCTGCGCCGAAAGCGGGCGACCTCCTCGGCGTTGGGATTGAAATCGGCGTCGGTCTTGCCAACGAGGTTCTCGACTGTGGTGCCGTAGATATCAGCCAGGGCCTTGTTGACGAGGGTAAACCGCCCCTGTCGATCCTTGGCAAAGATGCTGTTCGCGTCGACGTCGATGACTTGTCGAAGAAATTGCCGCTGCTCTCGAAGCGCTTCCTCGGTCTCCTCGTAGAGCCGAGCGTTCTTGATGGCAATGGCCGCCTGCTCCGCGAGGGTCATGGCGTGGGCGAGGTCCTTCGGGCCAAAGCGGTAGCCCCGCTCTCGGTAAATGGCAAGAGTCGCGAGTACAGTGGAGCCGAATCGGATGGGGACACACATCATGGCCATGCCCTTCGGCAGAACGTAGGCGCGATGTTCTGGGATCAGCCGCGTGTCCGCCAGCGAATCGGCGACGATGAGCGGCTCGCCCGTGGCCGCCACGTGCCCGCTGAGCGATTCCCCGATTCGGAGTCGCTCCTTGAGGACTCCTTTGCGGGCTACCGCCGTGCCCTCCATGAGCACGAGGTCGTCGCCGTCCACGACGCGAAACAGCACCTCGCCTTTGAAGACCACCGCGGCGGCTTCAGCAATCGCGCTGAGCACGGGCTTGAGAGCGAGGGCCGTCGTCAGGCGCTGGGTCACGTCGAGGAGCAGCCGCAGCCGCTCCTCCCGATCTCGCGACCCGGCCTGGTGGCGCATCCCCCGGAATGCGAGCGCCGAAGCCACGACCGCCAGCAAGGCCCCGCTAATGCGCAACGTCCAGACCCGTGGCGACAGCGCCGACCAACCCCCGACCGGAACCGCCGCCAGCTGCCACTCTCCATTGGGCAGGGAGACATTCAACAGGACAGGGTGGGCCTTGAAGATCGCTGGGTCGCCGAAGAACACCGCGCCCTGCGCTCCGAGGCCGTCCTTGCCACGGAGACTGTACTGAAGACCTGCAGCGTGATCGAATAACCCGGCCTCACGAAGGACCGTCTCCGTATCGATCAGGATCGTCGCCAGTCCCCAGTACGGACCGCGTTGGCGCGCTCCCTTCGGCGAATTTAGGTAAATAGGAGTGCGGCTGACGAACGCCACGCCGCCCTGGATGAGATCGACCGGGCCGGCGACCACGGTTTCCCCAGTCTCGAGGGCCCGTTGGACGGCAGCGCGCTGTTCGGGGACCTCGAGCAGTCGGAGTCCCTGAGCCTCTGAATTCCCCTCGATGGGGTAGATGTGGCTCACCACCGTATCCTTCGCCATTTGGATGGCCCGGATGCCGGTGCGTCCGGCCAGGATGACCGGAGCCAACGTTGCGAACTCCGCCTCGCCCATCTCGGGACGCGTGGATACGAGCGCCTCAAGACTTTGCGTCAAGAAGAGGCGTCCGTTCAGAGCCCCTTCCAGCCTGGCGCGCGTGGCACTGAGGTGATTGAGGGCACCAGCGCGACTTGCCTGGCGAAAGCGCTCCCGCTCCGACCGATCGACAATCCCGCCGATGGCCAGTACGGTGATCACCACCAGAAGCGCAGTAAGATAGGGCAACGACGACGCGAGCCTAATAGGAACCCCTGCGGCTCGCGGATTCCAGGCACTGCGCGTCATCTTGAATTCTCGGGCGCGAAGCCATTCGTCGGGAGGAACGCAATCATTCGAGCGTGAACGCCTCGACCTCCATTCGACCTCGCTCGTCAGGATGACGGCCCGGCCGATGCAATTCGAGGTCGCTCATCCGGCCCAGGTACCTCGTCGGCGACGAGGCGCGAGCGGAGACGAGCGGACATTCTGTTGCGTCGAGAGCAATTGGGCGGATACGAGCGATCCGTACCGTTTCCAATTGGTGTCTGTCATGTACTTGTCGTAGCACGGGTCGTGCTAGTTTAGGCAAGGTCGTGCGACTCGGCAATGGGACCCTTAGTCGTGTCCCGCGCCGGTCCGGAACCTCTTACCGGACCTCGATCGCGTGCTCCGGGGAGGCGGTCGGGCCCAAGCCTGTCCAACCCGACGAGACCCGCCAGCGGGCAATCGCTCCAGAGCCGCACGAACATTGGACGAAAAGCGACGAAGTGAGACGAAGTGAAACGGAGGGCCAGCCTCTTGGCCCCATTTCAAGTCCCGTGCAGCCTAGGGACCATCGGTCAGCATCGGGTGCCATCGGTTGCCATTTGAGGCGCTTGCCCACCTCCTTCCCGCGGTTTTGGACCGTTGGTGTACGTTGGGACAGCAGTCTTTTGATGAGATATTCAGGGCCGCTGTCGACGTAAAACACGAGGCAAAAACCAGCCGAATCCCGGGGCCGGTCCTCTACGAAGAAGCCGACGACTACTCCGCGCTGGAGATCCTGAAGCGCATGGCGCAGGCCTCAGCGCCAGCCATGCAGTTTGCTCAAGTAGAGAGGGGCCAAAGGTTATGAGCAGCGAAGAAGAGATCTTCGAATTGCTTCTCGCGCGATGGAAGGAAAAGGGGCGCCCATCGCTCGCCGAAACGGCGAGGATACTCCTCGATATCGAAGCCACCGCCATCAGGGACCTCGACGCCATAGTGGCGAGACTTCTTGTGGCAATTTTGTCGCAGGATGCGAGCCTGACGGAAGACTGGTCCACGGGAACAGACGCGCAGCGGGTTGATGCCGTCCTTGAGGCTTACTACAGGACGATCGCCAAGCTCAGCACTAGGGCGGATCAAATGGAGGCCGGGCAGCGGTAGAACGGCAACGCGCCCCGTCGTGCGCTTCTGTTCATCGACGCAAGACGCCTTCTCGAAGTCCTCAGTGTTCCGCAAGGGAGCAATGTACGGTCCGCGCGAGTTCTGACACAGTTCTGACACAATTTCCGGCTGTCGAGCGACCCTGCCGAAATTCAGTGTGCGGGAAGTGCCTACGGCGAGAGAGAAAAAATGGTGGGCAGGGACGGGATTGAACCGCCGACACCAGGATTTTCAGTCCTGTGCTCTACCAACTGAGCTACCTGCCCGCCAAAGTGGTGAGGATAGCAAACGCGCGCATGGGTGTCCACGCGCGTGACCGGCCGAACGCGCTACCTGACGATCATGCGGGTCCGCTGACGCATCACGCCCGGAACGCTCCCTCGGTCGCCATCGCGCGGAACGCGCGCTCGTAGGCGGCGACGGTCTGCGCGATGTCCTCGTCGGTGTGCACGGCGGAGATCCAGCCGTGGTGGGACGAGCAATCGACGCCCTGGTTGATGAGCGCGCAGCGCAGCAGCTGATAGAGATCGCCGCGGCGCGGGCGGTCGAAGCCGGCCAGGCCGGGCGTGCCCTCGAACGACACGTGGTAGATCGAGCACTCGCCGTACACCGTGCCCGGCGCGCCCGCCCGCCGCATCGCCTCGCGGAGCCCGCTACGCAGCTCCTCGCCGAGCTTGTTGGCGCGCGCCTGGAGCGACGCGTCGGCGACGAGCTCGAGCGTGGCGATGGCCGCGGCCGCGCCCACCGGATTCCCGTTGAACGTTCCGGCGTGGGCGACGCGCTGGCTCCGGTCCCACACGGGATCGCCGCGGTGGGCGATCATCGCCATCATCTCGCGCGCGCCGCAGAGCGCTCCGCCGGGCAGCCCGCCGGCGACGATCTTGGCGAGCGTGGTGAGATCGGGCGTGACGCCGAAGTATTCCTGGGCGCCGCCCGGCGCGTAGCGGAAGCCGGTGATGACCTCGTCGAAGATCAGCACGACGCCGTGGCGCCGCGTGACGGCGCGCAGCTCTTGCAAATATCCTGGAATGGTCGGCGTCGTGCCCGACTGGCCGCCGGCCGGCTCGAGGATGACGGCGGCGACGTCGCCGCGCTCGAGCCGCGTCTCCACGGCCTTGACGTCGTTGGGCGGACACACGAGCACCTGGTCCAGCGTGGCCTCCGGCACTCCCGCCGAGAGCGGCACGTCGTAGGGCGGATTCACGGCGGCGGCCACGCCGTCGTGCCAGCCGTGAAAATGTCCGGCGAGCTTCACGATCCTCGAGCGTCCGGTGTACGCGCGCGCCACGCGGAGGGCCAGATGCGTCGCCTCCGTGCCCGACATGGTGAAGCGCGTCATCTCGGCGCACGGGATCAAGCGGTTGACGAGCTCGGCCCAGCGGATCTCGAGCTCGTGCGAGGCGCCGAGATGCGTGCCGCGTCCCGCCTGCTCGCGGATCGCCTCCACCACGCGCGGGTGGCAGTGGCCGAGGAAGAGCGCGCCATGGCCCATCCAGTAGTCGATGTACGCGTGCCCGTCGACGTCCCACTTCCGGCTGCCGCTGGCGCGGTCGACGTAGATGGGGAACGGCGGCAGGTGGCGGATGTCGTGGGTGATCCCGCCGGGAATGGCCAGGCGCGCGCGGTCGGCGAGAGCCGCCGCCCGCGGGTGCTTCGCCCGGTACTCTTCGTGAATCGTCATCGTCCCGCCATCATAGCAGTGAACCTCACGTCAACCGCACGGGGCGAGCGGCCGCGACGCGCAGCAGCTCGAGGACGGCGGCGTGGGCGTCGGCGGGAAGGCCATCGACGGTCGGCTCGCGCGTGCGGGCCAGGCCGTCCACGGCGCCCGCGTCGACGCAGGCCTGGATGAGCTTACGCTCGACGGCGGCGGTGTGGAGCAACGCATGTCCACTCAGCCGCTCGAGAGCGGCCACGATCCCGTACGCGCCCCAGTTCGACGTCCCGGAGACGACGAGGTGATCCACGGGAACCACCGACGCGATGGTCGCCATCAACCGGCCGCAACGGGCGAGACGGCTACGCACGCTGCCCATCCCGATCTCGTTGCCGCCGTCGCCGACGCCGATGGTCACGATGTCGGCGTCCGCCTTCTTCTTGCGATTCGCGTGAGCGACGAGGAACAGGTCGTCCAGCGGGAGGTTCCACTTCGCGACCGATTCGCCGCGCGCGCTGAGGTAGTCGCCGGAGCGCGATCGCCCGGGCCGCTCGATCGAGATCAGATGGGTAGGCCGCTCGCGATCGAGCACCAGACGCGCCGCGCCCGGCAGCTCGGGATACACCTCGACCTCCGCCCGCTCCTCCAGCGCTTCGAGCGCGGCGGCGAGGATCGGGGCCGGCAAGCGATCGGTGACGTAGCGGACCTGAGCGCCCAGCAGGCGCAGCGCGCGTCCGAGGACGGCGGCGCCGGGCGGGCCATCGGTCTCCGCGACGCCGGGCGGCACCGTGAATCCGGTGACGATGACGAACGTCTCGCCGCCGGCCATGGCGCGCGCCGCGGCGAGGGCGCCTCCGGGACAGAAGAACGAGGCGATGCCCCGCCCGCCGAGATCGAGGGCGAGGACGGCGTCGATCGGATCAGCGGGCCGCGGGGCCGGGGGCACGCCTCAGGACGCTATCACCCCCCGCCCTCGTCGAGCAACACCTGGAACCCCGCGAGCGGCGTCGGCGGCGGCGTCCCGCCGAAGCGCGGCGCGGCGCTGTCGAGCAGGCGACGGGCCCGCGGACGCGCCGGCGCGGGCCGTCGCTCGGGCGTGAGGTTCGCCGTGAGGACGATCGATTCGCCGGTGGGGGCCGAGCGCGTGACCGTCAACACCTCGCCCGCCGCGTCGAGGCGCGCGCGGGCCCGCTCCTTGTGCATCGCTCCGAGCGCCGGATGCGTCCGGCGTAGCTCGAGCCAGTGACGATAGTACTGGTAGAGCTCGCGGTGCCGCGGCGCGGCGGCCAGCGCGTGGTTGAGCCGGGAGGCCACGAACGTCGCCGGCGCGTCCGGATCCGGGATGGGCCGCGTCCACGCGAACCGCGAGAACTCCGCGGCGCGCCCGCGCCGCACGGCCTGGCTCAGCTCGCGATCGAGGAACGAGGTGAAGTACTGGAACGGCGCCGTCTCGCCGTACTCCTCCCCCATGAAGAGCAGCGGCAGCGCCGGGCTCACGAACAGCAGCGCGGCCGCGAGCTTCACCGCCTCGAACGGAATGATCGCGCTCAGCCGGTCGCCGAGCGCGCGGTTGCCCACCTGATCGTGATTCTGCACGCTGATGACGAAGCGCTCGCCGGGCAGGTCCACGCTCGACGTGCCCCGCGCCCGCCCGAAGTACGACGATTCCTCGCCCTGGAAGGCGAAGCCTTGCTCGATGGCGCGGGCGATGTGCCTCGGCTCACCGAAGTCCGCGTAGTAGCCGTTCGTCTCGCCGGTGAGCCGCACGTGCACCGCGTGGTGGAAATCGTCCGACCACACGGCGTCCAGGCCGATCCCGCCCTCGCCGGCCGGAAGGACGAGACTGCGGTCGTTGTCGTGCGACTCGGCGACGACGTGGACGGGGCGCCCCAGACGGCGGCCCTCCTCGCGCGAGGCCTGCACGACCTCGGTCAGGATGTGCAGGGGGCTCGCGTCGTAGATCGCGTGGATGGCGTCCAGGCGAAAGCCGTCGATGTGGAATTCGCGTACCCAGTAGCGTGCGTTTTCCACGAAATGCCGCCGTACGCCGCCGCCGTCGGCCCCGTCGAAGTTCACCGCCGAGCCCCACGGCGTCTTGTAGCGATCGGTGAAGTACGGGCCGTACTCGGACAGGTAATTGCCTTCCGGGCCGAGGTGGTTGTAGACGACGTCGAGCACCACGCTCAGTCCCCGCCCGTGGGCCGCGTCGACCAGGCGGCGCAGGCCTCGCGGCCCCCCGTAGGTCGACTGCGGCGCATACAGATGCACGCCGTCGTACCCCCAGCCGCGCGAGCCCGGGAACTCCGCGAGCGGCATCAGCTCGATGGCCGTGACGCCGAGGTCGACCAGGCGGTCGAGTTGGGGAATCGCGCCCTCGAACGTCCCCGCGGCGGTGAAGGTGCCGACGTGCAGCTCGTAGAAGACGAGATCGGTCAGCGCGTGGCCCCGGAACGCCGCGTCGGTCCAGGCGAACGTGGCGGGGTCCACCACGACGGACGGACCGTGCACGCCCTCCGGCTGCCAGCGGGAGACGGGGTCGGGGCGGAAGCGCTCGCCGTCCAGCCGGTACTGATAGCGAGTCCCCGGCGGAAGATTCTCGATGTCGGCCTCGAATCGCCCATCGGTCGTCTGCCGCATGGCACGCACCGGCCGGCCGTCGACGACCACTTCGACCGTTCGGCAGCGCGGTGCCCACGCGGCAAACGTCACCGCGCCCGGATGAACGCTTGCGCCCAACCCGTTCATACGGTCCAATAACCCCTGGACTGCCGGACCTGGCCAGAGCGCGACTCGTTGCGCCATTCCTGGCCCTGATCTTGCTGAAAGGTGCGCGCGGATGGGCTACCCATTTTCTCTCGTCCTCCATACTCATCTTCCGATGGTGGTCAATCATGGCCGCTGGCCGCACGGCAGCGACTGGCTGTGCGAGGCGGCGTTCGAGTGCTATCTGCCGCTGCTCGAGACCGCGCACCGGGTGGTCGCGGACGGCATCTCGCCGAAGTGGACGCTCAACATCTCACCCGTCCTCGCCGAGCAGCTCGCCTCACCCGAGTTCCAGAAAGAGCTCGCCTTCTACTACGAGAACATCCGCCGGGCGTGCGTGGAGAGCCGTGAGGAGTTCGGCAAGGCCGGCCGCAACGATCTCGTCCGCCTGACGCACTTCTGGGAAGACTTCTACGAGCGGATGTGGGAGTTGCATCGCCGCATCGGTGGCGACATCCCCGGGACATTCGCCGAGCTGCAGCGCGAGCGGCACATCGAGCTCATCACGTGCGGCGCGACGCACGGCTACCTGCCGCTGCTCTCGCGCGACGAGTCGATCCACCTGCAGCTGCGCACCGCCGTGGAGACGCACCGCCGCCACTTCGACCGCGCGCCTCGCGGCATCTGGCTGCCGGAGTGCGCGTACCGCCCGCGCTACGAGTGGACGCCGCCGACGGGCCGCGAGCGCGGTCACGACCGGCGGATGCGCCCGGGCATCGAGGAGATGCTCGCGGTCTACGGGCTCGAGTACTTCATCGCCGACGCGCACCTCATCTCCGCCTCGCAGCCCATCTCGCTCTACCGCGACTATCTGCCCGCGCGCGCCCGGGTGGTCGACACGCCGTCGGAGACGCCGCTGACCAACGCGCGCTCTCCCTACGTCCCCTATCGCGTGGCCTCTCGCGGCGGCACCGGGTACGCCGTCGCCTTCATCCGCGACCCGAAGAGCACGCTGCAGGTGTGGAGCCGCGAAAACGGCTACCCCGGGGACTTCCAGTACCTCGAGTTTCACAAGAAGCACTTCCCCGGCGGGCTGCGCTTCTGGCGGATCACCGATCCGTCGGGAGACCTCGGAACCAAGCAGCCGTACGATCCGGCGGCGGCCGCCGCGCAGACGCGCCTTCAGGCCCGGCACTTCGCCGAGCTCCTGCGGGACACGCTCAAAGACGCCAGCCGCGAGGGGCCGGCGATGGTGTGCTCGCCGTACGACGCGGAGCTCTTCGGCCACTGGTGGTTCGAGGGCCCGATGTGGCTCGAGCAGGTCATGCGGGAGCTCGCCGCGGTCGACGTGACACCGATGACCCTCGGTGAGGCGCTCGAGCACGTGCCGCCGGCGGCGACGGTGGCGCTGCCGGAGGGCTCGTGGGGCGAAGGCGGTGATCATCGCGTCTGGCTCAACCCCGATACCGCATGGACCTGGGATCGCGTCTACGCGGCGGAGAACGAGTGGGCGGAGCAGCTGCGGAATCCCGGCAGCGGCGACGTGCGCCGCGTGCTGGCCCAGGCCACGCGCGAGCTGTTGCTCCTCGAGGCCTCGGACTGGCAGTTCCTCATCACGACGTGGGCGGCACGCGACTATGCCGAGCGCCGGGTGGCCGAGCACTACGCGGAGTTCAAGCGGCTGGCCGAGATGGCGCGTGCGCTGAGCAACGGCGAGCCGCTCGGCGTGGAGGCGGCGGAGACGCTGCGGCGCCTCGAGCGTGAGGACTTCGTGTTCCCCGGGCTCGACCCGGCCTGGGGCCTGGGACCACAGACGAGCTAGCTCGATGCCGCGGCGCGTCCGTGTTCTCGCAATGATCATGGCCGGGGGCAAGGGTGAGCGCCTTCATCCGCTGACCCGGGATCGCTCGAAGCCGGCCGTGCCCTTCGGGGGCCGGCATCGCATCGTCGACTTCGTCCTGTCGAACTTCCTCAACTCCGAGGTCTACTCGATCTACGTCCTCGTCCAGTACAAGTCGCAGTCGCTCATCGAGCACCTGCGATCGACGTGGCGGACGACCGGGCTCATCACCGACTATTTCGTGACCGTCGTTCCCCCGCAGATGCGTGTCGGGCCCGCCTGGTACAAGGGCACCGCCGACGCGGTGCTCCAGAACCTGAACCTCATCGACGACTTCAATCCCGACTACGTCGCGGTTTTCGGCGCCGACCACGTCTACCGGATGGACGTGACCCAGATGATCGCCTTCCACCGGGAGGCCGGCGCCGACGTCACCGTCGCCGCCCGGCCGGTGCCGCTCGGGGACGCCTCCCAGTTCGGCGTGCTCGCCGTCGACGGCTCCGCGCGCGTGGTGGAGTTCGCGGAGAAGCCGCCGCGGCCGCGGCCCATGCCCGGCGATCCCCGGCGGGCGCTCGTCTCGCTGGGGAACTATCTCTTCTCGCGGCAGCCGCTGGTCGACGCGCTGCTCGACGACGCGCGGCGGAGCACCGACCACGACTTCGGCCGGTCCATCATCCCCGAGATGGTCCCGACCGGCCGCGTGTACGGCTACGACTTCCAGCTCAACGAGGTCCCCGGCGTGAAGCCCTACGAGGAGCCGGCTTACTGGCGCGACGTGGGAACGATCGCCACGTACTGGGACGCGCACATGGATCTGCTCGGCGAATCGCCGCGCTTCGACCTCGACAACCGCTACTGGCCCATCCGCACCGGCGTGCATCCCGGCCCGGCCGCGCGCTTCATCGGCAGCGACGTTGACAACGTGGAGATCGGCGAGGCCTCGCTCATCAAGCGCGCGACGATCCGCAACTCGATCCTGGGCCGGAGCGTGTGGGTCAACGAGGGTGCGGTGATCGAGGACTCGATCATCATGGATCACACCACCGTCGGCAAGGGCGCGCGGATCCGGCGCGCCATCGTGGACCGCTTCAACATCGTCGCGGCCGACACCGAGATCGGGCTCGACGCGGCCACCGACCGGCGCCGCTATCATGTCGATCCATCCGGCCTCGTCGTCGTGCCGCGGGGAGGGCGGCGGGACTTCCTGCGCAACCTCGACGAGTTGTGATGCGCTCGCGCGGCGCGATCGTCATCCACGGGCACTTCTACCAGCCGCCCCGTGAGAACCCCTGGCTCGAGGCCGTGGAGGTCCAGGATAGCGCCGCGCCCTATCACGACTGGAACGATCGCGTGACGGCGGAGTGCTACGCGCCGAACACGGCGGCCCGTCGCGTCGACCACGAGGGGCGGATCCTCGACATCGTGAACAACTTCGAGAAAATCTCGTTCAACGTCGGCCCCACGCTCATGGCCTGGCTCGACCGCCACGCCCTCGGTGTCTACGCGCGCATCATCGACGCCGATCGACGCAGCGCCCAGACGCGTGGCGGTCACGGCAACGCCATCGCGCAGGTCTACAACCACATGATCCTGCCGCTCGCCTCGCGGCGCGACAAGGTCACCCAGGTCCGCTGGGGGATGGAGGACTTCCGCCGCCGCTTCGGCCGCGAGCCCGAGGGACTGTGGCTGCCGGAGACGGCGGTCGACGCCGAATCGCTGGAGGTGCTGGCGGAAGCGGGGATCCGCTTCACGATCCTGGCCCCGCACCAGGCGGCGCGCGTCCGGCCCATCGGCGACGGCGCGTGGGAGTCCGTGGACGCCGGGATCGATCCGAGCCGCGCCTACCTCTGGCGCGGCCCGCGCGGGCTCAGTCTCGCGCTGTTCTTCTACGACGGCCCGATCTCGCGCGCCATCGCCTTCGAGGATGCCCTCGCCCGCGGGGAGCAGCTCGTGGGCCGGCTCATGGGCGGTTTCGCCGAGGAGCGCGACTGGCCGCAGCTCGTCCACTGCGCGACCGACGGCGAATCGTACGGCCACCATCACAAGTTCGGCGAGATGGCGCTGGCCTCGGCGATCGCTCAGATCGAGGCCGAGGGCAGCGCGGAGCTCACCAATTACGGCGCCTTTCTCGCCGCGCATCCACCGACGCACGAGGTCGAGATCCGCCCGGAGACCTCGTGGAGCTGCGGCCACGGGGTCGAGCGCTGGCGCGCCGATTGCGGCTGCGGCATCGATCAGCGCCGGCACCGGCGGTGGCGCGCCCCGCTGCGCGGCGCGCTCGACTGGCTCCGCGACGAGATCGACGCGCTCTTCGAGTCGCGCGCCGGCGGCTGGCTCAAAGACCCGTGGGAGGCGCGTGACGGCTACGTCGACGTCATCCTCGACCGCACCCCCGAGCGGCTCGCGGCCTGGCTCGATGGCCAGGCGCGCGTGCCGCTGGACGACGCCGGGCGGCTGGAGATCACGCGGCTCCTGGAGATGCAGCGCCACCGCATGCTCATGTACACCTCGTGCGGCTGGTTCTTCGACGACCTGGCCGGCCTCGAGCCGGTGCAGAACCTCAAGTACGCGGCCCTCGCCCTCCACTATTTCCGCCAGCTGGGCGGCGGCGCGCTCGAGAGCGAGCTCATCCGGCGGCTGTCCGCCGCGCCCGGCGACGACCGCTTCCCCGACGGCGGCGACGTCTATCGCCGGCTCGTCCGGCCCGCCGTCGTCGGCCGCGACCGCGTCGTCGCCCACTACGCGATCACCGGCCTCGTGGAGGCGCGCGACGACGACACCCGCGTCTATGCTTACCGCGTGGAGCGGCTGGACGAGACGGCCGAGGCGTACGGCGATACCCACGTCCGCATCGGGCACGTGCGGGTGACCTTCGAGACGACGGGCGAGAGCGGCGAGGCCGTCTACGCGGTGGTGCACTTCGGCGGCCACGACGTCTCGTGCGGCGTCGGCCCTTACGACGACGTCGCCTACCAGCGGATGAAGACCGACCTCCTGCGGCGCTACGAGCGCCACAGCATGGCCGACATGGTGCGCGGGCTCGACGAGCATTTCCCGCGCGAGTCCTTCTCGCTGCGTCACCTCTTTCTCGACGAGCGGCGGCGGGTCCTCGGCCGCGTCATTCGCGCCCTGCTCGTGCGACACGAGGAGGCATATCGACGGATCTGGGAGGAGAGCCGGCAGCTCGTCCACTACCTGCGCGAGGTCGACGCGCCCATTCCCGAGGTGCTGCAGCTGACGGGGCGGCACGTGCTCGAGGAGCGCATCGGCCTCGAGCTCCCCGTGCTAACCACGCAGGGCACGATCTCGCCGCGCGTCTTCGAGCTCGCCGACGAGGCGCGCGCGCTGGGTCTCACCCTCGACCTCGCGTTCGCCGAGCCGTCGATGCGCCAGGCCGTCCACCGCGCGCTGCGCCGCGTGGATGACGCGGTGTCCGCCGAGTCGGTGGCGGCCGCGCTCGAGCTGATCGACGGCGCCGCGCGCGTCGGCATCCATTTCGGGCGCTGGGCCGCGCAGAACGAGATGTTCGGGCTCTGGCAGCGGCATCCCGAGGAGCGGGCCCCGCTCCGGCCGCTGGCGACCGCCCTCGGGCTGGCGCTGGCGGAGGCGGCGGCATGACCGCCGTGGGTTCCGCCGACGCGCGCACGCGCATGGCCGACGATCCGTTCGTCTTCTTCGGCTGCGTCGAGCTGCGGCAGGCGCTCGACAGGACCGCGCTCGACGAGCGCGAGCTGATGGACCGGATCGAGGAAGTCCCGCCCGGCTCGATCTTCTATCACACGCACGGCTACTTCCTCCGGCACCGGCCGGTGACCATGGCCTACGGCAACGACTTCGCGCGATGGGTCGCCCTCGAGGTCCGCGACCAGGCCCTCTCCGAGCGGCTGGCCCTCGTCGATCCGTTCGAGTTCGCGAGCGTCGAGGACCTGCGCGAGGAGCTGGTCACCATCATCCGCGATCACCTGGCGACGCTCAGCTCGGTGCCGCGCGTGGAGTTCGGTGAGCCCTTCTACTTCCAGGAGTCGCACGTCGTCGAGGTCCCGCTGGGCGCGACGGCCCGCAGCCTCGCCGAGTTCCGCGCCGGGCTGGCCGGCGCCGAAGCGAGCGCCATCTACTTCCACATGGTCGAGGCCCGCACCCGGCTCGGCCGGCGCTCCGGCGACTTCGCCGAGTGGCTCCGCATCTCCCTCGGCATGCCCGAGCTCGCCGAGCGCATCGGGCGCATCGACACCTACATGACGAGCCTCGAACGCGTGCGCGCCAAGATCCTGAGCTTAGTGGACGAGGTGCTCGAACAGTGACGATACGGTCGGCAAAGCTCGAGATGATCAGATCGGACTTGGCCGTACGGAGCCCCGCCCTCTCTGCAGCAGGCCACCCACGGCGGATGCCGGCCTCCCAATGGTGAAAATCGACGACTACCGGCAGGTCGCGCCGCCGGGAACCGTGGACGTCATCCTGAAGCTCGCGGAGCGCGTCCAGGGACGGCGCTTCCTGCACCTGAGCGGCGGGCGCTTCGGCGCCGGCGCGGCGGAGATCCTGCGCACGCTCGTCCCGATCCTCGCCGATCTCGGCGTCGACGCCGGCTGGGAGATCACCGGCGGCGACCCCGTGTTCTACGCGACCGCGCGCGCGCTCCAGCAGGCGCTCGAGGGGACCGAGCGGCTCCTCACCGACGAGGCCCTCGAGCACTACCGCGAGATGAACCGCATCAACGCCAAGAAACTGCGGCTGGAGGCCGATCTCGTGCTCGTCCACGACGTGCCGCCCGCGTCCCTCATCGTCGACCGTCCGAGCGTCGGACGGTGGGTGTGGCGTTGCCACTTCGACTGCTCGCGGGCGCGCCGCCGAGCGTGGTCGTTCTTCCGGCCGCTGCTCAAGCAGTACGACGGGGCCGTGTTCTCGCTGCCGCGCTTCACCCGGCGCATCGGCATTCCGCTCTTCGTGATCCATCCCTCGATCGATCCGCTCTCCGACAAGAACCGCGAGCTCA
>Ga0075425_100003982_pt1 | contig 15147 bp, 14 predicted proteins | sample SoiMethybrSBSTD4_FD_75300 | JGI IMG/M metagenome (GOLD analysis project Ga0075425, IMG submission 75300) | Bulk soil microbial communities from a Populus tree surrounding site in Tennessee, USA - Soil MetaG P. TD hybrid SBSTD4 | ecosystem: Environmental > Terrestrial > Soil > Tree plantation...
ATGAGCTGCATCACGCCTTCTTCGCTCACCAGCCCCTGGAAGGTCGGCATGATCGGCTGGTACCCGTCCACGACCTTCGCCGTCGGGCTGAGGATCGACTCGCGGATGTAGTCGGCGTCCGCCACCACCGTGGCCCCGCCCGTGAGGCGGACGGTCTTTCCGAACAGGCCTTCCAGGCGCGGCCCTCGTCCCTGCGAGTCCGCGCGATGGCAGGTGATGCAGGCCAGGGACTGGAACAGCTTCTCGCCTTCCTGGGCGGGCGAGCCGGTGGCGCCGCCGGCCAGCCAGGTCTGGAAGGCCGCCGGCTCCATCACCTTGATGGAGCCGATCATCTGCGAGTGCTTGGTGCCGCAGTACTCCGCGCAGAAGAGGTGGTACTCGCCCGCCTTGGTGGCCTCGAACCAGGCCGTGGTGTAGCGGCCGGGGACGGCGTCCTGCTTCACGCGGAAGGCGGGGATGAAGAAGCTGTGGATGACGTCCTCCGACGTCATGGTCAGCTTCACGGGCACGCCGATGGGGACGTGCAGCTCGTTGATCTCGCGTTGGCCGGTCACGTGCTGCGTCTTCCACATCCAGCGCTTGCCCACCACGTAGACTTCCATGGCTCCCGGGGGCACGCGCCGGCTGGCCACGAAGATGTCCGCGCTCCAGACGAACGTCCCCAGGGAGATGACGAGGGGAATCACCGTCCAGACGAGCTCGAGGGCGATGGAGCCGTGGATCGGGCGCGGCAGCTCGCCCGCGCGCCGGCGGCGGAAGCGGACCGCGAACACCACGAGCAGGGTGGCGATGAGGATGGAGAAGAAGGCGCTGATCCCGCAGAGGAAGAAGTAGAGGGCGTCGACACGCGCCGCGAAGGTCGAGGCCTGCTGCGGGAAGAGGGGGAAGCCGGAGAACATGTCAGGCCACCCGGTCCCGGCGGCTCAGGCCGTAGATCATGGCCCCCAGCCCGCCCAGGGTCAGCACCGCCGCCACCCGCAGCATGGCCATCACCGACTTGCCGTAGCGGCCGAGGGTGGGATCGTAGTGGTAGCAGTACAGGAGCAGGCGGTCCACCGGCGAGAGGATGCGGCCCTGCGAGGCCTCCACGATCGCGAAGCGCAGGTCCTTGGGCGCGTACTCCACCCCGTAGAGGTAGCGCGCGAGGCGGCCGTCGGCGGTGAGGACCATGATGCCGCTGGCGTGCGCGTATTGCTTCGTCTGCTCGTCCCACGCGTATTTGAACCCGACGGCGTCGGTGAGGCGGCGGATCTGCGCGGCATCGCCGGTGAGGAAGTGCCAGGCTCCCGCCGCCCCCGGCCGCTTGTAGCGGTGGAGATAGGCGGCCTTCTTGGCCGCGGCCAGGGCCGGCGTCTCCTTCGGCTCGAAGCTCACGTTCACGATCTCGAAGTCGCGCCCGGGGTCGAAAGAGAGCACGTCGAGCGCGCTGGCCAGCCCGTTGAGCGTCACCGTGCACAACATCGGGCACTCGTAATAGGCCAGGGACAACACCACGGGGCGCTTGCCGAAGTAGTCGCCGAGCCTGACCGCCTTTCCGCTCTCGTCGCGGAAAACGGCGTCCAGGGGCACGGTGTCGCCGAGATGTTGATCGAACCCGACGTCCGTGAGGATCTTCGGACGTTCGGCCGCGGGCGGGGCCGGCGACGGCTGCTGGTCGCGAACCCAGGCGTTCGCGGCGGTGGCGGCGAGAAGCAGCGCGGAAGCGAAGAGGATCGCGCCCTTCATGGATGGCCTCCGGTGTGGCTCGGAGACGGAGACGGAGACGGGACCTGCTCGTCCGTGCGCGGCGTCGGCGCCGTCACCACGGTCGTCGCCGCCGCCGCTGGCACCGGCGCGGAATCCGTCGGCACTCGGGCCTCCGGAGCGCCGGCGGGCGCGGGGGCCGGTACCGCCGCCGATTGCCGCGCGACGTACAGCCTCATGGCTTCCTCGATCGGGATGCGCACGGTGCCCGCCGCCGGATCCACCCATCCGTACGATCCGAGGACGTCCTTCTCCTGCTCCCGCAGCGTCCGGAGGTCGTCGAACGGCTTGCTCTGCAGGCGGACGCCCTCCGGCTGGCGCGCCTCCGCCGAGAAATAGAGCGCCGGCCGCTGCGGATCCCCCGCTTCCTCTTGCCGGCGCAGGAAGACGAGGAGCCAGACCGCCACCGCCGCCGCCACGATGCTGACGAGGGCGAGACCGATGGCCCAGCGCACGATGACGCCGGGGACGACGTCCGCGCGCTCGAAGCGCACGTCCAGCGCCTGCGCGACCTTCCGCTCGTCCTTCGGATCCACCGCGGTCACGCGCCCGCCTCCGCCAGCATCTGGCGCACCTCGGGGTCGCCCAGGGGGAGCAGCGGGCGCGTCTTGAGCTGGCGCGCGAAGGCGCCGAGCCACACGCCGCCGAGCCCGACGGCCAGCGTGACGTCGAGCCAGTGGAACGGGAAGCCCGTCGCCGGGAACTCGGGCCGCACGAGCCAGTAGAGATCCAGCGCCCGCACGGCCAGGATCCAGAGCGCGACCATGCCCACCGTCCGCGCCCGCCGCTTCACGTCGCGCGAGAGCAGGATGAGGAAGGGCACCGCGAAGTGGAAGACGACGAGGAAGAGGCCGACGAACCGCCAGGCGCTGTGAAAGCGGCGCAGGTACCAGGGGATCTCTTCGGGCAGGTTCCCGGACCAGATGATCAGGAACTGCGAATACGAGAAGTAGGCCCACACCATGATGAAGGCGAGCATCAGCTTGCCGAGGTCGTGGAGGGTGTCGGCGTTGGCGACCACGCTCAGGGGCCCCGTTCCCATGATCCGCGTGATCACCACGATGCACAGGGCAAGGGCGGAAAGCGCGGTCCCGATCATGAACAACATGCCGTAGATCGTGGAGAACCAGCGCGGGTCGAGGGACATGGCCCAGTCCATCGACATGAACGTGATGGTGAGCCCCATGAGCAGGAGGCCGCCGCCGGAGATGCTGCGCATCAGCCGCTCCCGGCGCAGGTCCATGCCCGCGTCCGTCTCCAGGGAGACGCGGTTGAGGAAATGGGCGAGGAGGAACCAGACCGCGAAGTAGAAGGCCGCGCGCCCGAGGAAGAAGGGCACGTTGAGGTAGGCGTGTTTGAGGGCGACGGCGTGGCGGATGGTGGCGTCGGACGGCTCGGACCCCGCCCACGGATAGATGCGCTTGAGGCCGAACACGACGGGGAGGAACAGCAGCACGAGGACGGGCACCGTGCGCGTGCCCGCTTCGAGCAGGCGCCGGATGGCCAGGCCCCAGCGCCCGCCCGTGAGGTGCTGGATCATGAGCAGGGACAGGCAGCCGATCGCGATCCCGTTCCAGAAGAGGAACGCGAACAGGTACGAGTGGAAGAACTGCGTCGGGCTGACGAGGGCGCCGACGAGGCTCGCGATGAGTCCGGCCGCCCCCAACCCGAAGGCGCGGCGCTGGAGAACGTCCACCTGTTCCGGAACGGGGAGGCTTGTCACGCTCGCCGTGCTCACGGGTGCACCGGTGCCGGTACGGGCAAGGCGGACGGCACGGGGGAGGGGGACGCGGCCGGGGGCGCGGCGGACGAAGACGTCGCCGCCAGCTCGGCGCGCCGATCCGCGGGCACGTCTTCGAGGCGCGCGTTCTCGCTGAGCTGCAGCGCGCGCAGGTAGGCCACGATCGCCCAGCGGTCGGCCACCGGCACCTGGGCCGCGTAGTCGGGCATGGCCCCGAAGCCGCTGGTGATCACGTCGAAGAAATAGCCCGTCTTCTCGTTGCGCAGGCGGTCGATGTGGAAGGACGGCGGACGGCGGTAGCCGCGCTGCACGACCATGCCGTCGCCGCGCCCGGTGGCGCCGTGGCAGGGCGTGCAGTAGATGCCGTAGCGCTGCTGTCCGCGCTGCAGGAGGGCAGGAGTCACCGCCACCGGAAACGCGTCCACCGGCGTCGTCCCCTGCTTGCCCGTGTAATAGGCGGCGTCCGCGCGCAGCTGCCCGCGCGCCACCGTGTCCTCGACCAGGGGACGCGCCGAGCGCTCGTCCCCGAAGAAGTCGGAACGCCGGAAGGCCTTGTACTTCGGCTGGTCGTGCATGTCCTGCCGGCAGCCCGCGGCCAGGGCGGCCAGGCCCAGCACGAGCACGGCGCGGCGCGCGCGCCTCACTGGTCGACCTCCGAGACCGAGCGCGGTCCGAGGCTGGTCAGGAAGCTCCAGGTGCGGTCGGGGTCGAACTTCGCGTCGCGCGCCTCGATCACGATGAAGAAGCGGTCCTTGCTCGCGCGCGCGAACTGCGGGACGTTGAACACCGGGTGGTAGGGCTCGGGCAGGCCGTTCAAGGCGAGCATGCCCAGCACGGCCGTGCCCGCCGCGAAGAGGATCGTCATCTCGAAGGTCGGCACGATGAAGGCGGGCCAGCTGTGGATGGGGCGGCCCCCGATGTTCATCGGATAGGCGATGGTGGCGCTCCAGAACTGGAGCGCATAGCCGGCGAGGCAGCCCGTGATCCCGCCCAGCAGGACGAGCAGCGGCAGCCAGGAATGATGATGGCCGAGGGCCTCCGCCAGCTCCTCGATCGGATAGGGCGAGTAGGCGTCGACCTTCTTGTAGCCGGCCTCGTGGACGCGCCGCGCCGCTTCCACCACTTCGGTGGGCCCCTCGAACTCCGCCATCAGCCCCCAGAGGGGCGGGGTGACCGTGGGGCCCGTCATGCCTGCTCCTCACGCACCTCGGCCGCGGGCACGATGGTGCGCATCTCGAAGATCGAGATCATGGGCATGAAGCGCACGAACAGGAAGAAGAGGGTGAAGAAGAGACCGATGGTGCCGATGAAGGTGGACCAGTCCCACATCGTCGGGTGGTACATGCCCCAGGAGGAGGGCAGGAAGTCGCGGTGCAGCGAGGTCACGATGATCACGAACCGCTCCAGCCACATCCCCACGTTCGTGAACATCGCGCAGATGAAGAGGCCGACGGCGCTCGTGCGCACGTTCTTGATCCACAGGAACTGGGGCGAGATCACGTTGCACACGATGAGGGCCCAGTAGAAGTGCTTGTAGGGCCCCAGCATGCGGTTCTTGATCATGAAGGCTTCGAACTGGTTGCCGCTGTAGTACCCTCCGAAGGCCTCCATCATGTAGCCGTAGGCCACGATGAGGCCGGTGGCCAGCATGACCTTGCCCATGTTCTCGAGGTGCTTGGTGGTGATGAAGTCCTCGAGCCCGTAGAGCTTGCGCAGGGGGATGGCCAGGGTGAGCACCATCGCGAAGCCCGCGTAGATGGCGCCGGCCACGAAGTAGGGCGGGAAGATGGTGGCGTGCCAGCCGGGCACGATCCCCACCGCGAAGTCGAAGCTCACCACGGTGTGCACGGAGATGACCAGCGGCGTGGCCAGGCCGGCCAGCAGCAGGTAGGCGGTGTCGTAGTTGTGCCAGTGGCGCGCGCTGCCCCGCCAGCCCATGGCCAGCATCCCGTAGATGTGCTGCGCGAACCGGTTGGACGTGCGGTCGCGCAGGGTCGCGAAGTCCGGGATGAGGCCGACGAACCAGAAGAGGGCCGACACCGTCGCGTAGGTGGACACCGCGAACACGTCCCAGATGAGCGGGCTCCGGAAGTTCGGCCACAGGCCCATCGTGTTCGGGTAGGGGAAGAGCCAGTAGTCGAGCCAGGGCCGTCCGGTGTGCAGCGCGGGATAGACGCCGGCGCAGGCCACCGCGAAGAGGGTCATGGCCTCCGCGAAGCGGTTGATCGAGGTGCGCCACTCCTGGCGCAGCAGGAGGAGGATGGCCGAGATCAGGGTGCCCGCGTGGCCGATGCCGATCCACCAGACGAAGTTCAGGATGTCGAAGGCCCATCCCACCGGCTCGTTCTCGCCCCAGATGCCGATGCCCTTGAACACCAGGTAGCAGATGCTGACGAGGAGGACGTTCATCACCGCGAAGGAGACGGCGAAGCCCGCGAACCACCAGAGCGGGGTCCCCTTCTGCAGGACGATGCTGCTGATCTTCTCGGTGACGGTGGCGAAGTCGTGGCCGGGCGCGAGGAGCGCGTGCATCTCCGGGTGCGGGACGTGCACGGTCGTCGGCTGCTCGCCGCGGATGGCAGCGGAGACGTCCGCCGAGAGGGGCGGCTTCTCCGGCGGCGTCGGCGGCAGCGGATGGTCAGCCATGGTGCTCGCTTCCCTCCCCCGCCGGTCCGGCCAGCTCGGGGTTCGGGTTCTTGACCTCGGCCAGGTACGTCGTCCGCGGCCGCGTGTTGAGCTCGCCCAGCAGCGCGTAGTCGCGGTGCTCCGCCTTCAGCTTGGAGACCGCGCTGCCGGGGTCGTTGATGTCGCCGAACACGATGGCCTGGGTGGGGCACACGGACTGGCAGGCAGTCTGGATCTCGCCGTCGCGGATCGGCCGCCCGTCGTTGTGGGCGGTGATGCGCGCCTGCTCGATGCGCTGGACGCAATACGTGCACTTCTCCATGACCCCGCGGCTGCGCACGCTCACGTCGGGGTTGCGCTGGAGCTTGAGGGTCGGCGTGTTCCAGTCCTGGTAGAGGAGGAAGTTGAAGCGCCGCACCTTGTAGGGGCAGTTGTTCGAGCAGTAGCGGGTGCCGATGCAGCGGTTGTAGACCTGGTCGTTCAGGCCCTCGTCGCTGTGCACGGTGGCGGCCACCGGGCAGACCTGCTCGCAGGGCGCGTTCTCGCAGTGCATGCAGGGCAGGGGCTGGAAGTGCGCGCGCACCGTCTCCGAGTGCTGGGGGGCGCCCGAGAAGTACCGGTCCACGCGGATCCAGTGCATCTCGCGGCCCTTCGCCACCTGCTCGCGGCCCACCACCGGGATGTTGTTCTCGGCCACGCAGGCCACGACGCACGCGCTGCAGCCGACGCAGGAGTTGAGGTCGATGGACATGCCCCAGGCGTGGCCCGCGTACTTCACGTTCGGGTACAGGGTCATGTCCCGCGGCGGGTTCTCCGCCATCTCCTTGATGGCTTCCGGCTCCTTCGCGTACTCCTCGACGGTGACGGAGCGGATGAGGTGGCGCGGCTCGGCGTTCTGGTCGATCGACCAGTGGTCCTGGGCGCAGGCCAGGGCCCGCGTCTCCCCCGTCTTGGACAGCTCGAGGCCGGCGCCGGACCAGGGGGCATCGGACGTGCGGATACGGTTCGCGTCGAATCCCGCGCCGTCGCCCACGCGCCCCGCGCGCGTGCGGCCGTAGCCGAGGTGCACGGTGACCGTGTCGTCGGGCTGCCCCGGGAGCGTCCACACCGGCGCCTTGACCGTGCGCCCGCGGTAGCGCAGCTCGACGACGTCGCCGTTCTCGACTCCCCGCTGCTGCGCGGTCGCGGGGGACAGGAGCGCGGCGTTGTCCCAGGTGAGCTTCGTGATCGGCTTGGGCAGCTCCTGCAGCCAGCCCAGGTTCGCGTAGCGGCCGTCGCCGATGGTCGGGTCCGGGCGGAAGACGATCTCGAGCGTGCCGGGGGCCGTGGCCGGGGCGGACGGACGCGGAGCCACCGGCGCATCGGCGCCCGCCGACGCCGCCGGGCCGCTGGCCGCCGGCGTCCAGCCCGCCACCACGCCGTCGTGGAGCGAGCGCCGCCAGCGCGCGTCGAAGTCACCGCTCAGCTGCGTCCGCCAGAAGTCCTTGACGATGTCGTGCCCCTTGCGGTCCGGCTTGCTGCCGAGGGCCGCGAGCACCTCGTGCGCCGTGCGGCACGAGTCGTAGAGAGGCGCGATCAGCGGCTGCATGATCGTGGCGGTTCCGTCGTAGGCGCGGGCGTCGCTCCAGGCTTCGAGCGGGTGGGCCTGGGGGATGTGCCAGTGGCTGAGCGCGGCCGTCTCGTCCGCGTAGAGGCCGAGGTGCACGCGCAGCTTCACGCGATCCATGGCCGCCGCGAAGTCGAGGTCGGCGGGGGCGGAGTAGGCCGGGTTGCCCCCGAGCACGATCAGCACCTCGACGCGCCCCGCCTTCATGTCCGCGGCCAGCTCGGCCAGCGACGCCATGGTGTCCACGGGCTGCGCTTCGACGGGCGCGCCGTAGACGACGGTCTGGCCGACGTTGCCGAGGAACTGGTTGATCTCGTGCGCGAGACCGTGCACCGCGGGTGATTGATAGTCGCCGGCGATGACGAGCGATCGCCCGCCGTGCGCCTTCAGGTCCTTCGCGACCGCGGCCACCCAATCCCCCGTCACCCCGCTCGGAGCGGGCGCCCCGGATCCGCCGCCCACCGCGCCCGCGACCGCACGCGCGAAGCCCTCGATCTCGGAGGGACGCAAGGGCAGGCGATGATCGGCGATGGCGCCGGTGAGGGTGGGCGTGCTCTCCACCGCGTACAGGCGGTTCATGGGCTGCTCGCCCGGCCGCTTCCGGCGCGCCGTGTATTCGCGTGCATGGCGGAGGCTGGCCGGGCCGTCCACCACGAAGTCCGCTTCCAGGGAGAGGATCACGTCCGCCCGATCGAAGTGGTACTGCACGGACGCCGGGCGGCCCACGGCCTGCCGCGTCGCCGCCGAGGCGCCGGCGGCGGGCTCCCACTGGTGCCACTTCGCGGCGGGCAGTTCCGCGAGCAGCTCGCGCATCTGGGCGGCCAGCGTCGGCGACGTGACGCTCTCGGTGAGGATGCGCACGCCCACGCCCTGGCGCGGCTTCTGCGCGCCCAGCGCGTTGCGCATGGCGGCCATGAAGTCCGTCCAGGCGCGGATCTCGCCGCGGTAGGTCAGGGTCTGCGACCGGTCGGGATCGTAGAGCCCGAGCACCCAGGCCTGCCCGGAGATGTCGGTCGCGCCGAGGCTGGCCGGATGGTCGGGGTTGCCCTCGATCTTGGTCGGACGTCCGAGATGGCTCTCGACCAGGATGCCCTTCGCGTAACCGCGGTCGAGCATGGCCGTGGCGAAGAAGAGGGGCTTGCCGGGCACGGCCTGCTCCGGCGGCTGCACGTAGGGGACGATCTTCTCTTCCGGCTGTTTCGTGCAGCCGGTCAGGCCGGCCAGGGCCAGCGAGGCCCCCATGAGGGTGAGGAACTCGCGACGGCCCCTGGGATCGTCGAGCTCCGAGGCCTGCGCCGGGAACTCGCGGTGCAGGAATTCGAGGAACTCCGGGGTCTGCGCCAGCTCCTCCAGGCTCTTCCAGTACGTGCGGCCCTGCGTGCCGTCGAGGCGGCGACGGACCCCCGACAGGTCCACCCGGACTGCGGGAACCCCGCCCGTTTCGCTCATCGGTGGCACGTGGAGCAGGAGGTGCGGGTCTGGATGCCATACGCCTTGACGAGCGCGCGGCCCTGGTCGATCTGATCCGGCGGCGGCTGCCAGGCCACGCTGAAGACCTCCTCCTTCGGACGGACGTATTTCTCGGGCGCGCGATGGCAGTCGAGGCACCATTCCATCTGCAGCGACGAGTACTGCCACATCAGGGGCATGCGGTCGACGGGGCCGTGGCAGGTCGTGCACCCCACGCCTTTGCTCACGTGTGCGCTGTGGTTGAAGTACGCGAAGTCGGGAAGGTCGTGCACGCGCGTCCACTCGATGGACTGCCCGTTGCGGAAGCTGGCCCGCACGGGCTCCAGGGTCGGGCTCTGGTTCCAGATCTGGGAGTGGCAGTTCATGCAGGTCTTGGTGGGCGGGATGCCCGCCGTGGCCGACGTCTCCACCGTGGTGTGGCAATAGCGGCAGTCCACACCCATCCCCCCCACGTGGTGCTGGTGGCTGAACGGCACCGGCTGCTCGCGGGCGACGCCGGCCTGGGTGACGTAGCCGGAACGATTGATCTCGGCGATCGCGAACAGCGATCCCACCACGAGGAAGAGGGCCCCGAAGATGCTGACTTTCGAGAGGGTGTTGGTACTGCGATGGAACGTCTGTGGCATCGGCCTCCCGAACGATGACTCACGCTGCGCGGCCGGGGGAACGCCGCCGGGGAGGATATGTCAGTCGTGGAAAACGCGTCAAGGCGGACGAAGGAGACTAGGTACGGAACAGGCGGTCGCCGAAGTCGCCGAGGCCGGGAAGGATGTACTTGCGGTCGTTGAGGGCCCGGTCGAGGGCGGCCGTGAAGATGACGGCGTCGGGGACGACGGCATTGAGGTGGGCCACGCCCTCGGGGGCGGAAACGATCGAGAGGAGCCGCACCTCGCGCGCGCCCAGCCCGATGAGGCCGTCGACGGCCATGGCCGCCGACCCGCCGGTGGCGAGCATCGGGTCGAGCAGGAAGACGACGGCGTCCCCGAGCTCGCGCGGGACTTTCTCGTAGTAGCGGCGCGCGGCCGCCGTCTCCTCGTTGCGCTCGAGGCCGAAGTACCCGACCTCGGCCCCGGGGACGAGCTCGAGGAAGGCGTCGAGCATGCCCAGGCCCGCGCGCAGCACGGGCACCGCGACCACGCGCGAGGCGATCCGGAACACCGAGGCCGTCTCCAGCGGGGTCTGGACCGTGGTCTCGGCCAGGGCGAGGTCGCGCGTCGCCTCCGCGGCCAGGAGGAGGCTCACGCGGCGGGCCAGGCGCCGGAACTCGTCGCACGGCGTCGTGCGATCGCGCAGCCGCGCCAGGGCGTCCTCGATCACGGGATGGCGGACGACGTGCAGCGGCATCGACGCCGGAGATTAGCACGAACGAACGAGGCCGGCGTCAGCGGTCGGAGGACGCCTCGAGCCGGTCGCGCATGAGCGAGCGGCACGGATGATCGTCAATTTTTCACATGTGGGCCCGCGTAGCGAGCGACGCGCGACCCGAGAGGCGGCCGACGCCACTGCCGATCCGCAGCGCCGACGCCACCGCCGGTCGGCAGCGCCATCCTCGCCTGATATACTCGATCAAACGATGCGACTGACTTCCGACGAGATCGAGTTCCTGGCCCGCAAGATCGTCAAGACGCTGGTGGCGGAGGGCAAGCTCGAGGTGGACTCCGAGCCGCGTGTGGTCGGCGACATCATCAAGGTCATCACCGAGGACATGTCGGTCGAGGACCGCCTGAACGAAGAGGTGCGCGCGGTCCTCATGCAGCACGCGGCGGAGATGGAGCGCTCGAACATGAGCTACACGGACATGTTCAAGATGCTCAAGAAGAAGATGGCCAAGGAGAAGGGCATCATCCTGTGAAGCTGTCGCGCGAGAAGATCCTCCGCCTGTCCCACCTCATCCTCGACCACCTCAACAAGGACGAGGAGATCGAGTACTACGCCGACCCCCAGGAGATCCGCCAGGAGATCGTGAAGATGATCTCCGACGAGATGAAGACGGACGAGGCCATCGACGCCCTCGTGCGCCGCAAGATCGAGAGCCAGAAGCGCACGATCCAGGAGGGCTCGGACGAGTGGGACGTCCTCTATCGGAAGTACTACGAGGAGGAAGTCGGCCGCCACCGCCGGGTGATGCCGTAGCCGCTCACGAGCCTCCGGGCGGCGTGTAGGACTCGAGGTCGCCCGACACCGAGCCCACCGGCACCTTCGAGCGGACGCGCACGGGGATGCGGCGCGCATCCGCGGTCACCCACACCAGCAGCCGCCCTTCCTGCGTGAACAGCCCGGACCCCGGCGGCACCACCGGTTCCGCGACCTGGGTCATCACCCGACCCAACGGAGCGGGCAGATCCAACCGTTCGTATCCAATCGGCCGGAACGGGAGGTCGTAGAGCCTGCCGTTGTCGAACACGCGCACGGTGAGCTGGCCGTCGTGGCTGAGCCCGCGCATGCGGGCGACGAAGAAGGCGGAGAACACGTCGAGCGCACAGGGCCCGACCTGGAAGACCTTCTGCGCGATCTTGCTGTCCTCCACCGTCGCCGTGCCCGCCACCGGGTCGAAACGCACGACCTGATCGCGTACCGCCCGTCCCTCGCGCAGATGCTTCTCGATGCCGTAGGAGCAGCCCGTCGCGGGATCCCAGGTCGCGACCGTGTGGTCGTCTACGCGGTAGCGGAAGAGCCAGGCGAAGAACCCCTCGCTCCTCACGTCCAGGCTGAGCCGGAACACGGGCCGGCCTTCGTACATGCCCGGGTGGACCGCGATCTCCGCGCGCCCGGCCAGGAGCCGCGCATACGTCATCTTGAAGGCCAGCCGTTCGCCGGCGGCGAACGGAAGCGAAGGTGCGTTCGGAGTGGGAGTCGGCCGCGGCGCCGGCGTCGCGGCCGGCGAAGGCACGGGCACAGTCACGGGCGCGTCGGCGAGGGCGGCCACGGCGGTGAGGCTCAGGCCCAAGACGATCGTCCGGCCGGCCATGCGGGCGCGGCTCACCGCAGCGCGAGCTCGAGCCGGTGCGGCGCCCAGTCGGTCTCCAGCCCCGCGTAGGAATCGTCGCCGACGGTGCGGACGGTCAACGGCCGCGACGGACCGCCGTCCACCCGGGCTTGCGCGGCCGTGCGTCCAGCCGGCAGCAGGAGCTCGACGGTGCCCCGGTCACGCCGGCTGGCCTCGTAGCGCAGGGTGAGGCGCCGTCGCGGGGGATCGCAGGAGTACTCGTACGCCACCGTCGTCCCCGTGGACGGCTCGAACGCGCGCACGCGGCCGGAGGCCTCGGCCAGCCGGACGTGGAGAGCGAGGCCTTCGGCGCGCAGGTCGATGCCATAGAGGCCGGAGAAGATCGCCCCTCCCAGCGCGCCGGCGCTGCCCGCGTAGCGCGCGCTGCCCTGGCCCTGCCCGTCGCGTGTATTCCACTCGTAGAGGCCGCCCGCACGCACGGCCTGCCCGGCGATGCGCGTGAGCTCGCGGCGGGCGGTCGCCGCCTGTCCCCGCTCGAACGCGGCCAGGAGCAGGCGGCCGCCGAACCAGTCCCAGGCCCCGCCGTTCTGGTACGCGAACTCTTCGCGCAGGATCGAATGGCGGAAGAACCCCGAGGGATAGGGCGGCAGAAGGACTCCCGAGATCGTCGCCATCCGGTATTGCCGCTGGCGCTCGAGAGCCACTCCCATCACGCGGCGCACGCGCGCCTCGTCCGCGAGCCCGGCCAGCAGGGCCACCGCGTTGCCGCCCATGGCGAAGCGGTCGTCGTCCGCGGGGGCCCGCCCCGGGCCCGGCCAGCGGATGACCGTGTGCATGCGATAGAAGCCGCGGTCCGGCTGCCAGAGGTGGCGCTCGATGGCGTCCGCGACGAGCCGGGCCCGATCGTCCCACCGGCGCCCTCCGCCCACGTCGCCGATGGCGCGATGCAGGCCGGCCAGGTCCCGCGCCGCCCGCACGTACAGCGCGCTCGCGTACAGGGAGGTCACGACGGGCGTGCTCGCGTCGAGGTAGACCACACGCTGGTCGGCGTAGACGGGGCTCACGTCGCCCCAGTCCGCGGTGAAGGCCGCCGTCACCAGACCGCGGGTGGCGTCGAACCGCTGGGTCCGCACGTATTCGAGGGCGGTGTCCAGGCGTGCGATCAAGGGCCGGTCGCCCACCGGGTGCCGCAGCCAGCCGCGGTCCCCGGTGAGGGCGAACACCTGGGCCACGGCGCTCACCGCGCTGGACTCCTGATCGCTCTCGGTCGTATTCCGGTCGCCGCTGAGCACGAGGCCCGGCGCGCGGAACACTTCGGTGGCCTGCGGCGCATCGGCGACGAATCGTGACGCCTCCCCGGCCGCGATCCAGTCCAGCAGGGAGCCGTCGGCCCGTTGATGGGCGAGGTGCTCCTCGATCCACGAGGTCAGGTGGTCGCGCGGGTAGAGGAACCGCGTGGCCGGAACCAGGGTGGCGCTGTCGCGGAGCCAGACCTGGGGGTAGAGCGTCCCGGCGCCGAAGCCGCGCACGAGCCCCGTGCGGCCGCGGAACTCCTTCCGGTTCGCCTCCAGCGACGCGCGGATCAGGGGCAGGAGCCGGGTGAGCGCGTCGTCGGCCGCGGTGTAGGTCGTCTCGGCGGGGGCCGGCGAGGACGGCCGGACGGGAGGGGCGGCGGGGGCCGCGCCGAGGAGTGCGATCCCGCCCAGGGTCGCCATCAGGATCCGCACGACGCCCATCATAGCGGGGCGGCGCCCGGCGCCGGGATCGCCTATTAATGAAGTGGAGGGCACTTGCCTGCAAATTGTACAAATCCGATCGATCCGCCGCCTTTGGTCAGCCAAGCGACCGCCAGGTGGCGGCCCCGGGTTTCGATCGCCAAACGCGCCCCACTGCGGCTCCGAAGCCCGGATGCACAGGGCCGAGAAGCCTCCATCCTCGCCTTGAACCGGCGCCGCCCGCGTTCCAGGAATGATGCGCATGGATCTTGCATCGCCGACGGCGTTGGGTTGAGCCTATAGAAGTAACCGTTCAAGGAGGCCTTCAGCTTTGAGACGCGTACTTGCCCTCCTGGTCGTCGGGGCGCTCGTGCTTGGAGTCCTCTATTACTGGAAGTACCAGCCGGGGCGGTTGCCGCACCTCCGGAGCGACAAGCTGGGAGAGGTCGGGACCAAGCTCGGCGAAGTGGGAGAAACGGTCGGCGAGAAGCTGCGCGCAACCAAGACGAAGGGCGCCGTGAAGGCGGCCCTGGAGCTGAACCGCAACTTGAATTCCTACCCGATCGAGGTCGACGCGCAAGACGACGGCTCGGTGATCCTCCGGGGCAGTGTGCCCAGCGAGCAGGCCCGCGCCGATGCGGTGCGTGTCGCCACCGGAGTGCCGGACGTGGCGCGTGTGGACAACCAGCTCCGCGTCGATCCGGCCCTGGCCGCCTCCTCCGGCGAGGGGCGGTCCTTCGGCGAGAACTTCGACGACCACGCGCTGGAGGCCAAGGTGAAGCTGGCCTACTCGCTGAGCAAGGACATGAAGGGGGCCGACGTCAAGGTCGCCGCCTTCCGCCGCGAAGTGACGCTGGGCGGGACGGTGGCGTCCGAGGCGCAGCGCCAGGCCGCCCTGCAGATCGCGCAACAGACGCCGCAGGTTTCGACGGTGAAGGACGCCCTGATGGTCGCGGGCGCCCCTCCCGCGGGCTCCGCCCCTCCAGCGGCCCCCGCCCCGAGCGCTCCCTCCCATGCCGGAGCCCCCGCCGACCCCGCGCGCGCCGCCCAGACCGCCCTGGCCACCAATCCCAACCTGGCCGCCTTCGTCTTGAAGGCCCAGATGGTGGGCGGGCGGCTGGTGCTCACCGGCCGCGTGCGGACGGGGGCGGAGAAGGATCTAGCGGGGGTCGTGGCGCGGGATGCCGCGAGCGCAGCAGTGGAGAACAACGTGATCGTGCAGCCATGACGCTGCTACACTTCAGAGTATAGTAAGAAAAGGCCAGCGAAAAAGGAGGACGTTCGATGAGACGACCATTGA
>Ga0075425_100003983_pt1 | contig 15145 bp, 10 predicted proteins | sample SoiMethybrSBSTD4_FD_75300 | JGI IMG/M metagenome (GOLD analysis project Ga0075425, IMG submission 75300) | Bulk soil microbial communities from a Populus tree surrounding site in Tennessee, USA - Soil MetaG P. TD hybrid SBSTD4 | ecosystem: Environmental > Terrestrial > Soil > Tree plantation...
GACGTGCGATTGCCTTGTGACTTGCCGACCTGCGACTGGCTTGCGACTACCGACGTGCGATTGCCTTGTGACTTGCCGACCTGCGACTAGCTTGCGACTACCGACTTGAGACTTGTGACTACTCGACCCTGAGCGCAGCGATAGGGTCGAGTCGCATCGCGCGGCGTGCCGGGATAAGCGTGGCGACAACGCCGGCGAGCGCGAGCAACGCCGACACGCTGACGAAAACGACCGGATCGAGCGGCGCGACCGCGTACAGGAGCCCGGCGATGACGCGCGCGGCGACGACCGAGGCCACGAGCCCGCAGAGTGTGCCCGCCGCAATCAGCGCCACGCTTCGGCCCATCACGAGACGCAGCGTCGCGCCTTCGTCGGCGCCGAGCGCCATGCGCAGCCCCAGCTCCCGCGTCCGCTGCGACACGGTATAGGACACCACGCCGTAGATGCCGACGACGGCAAGCAACAGCGCCGAGACCGCAAACGCCGTCAACAGCAGCATGCTGATTCGCGGCAGGAACACCGATCGCGACACGACGTCGACCATCGTGCTCGCGTCGTAAATCGGCTGCTCGGGATCGATCGCGAGCACCTCCCGACGAATCTGGTCGACGTACGCCTGCGGGTCGGCGGCCGTGCGGACGATCAGCGCCATCCCGTTCAGCGGCTGCTGCCACGCCGGCATGAAGATCTCGGCGCGCGGTTCGCTGTCGAGACCGTAGTGCTTCACGTCGCCGACCACGCCGACGACTTGCGCGGTGCCGTGCGGGTTCTTGACGACGCGGCCGATCGGGGTTTCACCATCGAAATAGCGGCGCGCCATCGTCTCGTTGATGACCATCGCGCCCGGCAGGCCGGGCAGGTCACGCTCGTCGATCGTCCGCCCATTGCGCAGCGCGATCTTCATCGTCTCGAAGTAGCCGGGCGTTGCCATGCGGATGTCGGCCCGCGGCTCCTCGCCGTTCGCCGGCGCCGCCTTGCCTTCGATCGTGAACGGCAGCGCGAAGTCGATTCCAACCGGGTACATCGGCAGGGCGCTCACGCCGGCCGCCGCCTGGACGCCGGGCAGTGCGGCGACTCGATGAATCGCCTCCTTGTAGAAGCGCGTGCGGTCGACGGCGGTCTTGTACTTCGCCTGAGGCAGATAGATTTGCACCGCGATCAGATTTCGCGGCTCGAATCCCGGCGAAACGCGCATCAGCTCGGCGAAGCTTCGCGTCATCAGCCCGGCGCCGACCAGCAGCACCAGCGCCAGCGCCACCTCGACGACGACCAGCGCGCCAAGCAATCGGACTCCGGAACTGCTCGTCGTCCCGGTGAACGCGTTGGTGGTGTCGCGGAGTCCCGTGCGCGACGCCTGCAGCGCCGGCACGAGTCCGGATACGATGGCGACGACGAAGGAAGCGGCAAGTGCGAACAGGACCACGCCGGCGTCGAGTCGAACGTCCTGCATGCGCGGCAGGCTGCCTTCGGGAAGGGCGCGTACGAAGCGCACGCCGGCCCAGGCGATGAACAGGCCGAGCACGCCGCCGGTCGCCGCGAGGACGAGGCTTTCGATCAACACCTGGCGCACGAGCTGCCACCGTCCGGCGCCAAGCGCGGCCCGGACAGCCAGCTCGGTGCGCCGGCTCGACAACCTTGCGAGGATCAGGTTGGCGACGTTCGCGCAGACGATCAGCAGCAGGAATCCGACGGCGCCGCTGATCATCAGCAGCGCCGGTTTTACCGTCGTCACGAGCTGCTGCTGAACGGCGACAACGCGCGCCCCCCATCCGGTGTTGCTGTCCGGATAGGTGGTCGCGAGCCGCGACGCAACCAACGTCATCTCGCGCTGCGCCTGTTCGAGCGCCACGCCGTCGCCGAGACGGCCGACGACGCTCAGCGATCGCGCCTTGCGCGAGCGGCCGTGCGCGTCGTTGGGATCGAAACTGAGCGGCGTCCACACGTCGACGTGGGCGCTCGGCGGGAAATCGAATTCCGCCGGCATCACCCCGACCACGGTGTAGGGCTGCGCGTCGAGCTGGATCGTGCGGCCGATCACGCTGGCCGAACCACCGAAGTGCCGCTGCCAGAAAGCGCGGCTCAGAACCGCGACGCGATCGTTTCCAGGCCGGCCTTCTTCTTCGAGAAATGTGCGGCCGAGCGTGGCGCTCGCGCCGAGCAGCGCAAACAGGTTCGGCGTGGCGCGAACACTTGGCACGTTCAGCGGCGCGTCGGTGCCCGCGAACGCGTAGCGCAGCTGACGGAAGGCGGCGAGCGCCGGTATCGCACGCGACTGCGCCTGCCAGTCGACGAAGGTGAGCGGGGCGACGAGATCGGGATTGCCGTCAGGGTTCTGCTCGGAGACGACGACAAGGCGATCGGGATTCCGGTACGGCAGCGGGTTGAGCAGGACGGCTTTGATCACGCTGAAGATGGCGGTGTTCGCGCCGATGCCGAGCAGCAGCGTCAGCACGGCCACGGCCGTGAAGGTCGGCTGCCGGATCAGCGATCGAACCGCGTAGCGCGCGTCGGCGAACACGCTCATGCGCGCAGCTTACTCCCGGTGCACGGCCAGCGCGCAGAGGAATTCGAACATCAGGTTCGCGGCCAGGAGCGCCGTGATCTGGCCGGGACCGTCGAACGGCGGCGCAACTTCGACCACGTCGCCGCCGACCAGCGGGAGGCCGGCAAGCCCGCGGACCAATTGCTGCGCCTCGTGGCTGGTGAGTCCGCCGACTTCCGGCGTGCCGGTGCCCGGCGCGAATGCGGGGTCGACCGCGTCGATGTCGAAGGTCATATAGGCCGCGCCGGTCAGCACGCGGCGGACCTCCTGAAGCGTCGCCGCGATGCCGCGTGTCCTCACCTGATCGATGTCGAGCATCGTGATGCCGTGCTCGCGATGGAACTCGAAATCTTCCTCGCCGTACATCGGTCCGCGGATGCCGACTTGCACGAACCGGCGGCCGTCGATGATCCCCTCCTCGATGGCGCGGCGGAATGGCGTACCGTGAAAGTACTTGCCGCCGAAGTATTCGTCCCAGGTGTCGATGTGCGAATCGAACTGGACCAGTCCGAGCGGGCCGTGCTGTTTCGCGAGGGCGCGCAGCACCGGCAGCGTGATCGAATGATCGCCGCCCACCACCAGCGGCTTTGCTCCAGCGCGCGCGATCGCCGCGATGCGCGACTCGATCGCCTCATAGGCCTTCTCGATGCTGACCGGCGGCGCGTCGATATCGCCGGCATCGGCGACGTTCAGGCGATCGAACGGCGCGACCTTGAGAAAATAGCTGTACGAACGAATCAGCGACGACTGCGTGCGGATCTCGCGCGGTCCGAGCCGTGCGCCCGGACGGTACGAGGTGCCGCCGTCGTACGGCACGCCGACGATCGCGACGTCGAGCCCGCGCGGATCCTCGACGTGCGGCAGCCGCATGAACGTCGCTGGCTGCGCGAAGCGCGGCGACTGAAACGAAGCGCGAGGCTGGTGCGTCATGACCGAAGTTTAACCACAGTAATACCGCGACACCGTGTGGGTGAACGCAGAGCACGTAGAGACCGCAGAGAGGCCACCCCATCCCGGCGGCGAACGCGCGTCGCACGTCGGCCGGCTACGCCGGCCGACCCCCACGCTCGCCTTTGCGTTCTTTGCGGCCTTTGCGTTCGCTGCGCCACGCTGGGTCGTTCGAAGGCGCCGCTGTTATAGTGCGGGCGCCTATGCCACAGCGCGAGCGGCTGCACGGCAGCCTCAGCACGGTCGAGTACTTCACCTTCGGGTTCGGCACGATGATCGGCGTCGGCTGGCTCGTCCTGATGGACGACTGGCTCTCGCGCGGCGGTCCCGCGGGCGGGATCCTCGGGTTTCTAATCGGCGGGCTGCTCCTCTTTCCGATCGCGCACACCTACGGGCGGCTGGTGCAGCGGATCCAGGACGCCGGCGCGGAGATCGCCTATACCGAAGGCGTGATGCCGCCAGTCGTGAGCTTCGCCGCCGGGTGGACGATGATTCTGTCCTACGCGATCGTCTGCCCGTGGGAGGCGGTGGCGACTGGCAATCTTCTCGCGCGCGTCTTTCCGTCGCTCAACAGCTACCAGCTCTATGCGATCGGCGGCAGCCCAATCTACGCGCCGCGCCTGGCCGTCGGCCTCGCCTTGACGGCGCTCGTCGCCGCGGTCAACTACCGCGGCATCAAGCCGAGCGGCGTCTTCCAGGACGTGATGACCTTCGGGCTGCTGGCCACCTTCGCGATCTTCACGCTGCTCGGTTTCGCGAAAGGCTCACCGTCCAACATGCAGCCGCTGTTTGCGCCGGGCCGCAGCGGGCTGCTCGGGATTTTCCTGGTGATGCAGATCGTTCCCTACTTCATGACCGGTTTCGAGTCGGTCGCGAAGGGATCTGAGGAAGCGAGGAGCGGGTTCGATCCGCGGAATTTCACGACTGCGATTTACGCGTCGCTGATTGCCGGGTTTCTTTTCTATGTCCTGATCGTCGCAGTCGTCACCTACGTCTACCCCTGGCAGGAGATCGTCTCCGGCCACGTGCGCACCGAGGTGGCGTTCGAGCGGACTTTCGGCTCGCACGCGATCGCGCAGCTGATCCTGTTTGGCGCCTTCCTGTCGCTGCTGAAGATCTTCAACGGCAACTTCGTCGCCGCGACGCGCATGCTGTACGCGATCGGCCGCCGCGATCTCGTCCACCCGTCGCTCGGCCGCGTCCACCACGTGTTCGGCACGCCGGTGGTGGCGATCGCGCTGATGGCGGCGCTCACCGTCGCCGCGGCGATGTTCGGCGACGCCATCCTGGTGCCGATCACCGAAGTCGGATCGCTCGCCGTCGGCATCGGCTGGCTGTCCGCGTGTGCGGCGTACCTGGCGCGGCGCGACGCGTCCGAACCGGCCGCGATGGCCTGCGTCGGGGCGGCCGTCAGCGTCGCGATCGTGTTGATGAAAGTGGTGCCGGCCGTGCCGGGCAGCTTCACCGGCCCCGAATGGACGGCATTCGCGGCGTGGACTGGCCTCGGACTGATCTTCTGGCTGGCGCGCCCGCGAACATTACGCGTAGCGCGAAGCCTTTAACCAAGCGGCAGTCGCTCGGCTGAGGCCATCGCGCTACGAACGCGCTACGAACCCACGTTCTGCAGCGCCTGCTCCACGAACATGTCCTGCGGCAAACCGCCGAGAATCTCCACCGTCTCGTCGACGACGGTCTTCGGGACGCCGGTCACGCGGTAGCGGCGCGCCAGGTCGGGAAACTCAGTCGCTTCCACGGCGTAGGCCGTGATATTCGGGTTCGCGAACGCCATTTCGTGTGCGAGGCTGACCGCCCGCGGGCAATGCGGTCAGGTCGGCGTCGTGAACACCTGCAGCGTCATCGGCCTGGTGACCGCGGCGAGCTTCTGGCGATTCTCGTCGGTGAGGCTCGCCGATCGGCCACCGACGAGCAGCACGGCCTGGACCAGCGAGATGAACTCGTAGCCTGACGGCGCACCGAGGAACCGAATGCGTGAATCGGTGGCCTCGCCGGTCGCGTTCTCGGCGACAAGGGCAAGCGCCGGCACCCGATCGATGCCGTACTCCGCCGCGCGCTCTTTCTCGAGCACGAAGTTGATTTCCTCGATCGCGATCTTGTCCGACAGCGCGGGCAGTTCGTCAAGAATCTGCCGCGTGTGCAGGCACGTCTCGCACCCGAGCGTCTGAGTGAAGAACAGCACCCGCACGTTCGAGGTCATCTCGCCGAAGGACTCGCGCAGTTTGTCCTGGTCCGCAGTCGACAGCAACGCCATGTGAAGATTATGACGGGGCTGGGGGCTGGGGGCTAGCTGTAGTGATGAACGGACCGAGCTAGCCCCGAGCCGCCAGCCCCGACGCGATCGATCACTTGAACAGATCGTCGAACGCTTTTCGCGCGCTGCTTGGCGTCGAGCCGCCGTCGCCCGATGATGAGGTTGGGCTGCTGGTCTGGCGCTCGATGGTCATGCGCGGGGCGAACATCGGGCAGACATTCTTCTCGTCCTTGGGCGCGATGCGCATCGGCAGCTTCGAGCTCTGCGTACATTCCCACCGCGCGCTGGTGTCGAACGACACGCAGTGCAGACACGCGTGCAGGTCGACGCCGCAGCGTGCGCACCGGCTATCGAGCTCGACCGGCAGTCCCAGTTTGTTGCCGCAGCGGCCGCACTTGAACACCTCGTGCATGCCCATCAGGTTCGGCGTCTTCGGGCCGCGCTCGTCCTGGAGGACGCGGCCGGGCGCGCGTTCCTGCGGCGGCCGCGGCGGCTTTGGTCCCTGCGGGCCTCGCGGCTTGTCTTCGTCTTGATATCCGCGTTGACGGTACTTGCGATCGCTCATAAATGACGGTCCGGCTAAAGCCGGACACTACAACGGACGATCCGGCCGACGCGGACACTACCGCAGATTGCCGGCCACCGCCAGCCGTTATCGCAGTTGTTGACTGCTGGCGACCGGCGTCAGTTCGGTCAGAAAGTCGGCGAGATACTTTCCCCAGACTGCCGGCAGCGAATGCGTGCCGTGACCACGCGTCTGGTCGCTGGTCGGGACCAGGACGTATTTGCCGCGTTTCACCCGCGGCATCAGCCGCTCCATGATCCCCAGCTCCGGCGGATTCACGACGTCGTCCGCCGAATTGATCGCGAGGAGCGGCGCGGTGATCGTCTCGAGACTCGGCGACGGGTCGTAGTCGCGCGACGCGTTGTACTGGTACAGCATGTCGTTCGCGTCGGTCGCGGCGACTCGCGAAGCGATCTGCTCTTGGTACCACTTGTCGGCGGCATCGCGCGTCGGCGCCGTCTTGTGCCACTGAAGCGGGCTGCTGGTCATCATCATCAGGAGATTGATCGCGCCAACCAGCCCGGCGTGCGGCTGCGTGGTGTACTCGCCGTTCTTCCACGCTGGATCGTGGGTGATGCTGTCCATGATCATCGTGCGCATCACGCGGTTGCGCCCGGCAATCTGGGTTGGCGCGCTGGCCAGCGGCACGAGGCCGTCGGCGAAATCGGGATACATCTCGCCCCACACCCAGCAGTGCATCGCGCCCATCGAGGTGCCCATCACGAGCCTGAGGTGATTGACCTTCAGGCCGTCGACCAGCATCGCGTGCTGCGCACGCACCATGTCGTCGTAGGTGTATTTCGGAAAGCGCGCGTGAAGGCCGTCGCTCGGCTTGCTCGAGCGGCCGTGGCCGATGCCGTCGGGGAGGATGATGAAGTACTGCGTCGCGTCGAGGAGCTGTCCGGCACCGAACAGTTCCCCTCCGAACGTCCGCGACAGGAATCCGGCGCCCGATCCGCCGGTGCCGTGCAGGATCATCACCGCGTTGCGCACCACTCCGGCTGAGTCGCGCCGCGGTGTCCCAACTGTCCGGTAATGGAGCTTCAGTTCCGGCAGCGTCTCACCAGACGCAAACCGGAAATCGTGCATCACAAAATCGTGTTCGGATGCGGCTGGGAGCGACGACTGCGCGCGCGCGGGCGACGCGATGCCGCCGGCGAGGATGAGCGCGAGAACCGCAGTGAAAACCTGCATGCGAACGCTCCTTGATTCGGGTCTAATATCTCACATGACCACAGTTCACTGGCGTATTCCCTTCGCCGCGTCTGTCGGCGTCCTCGCGCTGGGCGCTGGCGTCGGCACGCAATCGCCGCGGCCGATGGGCATCGTCGATCTGCTGAATGTGCCGCGCGTCGCCGACCCGCAGGTGTCGCCTGACGGCGGCGATGTGCTGTACACGCGCGCCGACGCCGACTGGAAAGTCGGCCGCCGCGTGTCACACATCTGGCGAGCGCGCGTCAACGGCGGCGACGCCGTGCAGCTGACCAGCGGCGCCGCCGGCGAGGGTGAGAGCGGCCCGCGCTGGTCACCCGACGGCAAGACGATCGCCTTCGTCGCCAAACGCGGCGACAACGAAGCCGCGCAGATTTATCTGCTGCCGGCCGACGGCGGCGAAGCCCGCCAGTTGACCTCGCACGCAACGGCTGTCTGCGCGCCGTCGAGCTGCGGCGGGGACATCGCCTGGGCGCCCGACGGATCCGCCCTTTACTTCAAGGCCGCCGATCCGAAGAGCGCCGACGAGAAGGCGCGCGATCGCGCGAAAGACGACGTCTATGCCTATGACGAGAACTACAAGCAGACGCACCTCTGGAAAGTGATCGTCGCGTCGAAGAGCGAGACGAAAATCACCGACGGCGACTTCTCCGTCAACAACTACGAGCTCTCGGAAGACGGCAGGAAGATCGTCTACCACCGTTGGCCGACACCGCTGCTCGGCGACAACGAGCGCGGAGAGGTGTGGGTGATGAACGCGGACGGATCCGGCGGCGTCCAGCTGACGCACAACGCCGTGCCCGAAACCGACGCGGCGATCTCGCCCGACAACTCGCAGGTCCTCTTCGTGTCCGGGTCGAACGCGAAGTTCGAGCCGTACTACAACGGACGGCTGTTCATCGTCCCCGCCGCCGGCGGCGCGCCGCGGCCGATCGTCGGCGAGAGCGAGCCGATCGCGGTCGATCGCGCCATCTGGTCGAGTGACGGCAAGTCGATCTACTTCCTCGCCAATCTCGGCGTGCACGAAGAAGTTTTCGTCGTCGCCGCGTCCGGCGGGACGCCGAAGCAGCTGACCGACGGAAAACACAGCGTCGGCGCCTGGAGCCTGCGCGGCGACCGGCTCGCGATGGTCGTCAGCGATGCAGCGAGCGGCGGCGACGTATGGACGCTGAAGATCGGCGACCCTGAGCCGCGGCGCGTGACGCATGTGTTCGACTACCTGTCACGCGACGTCAAGCTCGGACGCCAGGAAGCGATCCAGTGGAAAGGCGCCGACGGCAGGACGGTCGAAGGACTGCTCACATATCCGGTGGACTACCAACCCGGACAGAAATACCCGCTCGCGGTGATTACGCACGGCGGACCACAGGCGTCCGACAAATACAGCATCGGCGCGCTGTCGGATGAAGTACAGGTGCTCGCCGGCAAGGGCTACGCGAGCCTGCAGCCGAACTATCGCGGCTCAACCGGCTACGGCGACGCGTTTCTGCGCGACATGATCGGCCACTACTTCCAGAACGCGCATCTCGACGTGATGACCGGCGTCGACGAAGTCATCCGCCGCGGCGTCGCCGATCCCGACAGGATGGTCAAGATGGGATGGAGTGGCGGCGGCCACATGACGAACAAGATCATCACCTTTACCGATCGCTTCAAGGCAGCGGCGTCCGGCGCCGGCGCGGCAAACTGGATTTCGATGTACGCGCAGAGCGACATCCGCTTCCAGCGCACGCCGTGGTTCGGCGGCACGCCGTGGCAGAAGAACGCGCCGATTGACGCCTACTGGAACAACTCGCCGCTGAAAGATGTCGCCAACGTGAAGACGCCGACGATCTTCTTCGTCGGCGAACGCGACCCGCGTGTGCCGATGCCGCAGTCGATCGAGATGTACCGCGCGCTCAAAGCGAACGGCGTCCCGACGCATTTGTATGTGGCGCCGCGCGAGCCGCACGGGTGGGGCGAGCTGCGCCACCAGCTGTACAAGGTGAACGCCGAAATCGAGTGGTTCGAAAAATACGCGACGAAACGCCCATTCCTCTGGGAAAAGGCCCCTGGCGACGATAAGAAGGACGTGAAGACCTCGACGGACCAAGGCTGGTAGCGGTCGAGGCAATGCGGCCTAGATTGGTCGGGTCGACTTGACCATATAGTGCTATTATGTCGTATGAAGTCGTTTAAAGGCGTTTGTTTCTGGCTGGCGCTTGCCGGGATACTGAGTTGTTCCGGCGTTCCGGCGCATGCCCAGAACAAACGGCCCTTTACTCTTGTCAGCCTCGCGGGACTCTCCCGGTTACTCGGGCCGCAACTGTCGCCCGATGGCAAGACGCTCGCCTATTTTGTCTCGGTAACTGATTGGAAACTTAACCGTTCGGTCTTTCACCTGTGGCGGCAACCGACCGGCGGCGCGCCGCAACAGCTCACCTTCACGGAAACGGGTGACTCCCCCGTCGTCCGCTGGTCGCCGGACGGAACGACCCTGCTGTTCGCGCGCGACGGCCAGTTCATGCTTCTGCCCGCCGGCGGCGGCGAGGCACGCCAGTTGACAAAACATGCGACCGGCGTCGGGTCGCCAACCTGGTCGCCCGACGGCACGGCCGTCTACTTCACCGCCTCCGACGCGCGGAGCGCCGACGAACGCGAGCGCGATCGTCTGCGAGACGATGTCTACGCGGTGGACGAGAACTTCAAGCACCGCCATCTCTGGAAGATCGTCGTGTCGACGGGCGCCGAAACGCAGATCACCACCGGCGCGTCGACCGTGAACGAGTACCGCCTCTCGCGCGACGGCCTCCGCATCGTCGTTCAGCGCGCGCCGACTCCGTACGACGAGGATGCGCACCGCGGCGAACTCTGGGTGATGGACGCGAGCGGCGAGAACGCGCGCGTCCTCACCAGCAACGCGATCGAGGAAAAGGGCATCGACATCTCGCCCGACAATTCGCAGGCGCTTTTCCTCGCCGACACCAACGAGCGCCTGGAGCCGTACTATCCCACGACGATCTTCGTCGTGCCGACGAGCGGCGGCACGCCGCGCGCGCTCGTCACCGACTTCCGCTACACGATCGATCAGGCGCTCTGGGCGCCCGACGGACGCTCGATCATCGCCTCGGCGAACATGGGCGTGCACAGCGAGCTGTTCGAGATCGACGCGCGGACGGGGCGCGCACGGCAGCTAACCGATGGCACGCACCTGGTCGTGCCCGGGTGGTCGATCGCGCGGAGTGGCCAGTTGACCTTTCAGCTCGACGAGCCGACGCGGTTCGGCGACGTCTGGACGCTCGCCGTCGGTGGCACGGCGGCGCCGACCCGCGTGACGAACCAGTTCGACGCCCTCGAACGCGACTTCGCGCTGCCGCGGCAGGAGAAGATCGAGTGGAAAGCCGCCGACGGCGCCACGATCGAAGGCATCCTGTTCTATCCAATTGGCTACGAGGCTGGCCGCCGGTATCCGCTCGTCGTGCAACTGCACGCCGGACCAATGGAGTCCGACAAGTTCGGCGCCGGTCCGGGGCTGCTGCTCAACTACTTCCCGGTGCTGACCGCGAAAGGCTACGCGGTGCTGCGGCCGAATTATCGCGGCAGCGCCGGCTACGGCGCGGCGTTCCTGCGCGACGTCAACAACGGCTATTTCCACAACATGGCCACCGATGTTCTCGCCGGCGTCGATCACCTGGTGCAGACCGGTGTCGCCGATCCGCAGCGGCTGGTCGTGATGGGCGTGAGCGCCGGCGGCACGCTGACGCAGAAGCTCGTCACCATCACCGATCGTTTCAAAGCGGCATCGGCAGCGGCCGGCGTCTCCGACTGGGCGTCGCTGTGGGGACAAACCGACAACACCGCGTTCCGGCGGACGTGGTTCAACGGTACACCGTGGCAGGCCGGGGCGCAGATCGAACAGTTCTGGGCGAATTCGCCGGTGAAGGACGTCGCCACCGTGAAGACGCCGACGCTGCTTTTCGCCGGCGAAAGCGACATCCGCGTCCCGGTCGCGCAGGCGCTCGAAATGTTTCGCGCGCTGAAAAGCCTCAACGTCCCGACGCACCTCTACGTCGGCCCGCGCGAAGGGCATCTCTGGCAGGACCCGCGGCATCTGGTCTACAAGGCGAACGTCGAGCTCGAATGGTTCGCCAAGTACGCCGGCGGCGGCGCGTACACCTGGGAGAAGGCGCCGGATCCCGGCGAGGCGCGGGCGGGCTCGTAGCCGACCGTCGCGGAAGCCATCACGGAACGGTCAAAACACCAGCTCGGCCGAGTGGTTTTGACAACTACGTGAAATGTTTCACAAAATAGAAAGCGCTCACGGCGTTTGAAATCGCAGTAAGCTCGAAAGGTTCGTCGACCGGCGCGCGTGCTCACGTCGGCATCCCTGCTCGCGTCACGCGCGCCGCCTCGTATCGATCGATGTCGCAGATTTTTCATCGCAGTGCCAACACGATTGCTCGGGTCAGCATCTTCGGGGCGGTGTTCTTCATCGCCGGCCTGGGATGGCTGTTCAGCGCCGTCAACCGCTCACCGTGGATGACCGAGGCGCACGTCGCGCGCGAGCAGCCGATCCAGTTCAGTCACGAGCGCCACGTCGCCGGCAACGGCATCGACTGCCGCTACTGCCACACGTCGGTCGAGGAGTCGGCGTTCGCCGGTATTCCGCCCACCAAGACGTGCATGAACTGCCATTCGCAGATCTTCGCCAACAGCCCGTTCCTCGAACCGGTCCGCGATAGTTTCCGCACCGGCAAGTCGATCGCGTGGACGCGCGTGCACGATCTGCCCGACTTCGTCTACTTCAACCACAGCATCCACGTGAACAAGGGCGTCGGCTGCACCACCTGCCACGGCCAGGTCGACCGGATGCCGCTGATGATGCAGGAGAAGTCGCTGCAGATGGAGTGGTGCATCGATTGCCACCGCAACCCCGAGCAGTACGTGCGGCCGCGCGACGCGGTGTTCAGCGTCGACTACACGCCGCCTGCAGACCAATATGAGCTCGGCAGGCGGCTGGTTGCGCAATATCAGATAGAGAAGCTGACGAGTTGCTCGACGTGCCACCGATGACTGGGGATTGGGGATTGGGGACTGGGGATTGGGGGGGCGTGGAGACTGGGGATTCGCTTCTCGCGCAGAACGATAGCGCCGCGAACAGTGGTGCGCATTCACCCGACCACCAGCCACCCCAATCCCCAATCCCCGATCCCCAACCCCCGGCGCGCCCAGCGTTCTGGCGCACGCTCGAAGAGCGTCTCGGCGATCCGGCGTTTCAGCAGCACCTCTACAACGAGTTCCCGAGCCTGCTGCCGACCATGGAGCAGGTCGCCGATCCGGTGGCGCGGCGTGCGTTCCTGAAGCTGATGGGCGCGTCGCTGGCGCTCGCCGGCGTCTCGGCCTGCACGCGTCAACCGGCGGAGCGCATCGTCCCTTACGTGCGGCAGCCGGAGGAGCTCGTCCCCGGCCGGCCGCTGTTCTACGCCACGGCGATGACCCTTGGCGGCGTCGCCACCGGGCTGCTGGTCGAGAGCCACGAAGGACGGCCGACCAAGATCGAGGGCAACCCGATGCACCCGGGCAGCGTCGGCGCCTGCGATATCTTCGCGCAGGCGGCGGTGCTCGGCCTCTACGATCCGGATCGATCGCAGACGCTCACCAACTTCGGCGAGATTCGCCCGTGGTCGGCGTTTCTCGGCGCGATGACCGCGGCGCTGACGGCGCAGCGGCCGCTCCGCGGCGCCGGCATCCGCCTGCTCACCGAGTCGATCGCGTCGCCGACGCTCGCGGCACAGATCCGCGATCTGCTGAAGCGGTTCCCCGAGGCGAAGTGGCATCAGTGGGATCGGGCGAGCCGCAACAACGTCCGTGTCGGATCGAAGCTCGCATTCGGCGAGTTCGTCGATGCGCAGTACCGGATCGATCAGGCCGACGTGATCCTGACGCTCGACGCCGATGTCCTCGGCTGCGGACCGGCGGCGCTTCGTTATGCCCGCGACTTCTCGGCGCGGCGGCGGCCGGAGCAGGCCGACCGCATGAACCGCCTCTACGCGATCGAGTCGATGCCCACGTCCACCGGCGCACGCGCCGATCATCGGCTGCCGCTGCGTCCGAGCCAGATCGACGGCGCGGCGCGGCAAATCGCCGCGGCGCTCGGTGTCGGCGGCGCGGGTGCGTCGGGCGGGTCAGGCGGGACCGACAGGACGGCGAAGTTCGTTGCCGCCGTCGCGAAGGATCTGCAGGCGCATCGCGGCCGATCGCTCGTCGTCGCCGGCGACGGCCAGCCCGCAGCGGTTCACGCGCTTGCGCATGCGATGAACCAGGCGCTCGGCAATGTCGGCGCGACGGTGGTCTACACGCAGGCGGTCGAGGCCGAACCGGTTGATCACATCCAGTCGCTGCGCGATCTGGTCGCGGACATGAACGCCGGCAAGGTCGATCTGCTGGTGATCCTCGGCGGCAACCCGATCTACAGCGCGCCGGCCGATCTCAAGTTCGCCGCTGCACTCGGCAAGGTGCAGCTGCGCGCGCATCTCAGTCAGCACGTCGACGAAACCTCGGCGCTCTGCCACTGGCACATCCCCGAAGCGCATTTCCTCGAAGCGTGGAGCGACGCGCGCGGCTTCGACGGCACCGTCTCGATCGTCCAACCGCTCATCGCGCCGCTCTACGGCGGACGTTCCGCGCACGACGTGCTGGCGGCGATGAGCGAGCGGCCCGAGCGCAGCGCCCACGATTTGATCCGCGAGTTCTGGAAGGTCGACAAGGACGAGCGCACCTGGCGCAAATGGCTGCACGACGGCGTGGTGCCGAATACGGCATTTGCGCCGAAGACGGTCGCCGTCCAGCCATCGGCGATAAATCAGCAATCGGCAATAAATCAGCAATCAGCAACCAGCAATCAGCAATCGCTGGAGATCAGTTTCCGTAACGATCCGTCGATCCTCGACGGACGGTTCGCGAACAACGGCTGGCTCCAGGAACTGCCGAAGCCGATCACGAAGCTCACCTGGGACAACGCGGTCCTCGTCAGCCCGGCGACTGCTGCCAGGCTGCGCGCCGAGCAGCGGCCGGCGTTCCAGGGCGGCGAGCACGGCCAGGTCATCACCGACGTCGTCGAGCTGCGCTATCGCGGTCGCGCCGTCCGCGGCGCGCTGTTCGAGGTCGCGGGCCATCCCGACGAGTGCGCGACGGTGCACGTCGGCTACGGCCGGGCGCGCGGTGCGAGGCTGGCGATCGGCGCCGGCTTCAACGCCTTCGCCATCCAGACGTCCGACGCGCCCGATTTCGGCGGTGGCCTCGAGATCGTGAAGACCGGCGATCGGTACCCGCTCGCCTGCACGCAGTTCCACCACCTGCTCGAAGGCCGCGGCGCCGTGCGTGCCGTCACGCGCGACGAGTTCGTGCACGACCCGAAGTCGGTGCACGAAGGCGAAGAGCAGGTGCCCCGGACGATCACGCTGTATCCCGACTATCCCTACGAAGGCTACAAATGGGGAATGGCGATCGACGTCAACGCCTGCATCGGCTGCAACGCGTGCGTCGTCGGCTGCCAGGCGGAGAACAACATCCCGGTGGTCGGCAAGGACGAAGTGATGCGCGGCCGCGAGATGCACTGGATCCGCGTCGA
>Ga0075425_100003985_pt1 | contig 15143 bp, 11 predicted proteins | sample SoiMethybrSBSTD4_FD_75300 | JGI IMG/M metagenome (GOLD analysis project Ga0075425, IMG submission 75300) | Bulk soil microbial communities from a Populus tree surrounding site in Tennessee, USA - Soil MetaG P. TD hybrid SBSTD4 | ecosystem: Environmental > Terrestrial > Soil > Tree plantation...
TTCGACGAGCGGGAACAGGAAACAGAGCTAAGCCAAATCGGACTGAGGCGACGACGCGAAAGCTTCGTCAACAGCCACCGGGAGACTAACGCCACTGCGCCTGTTCTCGACTCTACTCATCGACCACACGGGACCCTGGGCTCAGCGTAGCCGATGCATTGCCGGAACATTCGGGCTGACCTGATAGCTGCGATTTACGGCGGCATACACCAGCATTAGGATCATGATCGCCGCGGCGAGGAAAAGCGCAATCGGACGAACCCGCACGCCGGGAGGCACAAACACAAGATCACCAGCGGTAGCCGTCATCGTAGTCGCGATCTCTCCATCCGCGATTACCAGCTTCGTAGCCTCGCCGAAAGCCGCGACGGTATCCATCTCTGTACCCATCCCGAAAAGCTTCGACAGGTCCCATCCAGCGCCGGTAACCGTGGGTGGCCTCTTGCAAAGCTCTCACATTGATGTCCCCAGGATCATTTTCTCGCCCCTCGTGCCGTCCCTTGCGGAAGCCGTCGTGATAGCCGCTCTGGAACCCGTAATTGTGGGCCTGTTGGGCGCTGCCACGATCGTAATAATCGTCGTAATAGCCGTACTGGGCAAACGCGGCGCCGCTGAACCCGACTGATGCAGCGGCTGCCAGAATGACAGTGATGACTGCTCGTCGAGCGAATCTTTTCATGGTGTCCTCCCGATGCGCTTAATTCGCGAGTGGCACCAGTGCAAACCCATGTCGGAATCTTTTGTCTCGAAGGAATGGCTCAGGTGAATTCTGTATTTGCCTTTGCGGGCAGTTTTAGACGGCTGTAGCCACTATCCTTCGCTCGTGGTCCGATTCTCCAAAGATCGCATCGCAGGCGATGGTTGGCGCCGTTATAAGCGATCTTCTCTAATCGCGAGACATTTTCTATCACCCAAATTTTGGTCATTTGGGGCGAAAGGCGAGTTTTTCAACACCCACTCTCCATATTACTCATTGAGAGCACCCCGGCTCTTTCCGCCTTGCGAGAAGTGAAACAAGCGCTGGAACGCGCACGCGAGCAGGGCACCTTTTCACAGAGAGAAGCCGATTTGGTCCTGAGCAATTGGCTGACGGGACAGTGACGACCCGAAGCTGTTATTGCAGCTTCGCGTACTCGGCCTTGGCTTGCCTCAGGATGGGGATTTCGGGATCGGCGTTTTTCCAGAGAGCGAGAAAATCCTGATAGGCGGCCTTCGACTTCGTGGTGTCGCCATAGACGGCATACGCCCGGCCAAGTTGAAGATGCGCCAGTGCCCCAAGCACATCGTTCGTTACCACAGCGCGGTGATCAATGATGTTTTGGAATTCGGCTGCTGGCGCCTTTTGATATTGCGTGATATGGCCTGTATCGCCAGCACAAAGATTCGTTCGGAATGACTTGCATTTGAACTCGGATTACGACTATAAAACATCTGCTCTCAAATTAAGCTTTGTTGAAGGTTCGTTACGATTTCTATTACTCGAAGCCCACACTCTTTGAATGGTTATGGTGTCGTAACCAGTGGCGCATCTCCTCGACGAATCATTGCGTCCCACCATTGGAAGTACGTTGCGCAGTTCATCACTGTCTTTGCCGCCTACTTTATCGCTGGGAAACTTGGACAAGCGACTGAGAACGTAAGAAGCAACAATCTTGGGCCAGTGTGGCCTGCATACGGCGTTGCACTGGCTGCAATTTTGCTTTGTGGGTATCGAATTTGGCCTGCTGTTTCGCTAGGCATGTTTGTTATTGCGGTCTTAAGTCCCGAATCGTACCTGACTGCCCTGGGCCAGGATGCTGGGTCCACAGCAGCCGCTCTGATTGGAACTTTCCTTCTTTATCGCGTCGCCAAGTTTGACAAGACGCTTTCGCGGTTGCGGGATGTACTTGCCCTCATTCTTCTGGGCGCATTTGCCAGCGCTATCGTGAGCTCGTCAATCGGGACTTTTGTGCTACACGCCAGTCACATCAATTCATACACAGGTATCGGTTCTGCGTGGGTGATTTATTGGTTGGGCGACAGCACGGGCGTGCTTTTGGTGACGCCTCTCGTGCTGACTTTCACCAATCTGTTGCGGATTCGTACTTGGGCCCGGTTGGCAGAGTTTATTTGTCTAGTGGCGATTCTCGTTGGAATCTGCGAAATCGTGTTTGGTGATTTGTCGATTGTGCCGGTCAGGATGATAGCGTTCGCGGTACTGCCATTAATAATTTGGGCCGCAATTCGTTTTGGAGTAAGCGGCGCTGCGCTGTCGATTTTTCTGGTCGCGACTGTGGCTACAGTGCGGACTGCGATTGGATCTGGATCGTTTGCAAGCAGCACTCCCTTTGTAAATGGGATTCAAATGGATGTATTTTTCACGTTGCTATCGCTAACAGGCTTGACCTTTGCCGCTGTGTATGCCGAACGCGAACTTGCACAGCGTGAGCGCGAACAGTCTCTCTGTGAACAAGTGGGAATGGAAGTACGCCTTCAAAATCAGGCATTGCTGCACCACCAGGAGGAGCGTTTTCGCTTAGCACAGCAGGCAGCGCGGATCGGGACTTTTGAGTGGAACATTCAAACTGGGATAGATAGTTGGACGCCGGAACTTGAGTCAATTTATGGGCTGCCACCCGGTGGATTTAGCGGTACACAGGCGGCCTGGGAGGATTTGTTGCACCCCGATGATCGGGCCGGGGTCATCGAGTTGGCTAGGCAGTCGATGAAAACAGGAACGCCGATGCAGGCAGAATGGCGCATCGTCTGGCCTGACGGCAGCATTCATTGGATTGCTGGACGCTGGCAGGTCTTTATGGATGCGTCGGGACAGCCTGCACGGATGATCGGCGTCAATATCGACATCACCGAGCGTAAGCGGTCAGAGGAAAGGCTACTGGAGTACGAGAAAGCGGTTGAAGGTGCGGAGGATATGATCGGGGTCATCGACCGAGAATACCGCTTTCTGCTCGCGAACCGGCAGTACTTGAAGATGCGGAATCTGACGAGGGAGCAGGTTGTGGGACATCTCATCTCTGAGGTATTGACCAAGGAAGTATTTGAGACTGTCATCAAGCCTAAGCTGGATGAATGTTTCCAGGGTCAAGTGGTCAAGTACGAGAGGAAATTCTCTTACCCCACACTTGGGGAGAGGCACTTGATGCTCTCATACTTTCCAATTGAAGGTGTGAACGGAGTTGATCGAGCGGCCTGTATTCTTCACGACATCACGGATCGCAAACGAGCAGAAGAGGCACTACGCGAGAGCGAAGAGCGGTTACGGCTCGCTGCCCGGGCAGGACGGATGTTTGCTTATTCATGGGACGCCGCCACCGATGTCATTGAGCGTTCTGGAGAATCCGAAGACATACTGGGTGTTCCGAACAACCAGGTAAACACGGGGGCTGCAGTATCTGCAATGATTCACCCTGAGGACAGACAACAACTGCAAGCCGCATTGGCAGACCTGACCGTCGAGCACCCGACTTTTAGGATCACCTATCGAATAATCCGTCCCGACGGAGTTGTGATTTGGGTGGAGCGAAATAGCCGCGGATACTTTGACTCGCAGGGCAAGCTGAAACGCGTCGTGGGTATGGTTGTCGATGTCACGGAACGTAAAAGAGCAAAAGAGGCTCTTGCGGAGATGACTCGAAGGCTGATTGCCGCACAGGAGCAAGAACGTGCGCGGATAGCCAGAGAGCTTCACGACGATGTTAACCAGCGCATCGCCATGCTCTCAGTGGAACTCGAACAGCTTCAGCAAAGTCCTACTGAAATTCAGAGTCGTGTGCAAGAGCTCAGAAAGGAACTGCGCCAGATTTCAGACGATGTGCAAGCTATATCGCATGACTTGCACTCCTCCAAATTGGAATATTTGGGTGTCATTGCGGGCATGAAGGGCTGGTGTCGGGAGGTCGCCGACCGGCGCAAGATCGAGATTGCGTTCAGAAGCGAGTTTCCTGGTAATCTGTCGCTCGACGTCGGACTTCCGCTCTTTCGAGTTCTTCAGGAGGCCGTAAACAACTCGATTAAACACAGTGGAATAAAGCAGATTGAAGTGCAACTATGGGAACATTCGGGTGAGATTCACCTTATGGTTTGCGATACAGGCCGAGGCTTCGATGTCGAAACAGCGATGCAAGGCAAGGGCTTGGGTCTCACCAGCATGAAAGAGCGTGTTCGGTTGGTAAATGGAACGATTGCTATTGAATCGAGACCGACAGGGGGAACGAATATCCACGTGCGTATTCCCCTTGATGGACGGAGTAACGCCGAACGACTCTCAGCGTAGTCAATATCCTGCGAGAACCTCGCTGCCCTACGAGATCCCTGAGATCAGGGTTACGATCCACGAAATGGTCTGGGTAGCCAATGCTGTTGCAACGAGGAAGTGACCTGCCAGGCTGGCACTGATAAATCGCTTGCCTTCGAGAACGGCCTTGATTGCAGGTAGCAGTTCGCCCGCCGCATCCGATTTGACCACATAACCCCCTGCCCCCGTGCTCAACGCCTCTTCTGCGATGTCGGGAGAGCGATTCTCGCTGACGAAAAGGATTTTGGAATCAGGCGACACTTGTCGGATGCGGCGAGCCGCATCAATCCCATTCAATGTGGGCAGACCGATGTCCAATAGAATTAGATCTGGCTTCAATTCATCTGCCTTCTGAACGGCTTCGTCTCCGTCGGAACATTCTCCGATAATGTGCAAGTCCTTACGCCCAAGAAATGTCAGACGCTCGAATCGACGCCAGGGCTCGTAATCATCCACCACAAGAACCCGAGTGGGTGTTCTCACAGTTTTCTCCTCCAAGGGGGAAGTTTGAGGTTTGGGGAGACAACGACTGTCTTTTGAATAGCTTCAGTGATCGCGAATCGGATTGCGATTCGGCGGAGGAAGGCAGTCTAAATTCGTAAGGGAAGTGCGGGAGGTCTTGTATCAGAAAAGCCGAAATCGAAGCGGCCTTGTGAGATAAACAGCCCGAGCAGACCGAACGCGAGTGTTCGGCCAGCGACCAAACGCTTATGGGAAGACTCCAAAATCGAGCGCACAAATGAAAAGGCAGCACCCATGCAAAGCGCAGCAATCACCAAGCTGTATTCAGTATCATTCCCAGACTGAATTGGCGGGTCCCAACTGTCAAAAACCTCAAGAATTGGACAAACAAGGCAGACCGTCAACACCAGCATCACGACAACTCGAGACCTAGAAGCTCGCATCGCGTGGAGTATAGCTCAAAAAGCAGGATGTCCACTACAATCCTTCGTTGCTGTGGCGCAACGACAAATCCATAGCGTGGCTGCCTTGGTTTCCAGCACGCATTCCATGATCAGCTTGCCATGCACATCCATCACCGCAACGGAGATGGTGGCTTGATGGACATCCATTCCGATATACTTCTCTTGACTCATAAAGGCGCTCCTTTTCGGTAAGTGTGGTTTTGTAACGACTCACAACCTACCGCAAAAGTGGGCGCCTTTTCATATTGCGTGATATGGAGATTTATCGAAAACTAGGAGGAATCGGATGGCCAAGTGAGTCAGAGAGAGTTTTCATTTGCGATCTATGCATGTAGTTCCAAAAGGGGCCTGCTTTGCTGACGTCCCCAGTCCAACGCTCTGTATTTGCAAGTTTGTCGATCGCGGACTCTAGGTCAAACAAGGCCTCGGCCCCCGCAGCCGTAGTAGTGCTTTACACGGTGGTTCACTTCTTTGAGGTTGAGTTCGGTCACTGCCGTGGACATGTCGGTGCAGTAGCGGGCGCAATTTTCCCAGAATAGTCCTCCGTGAGCGCCCGCGCCAGCGCGCCGATGATTCACATCCCAGCGCAACACAAAGTTTACTCTCTAGTTAAGGGAGCGCTCTGGAGTGGCCTCCTTCCCTTCTCCCCTCTCTGGTTTGACACAGATTTCCTCTTACCTCTAACCTTGTTTCTCCGGCATGAAAGTTCTAGTCATTGGAAGCGGCGGGCGCGAGCATGCGTTGGTGTGGAAGCTGCGGCAGTCTCCGCGTGTTTCGAAGGTCTACTGTGCGCCTGGCAATGGCGGCATTGCCGGGGACGCGGAGTGCATTCCGGCTGATCAAAAAAAACTGGAATCGTTAGTCGCAGTTGCCGATCAGCTGAAGCCTGATCTGACGGTCGTCGGTCCGGAGCTGCCGTTGCAAATGGGGGTCGTCGACGAGTTTTCGCGCCGCGGCTGGCCAGTTTTCGGCCCGACCAAGGCTGCCGCGCAGCTTGAATCCAGCAAAGCTTTCGCAAAACAATTTCTACAGCGGCACCACATTCCGACGGCGCATTACGCGATCTGCACCTCGAATTCCGAGGTTAAGAGCGAGCTTTCGCGATTCAGCGCGCCGGTGGTGGTGAAGGCTGATGGTCTGGCGGCCGGAAAAGGCGTTGTCGTCTGCAAAACCAAAGATGAAACAACAATTGCCGCCGGCGAAATGCTTTCGGGAAAGATGGTAGGGGAGGCCGGCGCCCGTGTAGTGATTGAAGAATGCCTGCAAGGTGACGAGATCTCCTTCCTGGTGCTCAGCGACGGCGAGCGCGTCGCGCCGCTGGTCGCTGCTCAAGATCACAAACGCGTCGGTGACGGCGACACCGGACCGAACACCGGCGGCATGGGCGCGTATTCCTACCCGGCGTTGCTTGATGAGCAGATGACAAACTGGCTGCTGCAACATGTAGCGCGGCCGACGGTCGAAGGCATGAAGGCCGAAGGCATGGAGTACAAGGGCATTTTGTACTGCGGGCTGATGATGACCGCGCGTGGCCCGCAGGTGCTCGAATTCAACTGCCGCTTTGGAGATCCCGAAACCCAGCCGATCCTCATGCGCATGGAAAGTGACTTGGTTGAGGCTTTTGAGGCTTCCATCGAAGGCCGCGTGAGTGATGGCGACTTTCGCTGGTCACAGGATGCAGCGGTCTGCGTTGTGATGGCTTCGGGTGGATATCCGGGCACGATTGCGGTGGGAAAGAAGATCACGGGCATCGACGACGCGGATCGAGTCCAAGGCGTTAAGGTGTTTCATGCGGGCACAAGCACTCGCGACGACGCATTTTATACGTCGGGAGGGCGCGTGCTTGGCGTGAGCGCGCGCGCGGCTGACCTGAGCGCAGCGGTGTCTCGAGCTTACGAGGGCGTGGGGAAGATTCAGTTTGACGGTGCGCATTGGCGGAAGGACATTGCGGCGAGGGCGTTGACAGCAAACGCCAAATGATTCGACGCTGGGTCGTTCGAGCATTGGGAATCGTTCCCTCGGCGAACTCGGCGATCTCTGCGGTTCAATGCTTTTGATTTTTTGACGAGCAGCAATGAGCAAACCTCTGGTTTCTATCGTCATGGGAAGCGACTCTGACCTCGAGATCATGCGCGAGGCGGGCAAGGCCCTCGAAGGATTCGGGATCGCGTACGAAATCGATGTCACCTCAGCCCACCGCTCGCCAGATCGCACGGCAGAATATGCACGCCGGGCCGCCGGGCGCGGAATTCGCGTCATCATTGCGGGTGCCGGTGGAGCGGCCCATCTCGCCGGAGTTATCGCGGCGCACACGACACTGCCCGTGATCGGTGTCCCGATTCCTGCGACATCACTGAATGGAATGGATTCGCTGCTTTCGACCGTTCAAATGCCTGCAGGAATTCCGGTTGCAACGGTGGCGATCGGCAAACCTGGGGCGACCAATGCGGGAATTCTGGCGGCGCAGATCATTGGCGTTGCGGATGCGGAGATCGCAAAAAAACTCGACGCTCACAAAGAAAAGCTGGCGCAAGGAGTGGAGGAAAAGTCGAGAAAGCTAAAACAAGCCACGTAGGGGCGGGTGCCCTCACCCGCCCAGCCGCGCGCTGCGCGGCAGATAGCAAGCCTGGTCCGTCAAATCAGGAGTCCAGTTTCAGGCTCCGCAAATACTCCTTCAGCGGCCCACCCAGATCCTCGCGCTTCAGCGCAAACTCCACCGTGGCCTTCAGAAATCCCAGCTTGTCTCCCGTATCGTGGCGCTTGCCTTCGTAGACATACGCATACATCTTCTCCTGCTGGAGTAGCAGTTTCAGCGCGTCTGTCAGTTGTAATTCCCCGCCCGCGCCCGCCTGAATTTGGGTGAGCACATCGAAGACAGTGGGGGTCAAAATGTAGCGGCCAATGATCGCCAAGTTCGAAGGCGCGTCTTTTAGCGTGGGTTTCTCGACCATGTTGTGCACTTCAAAGAGACGCTCGTTTCCATCCACCGCCTGCGCATCAATCACGCCATAGGCCGAAATCGCGGGGCCTTCCACAACTTGTGTGGCGATCACAGAGCACTGCTTTTCGTCGAAGACGCGCATCATCTGCTTGAGTACCGGTTCCTCGGCGTCAATCACATCGTCAGCCAGCAACACCGCGAATGGTTCGTTGCCCACAAGTTCGCGCGCGGTGAGTACAGCGTGGCCCAGGCCGAGCGCTTCCTTCTGCCGCACGTAGGCGACGTGAATCATGTCCGAAATCTGCCGCACGATCTTAAGAAGGTCTTTTTTGCCCTTCTCCTCAAGCATGCGTTCGAGCTCAAAGCTGTGGTCGAAGTGATCTTCGATGGCAGTTTTGCCGCGACCGGTGACGATGATGATCTGATTACAGCCGGCGGCCAACGCCTCTTCAACGCCGTATTGAATGATGGGTTTATCCACCAGCGGCAGCATTTCTTTCGGCTGCGCCTTGGTGGCAGGCAGGAAGCGCGTACCCAGTCCTGCGGCTGGAAATACCGCCTTGCACACTTTCATCATCGTCGTCTCGAGAAACCGAACTGCTTTCGATGCAGATTTCAGTCAGAGCGTCGGGCTGTCGTCGCCGAGCATGGCCTTACGGATAATTTTCAGCGGAACGCCGCCCTGCTGCATGAATTTATCGTGAAAATCGAGAAGAGTGAAATCCTTCCCGCGCTTTTTACGATAATCCTCGCGCAACTTGAGGATTTGCAGCTTGCCGAGAGTGTAAACCAAGTAGGTGGGATCGCCGGTGCCACGTTTGGTTTCGACGTCGGCGACCGGGGCCAGTTGATATCCCTCTTTAATGAAAAATTCTTTTGCCTGGTCAATCGTCATGTTGCCCGTGTGCATCCGGATGCCGACGATGTAGCGGGCATTGCGCAGCAGTGCGTCTTCCAGTTGCCCCATGCGCAACACGGCGTCGCCGTTTCCGTAGCCTTCATCGAGCATCATTTGCTCGGAGTAATGCGCCCAGCCTTCGGCATTACTGCCACAGAAGAACAGCTTGCGGACTTTGGAATGTGACTGATTGATCCACAAGAACTGCAGGTAGTGGCCGGGATAGACCTCGTGTATCGCCGTCCCTGGAATCATGCTGTTGTTGAACGACTCCATCCATTGCTCGGTGCGGTCAGCAGGCCACTTGGGATCGGGCGTTGTCACATTGAAGAACGCTTCGCGAGCTTTGGTTTCGAACGCCCCAGGCGTGTCCATGGAAGCCGAGGTGGTAGCCCGCATGAATGGCGGCGTGTCTTCAAGAATGGGCGGTGGCCCGGCCGGAATTGTCACGATCTTTTTTTCGTTGATGAAATCCCGCAGACCCTTAAAGGTGTCGCGGAAGGACTGCATCAGATGGTCCGGCGCGGGATGCTTGTTCTGAATGTCGGCAAGAACTTCCCGCACTGGCTTGTTGGGATCGATCTTCGCGGCGACATCCTTCATCGCCTGCTGATTGCGATGTAGGTCGGCATATCCAATTTCCAGCAGGCGGTCCAGAGGAATGTCGACCATCTCGTCATAGAGCAATTTCTTGCGATAGTTCTCAGCGCCGATACGGAAATCGCCGTCGGCATGCGGCAGAACTGAATCCTGCAAGTATTTTTGATAGCTACCGAACGCGTCAATCACGGCGTCATTTGCCGCTTTGAACTCGGCAAGCAGGCTGGGATCTTTTACGGCGGAGAAGGCTTCGGGAACGTCTTTGCGGTAAAAATCCGCCTCATCCGGAAGCTGCTCCAGCGCGATCTCAACGTAAATCTTCGGAGGGTTCTGCAGGTTCTGTCGCGCGGCCTCCAGTGCCTTCGGGATCTGCCGCTCCCGCGCAATCACCGAACGCAGGCGAGCCTCAGGCGGCGCGAAATTACGTTTCATCACAATAAAAATGCTGTTGGTCGCCGTCCCGCTGTAAACCTCTGGATCCTTTCGCCAGGGCTGAATGTCCTCGATCTCGAGCAATTCGCCGCGAATGTTAGCGATCACCCAGTCAAGATCGGCAGCCGAATCCGGCGGCAGTTTGGAGCCGTCCAACGCCTGAAATTTCGGCAAATAGTTTTTCAGCCCTCGGGCAATTTCTTCCTGGCCGCTGGCGGTGAAGTCCTCAAGCTTCGTGTCGAATTGATGGAAGCCGGCGGCAGTCGCCGCGCTGGGATGCAGTGGGTAGTAGAAATCAAGAAACTGATCCAGCAGTGAATTGAACGCAGCAGCGCTGACGGAAGCGGCTGGATGTGCAGTTGAATTTGAGGTAAGAAACAGCACGAAAAATAAGACCGCTAGAGTTGTTCTCATTCTTGCTCCGGATGTTTACGGTAACACAGCAATCAATCGTCAGTTCATCAGGGCAGGCTCCGCCCGCAACCTGGGTCAACCAATACAGACGCCTCAGGCGACCGAAGGAGAGCTTCTGGCCTCAAATAAATTTTCCAGCAAGCCTTGCAGCTGCTCAAGCAGCTGCCTGGCGCCAAGATCGCGGGCGGTGAACTTCAAGGTGCCGTCGGGGCTGAATTGCGTGCCGCGGTGAGATGAAACGAATTTCGCGAGCTTCACCGGATCGATAGGCGCATCGTGACGGAATTTGACGCTGATCAGGTCGCGCTTGCGCTCGATTCCAGTCACGCCCGCGTCCACGGCACGCAGCCGCAGCGTTGCGTACTGTAGAAGCTGCTCAACCGGGACGGGCGGCTCGCCGTAGCGATCTCGTAACTCGGCTTCCACGTCCGAAAGCTGCTTCTCGGTTTCGACTCCCGCGATTCTCTTGTACATGCGAAGCCGTTGATTTTCTTCTGGAATGTAGTCCGCCGGAATGCGGATGTTGAGTCCGAGGTTCAATTGCGCTTGCGGCTGCGGCTCGGCTTCGCCCTTCATTTCGCGGACGGCCTGCTCCAACATCTGCGTGTAAAGATCGAAGCCTACAGCTTCGATGTGCCCGCTCTGTTCTCCGCCGAGAAGATTTCCCGCGCCGCGCAACTCAAGATCTAAAGCAGCGATTTTGAAGCCAGCTCCCAGATCTGAAAACTCTTTCAACGCTGCCAGCCGCCGTCGCGCAATTGGCGTCAGCTCAATCTCTGCCGGAAGCATCAGGTACGCATAAGCTCTGCGGTTCGAGCGCCCGACGCGACCACGCAGCTGGTATAACTCCGAGAGCCCGAGGCGATCGGCGCGATTGATCAAAATCGTGTTGCACAGCGGGATATCCAGTCCGTTTTCGATAATCGTTGTTGCCACCAGGATGTCGGCTTCGTGGTGCATGAACTTCAGCATCACTTTCTCGAGCTCGCCTTCCGCCATCTGTCCATGTCCAACAATGATCCGCGCGCGTGGGACGAGTTCCTGTAGTTTCGCTGCGATCTCCCAGATTGTGTCCACTCGATTATGGACGAAGTAGACCTGCCCACCGCGTTCCAGTTCCTGCTCGATCGCAGATCGAATAAGTTTCTCATCCCAGCTCGCCACTACCGTTTGAATCGCAATGCGGTCCTTCGGCGGCGTCTCGATGATGCTCATGTCACGCAAACCGACCATGGACATGTGCAGTGTGCGCGGAATTGGCGTCGCTGACATGGTCAGCACGTCGACTTCCTTGCGCATCTGCTTCAGGCGTTCCTTGTGACGGACGCCGAAACGCTGCTCTTCGTCCACGACAAGCAAACCGAGATCGGAGAACTTGACATCCTTCGACAGCAAACGATGCGTGCCGATCAGAATGTCAACTTTGCCGGCCTCCACTTTCTGCAGAATCTCCTTTTGCTGCTTTGTCGTGCGAAAGCGGCTGAGCATTTCGATCGTGACTGGGAATGCGGCAAACCGCTGTTTGAAAGTCTCGTAGTGCTGGAACGCGAGCACAGTCGTCGGCGCAAGCGCTGCGACTTGTTTGTTGTCGCTGATCGCCTTGAACGCCGCACGCATTGCCACTTCTGTTTTCCCGTAACCAACGTCGCCGCAGAGCAGTCGATCCATCGGCTGCGACGATTCCATGTCGCGCTTCACGTCGGTGATCGCCGTCGCCTGATCGTCGGTCTCACTGAACTCGAAGGCATCTTCGAATTCGCGCATCCATTCGCTGTCCATCGGGAATGCATGACCTTGCGCCGTCTTGCGCTGCGCATAGAGTTTCAGCAGTTCCTCGGTCATGTCTTTCATGGCCTTGCGCACGCGGGCTTTGGTTTTGGCCCATGTTGCAGTTCCGAGAGAACTCAGCGCAGGCTTCGCGCCTTCGGCAGAACGGAATTTTTGAACAAGATCCAGGCGGGTAAGCGGAACGTACAGCTTCGCGCCTTCGGCATACTCGAGCAGCATGAACTCGGCGTTGCCGTCGCCTTGATTGATTTCTTTCAGCCCGTGATATTGGCCAATCCCATGCTCGACGTGAACGACGTAGTCGCCGACCTGCAGATCACGAAAATCCGACAGGAATGCAGACGTCTTCGATTTCTGCCGCTGCGGGCCCGAAGCGACCGAATCCGATTCATCAAACAGATCGCGCGTGCCAAAGATAGCCAGGCCCGCATCTGGCAGAATCGTGCCGTCTGGGACGTACGCCTTGACGAGCGTAACGGTGAGCACCTCGCCGGCGAAATACGAGGTTTCATCCGCATAACTCTCGCCCCCACGAGTTCGGCTGCCAAGGCGATAGGAAACTCCATATTCGGTAAAGAAGTCGGCCAGGCGCTCCAGTTCTCCGATATTCGGAGCTACGACCAGCACGCGGCGATTCTCGGCAATATGCTTTTTGACCTCTTCGAGCATCGTAGGAATGGAACCGTGGAATCGCGGCGAGGGCTGCGTGTGAAATTCGACGGCTTCTGTATCCGGGCGAGTAACGCCGAGGTGCTCAATATCAGCTCCTGTGGCTGATTGCATCTTGCTCCACCACTGATCGGGCGGCGTGTATAGTTCTTCGGAACGCATAAGATTTCCAATCTCGCTGCGCTCGTGCGCATCTTCGAGTCGCTCCCAATAGTTGTCAAATTCGGCCTTCAGGAGTTCGGGTTCATCGGCGAGCACTGAGGCGCTCGGCATCAGGTCAAAGAGTGTTCCCGTCGTCCCGGCGACGGCAGCATAAAATTCCCACCCGGGGAAAACCGTTACACCCGCTGCGCGCACCGCCTGCTCCACGATTTCTTCAGAGCCGGAAAGCCTTTTGCCAGAAAGGCGGGTGTGGATTAAGCCGAGCAGTCGCTCATCCACTGGGGTTTCCGAAAGGGGCAGCAACACGGCCTCATCTGCCGGCGAAGAGGACCGCTGGCTTGCAGGATCAAATTTCCTAATTGACTCGACCTCGTCCCCGAAAAACTCGATTCGCACAGGACGGTCAGCCTCTGGCGAGTAAACATCCAAAATCCCACCGCGCAGCGCGTACTCACCCGGCATTTCCACGATGTCGGTCGAGTTGTAGCCGACCGAGTTCAGGTGCTGCAGCAGACTATCGGTCTCGAAACTCTCTCCGCGACGCAAAGTACGCGCGAGGTTGGAATAGTACTCAGCGGATTTCAGCCGGAGAGCGCTTGCCGCAGCCGGAACGACGACGATCTCTGCCTCACCGCTGGCAATCTTCCACAGCGCGATCGCGCGCTGCTCCTGGATTTCCGGATGTGGAGACAAATTTTGAAATGGGAGAACGTCACGGGTCGGCAAAGAGACAACGCTCTCCCCTGACGCGCCGCCGATGAGCTCACAATATGCCTGGATGACCGGCAGAAATTCGTCCGCTGCTTCGTTGTTTCGGACGACTACAATGACTGGCTTTCCGTTCGCTTTCTGCAGCTCCGAAATGAGGAGAGCCTTGGCAGAGAGAGTGAGCCCGGAGACACTAATCCGTCCCGTGTTGCCTCTTAGATGGGATACAACACGCGAGAAGGCTGGCAGCTTTTCCGCGTCCGCAAAAAGATCGCGGACGAAAGGCAGAACCATCGCAGGATGATTCTATCAGCGCCGATCGGCTCTTGGCTTTTGGCTGTTCGCTTTAGCTCTTATCTGATCGCCAGCGTTGACGCTGCACAAATTGCGTCACGGTCGTAAAACTGGCGGCTCTTGGCTCTTTCATAACTCGGGCAATCACTAAATCGTTCGCCAAGAGCCGAGAGCCAAGAGCCAAAAGCTGAGTTACTGCGCGGCGCTACTTGAACTGGAAGCACCTTCGCCGTTCAGACGCAAACCGAAATTTTTCCCGCGGAATCGAATTTCCGTTAACGCTGAAGCGCCGTCGCTTGCCGCCGACGTGATGGTCTGGTCGTAGCTAGCAGGCTGGGTTAATTTCACAACTTGTGCGGAAGTCGAAGCCACTTCTTTCTTCCCCTGGTAAATCTTCAAATTGACTTGATCGCCAGTCCCATCCCACTGCACCGTGTAGCTGCCTGTGGCCAGTTGCTTCCCAGCGACGTTGGTTGGATGTTGCAGCTGCAGCGAACCTTTGCTGGATGCAAATGCGGTCATCGCCAGCAACAGAAGTGATGCAAGGAATCCACTCTTTGCGACTTTTTTCAAACTGATAACGCTCACCGATCCTCCTAATTCCCGGATTCGCCGGGAAACGGCTGTGGCGGCCGCCCGCCCTAAGCGGATTCGGCTTGCTTTTTGCCGCGCAGGGCCTACAATGCTGCCTCGGGGTCAAGCAAAAGGTCCGCCGTAAGGCGCACTCTTCCGCTGCAGGGATTGTCCTGGCCTGGCCGCCAAACCTCGCGCAAGGCAATCCCTGGACCCTTACTTCATGATGGCTGACGACGGAAATTTCTTTCCGTTGTTTCTCAACTCAAATACGTTCGCTTCGTCGCTTCAGTTCCGAGTTGTTTAGGAAGTTGGACGCGGTGGCGCTTGCGTGGTTAGCGAGCGTCTAAGCATCAAGGTGTAGACTTGCGAGTCTTTTTCCGGGGCTTCGGTTGCAGCAGGACCACCGCATGCGCGATGGCGGCGTTGTCAGTGCCCATGCCT
>Ga0075425_100003986_pt1 | contig 15141 bp, 12 predicted proteins | sample SoiMethybrSBSTD4_FD_75300 | JGI IMG/M metagenome (GOLD analysis project Ga0075425, IMG submission 75300) | Bulk soil microbial communities from a Populus tree surrounding site in Tennessee, USA - Soil MetaG P. TD hybrid SBSTD4 | ecosystem: Environmental > Terrestrial > Soil > Tree plantation...
CTCCGCTCTCTCTGACAGCGCCGCGGGGTCGGGCTCGCGTGGTAAGGTTGCCGGCCATGGACACTCTAGAGCTGGGACTCAAGGACAAGGTCGCGATCGTGACGGGGGCGAGCGAGGGGCTGGGGCGCGCGACGGCGGATCGATTCGCGCGATGCGGGGCCAAGGTGGCGATGGCCGCGCGCCGGGCGGACGTGCTCGAGTCGGCCGCGCAGACCATCCAGAAGGCGACCGGCGCCGAGCTGCTCGTCCGCCCGACGGACGTGACCAAGCGTGCCGAGCTCGAGGCCCTCGTGGCCGCCGTCGTCCAGCGCTTCGGCGGTGTCGACATCCTCGTCAACAACGCGGGCACCTCGTCGGCGGCCTCGCTCGACGCCGTCACCGACGAGATGTGGCAATACGACTGGGACCTCAAGGTCATGGCCGCGATCCGTTTGTCGCGGCTGGTGATTCCTTCCATGAAGGCCCGCGGCGGCGGGGCCATCCTCAACGTGACGACGATCGGGGGCAAGGCGCCGGCGGCGCGCGCGCTGCCGACGTCGGTGACCCGCGCGGCAGGCATCAATCTCACGAAGTCGCTGGCCAACGAGTACGCAGCCGACGGCATTCGCGTGAACACCGTCTGCCTGGGCGTGGTGAAGAGCGGGCAATGGACGCGCCGGTTCAAGGGCGGCGACCTGGAGGCGTTCTACGCCGACATGGCCAAGCAGCGTCGCGTGCCGGTCGGCCGTCTCGGCGAAGCGGAGGAGTTTGCCGACCTCGCTGCGTTCCTCGTCTCCGACCGCGCCCGCTTCATCACGGGGGCGTCGGTCAACTTCGATGGGGGCGCCGCGGCGGTCGTGTAGCTCACCAGCCGGGATCGTTTCAGAAAAGAGACGTCTCGGGCGAGAAGTGTGTCATTCGCGCAACGGTCGCCGCGTCTGCGGCAGGCCCTATCACGTGATAGCCTCGACGTTTAAATAACTTGCAACTATGCAACGGTGTGGCACCCCGGTTGCTCACCTGCTGCCCCGGTCATGGAGCAGAAGACGATACGCAAGCCCGTCAGCGTCGCAGGCGTCGGGCTCCATTCCGGCAAGGCCGTCCACGTGACCATCGGCCCCGCCCCGCCGCACTCCGGCATCGTCTTCCGCGTTCCGGGCCACGCTGATCCGATCCCCGCCGCTCCCGAGAGCGTCGTCGACTCGCACTACGCGACCACGGTCGGCCGCAACGGCACGAGGATCCAGACCGTCGAGCACCTGCTTGCAGCCGCCGCGGGTCTCGGCATCGACAACCTCGAGGTCACTGTCGACGGCGCCGAGATCCCGGCCGGCGACGGCAGCGCCAAGCCCTTCGTCGCGTTGCTCACGTCGGCGGGACGCACGAGCCAGTCGGCCCCGCGGCGACGGATCGTCATTCCGCACGCCATCCACGTCGGCGGCGGCTCGCGGTGGATCCAGATCCTCCCCTCGAACGTGTTCCGCATCAGCTACACGCTCGACCACGAGCATCCGGCCATCGGGATGCTGGCGCTGTCGTGCGTGCCGACCGAGCGCATGTTCGTCGACGACTTCGCGCCGGCGCGGACGTACGGCTTCCTGAAGGACCTCGGCCAGCTGCGTCGCAACGGACTGGCGCGCGGCGGGTCCATGGAAAACGCGATCGTGCTCGGCCAGCACGGCGTGCTCAACGGGCTGCGCTATCGCGACGAGTTCGTGCGGCACAAGATCCTCGATCTCATCGGTGATCTGGCGCTGCTCGGGCGCCCGGTCGTCGGCCACATCGTGGCCCGCAACGCCGGCCACGATCTGAACTTCCAGCTGGTGCTCGAGATCCAGCGGGCGCTGGGCCTCGAACGCCGCGCCGCCGGCCTCGTTCCCGCCGCCGTCGCCCAGCTGAACCGTCACCTGGTGTCCACGCCCCACCTCGCCACCATCTAACCGCCCGCCGAATAACGCCCTTCCCGAGCGGGCTTTCGAGAGAGAGCCGCGTTCCCCGGGCTATAATGCTGCCCTCAGATGCAAGCTTTGCTATTGCTCCCGCTCGCCCTCGCGCTGCTGCTGCCGGGTACCCCGGCCGCGGCGGAGCTCCGTATCAGCGATCTGGACGTCTATCTCAACGACCACGAGGTGACGGTCCACGCGGTCGCGCTCGGGGCGCTGGGCCCCGCGTTCCAGGAGGGACTGGAGAGCGGCCTGCCCGCCCACGTGCGCTTCACGGTCGAGCTGTGGCAGTACAACCGTCTGTGGCGTGACCGCCTGCTGATCACCCACGTCCTCGAGCGTCACGTCACCTACAACGTCGTGACGAAGGAATACCGGGTGACGTTTGCCAAGGGCGAGCCGCGGCCGCCGTACGCCACGCGCGAGCTGCGGGATGCGCAGCGGGTGAGCTCCGAGCTCGCGTCGGTGAAGCTGACGCCGGCCTCCGCGCTCGATCCGTCGGGCGTCATCTATGTCCGCGTCCACGCCGAGACCGCGCTCAGCGGCGAGAACACGTTCCTGTCGCGCCTGGCCGGAACGGCCGAGCGGGCCGTCCGCCAGTCCGATTACCGTTCGCTCATGCGAACGCAGTGACGGCCCCGCCATGCCGCTCTTGAGCGAACAGGGCCGGCGCAAGCGCAACCTCCTCGTCATCATCGGGGCGCTGCTCGTGCTGGCCCTGGTGGGCGCGCTCAGCCTCGAGCTGCGCACGCCCGAGCTGCCCGTGGCGTCGAACATCGTCGTCTTCGCGCTGTTCAACCTGAACCTGATCGTGTTCCTGCTGCTGCTCGTGCTGCTGTTCCGCAACCTCGTGAAGCTGTGGTTCGAGCGCCGCCAGCAGGTCATCGGCGCGAAGTTCAAGACCAAGCTGGTGTTCGCCTTCCTGTCGCTGGCCCTGGCCCCCGCTATCCTGATCTTCATCATCGCGTCGAACTTCATCAACAAGTCCATCGAGGGTTGGTTCAAGCCGCAGGTCGAGCGGCCCCTCGATCAGGCCCTCGCCGTGGCCCAGGCCTACTACCACAACCTCGAGGCGACGGCGTTGCGCCACGGCCAGCACATCGCGCGCGTCATCGACCGCGAGCGCCTGCTCGACGAGGCCCGTCGCGAGACCCTCGCCGCCTATCTGGTCGAGCAGCAGGAGCAGCTCGGCGTCAGCACGCTGACCGTGTTCAAGGCCAGTGGCCAGGAGGTCGTCCACGTCAAGGATCCCGGCCTGGGCGACCTGCCCACGCGCGACGTGAGTGAGAGTCAGCTGCGCCGTGGGCTCACCGGCGTGGAGGTCACGACGGTGCGCGAGCTGCCGTCGGGCGACCTCGTCGAGGCCATCGTGCCTATCCGGACGCCGCGGTCGGCCGTGGCCGCCGGCGAGCGGCCGCTGGCCGGCGTGGTCGTCGTCGGCATCCACGTCACCGATCGGCTGGAGGCGAAGATCCGGGGCATCTCGCAGGCGTTCCGGCAGTACAAGCAGCTGCGCCTGCTCAAGAATCCCATCAAGGGCATCTACATCCTGCTCTTCCTGCTGCTCACGCTGATCATCGTGTTCTGCTTCGCGTGGTTCGGCCTCTATCTCGCGCGAGGCATCACCGGCCCCATCGAGCAGCTGGCCGAGGGCACGCGGGAGGTGGCCGCGGGCAACCTCAGCTACAAGGTGCAGGCACGCGCGGACGACGAGATCGGCGTCCTCGTCGAGTCCTTCAACCGCATGACCGACGACATCTCGGAGTCCAAGCGCCGCCTGGAAGAGGCCTACCTGGACCTCCAGGACAAGCACACCGAGCTGGAAGAGCGCCGCCGGTACATCGAGACGGTGCTGGAGGCCATCACCACCGGCGTCGTGTCGTTCGACCCCGACAACCGGCTGACCACCATGAACCGCGCGGCGGCGCGCATGTTCGGGCTCGAGGGCGCCGCGGAGGTCGGTCGCGCGCTGGAGGACGTCTTCGCGAGCGGCGCGCTGCGCGACGTGATGATCCTCGTGCAGCGCGTCCGCCGTGCGCGGTCGGGCAGCGTCGAGCAGGAGCTCCACGTGCGAGGACGCGAGGGACGGATCTCGCTGCTCGCCTCCGCCACGGCGCTCCGTGGGCCCGACGGCGGCTACGCCGGCGCGGTGCTCGTCTTCGACGACCTCACCGAGCTCCTGAAGGCGCAGCGCCTGGCTGCGTGGCGCGAGGTCGCGCAGCGTATCGCGCACGAGATCAAGAACCCGCTCACGCCCATCCAGCTCTCGGCACAGCGGCTGCGCCGCCGGCTCGCGCGCGATCCGGGACAGGACCAGCGGCTGGTCATCGAGTGCACGGAGACGATCATCCAGGAGGTCGACGGGCTCAAGCGGCTCGTCGACGAGTTCTCGCGCTTCGCGCGCATGCCGGCGCTCGCCCCCCGGCCCACCGACGTGCGACCGCTCGTGGAGGGCGTGGCCGCGCTGTACCGCGAGTCCCATCCCACGCTGCGCCTCGTCACGCGCTATCCGGAAGCGATCCCGCTGCTCGAGGTGGACCCCGATCACATCAAGCGCGCGATCCTCAACCTCGTCGACAACGCGGTTGCCGCGGTGGGCGGCGCGGGCAACGTCGAGGTCGAGGTGCGGGCCCCGGCCGACGGCGGCGGGGTGCAGCTCGTCGTCACCGACGACGGCCCTGGGATCAGCGCCGAGGACAAGGAGAAGCTCTTCCTGCCGTACTTTTCCACGAAGGTGAACGGCATGGGCCTGGGGCTGCCCATCGTCTACGAGATCGTGGCCGAGCACGGCGGCGCGATCCGCGTCGAGGACAACGTCCCGCGCGGCAGCCGCTTCGTCCTCGACCTGCCCTTGGCGCGCGCGACCACGACGCCGGTCGCCGCCCAGGTCTGACGGTGGCCGGCGAGCACGTTCTCATCGTCGACGACGAGCCGGCCATTCAGTCGGCTCTGCGCGGGGTGCTCGAGGACGAGGGGTACCGGGTGACCGCGGTCGGCAGCGGCACGGAGGCCATCGGAGTCATCGGCGACGAGGCGCCGGACATCGTGTTCCTCGACATCTGGATGCCTGGCCTCGACGGCCTCGACACGCTGGCCGAGATCAAGCGCGCGCGGCCGGAGAGCGCGGTCGTGATGATCTCCGGGCACGCGACCATCGAGACCGCGGTGAAGGCCACCCGCCTCGGCGCCTACGACTTCATCGAGAAGCCGCTGTCGCTCGACAAGACGCTGGTGACGGTGACGCGCGCCCTGGAGCACGCGCGGCTCGAGCGCGAGAACGCGAGCCTGCGCGAGAAGCTCGACGAGCGCACCCAGATCATCGGCGAGAGCCCGGTGATGCGGGCGCTCCGCGAGCAGATCGCCATGGCTGCCCCCACCAACGGCCGCGTGTTGATCTACGGCGAGAACGGCAGCGGCAAGGAGCTGGTGGCCCGCGCTGTCCACGCGCTGTCGGCCCGGGCCGACCGGGCGTTCGTCGAGGTGAACTGCGCGGCCATCCCCGAGGAGCTGATCGAGTCCGAGCTGTTCGGCCACGAGAAGGGCGCCTTCACGGGGGCGCACTCCCGGCGCCGCGGCCGCTTCGAGCTGGCCGACGGCGGCACCATCTTCCTCGACGAGATCGGCGACATGAGCCTCAAGACGCAGGCCAAGGTCCTGCGCGCGCTCGAGGAACAGTCGTTCGAGCGGGTCGGCGGCAAGGACACCATCAAGGTCGACGTGCGGGTGATCGCCGCGTCCAACCGGGATCTGCCGGCCCTGATCCGGCACGGTCGCTTCCGGGACGATCTCTTCTACCGGCTCAGCGTCATTCCCGTCGAGGTGCCGCCGCTGCGGGCGCGCACCGAGGACATCCCGCTCCTGATCGATCACTTCATCCGGGTCTTCTCCGCCGACAACGGCAAGCGCGTGAAGACGCTCTCGGGCGAGGCCCTGGCGTACTTCCTGGCCTACGACTGGCCGGGCAACGTGCGCGAGCTGCGCAACATGGTCGAGCGCCTGGTCATCATGGCGCCGCGCGACCTCATCGACGCCGAGGACGTGCCGGCTCCGCTGCGGCCCAAGGAGGTCGTCGGCGAGACGCGGGAGCGCACGCTGAGGGAGGCCCGCGACAACTTCGAGCGCGCCTACATCCAGGCCGAGCTGCGCGCCAACGAGTGGAACATGACGCGCACAGCCGAGCGGCTGGGAATCGAGCGGAGCCACCTCTACCGGAAGATCAAGGCGTACGGCATCGCCCCGCCCAAATGAGGTCGTGACGCCTTCCGCTCCGTCCGCGCCCTCTGTGCTCGCCGTGCTGCGCGAGCTGACCGCGCTCGCCGGCCCCGCCGGCCAGGAGCACCAGGTGGCGCTGGCCTACGCCAAGCGGCTGCGCGACTTCACGGACGAGGTGAGCCTCGACCCGTTCGGGAACGTCATCGCCGTCCTGCGCGGGACCGCGGCGCACGGCAGCGTCATGGTCACCGCGCATCTCGACGAGGTCGGCCTGGTCATCAAGCACGTGGAGGACGACGGCATCCTCCGCGTCGATCTCAACGGGCTCATCGACGAGCGGGTGCTGCTGGCCGCGCAGGTCGACGTGTGGGCGCGTGGCGGCGCGCTGGCCGGCGTGGTCGGCGCCCGTTCGCGGCATCACCTGACGCCCGAGGAGCTGCGCCGGCCGATCGAGACGAGCGATCTCTGGATCGCGGTCGGAGCGGGCAGCGCCGCGGAGGCACGCGCCCTCGGCGTCAGGATCGGCGACCTCGTGACCTTCCGCCCGAACTTCGAGGAGCTGGCCGGCGGCTACGTGGCCTCGAAGTCGCTCGACAACCGGGCCGGATTGACCGCCGTCCTGGACGCGCTGGCGCGCCTGCCCGCGCGACGCGACTTCGATCTCTACGTGGTGGGCGCCGCGCAGGAGGAGGTCGGCTCGCGCGGCGCCCGCGTGGCCGCGCAGACGCTGACGCCGCACGTCGCGATCAGCGTGGACACGGTCGCCGGCGCCGAGCCGGGGACGTCGCTGGCCCGCGCGACCGAAGTGCTCGGGGCCGGACCGGTGATCCGCGCGTGGGAATGGATGGCGGGCAGCCTCACCGGCACCGCCTACCACCGCGGCCTCTTCCATCGACTTCAAGATGTCGCCGACGCCACACGTCTGCCTTACCAGCTTGACGTGGCACGCACGTGGACGGATGCGTGCGGGACGGCAACGACGGGACACGGCGTCCCGACCGCCGGCATCTACATCCCCCGGCGGTGCGCGCACTCTCCCTGCGAGATCGCGAAGCTCTCGGACATCGAGGGCGCTGGCCGGCTGCTCGCGGCGTTTCTCAGCTCGCTGAGCGGCACCGAGCTCCGCGATCTCGGCACTCCCCAACCCCTGTGACCAACCCGCACAAGGAGCCTCGATCATGACCTGGCCTTTGCCCTCGCTGCGCTCTCTCGTCGCCCTCTCGCTCGCGGTGCTCGCGTTCACGACCACGCCGGCACACGCGCAGACCAAGGTGAAGTTCGCGCTGGACTGGCTGCCCCAGGGCCCGCAGGCGCCGTTCATCACGGCCAAGGCCAGCGGGGCCTTCAGCGCGGCCGGCCTCGACGTCACCATCGACCGCGGCACGGGCTCGCAGAAGACCATCGAGCAGGTGGCCACCGGCACCTACGACCTCGGCTACGGCGACATCAACTCGATGATCGAGTACAACGTGAAGAACCCGGGCCAGCCGCTCATCGCGATCGCCATGGTGCTGAACACGCCGCCGTTCGCGCTGCTCTCGCTGAAGAAGTACGAGGTCAAGGAGCCGAAGGACCTGGCGGGCAAGAACATCGGCGCCCCCGCGGGCGACGCGCCGCGGCGGCTCTGGCCGATCTTCGCGAAGAACGCGGGCGTCGCGCCGGACAGCGTGACGTGGACGAACATGGCGCCGCCGCTCCGCGAGCCGGCCCTCGTCAAGGGCGACGTGAAGGCGATCTCGGGGTTCTACTTCACCGGCTATCTCAACCTCGCCGACAACCTGAAGGTCCCCGAGAGCGAGATCGTCGCGTTCAAGTACAGCGACTATGGCGTCGACCTCTACGGCAACGCTGTCGTCGTGCGCATGGACTGGCTGCGCGCCAACGAGGAGACGGCGCGGAAGTTCGTGGCCGCCCTCACCCAGGGCTTCAAGGCCGTGCTGAAGGATCCGCAGGCCGCCATCGGCCACCTCAAGACCATGGATCCGCTCATCAACGAGACGACGGAGCTCAAGCGGCTGCAGCTCGCCATGAGCGCCAACATGCTGAACGCCGAGGTGAAGCGAAACGGGTTCGGCGGGATCGATCCCGCGCGGATGCAGCGCGCGATCGATCAGGTCGTCCAGTACTTCGAGCTTCCGTCCAAGCCGACGGTGGCCCAGGTCTTCACCGACAAGTACCTGCCTCCGCCCGCGGCTCGAAAGATCGACTGACCGATGTCGGGGGGAGCGAGCGCCGCTCCTCCCCCACGCCCCCCCACCGCTTTCGCACATCGCGCGAATAAGTAGCCATGGTCGAGCTCGACCACGTCGGGTTCAGCTATCGCGGTCGGGGCGGGATCACAGTCGCCGTGGTCGACGTCTCGCTCCGCGTGGCGCGCGGGGCGACGGTCGCGTTCGTGGGGCCGAGCGGGTGCGGCAAGTCGACGCTCCTGCGCCTCGTCGCCGGGCTCCTGCGGGCCACCGCGGGCGTCGTCACCGTCGACGGACGCCGCGTGGAGGCGCCGCTCAAGAACGTCGGCATGGCCTTCCAGAATCCCGTCCTCCTGCCGTGGCGCACCGTGCTCGGCAACGTCCTGCTGCCGTTCGAGATCCTCGACGCCCATCGCGATGGCGACGCCGCCGATCGCCATGCCCAGGCCGACCGCGCGCAGGAGCTCCTGCGCACGGTCGGCCTGGGCGGCCTCGCCGGCAAGCACCCGCGCGAGCTGTCGGGCGGCATGCGCCAACGCGTGAGCCTCTGCCGCGCGCTCGTCCACGAGCCCGAGCTGCTGCTCCTCGACGAGCCCTTCGCCGCGCTGGACGCATTCACCCGCGAGGAGATGTGGGAGCTCCACCAGACGCTCCGGCAGACCCGCGAGTTCACGGGCGTGCTCGTGACCCACGATCTCCGCGAGGCCGTGTTCCTAACCGACACCATCTACGTCATGGCGACGAACCCCGGCCGCATCGCCCACGTGCACCAGGTCGGCCTCGGCTTCCCGCGACGCCTGGCCGATTGCGAGAGCGCGCCCGCCACCGCGCTCATCCACGCCATGCGCGAGCAGATCCGGCAGGCACATTGATGTCGCGCGGCACGCTGCGCGCGCTCGTGCTGCCGACGGTCGCGTTCCTCGCGCTCCTCGTGGTGTGGGAGGCGGTCGTCGCGCTGCTGGGCGTCCAGCAGATCGTGCTGCCCCGGCCGACCGCGGTCGCCGTGACCCTCGTGGACAAGGCGGGGCCCATCGCCTTCCACGCGCGCTACACGCTGGCGACGACGCTCATCGGCTTCGGCGCCGCCGTCGGGTCAGGCCTGCTGCTCGGCTTCGCCATCGGCGCCTCCGTCACCGTGCACGAGGCGCTCTATCCCCTGCTCGTCGGATTCAACTCGATCCCGAAGGCCGCGGTAGTGCCGCTGCTCGTGATGTGGTTCGGGATCGGCGCGGTGCCCGCCGTGCTCACCGCGTTCCTGCTCGCGTTCTTCCCGGTCGCCGTCAACGTCGCCCTCGGGCTGGCCACGCTGGAGGCCGAGCTGCGCGACGTCCTGCGCGCGCTCGGCGCCTCGCGCTGGCAGATCTTCGTGAAGGTCGGCGTCCCGCGCACGATGCCGATGTTCTTCGCGTCGTTGAAGGTCGCGATCTCCTCCGCCTTCGTGGGCTCGGTGATCTCGGAGACCGTCGCCTCCAACGCGGGGATCGGCTACCTGATGGCGGTCGCCGCCTCCGACTTCAACACGCGCCTGGCCTTCGCCGGGCTGTTCGTGCTGGCGGCGATGGGTGTCGCCCTCTATGGTATCTTCGCCGCCGTCGAGCGTCGCCTCACGGCATGGGCGTACGCCGACTGAGGATGTCGTGAGCATTCAGGACTGGCTGAATCTGGGGCTGCGGTGGCTGCATCTCGTCGTCGGCATCTCGTGGATCGGCAACTCGCTCTACTTCATGTGGCTCGATGCGAGTCTCGAGAAGCCGACGCCGCCGCGAGACGGGGTGGAGGGCGAGGTGTGGCTGCTCCACAGCGGCGGCTTCTACCAGGTTCTCCGGCGCACGCTCGGTCCCGGCCTCGTGCCGAAGACGCTGCACTGGTTCAAGTGGGAGGCCGGACTCACGTGGTTCACCGGCCTCGGCCTGCTCGTCGTCGTCTATTACTTGAGCGGCGGCGTCTACCTCGTCGATCCCGCTCTCGCGCCGCTGTCTCCGGGCCAGGCGGTCGCGCTGAGCGTCGGCGTGCTGGTGATCGGGTGGGTCGTCTACGACGCGCTGTGGGCGACCGTCGGACGTCGCCACGCCGGCGTCGCCACGGTCGTCTCGTTCGCGCTGCTCGCGCTCGCGGTGTACGGTCTCTGCCGGCTCTTGAGCGGACGCGGGGCGTACATCCACGTGGGCGCGCTGCTCGGCACCATCATGGTCGCGAACGTGTGGATGCGCATCGTGCCCGCCCAACGCGACATGCTGGCCGCCACCGAGGCCGGTCGGCAGCCCGACCCCACGCTCTCGCGCGAGGCCAAGCGTCGGTCGACGCACAACAGCTACGTGACGTTCCCCGTGCTCTTCACGATGTTCAGCAACCACTTCCCCGGCACCTACGGTCATCCGCTGAACTGGCTGATCCTGTCGTTGCTGATCGTCGTCGGCGTCGGCATCCGCGCGCTGATGATCGCCCACGAGCGGCGTCGGTCCGCGGCCTGGGTGTGGGCGCCGGTGGCCGCGGCGCTCCTGGGCTTCCTCTATCTCACGTCGCCCGCCTCGCTGGCGGCCTCCGCGGCGAAGACGCCCGCGGCCGGTGAGCGGCCCGTCTCGTTCACCGTCGTGCGTGGGATCGTGGCGCTGCGCTGTCTGTCCTGCCACTCGACGACGCCGACCGACGACGTCTTTCGGACCGCGCCCAACGGCGTGACGCTCGACGCGCCGGAGAGTCTCCGGGCACGCGCGGAGCTGATCAAGCAGCGGACCGTCCTCGTCAAGAACATGCCGCTGGCCAACAAGACCGGCATGACCGAGGAGGAGCGCATCCTCCTCGGCCGCTGGATCGACCAAGGCGCTAATACCGGCCGATGAAAGACGGCCTGACACGGGCCCCTTCCTTTACGTGACACCCGACTGGGTGCTGCGCGGGTGCCGGTTGCCCGAGCGCGACGGGATCTACGACGTGGCGATCGCGGGCAAGAGCATTGCCGCCGTCGCCGCCGGCCTCGAGATCCGTGCCGGCCGCGAGGTCGATGTCGCCGACGCGCTCCTCCTTCCCGGATTCGTCAACGGCCACGTCGCCGTTCCGACGATGCACGATCTCGAAGGCCGGCTCGCACTGGCGCTGGAGACCGCGGTCCGTCATGGCACGACGGCGCTGCGCCTGACCGTCGACCTCGATCCCGCCGAGCCGCTGATGCCGCTCCGGGTCGTGTCCCGCGTCCGCGCGCAGTACGCCGATCGCCTCACCGTGCAGGTGGCTGTCCGCGCGCCGCTGTCGGCGATCGCGCGCGATCCGGCGCTCTCCGGGCGCCTGGACCGGGCGGCGCGCGCCGGCGCGGACGCCGTCGCGCTGGCGGTCGACGGGCCCGCGCAGAAGGTCGGCGCCGACCTCCGCGCCTGCCTCTCGGCGGTCGCCGCCCTCGGGCTGCCGCTCGACGTGTCGGCCGACGCTATGCTGCCGCCGACACGCGTGCCGATCGCCGCGCTGGCGCTGCCCCACGTGCTCGACGCGATGCCCGAGGAGCTGGCCCGCCGCACGCGACTCGTCGCGCCCAACGCGTTCGCCGCCGTTCATCGCGATGACCTGGCGCCGCTGCTCGGTCGACTCGCGTCCCTCGGGATCGCCGTGGTCGTCTGCCCGTTCGACGCGCTCCGTGACGGTGGCGTCGCGGACGTCGCCGCCGCGCGACGCGGGATCCCGCGGCTCGCGGAGCTGCTCGTGGCCGGCGTCCGTGTCGTGCTCGGCACGGGTCGCGCGTGGACCGACATGCCGGTCGCGCTCGATCCCCTCGCGCTGGTGTGGCTGGCCGCCTACGGATCGCATCTCGGAACGCCGCCGGCGCTCGAGCGGCTTCGCGCCACCGTGACGACATGGGCGGCCCAGTCGCTGGGCCTGCCTGCGCAGGCCGTGAGCGAGGACGCGTGCGCCGACCTCGTCGCCCTGACCGTGCCCAGCTTCGCCTCGGCCGTCGTCGAGCACGCCGACGCGGCTCGTGTCTTCACCGCGGGCCGGCTGGTTCACACGACGACGGCGCGGACGGAAGCGGTGCCCCCCGCACTCGCGGAGGCGGCCTCCAACCTGCTGACCGTCCGACAGGCCACCCTGCCCGGACGCCCCGGCCGTCACGACGTGATCGTCGTCGACGGCGTGATCCGCGCGATCACGCCGTCGGCCGGAGTCGTGGCCGGCGCGGTCATCGAGGCCGAGGGGCGCCTGCTGATTCCCGCGTTCGTCGACGCGCACCTGCACGTGGACAAGACCTTCGTGATGGATCGGGTCGGCTTCACCGGCGGCAATCTCACCGTCGACGAGGCGGTCGCCGCGATGCAGGCCGTCAAGGCGCAGTACACGGAGGACGATCTCGTCGCGCGCGGCCGCCGGACTTTCGAGCGCGCGCTCAGGCACGGTACCACCGCCATTCGCGCGCAGTGCGACGTCGATCCCGCGATCGGGCTCACTGCGCTCGAGGCGCTGACGCGGCTGCGGCGTGAGTTCGCCTCGCTGCTCGACGTGCAGATCGTCGCCTTCCCGCAGGAAGGGCTGCTGCGCGACCCGCGCACGGTCGACCTCGTGCGGCGCGCGCTCCGCGCCGGCGCGGACGTCGTGGGCGGCGGGCCGCTCGACGACGATCATCGCGCCCACATCGCGCAGGGCTTCGCGCTCGCCCGCGAGGTGGGCGCGCCCGTCGACATCCACGCCGACCTGCCGATCGACCGCCTCCGCCCGCTGACCGAATGGCAGGCGCCGCTGATCGCCGCGCACGCGCGCGCGGCCGGGCTGGGCGGGCGCGTCGCCATCGGCCACTTCGCCAGCTCGAGCACGCTCGACGCCGAGCAGGCGCGGGTGCTTGCGGACACGCTCGCGGACGCGGGGGTCCACGTCGCGGCACTGTCCGCCAGCGAGATGTACCGGCAGGGGATGGCCGACCCGGTGAACAGCCGGCGCGGCATGCCCCGCGTGCGCGAGCTCCTGGAGGCCGGCGTGAACGTCGTCTTCGCCTCCAACAACCTCCGCGACGCCTTCGTCACCTTCGGCGACGCCGACATGCTCGAGCAGGCGCTGCTCGGGGCGCTGGCCGCCCACCTCGACCTCGCGAGCGCGCTGGAGATGGTCACGTCGCGGCCGGCGACGCTGATGGGGCTCACGCACCGCAATGCCGTGCAGGTCGGCAAGGACGCCGACCTCGTGCTCCTCGACGCGCACTCGCCCGAGGACGCCGTCGGCGGCCACGTCGAGAAGCTCTACGTCGTCCGTCGCGGCCGCATCGTCGTCCGCAACGATCGCGAATCGGGCATGATGAGCGAGCAGTCATGAGGACCGGCGACGCGAACGGGGAAGCGCTCCGGCGGATCCAGGCCGCGAAGGCCACGCTCGTCGGGATGGCGAGGGCGCGCGACGTCGTGCCCGGCCTGCGCGATCGGCTCGTGCTCCACGCCGGGCCTCCGCTTCCGTGGGAGCGCATGTGCGGGCCGATGCGCGGGGCGGTGATCGGCGCCAGCCTCTTCGAGGGCTGGGCGCGGACGCCGGAGGAGGCGATGCGGCTCGCGGCGTCGGGCGGCATCGCGTTCGACGCCTGTCATCACCATCGCGCGGTGGGGCCGATGGCGGGCATCGTCACCGCGTCGATGGCGGTATGGATCGTTCGCGAGGAGACGTCCGGAGGCGAAGCCTACGCGACCATCAACATGGGCCAGGGCAAGGTGCTTCGCATGGGCGCCTACGACGCGTCCGTGCTGGAGCGTCTGGCTTGGATGAACCGCGACCTCTCGCCCATCGTCGACGCTGCCGTCCGGCGGGCCGGCGGCCTCGACGTCACGCGGACCATCGCCGAGGCGCTCGGCATGGGCGACGAGGTCCACAATCGCTGCAAGGCGGCCACGTCGCTGTTCGTCCGCGCGCTGGCGCCGCACGTCGCGGCCGGCCGCGCCGGCGAGGTCGAGCGAGCGCTCGCGTTCATGGGCCACTCCGACTCCTTCTTCCTGAACATCGCCATGGCCGCGTGCAAGGCGACGCTGGACGCGGCGCACGGGATCGCGGGCTCGACCGTCGTCACCGCGATGGCCCGCAACGGGTCAGACTTCGGGATTCGCGTGAGCGGGGCGGGCGACCGCTGGTTCACGGCGCCGTCGCCCAAGGTGCGCGGCGTCTACTTCCCGGGCTACGGGCCCGATGACGCCAACCCCGACATCGGCGACTCGGCCATCACCGAGACGGCGGGGCTCGGCGCCTGCGCGCTCGCCGCCGCGCCGGCCATCGTGCAGCTCGTCGGCGGCACGCCGCAGCTCGCGCTCGACACCACGCGCGACATGTACGAGATCACGCTCGCCGAGCACGAGACGTACCGCATCCCCGCGCTCGACTTCCGCGGCACGCCCGTCGGCATCGACGTGCGCCGGGTCGTGGAGACGGGCATCACGCCCGTGATCGATACCGGCATCGCCCATCGCGAGGCGGGCGTCGGCCAGATCGGCGCGGGGCTCAGCGCCGCACCGATGGAGTGCTTCATCGAGGCCGTGGCCGCGCTGGCCTCGGCGCCGGCCGGGCGACCATGAGCTCACTGCTCGCCGAACAGCCGCGGGTCGTGACGATTGGCCTCGAAGTCTTCGCCCGGGAGCTCGATCGCGAGGGCGTCAGCGAGATCCACGTCGACTGGCGACCGCCGGCCGGGGCCGATCCGCGACTGGCGGCGCTGCTCGCCCGGCTCACGCCGCGCCACGCGGAGATCGAGCGCGCGAACGCGACGGCGCTCGCCCGGCTCGTCGACGGCGATCCTGTGCTGATCGACTGCCGTCCCGCCCGCGAGGCGATCGACCTGCCCGAGCGCACCGTGCTCCACGCCGGGCCGC
>Ga0075425_100003987_pt1 | contig 15141 bp, 17 predicted proteins | sample SoiMethybrSBSTD4_FD_75300 | JGI IMG/M metagenome (GOLD analysis project Ga0075425, IMG submission 75300) | Bulk soil microbial communities from a Populus tree surrounding site in Tennessee, USA - Soil MetaG P. TD hybrid SBSTD4 | ecosystem: Environmental > Terrestrial > Soil > Tree plantation...
GAGACTTCTGACGAGCGTAGTGCGGGAAATCCGCACGCTACGTTCTGTGGGAGCCGGGAGCGGGTAACCGCTCCTGGCCACCCGGTGGAGAGCGGGTGACCGCTCCCCCTATGCCGATTTAATTATTGTTGACTAGTCATATGACTAGTTATATACTTCTATTCATGTCGAAATGGCAAGTACAAGACGCCAAGGCGCGTTTCAGCGAATTACTCGATACCGCGTTGAAGAAGGGCCCTCAAATCGTCACAAGGCGGGGAATTGCGGCCGCTGTGCTTGTTCCAATCAGCGAATGGGAGCGGCTACAACACGCCTCGCGACCAAGCCTGAAGGAACTTCTGCTGAACGATGAAGCGCGGATCGACGATCTCGTCCCGGCTAGAGGCACGCTCCACCGTCGCGCATCCGTGGAACTCGAGTGATGAAATTCCTGCTCGACACGAACGTTGTGTCTGAGCTTCGCAAGCCACGCTCGCACCCAGCCGTAGTTCTATGGCTGAGAAATCAACAGGACGAGCAACTCTTCTTATCCGTGGTGACCCTTGGCGAGTTGCAGGCGGGCATTGAATTGACGCGTCGGCAGGATTCGAAAAAGGCGCAAGAGATTGAGAGCTGGGTAGATCGCCTCGAACAGTCTTATCAGATTCTGCCAATGGATGCCCGATGCTTTCGGGAGTGGGGGCGATTGATGGACCGCAAGCCTGACCACCTTCTGGAAGACGCAATGATCGCCGCGACAGCTCGGGTCCACGATCTTGTCGTGGCGACCAGAAACGAACGCGACTTCAAACACTTAGGAGTCCGAATTTTGAACCCCTTCAGTTAAGCGACACTCATCGCGACTCCCACTGCACTCAGCGCATCCCTACCCACTTGGCAGATGCGCTCCCTCCGCAACCTTGCCATCCTGCTAATGGAGGCAAGCAATGGCCAGCTGGAACGAACTTTCGACCGAGATCTCACAAGCAATTCAGGCGGTAGGGAAGAGCATAGTCACGGTGCAGCCATGCGCAGGCAGAACTTCGAGCGGAATCATTCTTGACGAGCGCACCATCATTACAACAGCGCGCTCAGTCGCAGACGAATCGAGCGTTCAGGTCTGGACTTCTCCCGATGAGTCGGCTACCGCGAGGCTCAAAGGCAGCGACCCGAGCACAGATATAGCATTACTACAGGTCGAAAAGAAGATTGGGCCGGCGGCTGTGTTTGCCGAGGGTCCGCAGCTCGCGGTCGGTCAGGTGGCAGTGGCCATCGGCCGCACTTGGCGAGGTAATCTGGTCGCGAGCGCTGGCATTCTCTCCGGCGTTATGGGCGAGTGGCACACGTTCCGCGGAGGCAAGATAGATGCTTTCATCCGGCCCGACTTAACCCTCTATTCGGGCTTCTCCGGCGGCGCGCTCATCTCGGCAGAGCAGAAAATTCTTGGCATGAACACCACATCACTGCGTCGGGGTTCTCCGCTCACTGTCCCGTACCCAACCATAAAGCGTGTTGCCGCAGCCCTGGCGGAAAAAGGCTACATTCCAAAACCGTATCTTGGGTTGGGCTTGCAACCCGTGCGGCTGCCCGAGTCCTTGCCGAAGAAGCTGAATCTAACCGACGAAATGGGAGCTCTGGTGGTCCATGTCGAACCTGCGAGCCCTGCCGAAAAAGCGGGCGTGCTACTGGGCGACGTTCTGCTGCGAGTAGACGGGCAGAATTTTGCAGGGGGCACCGCTTCCGTGGTTCGGCGTTTGAAACCTAATCATGAGGCGGAGATCAGCGGGACACGCGGCGGCCAGGCATTCTCCGCAAGCGTTCTGGTCGGCGAGCGCCCGCGCAGGCGGCCGTAAATGCCCGATGAAGTTCGAGTGTTCGTTCTCGCCGACGACGATCGCGCCCTTCGGAATCTGGTGCGCAGATTTGAGAAACTTCCAGATTTGAAGGTCACGGGTTCAGGCGTTGTAGGGGCACGGTTTGATCGGGGTCAGGCTAACGTTTTACTGGTTCAAACCGCGGACCCAGGTCGGCTTTCAGCGAGCCTTCGCTCGAACTTGCCCCTCGTCCTCTTGATAGCTAACCGAGACCTTAACGATGTCACCGCCGAAGCCGCGCTGCCGTTCCACGCAGATTCAACGCAAATTCGGGCTGCGATATTGGCTGTCGCAGCAGGCTTGCGGTTACAGCCTTCGCCGCTCGACCGCGCCAGTACGGGTGAGGACGAACTCGCGTTTCTCGATCCCCTGACTGAGCGGGAGCTCAGCGTACTGAACCTTATGGCGGAAGGTTGTTCGAACCCCGAGATTGCCCGCCGACTCGAGATTTCGCGCAATACCGTGAAGTTCCACGTCAGTTCGATTATCTCGAAGCTAGGCGTAGCCTCCAGAACCGAAGCGGTTGCCATTGGTCTGAAGCGCGGCCTAATGATTGTGTGAAACTGCTCTGACAAAAGCAAAAGCCCGGCTGAGCCGGGCTTTTCTAGTCTCGAAGGAATTGGGCTACATCGAGGCTTTCAAGCGTTGGACGGAAGGTTCGGTCGGCATGGTATGCAACCGAGGCAGAGCGTTACCGCGCACTTCATGAATCTCGAAGTCCTGGAGGTCTGTCAGGCCCCCGGAAATCGCCTCGAGCGTGGCATTCGACCTGGACAGCACCGAAAGCAAGTGTTTGCGAGCGATGGGCCTGTCCGCGGGGTGGATATGTTTCCACCACCGCTTCACCGACTCCTGAATGTCGCCCTCGGTTTTGTCGTTCTCTACTAAGCTATCGATAAGCCGGTAAACCTTGCTTTTGACTGCCTGATACGACACTGAAATCTCTTGCCCCATATTGTCTTTGCCTGCTCCTGGGTTAGCTTGCCTGCAATAGCTTCGCCAAACGGAGTCTTTGATTTCGCGGCACTTATGTTCACCACATGTTAACTTCTCTCCAACAACTTGGAGATTCACAGGCGGGCGTATGGTTTTTGGAAGATGGGCAGAGGTTAGCCGCACACGTCAGTCCGCATATAATGCGGACTCTTCTTTGGGGCGGTCTATAGACTTTCAAGTTTCAGGGGAGGCCTTCATGAAGGGTGGTATTTCTGTTCTTGTAGCGATTGTCGCGTTCGGTATCGCAGCGCACGCCCAGTCGCGTTCCGGCGAACGCATGTTTTTTCCTGCAGACACGTTTTGGGGATATGTCCAGTTTGACATTGCCCCGCCCCACAACGAGATCGACCCGAACCTGTGTGCAGCAACCGCCGGAACCTTCGGCGGCAAGAACGCCCCTTGCAACGCATTTGCCCGCTACATGCTCTCAGGACTGGTGGAAGTACGGCCGTTTGGCCGCGCCCCGTTTCGTCGGTTTATGCTTTGGGGCGAGCCACACTTTTTATTCGGAAAGAACGTTCCCCAAACGCTTTATACCTGGTCTTTCGACGCCATTGGCGTCGAACACTCATGGGGAGCGGCCATATATTTAGGGAAGGGCTTCGAAGCCCGGGTCACTCAGCACTTCTTGTTCGATCGCTTAGGTGCCCGCGACCGTTTCCTAGGCCCCGCCGACCTGGGTACGAATGGCCCTTGGGGACGTTATAACTCCATCGGTGTTCGCAAATACTTTGGCACCAGGAGGTGGTAGCCAACATTCGGCTATATTGAGAGGCTTGGATGGGCGTCTTAACCCCCATTCCCGGCTCAAGTTGCCGATGCCTTTCTCCCCAAAGTCAACCGCTTCCGAATCCGGAGCTCTCGCCGGTATAACGTTCCATGATCCGGTCGTCGCTCACGCGAATCTTGAGCGTCTGTCCATCAACCTGTCCCCCGCGCTTGCGAGCGCCCTTCCAGCCCTGTTATCTGAAGCCCCCGACCCGGATTCCGCCCTTCTTCTCTTGGACCGCATGGCAACTGAGTCGCCCCAAACCATCCGCGTAATAGAGGCCCATCCATTTTTGGCGCATTACGCGATCGCGGTCTTCGGCAACAGCCGCTACCTCGGCGAGACCCTGGTCAAGAATCCTGACCTTTTGCATAGTTTCCTTCGTGAAAAAAAACTCGACCGCAGCTTTTCGCGCGAAGAGTTTTCCGAAGCACTGGCACGCTTCCAGTCGCGCTCCTTCGATCGGGACACCTCTTTGCTTCTGGCTCGTTTTAAGCGCCGCGAGTACCTCCGCATCATGTTGCGCGACGTTTTGACGATTTCTCCCCTCGCAGAAACCACGGCTGAGATCTCTGTCTTGAGCGACGTTCTTATCGAGGAAGCGCTACGCGAAGCCGAAAGCGCCATGGAACGGCGGTTCGGACTGCCGCAACATCTTGACTCCGAGGGCCGCGCCGTAAACACCGCGTTTGCGGTCCTCTCGCTGGGAAAGCTGGGCGGAAATGAGCTCAACTACAGCTCCGATATTGACTTGCTTTACCTCTACGGGGATGGCAAGGAGCCGCCGTCTGCGTCAATCTCCAATCGGGAGTATTTCGTTCGGCTGGGGCAATTTCTCACCGAGAGCCTTTCCCGTTCCACAGCCGAGGGTGCCGTGTTTCGAATTGATCTCCGCCTGCGCCCTCAGGGCAATGAGGGGGAGCTGGCCATCAGCCTTTCGAACGCGCTCCGTTACTACGCCGAAACTGCTCAGGATTGGGAGCGCCAGGCGCTCATCAAAGTGCGCCATTCGGCCGGGAATGTTCAGCTCGCGCGTGAGTTCATCCGCCGGGTACAGCCGCAGGTCTATAGCGAAAAGATCAACTTCGCTGCCATCAAGACCGCGCTGGTTGCGCGTGAAAAGATCGATAAAAAGCGCCGCCGCCAAATCGCTGCTGAAGGCCACGAATCAATCAACGTAAAAATCGATCGCGGCGGCATCCGCGACATCGAGTTTCTCGTGCAATGCCTGCAGCGTGTGTATGGTGGAGCTGAGTCCTGGCTTCGCTCGGGAGGCACCCTCTTCTCCCTTCACAAACTTCATGACAAGCGCCACATCAGCGGCCACGATTTCCACGAACTGACCTCCGCCTACACGTTTTTGCGGCATCTGGAACATCGGCTACAACTTCGCCAAGGGCAACAGGTACACCGGCTTCCAAACTCACCCGGCGAGCTCAAAATGCTGCAGCGCTCCATGACTGGACTCACTCCCGGCTACCAGCTTGTAGATCTGGTTTCGGCGGTTCGTGAGCGAATGGCCGCTGTTTCAGAAATCTATCGCCGCGTTATTTATCAGCAGGAGAGTAGCCGAGCCCACAAATCCCAGCAGGATGAGTTCGAGCTACGCAGCCGGCATGATGGGGCGTTCGCGGATGCTTCGCACTCCCAATTGCTGGAACGTGTCGCCGAGGACGCACCCGATATTCTCCGCGTTCTGAACGAGCCAGATCTGAGTTCGCCGGGAAAGAAGAATCTGCTCCGGTTTCTGAGTGCCGCTTATGGCAGCTCCAGGTTTTACACGAGTCTGCTGCGGAATGAAACTAATTTGTTGCGCTCGCTGCCCATTTTTGAGACCAGCGAATATCTAACGGAAGCACTCGTCCGCAATCCTGAGGAGTTGCAGACGCTCGCCGAAATCCATGGCAATGCATCATCGAGTTCTGGAGAGAGCTTATTCGAAATCAAGGCGTTCATCGGTGAGCAATTTGAAAGCGGAGACCGCGTCTTCGACTACGTGGCTAACTCAACTGCTTCCCTGGGCGAAAGGATCGCACTTTTGCGCCAGCATTTTCGGCACCGCATGTTTGCCTCAGGCGCCCGCGACATTGCCGAACACCGCTCCATTTATGCTTCGTTCGCCGAAACCACTTCTGCGGCCGATGCAGCGATTCGGGCTGCGCTTGCTCTTGCGGGCATCCCGAAAGGCCTGGCAATTTTTGCGCTTGGCCGATTGGGCAGCAGAGAATTCGACCTGCTTTCGGATGCTGACCTGCTCTTCGTCTGCGATGAAGGCGAAGACAGGCTGGCGCTTGCCAAGTCGGTCGAGCGGGTCATACAACGGCTGGCTGCATACACGAACGAGGGACTTGTCTTTCCTGTGGATACGCGCTTGCGCCCTCGCGGTGCAGAAGGAGAATTGTTGGTAACGCCAGCGCAACTGGAAGCCTACTTTGCAAGCGAGGCACAGCCGTGGGAGGTTTTGACGTATACCAAGATTCGTCCCATTTCAGGTGAGATGGAACTTAGCCGCAAAACGGTTGGAGTGAGCGAATCTTTATTTTCGCGCTTTGCTGCCGAGCACGATTTCGCCGTCTCGGTACAGGCAATGCGCCAGAAATTGCAGGATGCAAGCGCTCCGGAAAAGAGCATTCGCACCTCCGCAGGCGCACTCTATGACATAGATTTTCTTTCGAGCTTTCTCCTCGTCAAACACGCAATTGCTCCGAAAACCGGGAACCTTCGCGACCGGATTTGGCGCTGCGCGTCTGCGGGAGCGTTGGATGGCAAAGACGCGGCGTTGCTCGACCACGCGGCCGAGCTCGTTCGTACTGTCGAGCACGTAATGCGCCTGGTAACGGGAAGAAACAGCCGGTGGCTGCCTGCCGCTGACCATCCGCGTCAGGCCATCCAACATTTGACATCGAAGATTCTGCGTCGCGAAGTTGAGCAGGGATTGGAAGATGAGTTATTGCGGACGTTCGCAGAAGTAAGGGCGATTTACGATCGCGTGGTCCTATGACCTATGTAGAAACGTTGCTTCCAACGTCGAAGCACGCTCAACAGTTGGAAATGGTGTCATCTCGAGCGAAGCGGCGCGTGAAACGCGGCGCGAAGTCGAGAGACCTTGTGTTAAAAGCTGCGCGGGAACTCGGCTGCGGCTTCAATACAAGGTCCTTCGACTTCGCCGGATTCGCGCTTCGCTCGAATCCCGCTTCGCTCAGGATGACATCGTCTCGGAGCTGCTTGCTTTTAATCAGAGTCTTCTTGGACACCTAGCAAGCTACATCTCTGCGTCAAAACCGCGAATGCAGCGAGTAATTCCGCACCACTCCGAATCCGGTGACGCCGATGTGTCCGACGGAAATCCATCGCTCCAGCTTGTGATGCCCGGTGCGATGGAAGATGTAGGAGATCCCAACTGAGGTCGCGGCGCCGGCTGCCTCAAGGGCGGCGAAACCGGCATGGTTGTTTACCACATCATCCGGCAGCAAAATTTCTTCTCGTCCGCGCGCCAGCATGTTGCGCGTAGAGGCGTAATCGAGGCCTCGGAAAACTGCTACTCCAGAGAAGAGGAAAATGTTTTCACGGTCCCAAAACCTATGTTCTGGCGGAGGCGTAGACGGCAGCGAAACCTTACCTGTTTCTGTTTGTGCATTGCCTGGTGCGAAGAAAAAACAGATGAACCCCACTATCCCGAACGCGCGCATGCCTGATTGTAGCGGCAAGGTTGGTTCATCCGAGCATTTATAATTCTTGTTCTCATTTTTCGCCGGAGGAACTGATGGCAGATTCATTCAATGGCTTGCCTGTCCCGAAGGATGGCACGCGAATTAGTTATAGTGCCGGTCGCATTCAGGTACCGCCGAATCCGATTATTCCTTTTATCGAGGGCGACGGCACCGGTCGCGACATCTGGAAAGCGTCGGCCCGCGTATTCGATGCCGCCGTGCAGAAGGCTTACGGCGGCAAGAAACGCGTGGTCTGGTACGAAATCTTTGCCGGCGAGAAAGCCAAGGCAAAATTTGATGACTGGCTTCCCCAGGATTCAGTCGATGCCATTCGCGAATTTCGTGTCGCGATAAAAGGGCCGCTGACAACTCCGGTCGGTGGTGGCATTCGCTCTCTGAATGTAACTTTGCGGCAAGTATTGGACCTATACTCCTGCATCCGTCCCGTGAAGTACTACAAGGGCACGCCATCGCCGGTGAAAAATCCCGAGCGTATGGACGTAGTCATCTTCCGCGAAAACACTGAAGACGTTTATGCCGGAGTCGAGTGGGAGCAGGGAACTGCTGAAGCTGCGAAACTGATTGAATTTCTGAATAAAGAAATGCTGAAGGGCGGCAAAAAGCAGGTGCGGACGGATTCAGGCGTTGGCATCAAGCCGATTTCGATTTTTGCGACCAAGCGGTTGGTCCGTATGGCCATTCAGCACGCCCTCGAAAATGGGCGCAAGTCCGTCACGCTGGTTCACAAAGGAAACATCCAGAAGTTTACCGAAGGCGCATTTCGCAAATGGGGATACGAGCTCGCGACAGAAGAATTCCGCGACAAAGTCGTCACCGAGCGCGAAAGCTGGATACTCGACAACAAAGACAAGAACCCGAATCTGTCACCCGAAGGGAACGCGGCGTTGATCGAACCCGGAATCGAGTTTGCGCCACCGGAATTCCGCCAAGCCGTTGCCGATGAAGTTCACTCCGTTCTCGACAGCATCTATGGCACACATGGCCACGGCGCATGGAAAAAGAAGCTAATGATCAACGACCGCATTGCCGATTCGATCTTCCAGCAGGTAGTCACCCGCGCAGACGAATACTCAGTGCTCGCGACCCCAAACCTCAACGGCGATTACATTTCCGATGCCTGTGCGGCACAGGTTGGCGGACTCGGTATCGCTCCGGGTGCGAACGTCGGCGACGGCTACGCGGTTTTCGAAGCCACCCACGGCACGGCGCCGAAGTACGCCGACAAGGATGTAATTAACCCTGGCTCGGTCATGCTGTCCGGCGTGATGATGTTTCGCTATCTAGGTTGGAATGAAGCCGCCGACCTGATTGAAAGCGGCCTCGAGCGCACCATCGAGAACAAAACCGTAACTTACGATTTCGAGCGGCTGATGCCGGGAGCGACGAAGGTGAGTACCAGCAGGTTTGCCGATCAAATCATCGAGAATATGGGAGCGGGAGTGCTGGCGCCTGTGTAAGAGCTCTTAACCGCAAAGGTGGCAAAGCTTACGCAAAGGTCGCCAAGTTGTTTGTGAGAGATTTTCTTTGCGTCCTTTGCGAATCCTCTGCGACCTTTGCGGTTAAAGGCTTTTGATTTTTCTTAAAGGAAAGCTCATGCGAAAAAAAGTAAGTATCGTCGGTTCAGGCAACGTAGGCGCCACAGCCGCCCACTGGATCGCTTCCAAAGAACTGGCCGATGTCGTTCTCATCGACATCATCGAAGGCGTGCCGCAAGGCAAGGGTCTCGACTTGCTCGAGGCCATGCCCATCGAAAAGTGTGACTCCTACATCATCGGCACGAACGACTACGTGGATACCGCCAACTCCGACATCGTCGTCATCACCGCCGGTATTCCGCGCAAACCCGGCATGAGCCGCGACGACCTGCTCAACACCAACTACAAGATCATGAGCGATGTCGTTGGCAAGGTGATCAAGAATTCGCCGAATTGTATCTTGATTGTCGTTTCGAATCCCCTCGATGCCATGGCCCAGGCTGCTTACAAACTGAGTGGCTTTCCTCGTGAGCGTGTGATTGGCATGGCCGGCGTGCTCGACTCGGCTCGTTTCCGCACATTTATCGCTGACGAATTGAAGGTTAGCGTCGAAAATGTGACTGCATTCGTCCTCGGCGGCCATGGCGACACCATGGTTCCCCTGGCGCGATACTCGACTGTGGCCGGAATTCCGATCACAGAACTCATCGCTCCGGACCGCCTCGCGCGACTGGTTCAACGCACGCGCGATGGCGGAGCCGAGATCGTAAAGTATCTGAAGACGGGCAGTGCTTACTACGCGCCGTCATCAGCAACCACTGAAATGGTCGAAGCCATCCTGAAGGATAAGAAGAAGATTCTCCCCTGCGCGGCTTATCTCGATGGTGAATACGGAATCAAGGGTCTGTATGTTGGTGTACCCGTAAAGCTCGGCGCGAAGGGCATCGAGCAGATCATCCAGATCAAGCTCACAGCCGAAGAACAAGCCGCCCTCAACAAGAGCGCCGAAGCGGTGAAGGAGTTGGTGGGAGTGATTGGTGTGTGAGGTCGAGACTAATACTGATTGCTCCTGCTGTACTGGTTTTGGCGACCGCCTGTCGGGAAAAGACAACTCCTAATCCCGCCGATCATCCTCGGCTGTCTCCGAATATCAGGATGCAAGATGTGACTTTCGAGAGTGCCGCCCTCCGGCGTCTCATGCCTTATCGGGTGATCTTGCCATCCCAAATTTCAACGGGGCAAAAGCTCGCAGTGATATATCTCCTCCATGGCGGTGGAGGGAACTACCGTGATTGGTCAAACTATTCTGATGTTTCACAATTCGCAGCACCAGGCCTGATTTTGGTCATGCCGGAAGGCGAATCGTCTTACTACGTGAATGCTGCTGAACGTCCGAACGATCGGTTCGAGGACTATGTCGTCCGAGATCTGATCGCGGATGTTGAGAGCAGATTCCCTGTCGCGTCAGGCCGCGCGAACCGTGGTATTGCCGGCATATCCATGGCAGGTTTTGGCGCAGTCACATTAGCGCTGAAGCACACCGACCTCTTCGCTTTTGCAGGTGGACTTAGCTCTGCGATCGATGTCCCAAGTCGCCCGTTCTCCATCCAACGAATTTCACAGTATCGCGGGCATGCTCAGATATTTGGAGCTTGGGGAAGTGAAACGCGCCGGGCAAACGATCCTTATCTGTTGATCGGAGTAGTTGCGCCAAAAGAAGTTCCGTACATGTTTCTAACGTGTGGCGAGCAGGAAGGGCTGCTACCAGCGAATCGCAAGTTCGCAGCTCTGTTGCAAAAACATGGGTTCAGCTATGAGTTTCACACGGCTACTGGTGGGCACGATTGGAATCAATGGAACCGCCGGCTGCCGGAGTTGTTTAAGAATCTCCGGCAGCACCTGAATCAGTAAATTAACTGGAAACTACGCGGCCTTCTGCTGCGCTCTGAACCTCGCCCATCTCGCTCGCTGTGCCGATGCGATCTTCTTGCGCGCCGCAACTGACAGCGGCTTCCGTGCCGCCCTACTGCTGTTTCCGCTCTCTCTGGCCCGCCTGGCCTTCTGCGCCAAGGACATCTTCCGTCGCGCCTCTGCGGAAATAATCCGTTGCGAGCCCGCCCTACGCGATCCCACTGAGCCATTCAGCGACTCGATCGCGGTGATCGCCTGGTCCAACTTCTGTAGTTGCGCTTCTGCTTTGCTTCGCTCTGACCGAAGCTGCACCAGCGCACTGTTTAGACTTGTCATTGTCCCCCCTCGGTGGAACAGCATACAGCCAGCCTATTCTAGAATCACAAACGCATTAGCGCCAACCATGTTCTTGCTGGAAGTCCAACCTCGAACCCTCCCAGGCAGAGAACAGTGTGACCATGGTCTTTGACCATAGTAAAATACCTCCATGAAGGAAGTCGCCATCTCCGAGTTCAAGGCCAAGTGTCTCGGCATCCTGGAAGAGGTGCGCAAGACGCGCAGGCCCATTCGCGTGACCCGCTTCGGCGAGCCAGTGGCTGAAGTTGTGCCACCTACTGCCGTCAAAACCACCGGAAGAAAATTTGGATCCATGGCTGGAACGATGAAAATTCTTGGAGACATCGTGGGCCCGATCAGCACCTGGGACGACTGGGAAGCAGACAGGTGAAGCTGCTTCTCGACACACACATCTGGTTGTGGAGCGCGCTAGAGCCGCACCGCCTTTCTCGCCGTGTGGCTCGGGAACTGGCCGATCCTGAAAATCAACTGTGGTTGTCCCCAATCAGTGTGTGGGAACTGACGGTTTTACAACGCAAGGGACGGTTAGATGAGCCGAAGAATCTTCCAGTTTGGGTTGCGCAGAGTTCAAAGGACCTGGAATTGATTGAAGCTCCCATCACGATTGAAGTTGCGCTCGCAGTCGATTCACTAGACTTTCCTGATGGTGATCCTGGTGACCACCTCCTGGCGGCGTCCGCGAAGGTGTTTGATCTTACTCTCGTAACTGCCGATGAGGACCTAATTGACCTCTCAGGAATACGCGTGTTGGCGAATCGCTGAGAAGCAGTCCTTACACCCTCTCAATTACCACGCTCTGCAACTTCACGTCCTTGTTTGGCCGGTCATTGCGCCCGCGTGCAATATTGGCAATCTTGTCCACGATGTCCTGCCCTTCGACTATTTCGCCGAAGATGGTGTGCTTGCCCGTGAGCCACTGCGTTGGCGCGACCGTGATGAAGAACTGCGAACCATTGGTATTCGGGCCGGCGTTGGCCATGGCCAGTTTTCCCGGCTGGTTGAAATTGTGGGGTGAGCCGCGGGTTTCGTCCTCGAACTGATATCCCGGGCCGCCCATGCCAGTTCCTTGTGGGTCCCCGCCCTGGATCATGAAGTTCGGAATCACGCGATGGAAGATGGTGCCGTCGTAAAGCTTGTCGCTGCTCTTCTTACCGGTGCTTGGATGCCGCCACTCGCGCTTGCCCTCAGCGAGCTCGATAAAGTTCTGAACAGTTTTGGGCGCTTCTTTTTCAAACAGCCGGCACACGACCGTTCCTTCGGTCGTGTTAAAGGTAGCGTAAGTTCCAGGAGTGCGTGGCATGAAGGATCCTTTCAAAAAGTTGAATCATTGAAACATCGAATCATTGAGTCATTCCAAAAAGTCCAACCGGGGCGCCCCACTTCTCGCCGTCTTTGCGAGAAGTGGGAATAGCTAAATGACTCGATTCCTCACTGTTGTTTTGTTCCCTGCGTCGTTACAGGCTTGGGCGCCGGCTTGTGCGGTGTAGAGCGATGCGGTGTTGTTCCCGCAACGTGCAGGAACGTGATTTTGTTGATCGTCACCGGAACGTCCGGACGATCGTTGGCGCCTCGCGGCATGCGCGCGATCTTTTTCACAAGCTCAACACTGGCGCCATCGCACTGGCCAAAGATCGTGTATTTGCCATCGAGCGAAGGATATGGCACCTCGGTGACATAGAACTGTGACCCGTTGGTATCCGGCCCGGCATTGGCATAGGCGAGGCGGCCCGGGCGGTCAAAGGTCAAAAGCGGCGTAGTTTCGTTTTTGAATTTGTAACCGGGGTCGCCCGTACCATCGCCCAGCGGATCGCCGCCCTGAATCATGAACTCTGGAATGATGCGGTGAAAGATCGTGCCGTTATAAAGCGGGACGCCATGCATCTTCTTACCGGTTTTCGGATCAGTCCAGTCCTTCGTTCCCCTTGCCAGCCCGACGAAATTAGCGACACCGATCGGCGCTTTTTCCGGAAATAGTATGCAAGTTAGCTTGCCCGCGGTCGTATCAATCATCGCGGTCGGCGGACCCGCGGTTGCCGCGCTGGCTGGCCTGGTTGCAGGCTTAGTTGCAGGTTTGGCCGAGGTCGTCTGACCGATCAGATGAGCCGATAGAAGCACAAGAATAAAAGCAACATGTTTGCGCATGCCCACTCCTGAAGTGAAAAGCGAACAAGCATTGTACGACATCATGAATTGACCAAAGCCGCCGTGGCACTTTGAACGCATTCTTCAAGTGGCCGGTCGGTATCGATCACCGTTCTTGGAAGAGTGATCTGCTCGAATCGCGCTTTGACTTCAAGATACAACTCGAAACTTCGATTAGCCGCGACGTGCTCGTTATCCCGCGTCAGCCGCTGAAGGGCACTTTCCTCGCTACAAATGCATTCCACGATCCGCCATGGCTGTCCAATCGCTTCAGCGTAACCGGTTGCACGCTTGAGTTGATAGGCTCGCGAAAAAGTGCGGCCATCAAGAAGTACATAACGATTCGAATCCTTCCGGAAAATGTAGCCGGCCACTTTCAGCATCACCGCCATGCAGAAGTCATCTTGCTCGGTGGAGTACTCAATATCAGAAGCAGGGAAGAGAGCGGCGCGGATCAGGTCTTTGTCGAGAACTGTACCGCCGAACTCATGGGCAAGCACGCGGCTCAGCGTGCTCTTGCCGGCTCCAGGTAGTCCGGCCATCAGAATGAGCATGGGTGGAGGATAGCATTGGAGCTCGAGCACTCAACATTCAGCACTCAGCATTCAGCCAGGACACGCCCATTCTGGTACGAGCAATTTCTGATATCCGAGCGGGCTCGCAAAAAAAACCAGTGATCTCGTGATCCGTGGAACCGACAATCTATGTTGTTCGGCTGAATGCTGACTGCTACTGAGGCAGCCCGATGCTGGTGATGTCGAGCAACGCCTGCGTGGAATCCTGCTGCGAAGTAATCATCCGCATCTGGCGATATTCCTCGTAGGCGCCTCCAACCATGATGTGGAAACACCAGTGGCGGCGCTCTTCTTCAGGCTCGATCAGGCCCATTTCCTTGAGAGGCTTCAGATACTCTTCCATCCACTTGACCTGGGCCTTGCTCATGCCGCGGCGCTGCAGGTCAACAGTAAGCCCGGCCAAATGCGATGACGCGGTTTCGCCGGATTCCGGCGCTGCGTTGCGGTTGTGCCGGCGAAGTTTCTTCTGAACCAGCACGGTCCGCACGGCCGAGTTCACCTGGATCTGATCATGAAACTCTTTGTAGTAGGCGTCGCTGATGTCGTTTAAGAAGTTGAGGGTCCACGGACGGCAATACCGTCGTGCAGGATCAAGCGAAGGCTGAATGCGCAAGGTCTCGCTGGGCGGAATGGACACCAAGTCGCCGTCCGCAATCAACGCCTGCAACTGCTTGTCATCGCGAATGCGCGGCAGGTTCAGCCGATTGATCTCGGCGTTCTGCAACAGCAGCGACTCATGCGACGGCTTGAAAACCGGGTTCCAGGGAATCCTGCGAATGCGGTGCATCCGATGATAGCGAGGGGAAACCATGGGCCGTACGGCAAATGCCTGGCAACTCACCGCCAGAGTGGCTAAGAAAACGAGGGCGCTGTTTCGGTTCATCGGCAGATTTGGCAGCAGGCGCTTATTTTAACGGAGTTCCGAAAAAAACCAAGGCCCAAAATGAACTCTCAACCATTACTTTAGGGTTCGGGCCGGAACTGCTGCTGATTACCTCCGGTTACTAGGTGTCGCGGACGTAATTTAGGGTGCAGCTAAGATGCCGTTTCCACAGCCCAGGCTGCCGAAGAACATCCTCTTTGGATTCAATGGGGCTTGGGTAAAACCCTTCACCGGAAGTGGCAAGTTTTTGCGGTCACGTTACGGAAAGTGTCAGGGCAAAGCATTTAACCGGAACATCAAATCGTTCAATACCCGGTTTCCCTGATGGCTAATGGCTGACGGCTGATGGCGGTTTTCAGATTCGCCATCTCCACCGCCGCCAGTGCCGCCTCGAACCCCTTATTTCCCATCTTCAGCCCGGCGCGGTCAATGGCCTGTTCGAGTGTGTC
>Ga0075425_100003988_pt1 | contig 15141 bp, 22 predicted proteins | sample SoiMethybrSBSTD4_FD_75300 | JGI IMG/M metagenome (GOLD analysis project Ga0075425, IMG submission 75300) | Bulk soil microbial communities from a Populus tree surrounding site in Tennessee, USA - Soil MetaG P. TD hybrid SBSTD4 | ecosystem: Environmental > Terrestrial > Soil > Tree plantation...
TACTGGCCCCGCAAGTCGAACTCTGTTCGCCTAGGCTCATCGCCTCGCGCGACGACGCGCGTTGGCGGCTTCGGGCTTTCGGCCGGGGTTCTGGCCGCAGGGCCAGTCCAGCCACTCTACTCCTCTGAGCCGCCGCTCGCGCGAATCTTCGCCCCGGCCTGCCACTTCTTGTCGCATCAACGATGATTTTTGGCTTCGTAGCGAGTCTCATCTCGCGGAACTGCCAAGCACCGACAAGGAGGTCGAAGAGTTGAGCACACTCACATCAACGGTCGGCAAGTTCGTCTGGCACGAGCAGGTTTCCTCCGACCCGAAGCAGGCGCAGGACTTCTATACGCAGCTCTTTGGCTGGGACACCGAGGTCTTCAAGCCGGGCGAGGTCGACTACACGATGATCTCGACAGGGGGGCAAAGCCACGGCGGCTTCGCCAAGGCTCAGGAAGGAGCGCCACCGCCGCACTGGCTGAGCCACGTCCGGGTCGAGAACGTGGACGAGACGATCGAGAAGGTCAAGAACGGCGGAGGCAAGCTTCTCGCCGGCCCGTTCGAGATGGGCGACGTCGGGCGGATGGCGATCATCGCCGATCCGCAGGGTGCGTACCTCGGTGTTTACCAGCCCCTCCAAGAGGGCCCGGTTCCCGAAGGCGTCTTCGTCTGGGACGAGCTAGGCACGACCGACGCTGACGCTGCGCAGCGCTTCTACGGCGACGTGTTCGGCTGGACGGCGAGCGACATGGGGCCGGACTACGCCGGCTACCGGATCTTCAACGTCGGCGAGACCGGCATCGCCGGCTTCATGACGCTGCCGGACGCTGCCGTTCCGCCGCATTGGCATCCGTATGTGGCCGTGGACGATCCCGACGCGACGACGGCCAAGGCAAAGGCGCTCGGCGGCGGCACGCTGGTCGAGCCGATGGACGTCCCCAAGGTCGGCCGCATCGGCGTCCTCAGCGACCCCCAGGGCGCGACGTTCGGGATCATCAAGCCTGATCCGGCGTCGTAAGTCGTACAAGCCGGCCGCCGCTCGAGATGGCGGCGGCCGGCTTGCTATCCGTGCCTACGAACGCGCGCGACTGATCGCGCGTTCGAGCTGGGCCTTGGTCATCGTCGACCGGCCGTCGATCTTCAACCGTTTCGCCTGGTTGTAGAGCTGCTCCTTCGTCCGATTGCTACTGCTCGACGACGAGCTGCCGGACCGTCCGCGCGACGTGCGACCGGCTGCTCGCGACCGGCTCGTCCCACCGGGCGAGCCACCGCGACTGGTGTTCGCCCGCTTCGACGATGAGCTCGCTTTTTGCCGGGACTGCGAGGAACGGTTCCCGACCGAGCTCGCGGACTTGCGTCCGGTCTTTCCGGAGCGTTCGTCCTCGCCGCTCTGTTCGTCCTGACCGTCGTCCCCGCTGCCGAGCAGCTTCTTCGCAACGCCAACGGCTGCCGGCACAGCCACGCCGACGGCTGCACCGGCGACGACCTTCTTGCCGGTCGACATGCCTTCACTCTCGTTCTCGGTGTCCATCTTGCCTCCAGTTTCTCGTTTGCGGTGTCAGCCGCCGTCGTGCGCCTCGTTGAACGACTCGATGAAGCGCGGGATGATCCGATCACGGACGATTTCTGGTCCATTCGAGGCGAGGTACTCGCCCGCTGCCGCGGCTGCGTCCTCGGCGGCGGGGATCAGCGCATCCCGCGCCGCGTCCCACCCGCCCGAAAGGACCGAGTTGAGGACGGACCCGGAATCCCCACCAGCTGCCGTGCTTCCGTTTCCCGCGTTGGACTCGCGATGCGACAACGCCTTCTTCGCGGCGATGGCTGCCACGCTCGTGGCAGCTGCGGCGGCGGCGGCCTTGACTGCGGTGCCCTTTACAGGGCTGTCGCCGCCCTGCTGCGATTCCTGCTGCTGTTCTTCGACTGCCATCATCCCTCCTCGGTTTTGGCTATGAGCGCGCTTTCGCGCGAGCAGACCCGGAAGCGGTGCCGCTGCTCGAGTTGCCCCCCTCCTTGAGGTCGCTCAGCCGGCTCATCAGCGCGTCGTTCACCGTGCTGAAGGTGCCGGCGGCTTGATCGGCGTGCTCGCTGATCTCGTCGGCGAGCTGCACGAGTTTGTCGAAGCTGGCGTTGTTCTTGATCTCGCCCCGAAGCTGATCGACCAGTGCCGACAAATCATCGGCGACTTGCTCGACGTCTTTGAGTGAAGCCATCCCTTTCTCCTTTCAGTTGAGGTCTGATCCGCCTATCCCCATCACGACCAGTTTTATTCCGGCCTCAGAGCAGGTTTCCGAGCGGTCCGAGATTGATGTTGAGATCACTGTCTTCAAGCTCGAAATGCTCCTTCAGCTCCTGCATCCGCCGATCGAGCTTCATGAAGGTCTCCCCCATTCGCTCGACCTGCTCATCGGTCAGCGTGTCCAGCTCCATGCGCCTCAAGGCCTGCCGCTCCATCAGCTGGCGCAGCAGCTCGACAAGCGTCAAGACGAGCTGTGCGAGGCCGCGCTCAACCTGCTCCGGGTCCGCGTTCACCCGACGCGGAAACGCCTTCGGGAGGTGTTCGAGGTCGCCGGCGATGCGCCCAAGCCCGTCCTCCCCGGTCAACACCCTGTCGATCGGCTCGTGTGCGCTCACGCGGGGCTCTCCCTACTGTCCGCGAACGAGTACGGAGGCCACGGGCCCGTGCACACGATCATCAGGTCGGGATGCGCCGTTTCGAGCCGGTGCACCTCCTCGCGGAACACGGCTACTTCTTGACCGGGCACGAGGTAGGCGGCGTGGAGCAGGTCGGGGGACGCACCGGCGAACCGAGTGCTTGCGCGCGACAACCGGACGAGTGGCTCGTGGACTTCGTCCGCGAGTCGCCGGCGGGCCTTCTCCTCCGCAAGCCGGGCCCGCATGTAGTCGCGGCCCGAGGGCTCGCGCGACGCGCTCTCGGCCGCATCCTTGCCGTCGACAGCGCGAAGGCCGAACTCGACGCACCCGCGCACCAACTTCAAGCCACGCGTAAGCTCGGAGGCCTTTGCCCTTACCGCATCGGCGAGCTCCTGCTCGTCCACAAAGGCGCTGCCGAATCGGGCAGGCAAGACGGCGCAGCTTCGAGCCATCAGCTCCTCGACGACGTTCGCGTGAGACATGACCGCTTCCTGCGTGACTTCGTTGCGTTCGATCGGCGTGCGGCTGACAACGAGCTCGATCCCCTCCACCCTGTGGCGTTCGAGCGACCCTAGGTCGACACCGGCGACAGCCGGCAGCTCTTCGAGCTCTTCCACGACGCCGTAGAGATGGATCATCGCGCCGCTCCCGTGGCGGAGATTTGCTCGCGCTGCTCCTCGAGAGTCGCAACGGACGAGAGCAGGACCCGGAGCCCGACGTAGACGAGGTCCACGTTCGCGACCGACAGCGTGATGTCACCGGACAGCACGACGCCTTTGTTGAGAACGCGGTCGACGAGCTCGAGGAGCGTCACCTGCTGCTTCAACGTCTGTTGGCGGGTCATGTCCATTCGGCGCCAAGCTCCTCCGGAACGAAGTTGTACGCAGGCCATGGACCGGTGAGCTCGAGGTCAATCCCCTGGTCGCGGAGGTCCTCAGCAAGCGAGGCAAGCTCGGCCTCGAAGTTGCCCCTCTCCGCAGGCACGAGGTAAGCGCCGTTGAAGACCATTTCCTCCTCGCGCCGAGAGAGCTCAGGCGGCTGCAGTGCCAACGGGAGCCCGTCCTCGGCCACGGCCACCAGGCGGGTATGGATTCGGCCCGCCGCTTCGCCGCGAAAACCTTCGAGCTCCGAGGCGACCAGCTGCTCGAGGCGCCGGCGCTCCATGTACCCCCGACCTCCCTCTGCCGCCGAGACCTGGCTCTCCAGTTGGCGGATGACGTCATTGTGCTTCGCCCGCCCCGCAGCGAAGCGGTCGCGGTCGATGAACGCCTTGACGCCGACCTCGACCATTCCATGGACACGATCGAGCGCGGCCTGAAGCACGTCCCGTCGCTCCGCGAGGAAGCGCCGAAGCTCGGCCTCGTTCCGGTAGACGGTGCAGAAACGGCACGGTAAGACCGAGACGTCTTCGAGAACGCGCTCGAGCACCTGCTCGTGGGCGCGGATGTTCTGCTCCAGCCAAACCGCATCCCTCAGCCGTTCGGGCAGTGTCGTCTCGTCGAACTCCGCCAACGAAACGCGGCTCGCTACACCCACGAGAGGCCCTTCCGCGACGAGCTCAACCGCCTCGGCCACGCCTTCCGCGAGCGAGGTGCTAGCCGACGCTTCATCAGCGGCCGCGACGCCGTAGAGGTACCAACCAAGGTCGTTTCGGTTGAGCGAGGCGGTGGCGGCGGTCATGGTCGCTAGGACTCCTGTTTAGGCGCCGTCGGTAACCCGGCAGCCTCCTCGAGCCGCCGCAATCGCTGCTCGAGCTCGCCCTGGCCATTTCCCTTCGAGAGGAAGGCGTCGCCCTCCCACCAGTCGATGCCCATCTCGCGGGCCTTGTCGGCCGAGGCGATCAGCAACCGGATCTTCACCGTCAGGAGCTCGATGTCGAGCAGGTTGATCTGAATATCCCCCGCAATCACGATCCCCTTGTCCAGTACGCGCTCGAGCACGTCGGCGAGCTGCGCCGGATGGCCGGACCGATAGCTCTCGAGCTCGCGGCTGCTCATCGCTGACCCTCCCGATCAGACTGCGAACGGATGTAGCGCCGCACCCGTGCATAGCGTCTGAGATTCCGGTCGTCGTCGAGCTCGACCTCGTAGGACGCGAGCACGTCGGTCGACTCCGGGATCCTGGAAACCTCGACGAGCTCGAGCGTCACGAGCCAACCGTCGTGCGTACGCTCGAACGCGGAAACGGACTCAACGGGTCGCTCGAGCAACGTCGAGAGCTGCCGGCGGGCGTGCTGGACCGTCTCCGTGGCTTCGTCCGGCGATGCGCCTCGAACCGGCTCTTCGCGCCTATCGTGCGGCGCGTCGCGGCCGGGGCGGGGCTCGGCCTCCGGCGACTCGTCTGCGGCTACCTGCGTCTCCTCTGTCTCGGCCGCAGGCTCGTTGTTTTGTCCGCGAGACTCCGCCTCCGGCGACTTCTGCTCAGGGGACTGGGTCTCCTCACTGTCGCCCGCGGGCTCGGCTTCATGCTCCTCACCGTCGGTGCGAGAGGTGAGCGCTCGCGCCGCCGCAGCAGCGGCGCCAACTGCGGCTCCTGCGGCCGCGACCTTGGCCGCGTGCTTGACCGCCTCGAGCGGCTCATCGGCGCCGTCGGTTACGCCGTCACTCGTGTGATCCTCGGCAGGCGCGGCTTGACTACGCCGCCGCTCACGGGCCTCGGAACGTTTGCGCTGAGCTTCTGTCGGCTCAGCCATCAGAACTCCTCCTCCGCTTCGAGTCGCGCGAGCAACTCGTCCTCGATCGACTCGTACTCCTCGGCCGTGATGGCACCTAGCTCGAACTGTCGCTCGGCCTCCATGAGCCGTCGCCGCGGCGACCGCTCGTTCTGCAACTCGCGCTCGGCTTCAGCGGCCAGCTGCTCGGCGATCCATACCGTCCCGCGCACGGGAGCAAGCGGCAGCGTCAGCAAGCCCGTGAAGAGCCCCATCAGCGCGCCTCCGCGCTGAGGGCCACGAAGCTGTGGGGCGCGAGTGGCCCCAGGTACTTGAATTGCATCCGCGGCTCCTCCTCCTTGGCCAGCTCGTTCATCGCGTCGTCGAACGCCGCAACCCGCTTGCGTTCGACGAGAAACGACGCAGCGAGAACCCGATGCTCGATCGGCTCCTGATCGACCTGGACGTCTACGGCGAGCCGCGACAGACGATCGAGGAGCGCCTGGCGGGCGCGAAGCGTCCGTTCCTGGAGCTCCGCCGCCACTCGCTCCCCGAGCTCCACCCTGAGTGGGTACATCGAGGAGCCGGTCGACGTACGGGTTGTCTCCCGCAGCTGCTTGATCCGTGGATTGCCCCGAACGACCTCACCGAGGATCGCCTCTTCTCGGAAGAACGCCTTGACGCTCAGCTCGACGCGTCCTTCGAAGCTGCGGAGAAGCTGGACCAGCTCCGCGTAACGTGGATCGAGAAAGTCTTCGACGAGCGCCTCGGCGCTCTCGAAGGCCACACCAAAGCGAAGGGGGAGCACGGTTCCATGCTCGAGCGCCTTTTTCAGGACCTCGGCGTGGTTGAGTAGGTCGCGCCGCTTCGCTCGGACCTTCGTCGACTCGACCGGGCTTGTCAGGCCCGCGAGCTCGCGGTGTCGGATCGCTCCGACCGAGGCGCCGTGCACACCGGCTCCTCGCTGGGACCGCGCCGCCTCCGCCCAGGTAACGCCGTAGAGGTAGAGAGCGGTCTCGGTCGACGCATCAGAGCCGCCGGCAGTGGGGGTCTGAGCGGCCACGGCTCAACCGCGCTTGGCGCGTTCCTTTTCTTTGTCGTCCTTGGAGAAGGCGTCCTTGGCGCCCTCCACCATGCCCTTCGTCTTACCGTCGCCGTTGCCCCCTCCGTCCCTGAGCTCCGCCAGCCCGGCGGCCTCCGTCTGCGTCAGGTCGAGCCGGTTGACGGCCTCGGCGAACCGGAGGTAGGTGTCGACGCTCGCGATCACGATCCGCGCGTCGATCGTGATCAACTCGATCCCGATCACCGCGACCCGAACGTAGGCGTCGATCACGAGCCCCTTGTCCAGGATCAGCTCGACAACGTCGGCCAGCCCGCTCGGGCTCGGGGCACGCTGGAGGTAGTTGCTGGCCGTTCCTTGGGTTGCGATCGCCATGGCTCTCCTTAGGTAGAAGCCGACTTCTGGAGCGCCCTCTGACGCTGCTGTCGGCGCTGTTGCCGTCGCTTGCGTTCCTCTTCGCGGTCGAGCTCGGGCTCGGACGCGCGGGAGCCCTCAGCCTTCGTCGCGCCACCCTTGCCGGTCGAGCCCTGATCAACGGGTGATTCGCTCCGGGCTCCCTCACCGAGCTGGCCGGCAAGCTCGGTGACCAGTTGCGCGGGGCGCCCGCTCAGACGGTCGGCGAGGTTCTCGAGCACTTCCTTGGCGAGAGGCTTGACGCCGCCTTTCTCGCGCACCTTCGGCATTAGCGCTTCGTGCCAGATCTCGGTCGTCTTGCGCGTTAGGTAGGTGGTGCCTGCCGTCGCAGCGGTGGCCACGAGCGGCGTGAGCGCCTTGATGGCGGCCGCGCTGGATAGTTCCTTGAAAAAGCTCCTCCCGCCGGCTTGCTCAGCAGCAGTCGATGGCTCGTCGGCCATGGGTCATCCCTCGTCTCCGGTGTCGTCGCCCTTGTGATCTCCGCCAATGTGCGAGGCGAGCTCGCGTGCCGCCACCGCCGCCGCTCCAACCGCCGCAGCGGCCGCCGCGCCCTTGGCGGCAGTTCGCAGGGTGGAGCTGTCCGGTGTGACTTCGTCCTCGACTCCCTCGATCGCCCCCTCCGTCATCTTCTCGGAGCCCTTTTCCTGCAGCTCCGGAAGACCGGCGAGCTCCGTCTGCGTCAGGTCGAGCCGGTTGACCTGCTCGGCGAAGCGCAGGTAGGTGTCGACGCTCGCGATCACGATCCGGGCGTCGATCGTGACCAGTTCGATCCCGATCACCGCGATCCGCACGTAGGCGTCGATGACCAAGCCCTTGTCCAGGATTAGCTCGACCACGTCGGCCAGCCCGCTCGGGCTCGGTGCACGCTGGAGGTAGTTGCTAGCGGTGCCTTGGGTTGCGATCGCCATCGTCAGCGCTTAGTTCGCACGGGTCATCGTCGTTCAGTTCGAGGTGAGCGCCTCGCGTCGCTCGTGTCGCCGGTTTTCCCGCTCGCGCCGCTCGGCGTCGCGGTCTCGATCGTCTGAGTCAGAGCTCTCCTTTTCGCCGCCGCCGTGCGATTCGCCCTGGCTCTGCGGCTTCTCCTCGTCCTCGCCGTCGCCGTCGCCGTCGCCGTCGCGATGCTGCTCCATCTCTTCTGGCTGGGAGCGATACTCGAGCCCCTTCGCGTCCCCGAACTCGACATATGCCTTGAAGCGAGCCAGATCGGCCTCGACCGCGCGCTTGACGAAGCGCAGCCCCGACGCCATCTTCTCGATCATCCCCGAGGGCACGAAATCGAGCGTGACCAGCACTCTGGTCAGGTTCTTGTCCAGCCGGTGGAAGCTGATTATCCCCGAGTGCTGCGTGCCGCTGACGGACTTCCAGGCGATGCGGTCGTTCGGCCGCTTCTCCGTGATCTCGCCGTCCCACTCACGCGTGCTGAACCAGATCTTCTCGCGCCAGTGGATCTTGTTGCCGTCCTCCTGATCCACGTCGAGAACCCGGTGCATGAACTTCGGAAACTCCTCGAATTTCGTCCAGGCCTTGTATGCCTGCTCAACGGGCACCGCAACGTCGGTCCACCGTTGGATCGGCAAGCGCCGTGTCTTGCCACCGCTCTGACCACCGCCGCCGCCGCCACCACCGCCGCCGCCGCCGCCGAGAAGCTTGGAAGCGGCCTTGCCGGCAATCCCGCCGCCGGAGCTGAGTTGTTGCTTCGCCCCCTCGGCGCCTTTGCGGCCAAGCTTCTCGGCTTCCTCGTTCGCCTCGCCGCCGAGGGCCTTCATCAGGTCCGGGCCCTTCTTCGCGGCCAGTCCCGCCGCCGCCGCAGCGGCGGCAGTTGCAACAGCCGGAAAGAGGATCTCCTTGCTTGTCAGCCCCGCCAGACGGGACTGGTCGCCGCCGTCGGCGCCATTCTGTGATTCGTCCCGATCGACGTCTTCTCGTGCCTGTTCATCGGCCATCGTTCGTAGGCCCCCTTTGGTTGCTCACAGCCGGGGGTTGCCGAGATGTTTGCTCCGTAAACGTGGCCGGTAGATGCCGAGCGTCGGACAAGCGATCAGAAAACAGGCGGACTGCCGAGTCCCCCTTCAGCTTGTCGAGCGCGTACGTCCAGAGGGTTCGGTTACCTCGGCGACGGCGATGTCAGCGCTCAGGCGCGGCCCGCGGCGAGTAACACTAGGTTCGCTAGTCGGACTCTTCCGTTCACGTCGGCGTGCGGCCGGACGGCTTCGACAACGGCTGCCCACGTCGCCTCGCGTACATCCGGAGGGTGGTTCGCGAGCAACGCCGTGATCGGCGGCGCGATCTCCCGAGCGAAGCGCGCGAATTCTTCCGGCGAGTCCCACTCCAGCTCGACCTCGAGTTGCTCGACCTGGATATCGGAGAACCCGCCTCCCTCGAGCAGCCCGGCGATCGCGTCGCTCGTCGGCCGCGAGAGCGGTCCGGGTGTCCCCGGCGGGGGAGGTGGAACGTTGAGCTGAGTCATTACGGTCCGCATCGGGACAGCGAGCATCGGCACCCGCTCCGGTGGCCCCCAGGAGCTGATCGCCATCCGCCCTCCGGGCTTGAGGAAGCCTCGAATTCGACCCGCCGCGGCCTCGGCTTCGGGCTCGAAGATGATCCCCCACCGAGAGAGCGCCGCGTCGAAACTCTCTGGCGGGAAGTCGAGTGACGACGCGTCGGCCTCGATGAAGTCGATGTTGTCGATCCTGGCTGCGGCGGCGCGCTCGCCTGCATAGGAGAGCATCTCCGGCGAGATATCCGTCGCGACGATCTCGCCTTCCGGACCGACGACCTGCGCCGCGGTCAAAGCGGGCTCTCCGGAGCCAGCGGCCACGTCGAGCACACGGTCGCCGGCCTTGATCCCGGCGATCTCAACGAGGCGCTTGCTCACCCCGGCTGTCGCGCTCACGATCAGCTCCTGCCAGTCATGCCATCCCTTGGCCGCGCTGCCCCAATCTCGGCGCTGTCCGGCCCGGAACTCGACGGCGTCCAGCTGCGTCCCTTCCATCTCTACCTCCCTGTCTGGTCGCGACGAAGGTAGTCGATCCAAACACGCCCGCGCGAGGTTGATCTCCCCATCCCAACCGAACACCTTGGGCGTCCGGCCCCGATCGGAGTAGGCTCACGAGGCGGCAATGAGCACCGTTACCATCGTCGTCGTCATCTGGAATGCGCTCCTTTTCGCGGCGCTGGGAGCCGTGCTCGTACGGCGCGAGCGGCTACTCCAATGGATCACGCAACTCGACGGCCGTCAGGGACTCGGGCGAGTTGCCAACGACGACGACGACCGCTGGGCGGCCTTTCTCAAGGAACATCCCGAGCTGACCGACCGCTGAGGACCTCTTTCGCGATTGACCCGTCCGTCGGTCACGGGCTCCGCGGCGCCGATCGCGGGCCTGATGGGTCGTCTTTGCGGGTTGAGTCTGGGATCGGCTCCTTGTTCGACGCCACGTTCTGTCGGACGAAGAGTCCCAGGACGCCCCGCCGCAGTTGGGTGCGGATCGGTTCGCCATCCGCGGTCTCCGGCCGCGACCAGGCCGCGGCCACCTCAGCACCGAGGAGCAGGGCAGACGAGTAGAGATACACGGAGTAGAGAAACACGAGCGCCGCCGTGAGCGAGCCGTAGACAACGCTGAGCCTCGTCGTCCTCTCGCTGATCCAGCCTGAGGCAAGCGAGATCAGCAGGAAGAGGACGGCGGTGACGATCGCTCCTGCAAGCCCGTCGCGGATGCGTAGGCCACGGGCTGGGACGAACCGGTAGAGCAGCAGTACGACCACGATCGAGAGGAAGAACCTCGCTCCGTGCAAGAGGACGCTGCCCAGGGTGCCGGCCCCAAGGCCGAAGGCCTCCCCCACGCTCCCGGAAGCCCTCTGGACAAGCGTGCCGAGCAGGTTGATTCCCACCGTGACGAGCACGAGCACCGCAGCGCCCAGGATCAGCCCGAGGTCGACGAGCTTCCCGCGCGCCAGCGGCCGTGACTCGGCGACGCCCATCGCCGACTCGAGGCCCCGCCGGATCGCAGTCATCATCCCCGTCGCTGCCCAGGCGAACACGAGCAGTCCGACGAGCCCGGCGGCGCTCGCCGGCGTGGCGATCGCCGTGATGGCATTCTCGACGTCCCTCCGGCCGGCCGCAGACACCGGCAGCTCGTCGACGATTGAGTTCACGACATCGTGGCGGATGCTGTCGTCCTGAAGCACGAGCCCGAAGATCGAGACGAGCACGATCGCCAGTGGTGCGATCGAAAACAACACCCGGTACGCGATCCCGGCCGCCTGCTGCGGACACTGATCAGCAAAGAATCGCTGGACTGCGTCCGGGATGACACGTGCAAGCTTCTTCGTGATCGCGATCGGCCCTCGCAGGACCCGAGAAGGTCGTGATGCACCCATCTCGGCGCCGTCAGTCACGGGCTCAACTCATCCAGGCGTTCGCTTGGAGTCTCCGGCTCGAGCTTGCGCGGGCTCGTCACCCGTCGCCTCAGCAGGTAGGCGAGGTACGCGACGATCGCAAGATTCACGACGATTCCAGCGGCCTTCCAGACACTCGGGCGGTGCACGAGCTCGTAGAACTCGAACGGGAGCAGGAGCGAGGTCGCGATCACCGTCAGGTACTCGGCCCACAGCTGGTCGAGCCACAGGCCGGTGCCCTCGACCAGCTCGAGCACCCCGTAGCCGATCGCGACAATCGCGGCGACGCGCAGCTCGGAGGCGTGGAGGTGATGAAGATAGGCGACGATGCGGTGGAAAAAGGGCCGCCGAGGATCGAGCTCGATCGCGCGCATCACGCGCTCTCCGAGGCGGCCGAAGTCGGTGTTCAGGTGGAAGAGCAGGTATACGCCGGCGCCGAGGAGCAGCAGGCCACGTGCAGCGCGCTCGACGGCGATCAGGCGGAGAACGCGTCGGCTGCGGGGCGGGTCTGCGGCTCCGGTCATCGCGCGACCAACTATCGCCGGTACGTCCCCAACTCGCTTGCTGCGGCGCTGAAGATGAAGCGAGCAACGGTGTCGCAGCGAAGCTGCCGGTGGACGCTTCGAAGCTGCTAGCCAGTTCCCGGCGCGTTGACGCTAGCCAGGATGGTGGACAAGCGCCCACAGCGGCCGCCCGCGTTTGTCGAGCGGCACGAAGTCGAGCCCGTCGGGCGTGTTGAGAAACCTGCGCCGCCGCGACGCGACGTCGGTGACTCCGTATTGCCAAACGATCCGATTCGCGCGCGGGTCGATCACGATCACCCGGTCTCGGTAGTCGTCGTTGACGGCGATGTTCCCGTTGGGAAGTGGAAGCGCCAGAGAGGGATGGTTCAGGGCGCCGGGCCCCTTGCGCCGGCTATAGCGCCAAAGCACGCGCCCGAACCGATTCATGATCACGATCTGCCCCGGATTGCTGTAGTCGGCAAGCAAGATGCGGCCACCGGAGAGCATCTGTGGATCGGACGGGTAGCCAACAGGCGCCCGCACCGACCAGCGCAGGCGGCCAAGCGGACCGATCTCATCGACCCAGCCGGCGATCTCGCTGATCAAGATCCCCCCGTCACGGAGTGGTGTGTCGCCATTGACTGCGCCGAACGTGCGCGGCGGGTCGTGAACGCAGACCCCGGATTCGCCAAGTTGCCGAACGATCCGGTGCGCACGGATCCAGATGATCCGGCAGTTGTAGGCATCGGCGACAACCACCTCGCCGTTCGGCAACGGGTAGGCGTCATCCGGCGTGTTCAGCAATGACGCGCCTCCACCTCTGACGCCCGGCGTGCCGAAGAGATGAGTTCGCGAATGAGTCCTGATGTTGATCGAGACGATCGTGTGCGCCTCTTCTTCATTGGCGACGATGGTGGCGCCACCGCTGGCCACGAAGCCATCGTCATTGAAGTTCAGGTGGACACCGCGACGAAGATCGCGGGTCGTCGGGAACCGCCAGAGGATCTTGTGTCCCTGACTGACCAGCAGCATGCGGTCATTGCCGCGGTCGGCGATCAGCAGCGCGCCGGCGAGAGGTCCGCGTAGCTTCGGCTTGACCGCCTTCGTTGGGGCGCGGCGGACAGCCCGACGATGGGTTGCATCGTCACGACCCGTTGCGAGCACGTCGGATTCGGCCCACGCGGCGCCGACCGCAGCAGTGCTGATCAGAAGCGCGAGAAGCGTGAAGGCGATCCGTTTCGATCGGCGACGGGCGGAGAGGGTGCGTCGGCGGTCGCGTCTACGTGCGTCGGCGGAGGGCATCCGGCAGAACGCGCGAGGCTAGCAGCCGGGTCGGCCTGCCTGGTGCCGTCTCCGTCTTGGTCATCCGGGCAGTACGCCTGTCGATCCGACGGACTCTCATAGTCTTCTCATTCCGGACGACGAAGATCCTTGAGTGATCAGACGGGCCGCCAGCTGGCAGGCTGGTGAGAGCTCTTCTCTGGATGCTCGGCCGGCCGAAGCCGAGTCCGAATCCGTTTCTACAACCCTGGCTAGGCTCGCGGCGCGGCGGCAGGAGCGCCGCGAAGCGGCGGCCCGACGTCGTCGTCGGCGGCGGCGGCTTGGAGTGCTGCTCGGCGTGGTCGTCCTGCTCTCCCCGGTCTTCTACTCCTACGCCTCGACGATGTTGCAGCCTTCGAGCCTGCCCTTGGGGGTGCGCTCGGTCGAGTGGCTCAGAAACCACCATGGCAACTGGCTGGTCGACGAGGTCGAGCGTGTCTACTACAGTTGGAGCGCGCCTGAGAAAGGCGGCCCGCAGCTGAAAAGCCTGCCCGTGGTGGGACTCGGAGGGAGGGCGCGACCGCATCGGGCGGCCTGGCCGCCCCGCATCAAGCCCGTCTTCGTTCATCCACTGCCGGGCGAAGGGGTCTGGAAGCGGACCGGCCCGTCGGTCGGCGGCCGCCCGCCGGTCCTAGTTACGACCTTCCGCACCAAGCGCGCCTATCCGCGGATCGTCGCTTACGTCGCGTGGTTTGACCACAGGCGGACCGCGCTCGCCTTCTACCCGGGACGCTACGAGCCGCCGAACGCGCCTGTGAGAGGGCCGATGTCGGTGCCCATCGATCAGCGCTGGCGGCTGCTGGCGACCTTCAACGGCGGCTTCACCTACATCGACGGCCACAACGGCTCCTCGATCGACGGCCGCACGTATGAACCGCTCAAGGACGGGCTGGCGACGTTAGTCGGTTACCGCAGCGGTCGCGTCGACATCAGAACGTGGACCGGCGGACCGAGCCCCGCGCATCGAATCGTCTTCGCCCGTCAGAGCCTGCCGTTGATCATCAAGAATCGTCGCCTCAGCCCGGCATTGAACGACACCTCACAATGGGGCTTTACGCTCGGGAACGCGGTCCGTGTCTGGCGAACCGGCATCGGCATCGACCGGCGCGGCAACCTGATCTATGCCGCTGCCAATTACCAGACCGTGATCACGCTGGCAAGGATCCTCGAACGAGCAGGCGCCGTCCGGGCCATGCAATTCGACATCAACCCGGAGTGGCCGACCCTGATCACCTATCGGCACAAGCACGGCCTCGGCCCCACGAAGATCGTTCCCAACGTGCAGCAACCTGCGACGCGCTACCTCGTCCCGGACGATCGAGACTTCTTCGCCGTCTACCGGCGCCTGCCCGGTCCGATCAGCGTGCCCTTCAAATAACCTCCCGCCGCCTCGGTATGGAGCGAACTAAGAAGATGCACCTGCGGCTGGGGTGGTTCTGCGCGGCTGCGGCCTGCGCGTTCGGTCTGGCCGCGACTCCTGCCGCCTCCCAGATCTCCTCACGCGCGCAGGGGTTCCGCGCCGAGATCTTCCACTTCGTGGACTACTCGCGCACGATACGACTGCAGGGCGGCCGACGTGTGCCGCGGCCGCTGAAAACGATCGTCGACTTCCCGGCGACCGGCGGCCCTTATCCGCTGATCGTTTTCGGACACGGATTCGGGCTCACTCCCGAGGCTTACAAGCGGCTCTTGCTGGCGTGGACGCAAGCCGGGTATGTCGTGGCAGGGCCCTGGTTCCCGCTCGAGAACGCTGACGCGCCCGGCGGCCCGAACGAATCCGATCTCGTCAACCAGCCCCGGGACGTAGCGTTCGTGATCTCGAGGTTGATCGCTCTGACGGCCAGGCCGGGCGGCGTCCTCGAGCGGGTGATCGATCCGTCGCAGATCGCGGTCGCCGGCCACTCCGACGGCGGCGTGACCGCACTTGCCGTGGCCTACGACCGCCGCTTTCGCGACACCCGCGTCCGCGCGGCAATCGTGCTGTCGGGTGCCGCGCTCCCCGAACTGGGGCCCCTCGCCGGGAGCGGCCCGCCGCTCCTCGCGGTGCAGGGGACGGCCGACAGGATCAACCGACCGGCTACGACCGCGTCCTTCTTCCGCCTCGTGCGGCGCCCGAAGTTCCTCCTCTGGCTGCTTGGAGCAGGACACCTTCCGCCGTATAC
>Ga0075425_100003990_pt1 | contig 15137 bp, 17 predicted proteins | sample SoiMethybrSBSTD4_FD_75300 | JGI IMG/M metagenome (GOLD analysis project Ga0075425, IMG submission 75300) | Bulk soil microbial communities from a Populus tree surrounding site in Tennessee, USA - Soil MetaG P. TD hybrid SBSTD4 | ecosystem: Environmental > Terrestrial > Soil > Tree plantation...
ATTCTTGATTCCCGCCAGGTTTGCCTGCAGGTGCTTGCGCTCGCGCTCCAGCTTGATCACTTCTTTTTTCGGCAGCAGCTCGTAGCGGCCATCCGTGGCCATCTCGTCGAGCTCTTTCAGCCGCTTCACGGACTTTTGCACAGTCACCCAATTGGTGAGCAGTCCCCCCAGCCAGCGCTGGTTGATATAGAAACTTCCCGCGCGTCCCGCCTCTTCGGCGATTGCATCCTGCGCCTGGCGCTTGGTTCCGACGAACAGAATTGTCTTGCCCTCGGCAGTCAGGTCGGCAACAAACTTCGACGCCTCTTTGAACATCTTCAGCGTCTTCTGCAGATCGATAATGTAAATTCCGTTGCGCTCACCGAAGATGTATTCCTTCATCTTGGGGTTCCAGCGCTTCGTCTGATGCCCGAAGTGAACACCCGCTTCGAGCAACTCCTTCATGGTGATATTAGCCAAACAACCTCCTTTGTAGTCTGCATCCTCTGTTCAACGTTCGAACTCGGGATTGCTTTCCCGTCCCCGCACTTGTGGAGCACGGGAAGAATGAAAAACCAGCTATTGGCTCTTGGCCAAAACCAAAACCCAAAAACCCTTGTCATTCCGAGCGAGCATTCCGATTCGCTTTGCGAATCGGAAGCGGAGTCGAGGAACCTGCTTTCCCCGCCACCAGCACTACCGCTTGCTGAACTGGAACCGCTTTCTCGCACCCTTCTGTCCGTACTTCTTGCGCTCTTTGCCGCGGGAGTCGCGGCTGACCAGCCCCTCGGACTTCAGCTTTTTGCGCAGCTCAGCATTGAACTCCATCAACGCGCGAGCGATGCCGAGTTTCACGGCATCAGCTTGACCGTTCACGCCACCGCCGGAAACGTTGGCAATCACATTGAACGTGGCCGCAGCTTCCGCCGAGATCAGCGCCTGCTTCGCGCTCGACCGCTGCGACTCGGTCACAAAATATTGTTCAAATGGACGTCCGTTGACCTTGAAGTCTCCACTGCCCGGACGCAAAAACACGCGGGCCACGGCCGTCTTGCGCCGCCCCGTTCCGTAGTATTGGACTAATTCAGCCATCAGCTATCAGCCGTCAGCTCTCAGTTTGTTCTTGCTGGGCTACGGCCTTTACCTTTCTCCAAAATCAAATCTCAACTCGCAGCGGTTTTAGCTGAGAGCTAATGGCTGACAGCCAACAGCTGCTTTTACGCGAGCGCTTTTTCTTCCGGCTTCTGCGCCTGATGCGGGTGTTTGTCACCCTTGTAAACCTTCAGCTTGCTGAACATGTGCGTGCCCAGCTTCGTCTTCGGCAGCATGCGCTTCACGGCGTCTTCAATAATCCACTCGGGCTTGCGCACAGCGCGCTTCTTGAACTCTTCAGTGCGCAGGCCGCCAGGGTATCCCGTGTAATGGTGATACGCCTTTTGCTCCGCCTTCATTCCGGTCATCTTCACCTTTTCGGCGTTGATCACGACCACGTGATCGCCCGTGTCAATGAACGGCGTGTACTTGGGGTTCTCTTTTCCCATCAGAATGCGCGCGACTTGCGAAGCGACGCGGCCCAGAGCTTTGCCCGAGGCGTCCACGACATACCACTTGCGCGCAATTTCCCCCGCTTTGGGGAAATACGTTGACATGCTTATCTCCCAAAATATGAAGACTGAAAGAAGACCGCTGAGTACCCCGATACTTCAAGGCGCTGAAAGCGCCGGGCCACCAGGCGGGCAACCGCAGAACTACCCACCTAAGATTAACGACGAAGTGCTTGATTGTCAACGAGGAAGGTGCTACTGCCGGATCAGGCTCCAGGCTTTGGATCTCGGCACAGACCACGTAGGGGCGGGTGCCCTCACCCGCCCGGCGATGCGAAGCATCGCGCAAGACCTCACTCTACTTCAACTACACGGGATTGCACTCACGGACCTGAACGGACAGAAAGCGCAGACACTGTGTTGGCAATCATTACAAAGCTAAACAATGCGAGATTGGAGTAGTTCCATAAGGTCAGCAGCCGCGGCCTGTGGATGCGTTTTGGAACTGGAGCGCTTGAATCTGTAAGAAATTCTTCCAGGCGGGTCTTTGTTTCACGTTCCGCGAGTCTTTGGAACTCGGAAGCTTTTATTAACCATGTGGTCGTCGATGTCCCGCAAACAAACCAGCCTAGAAAGAAGAGCAAATGCTGCGCAACAAAACCCGAGCACAGTTTAGGCGAGTTCAGCAGAACGAACACTGTGAATGATGCGAAACTTATGAAGGCTACCAGCACGGCTTTCGGCAAAAGCGGCAAACGAGGGGGTTCCGGTTTAGGAGAGTAGGCGCGGCCGGCTAAAATCGACGCGCTAAACTCAAATCCGTACCCGGAGTAATGACCGCCTTGATTATCTGACACTCCCATCAATGGGAGTCCCAACAGAAATCCAAGGCCTGAGCAAGCGAGAGCGGCAACCCAACACTCACATGCCGCTGAGATTGTGCATTGACCGGCCACGCCGAAATTCTGAGTAGTCTCCGACCTGGCGAAGTTTACCCGGTAGTCGAAGGTTTCGCCAGTCACTGTCGTATGTAAACCAAAAATACCGGATTTGAGGCGCCCTGAAGAACCCGGCGAATGGAAGACAGTTACAACTATTTCTTCTCAGCGGACTTCGATGCGGATTCGGTCTTTGGTTTCGCTTCCGTCTTCCCAGAATCCTTGTTCGAATCACCTTTGCCATCTGAGGACTCCGACTTCGCTGACCCACCCGCCCGCTTCTTCGCGTAGTCGGTCACGTACCAGCCCGATCCCTTGAACTGCACGGCCGGCGCGGAAATCACCTGCTCGACTTTGCCCCCGCACTCGGGGCATTTCTTCACCAGCGGATCAGAAAACCGCTGAATGCGCTCAAACCTGTGACCGCATTTCTTGCACTCGTATTCGTAGATTGGCATGAGACGGATTGTGTGGCGCGGGCGCCCGCGCCCGCGATCGTGCTTCGATTCTAGCAAAGCCCATGTGGCGCGGACACTCTTGTCCGCGAAGTGCTTCCACGCTCGTCTCGCCCCGAATCGCCGATCAACGCTTCAGACAATTGTGGCTGACCCAGGAGCGATTCGATGTGCCGCGGAAGAGCGCCACCCTTCGACTGCGCTCAGGGCAAGCTTTCAGCGCCGCGTCACGTCGCCGCTCGAGACATACGCGGCCGTGGAATGGCCGGTCTTCCACGGTGGGATAGGCATAACCTGCTGGCCAATCTGGGCAACCGCTCGCACAAGAATGTCTGAGCCACACGCTTGGTGCCGCTCCCTGCGAACAGAGCCTGCCCTGAGAAAATTCGAAAGGAATATCACAGCCACACGGGCTTTGCTACACTCCCGCTGTGTCAAAAGAGCTCGACCTCGCCCCTGGCCTCTATCTCGTTGCCACGCCCATCGGAAATCTCGAGGACATCACACTGCGGGCCATCCGCGTGCTCAAGCAAGCTGATCTCATCGCCTGCGAGGACACGCGACAAACACTGAAACTCCTGAATCACTATGGAATCGAGAAGCCAACCGTCAGCTATCACGAGCATAACGAGGCCTCGCGCGCGGCGGAACTGATCGAAAAACTTACGGCTGGAGCGCGGATTGCCGTGGTCAGCGACGCAGGCACGCCGGGAATTTCCGATCCTGGATTCCGGCTCGCCTCGCTCGCAATCGAACGGGGAGTTCCCGTCATTCCCATTCCCGGACCAGCGGCTTTCGTCGCTGCGCTGGTCGCGAGCGGATTGCCGGTTGAGTCGTTCACATTCCGCGGATTTCTGCCGCCGAAGAGCGGCGCACGGCGGAAAGAGTTCGAGAAGATTCGCGACTCACGTCAAACCGAACTTTTCTACGAGGCTCCGCATCGCATTCGCGAAACACTGGGAGATATAGTGGCCGCACTCGGTACCCAACGCCCGGTCGTGATTACCCGGGAGCTGACTAAGATTCACGAGGAGGTCCTGCGCGGAACCGCCTCTGAAGTCCTGGGGCTATTGCAGGCACGCAACGAAGTCAAAGGCGAGATCGTTCTGCTGATCGGGCCAGCTTCTGGCGCAGAATCTAATCTCATGATTGTTTCTGTTCGTGATCGCGTGGGCCAAATCATGCGAGAAGAAAAGCTGGATGAGAAATCCGCGCTAAAGAGAGCCGCAAAAGAGCGAGGGATCTCGAAAAGTGAAGCCTACCGTCAGTTCCAAACAGACAAATGAAAATGTGGGACAGTCGCCCGTAGCCGCCAACTCAGTGCAGTTCGGCATCACTGCTTGAAGCACCGTGGAAGAGCGGCGCTTTCAGCGCCGCGTTAACCGTCACGAGAGGAACGCGGCCATGCAGTGGCCGCGCTTGCACGACGGAGATGCTGCCCTTGATCGAGTCGAAGGGGTTGTCCTGCGGAGCGGAGCTCCGCGATTGTATGAGGTTTCAACGAACTGGCGAGTTGGTCCCCCCGGACAGCCAGCGACGACTGTCCCCATGTTCTCAAGGCTGAGACTCCGCGGACTGTGAATTCGAGAACAGCCCTTACTTCGCCGGCTCCTGATACAACCCCAACCCCATCACATTCCCACCGGGATCTTTAAATCGCGCCGTGATCTCAGGTGCGTCAGCGCCGATTGGCTGTACGATCTCGCCGCCGTTCGCCTTGACGGACTCGATGGTCTTCTCGACGCTGTCCACCATGATGTAGAGCATCAGACCCGGCGTAGATGCGGGTGGGCGCCCCTTCACGAACGCGCCGCTGACTTCGCCAACGGCATCGTCGAAAGCGGTAGCACCATCACCGCGCTTCCTGATATTCCAGCCGAGTACTTTGTTATAGAAATCGGCGGAGCGCTGGATGTCGGTTGCAGGAACTTCGACGTAGCAGATTTTGCCGTTAGCCAATGTGGGAGGCATGTTTCTTCCTCTACCTCTACGATTGAGACCTTAGTTCGTGGGTAATCGCCTTGCTTCGAAGTACAAGTTGCACAATGAAAACACGAGGTTATCCCGAGTCTTCAGCAGTACTTCGTCTCCCGGAAACTCGGCGGTGGCTCCCGTGATTTCTGCATCAGCATGATGAATGGTGACTTGCTTGACAATCTGAGCCGTAATTTTCAGTTGGTTGAAGTCGATTTGCGAACCACTAACACTTGTGCTGGAGTTGTCCTTAGAGAACTCTTCAGCGCTTATCGCCTTAACGGCTGCTCGGTCAACCTTGGCGTGCAGGGTTCTCCAGGTTATCTCGTTCGGCCCGTATTCAATAGTTGTACCGAGAATCTTCTTTGCTTGGTCATTGCCCCAACAAGAAATGGTACGCGTATTAAACTCTTTCACGACTTTCCATTTCCCCCAAAGGTCCTGTGGCACAGGGCTATTTGTGGGAACTTGTGAGGTCGCGAAAGGAGAGTGTACAGTGCAGGTCGCGGAAATGAGCAGCGCGAGTCGGATAAACGAACACATCAAAGTTTCAGACCGGTGATTACTTCCCTTCCAATTCCTTCTTCACCGCCTCGCTCACAACTTTCCCATCCACGCGCATGCCTTTGGCAGCGAATGTGGCCATCGCGTTCTTCATGACGGTGCCCATCTCTTTCATCGTGGGCGAGCCCATCTCGGCAACAACACCTTTCACAACCGAGAGAATGTCCGCCTCGCTGGCAGCTTTAGGCAGATAGGTCTCGATCACCGCGATTTCGGCGGCTTCTTTGTCGGCCATCTCCTGGCGGCCGCCTTTGGTAAATTGCTCGATCGAATCTTTACGCTGTTTGATCAGCGTGCTCAGCACCTGCTGGGCATCTTTGTCATCGAGATCAGCCATCTTCTCAATTTTCTTGTTCATGAGCGCTGTTTTCACCATGCGGAGCGTGGAAAGCCGCGCTTCGTCGCGAGCTTTCATTGCATTGGTGATGTCTTTTTGGATCTGGTCAACGAGGGACATAGGGAAAGTATAACAACCGTCGCACGCCGTTCGCCGTACGTCGTACGCCAAACGCGCCTCAGCGCGGCACCCGGAACAGGACGGGGCACGAAATCTTATTGGAGGCGAATGACGGTCACAGCGACGCACGAAAAGGTTTTAGCGAAAGACGTACGACGCGGATTCTCTGCCTTATCATTTTTCCCGATAGCCAGAATTACCAATCCCAATCCACGCCTCGCGCCTTCCGCGATACACTAATAAGTACCTTTCGCGTGCCCCCAATTCATTTCATAAGGACTACTGCCATGCTGCTGAAGAACCGTCTCTTTACCCCCGGCCCCACGCCTCTGCTGCCGGCGGCGCAGAATGCGATGGCGGCGTTCACCGCGCACCATCGGACCGCCGATTTCAAGGCGCTCTACACCCGCGTCCTGGCCGACATGAAAGATTTCATCGGCACTTCAAACGACGTTCTGGTCATCGCCTCGTCTGGGACTGGCGCGATGGAAGGATCTGTCTCGAACCTGACCTCGCCCGGCGACCGCATTCTCGTACTGACGGCCGGCAAATTTGGCGAGCGCTGGCGCGATCTGGCGAAGGCATACGGGTGCCAGGTTGATTTGGTCGAGAAGCCCTACGGCGAAACGTTCTCGCTCGATGAAGTGCGCGCGAAACTCACGCCGGAGACAAAGGCGGTTTACGTTCAAGCGACCGAGAGTTCCACCGGCGCGCGCCATGACGTCAAGGAAATCGCCAAGTTGGTCCGCTCAAACGGCGACGACACTCTGCTCGTGGTCGACGCCATCACCGGCCTCGGAACCACGCACTTCGACGTGGACGGATGGGGGATCGACGTAATCATCGGCGGATCCCAGAAGGCATTGATGATCCCGCCCGGGCTCGCCTATTGCGCCATCAGCGAACGCGCATGGAAGCGCATGGAAACGGCGGAAAATCCGCGTTATTACTTCGATTTCCGCAAGGAACGCAAAGCCGCCGCCAAAGGCGAATCTGCATTTACTCCTGCGACTTCGCTATTTGCAGCGCTCGGCGCAGCACTCGATTTCATCCGCCAGATGGGCAGCGGCGATCTTGCGGCGGGTCGCAAAGCTCTTGTTGACAACGCTGAACTTGCGGCAGAAATGACGCGCGCAGGAGTCAATGCACTTGGGCTGAAACTGTTCACATCAAGCCCCGGCGCCGCCCTCACAGCGGTTACTTCGCCAATTGGCCTCGACTCCGGCAAGATCGTGAAAGAATTCCGCGAATCGTTCTCGGCAGTAGTTGCGAACGGCCAGGGAGACATGAAGGGCAAGCTGTTCCGGATCGCCCATATCGGCTATTACGACTTTCTCGATACGATCGGAATCCTCGCCGCCCTGGAGCATGTCCTGGCAACGGTCGCAGATCAAGCGGTGGAATATGGCGGCGCAGTTCGTGCTGCTCAGGAAATATTCGCGCGATCAAGGGAAGTTGTGGAAGTAGTGGGAGCAAAAAATTAAGGCCCACCCTGACCAGCCCAGGGTGGGAACCCCTCAAGTCGCCCAACCTCCCAGTCAGGTGGGCTGTACTGGTTGAGGGAACGTGGCCGCCGTTACACGGTCAGCTGATCGCAACCGGCCATTCAGCTAATTGATCATGAAGGTCATGGCCGTGGATGTAGCCGGCGACGTGCCACCGCCGTACGCTCCGCCAGGAGTGCCAGGATTCGTTACGGTGACTGGCACGTTTCCGGGATTTGCGATCGCGGAATTCGGAATGGTGGCAGTAACCGATGTCGAACTCCCGAAGGCTGTCGTCATGGCGGCACCATTGAAATTCACAACTGCATTCGAATTGAATTTCGTGCCAGTCACGACGAGAGAGAATTGGCCGCTACCTGCAACCACATTTGGCGGATTCAGATTGGCAATGGTGGGTACCGTCCCGGCCTGCGGAGGAGTATTGGACTTACTGCCATAACCGCCACAGCCGACCAGCGCAATCGCGAGCAGCAGAACCATTGGTAGCTTCATAGTTTGTTTCTCCTGGGGAGTGCTAAGGTAAGAAGATCTTAGAAAAGCGCCGGTAGCTGAGTGTCTGAGCACTGTCATTTTCTTGTAAAGGAATCATTGAAATGAAAATCGTAGTTGCCGAAAAGATGTCTTCTTCAGCACTGAAGCTCCTGCAAGAACCGGGGTGGACGGTAATCACGCCAGACCAACTCAATGGCAGTTTGCCCGATCAGCTCGCCGATGCCGATGCGCTGATGGTACGGTCGGCCGTCCAGGTCGATGCCGCGTTGTTGGCGAATGCAAACAGGTTGCGAGTGATCGGGCGCGCTGGTGTCGGGGTGGACAACATCGAGCTCGAGCCTGCCACGCGCAAAGGCATCGCGGTCATGAATACGCCCGGCGCAAATGCCGTGGCCGTCGCCGAGCAGACCATCGGCTTGATGCTGTGCATGGCCCGTTTTCTGCCGCGAGCCAACCAACTCATGCATGCGGGCAAGTGGGAAAAGAAATCCCTTCAGGGCACGGAGCTTCGCGGCAAGACGCTGGGCATCGTCGGTCTCGGAAAAATCGGGTTGGAAGTTGCCAAGCGTGCCCGCGTGTTCGGCATGGAGCTCATCGGCCACGATCCCTTCGTCTCAGCCGGAATCGCTAAGGACAACGGCATCAAATTGGCCACCTTGGATGAGGTCTACGCCGCATCAGATTACCTGAGCCTTCACGTCGGCCTCACCCCGCAAACGCAAAACATGATTAACGCAGAATCGTTAAGGAAAATGAAAAAGGGCGTTCGCCTGGTGAATTGCGCCCGCGGCGAGCTCATTGATGAAGCGGCATTGGCAGCCGCTTTACAGGAGGGACTGGTGGCTTCCGCGGCTTTGGACGTGTTCGTAAAGGAGCCGCTGAAGGATTCTCCGCTGCAGAAAATGGAAAACGTGGTTCTTACTCCGCATATTGCCGGTTCAACCAACGAGGCACAGGAAGCCGTAGGCCACCAGATCGCGCTGCAGGTGAAGGAGTATCTCAAGCACGGTGTAATTCAAAACGCGGTCAACGTGCCCTCGGTTTCGCACGAGGAATACGTGGCGATGAAGCCGTACGTCACCTTGGCGGAGCGTCTGGGATCGTTTCTTGCGCAAATCAGCGGCAGTTCGCTGGAAGAAATCTCAATTGGCTACAGTGGGCACATCACGGAATGGAAGACCGAATTGATTCGTAACGCCGCGATCAAGGGAATTTTGAACGTCTCGGTTCAAGAGAAGGCCAATCTGGTAAACGCGGCAAGCCTGGCTTCTTCTCGCGGTCTCACCGTTAAAGAAGAGCGGAAGCCGAAGGCTACTGGTGGCGCCGGCAGCGTACTGACCATTTCCATCAGAACGCAGCGGGAAACCCACACGGTGAAAGGCGCGGTTTTGCGCGAGGACACGCCGCGTCTGTTGCATGTCGACGGAATTGACGCCGAAGCTCCGCTGGAGCAGAACCTGATCTACCTGCGGAACCAGGACGTGCCCGGCGTCATCGGCAAGGTCGGGACCATTCTCGGCAAGCACGGAATCAATATCGCGAACTTCTCGCTCGGACGCCGCAGCGATGTCTCCGCGGGCTCGACGCGAGAAGCCATCGCGGTGGTGCAGGTGGATGGCAGCGTGCCAGAAGCTGTGGTCAGCGAACTGCGTGGAATACCAGCAGTAGAACAGGCAAAGGCGATCAGGTTGGAAGCGTGAAAATCGAAAGGAAACAATGCGATCGAGCTTGAGGGTGGTCATAGTGGCTCTGGCGCTGATTTCATTTGCCGCGTCGCAGGAAGTCGAACGCTTCAACATCAGCATTGGCGCCGCTGCGGTTTCGAGCAAGAGCTCTACTTCGTCGAGCGGCTCGCTGACACTGAAGCCGACCAACTCCGCTGAAGAGTTCGGCGGCGTCCGCTGGCGCTTGAATCACTGGCACGCGCTTGAACTCAATATCGGTCACATCATGAACTCGCAGGTGTACACGGTTGCTCCCAACACCTTTCGTGTTTCGACCGGAATTACAGAGTTCAGTGGGGCCTACGTGTTGAGCCCCATGCGCACCGCTCATTGGGAGCCGTTTCTGTTTGGCGGCGCCGGCGCGCTCCGCTTCAGCCCGGGCACTACCTTCATTAACGGCCTTCAGGCCCCATTTCCAGTTACGCAACAAACCGGGCTGGCGTTCCTGTACGGCGCCGGTACTGATTACAATTTCTGGAAATTCCTGGGCGTTCGCCTGCAATATCGCGGGTTGATCTACAAAGCTCCGAAGTTCGGCCAGCCCAATCTCGCCACCCACGCCAAAGGACATTTAGCCGAGCCGGCGATTGGGCTGGTGATCAAGTTCTGAAGTATCGTCTAAGATCGGGATTTACGAGCTGACTTGCTGACCTGATCTCCTGGATTCCGAAACGCCTTTCGGGCGAGCGCGAGAAAACTAACCTCCAATTCAGTAAGTGCCTCCTGGCGGTGAGTCAGTTCGAGGTGGCTGGCAATCTTTGCGTCTCGTATGGCCAGGCAACGGACCCCTTCATCTGTGATCTTTTGCACGCACGCGTGAGCGATAGTCACGCCGAGACCCGCCCCCACCAGGCGCACAATCGAGAGCCAGTGAGGCGCTTCCTGCACGACTCGTGGCCTGAAGCCTCCCTGCTGGCACAAGCGCTCAACTTTGTCCCACGCGCGCTGGCCAACATCGGGCGAGAAGAACACGAACGACTCCGAACGCAAGTCCCTGATCTGCAACGACCGCTCTTTTGCCAGCGGATGGTGCGCAGGAACGACAGCAACATAAGGCTCAGGCAGCAACAGTTCGGTATGCAGGCCTTCCTCATCCGTGCCTGCATCGCGTGTGAAGCCGATGTCGGTAGTGCCCTCGCGAAGCGAGCGCAACAGCCCGCTGGTGTAGAACTCGCGCAACCGCAGCTCAACTTGGGGGAACTGTCTGCGATAGGTGTGTAACAGCTGGGGAAATACCGTAAGCATGAATGTCGGAATGTAGCCTACGGTGAGCGTGCCAACTTCGCCTCGGCCCACGCGCTGGGTGCGGTGTAGGTCTTCAGCAACTTTGCGCAACGTCTGCTGGGCCCGCTTCAACAACTCTTCGCCGGCGGCGGTGAGCTTCACGCTACGCGAGGTGCGGAGAAACAGCGGGTGCCCGATCATTTCTTCGAGCTTGCGAATCTGCTGCGACAGCGGAGGTTGCGCGATTCGAAGGCGCTGCGCGGCGCGTCCGAAATGCAGCTCTTCAGCGACAGCAACGAAGTAGCGCAGGTGCCGAAGCTCCAGGTGATCAATATCCATAACGTCTTAATATATACAAACAATATATTGGACATCTTAGGTTTGTCGGGATTGAATGACAATCAAGAGGTGCCCAGATGCAGGCGACTATGCAGATTACTTTCCGCGAATTTTGCGCCGGAGACGCACAAGCATTCCGCGCTTTGAACGAGCAGTGGATCGCGAGATACTTTGACTTCGAAGAAGCAGACCTTAAGGTTCTTGCCGATCCGGAAAAACACATTCTTCAGCCAGGCGGCCGTATCTACTTCGCAACTCTCGATGGCGAAATTGCTGGCTGCTGCGCGCTGATCGTCAACGGTGAGCAGTCCTACGAACTGGCGAAAATGGCAGTACGCGAAGACCTTCGCAACCAAGGAATCGGCAAGGCCCTGTTGGTGTATGTCATTGACGCCGCCCGGTCCCTTCGTGCGCGCAAACTAACGCTTGGGACCAATAGCAAGCTCACGAATGCCATTCACTTATATGAATCAATGGGATTTCAGCCTCTCGATCCCGCGAAGCTCGAACCTTCTCCTTACAAGCGGGCAGACGTTTTTATGGAAATGCTGCTCTAGAGAGGAAAATGTCCCTCGCGCATCAGGATTCGAGCGCGGCTTTTCGCAGCTTACGAGTTTCGGCCAGCAGCGCCATCGAGTGCATTAGGTTCTGCAAAGTGATGATTCCGACCAGCTGCTGGTTCTCCACCACTGGAAGAATGCTGACATTGCGCGCGCTGAGCTTGCGGAATGCGGAAGACAGCGATTCGCTTTTCTGCGCGACCTCGAAGATCTTGTTCATGACCGACTGCACGTAACCGTTGCCTTCGGTTCGCAGCGCCTGCAGGATTTTCTGCCGTGACACCACCCCTACCATGTCTCCGCTGCGGATTACCGGAAAATCGTCTTGCAGGCAGTGCACGGCTTTTTCCAGCGCATCTTCCAGAGTGTCAGCGGGAGAGAGCGTCGCGAAGTCAGTCAGCATGATGTCTTCGAGGTGAACCGTCTCCAGCACGGAATGAAACACCGCCGAGCGGTCTTCCATCTGTGCGGCGACAAACAACAGAACACCCACCACGAAGAACCATGTGGTCTGCGGCATGTTCCACCAGCCAGCCAGAATGAATGCCATCCCGAAGCCCCGTCCAATGCTGATGGCCCTCCGCGTCGCACGCAGGGGATCCATAGACAGTCCGAAAATTGCGCGCAAAACGCGCCCGCCATCCATCGGATAAGCCGGCAAAAGATGAAGGATTCCAAGCCAGAGGCTTATCCAGATGATGCTGTGCGGAAGGTTTGCCGGACTAATAGACGGATCACTCCAAAGACGCGCTTGGGGCAACGAAACGCCTACAACCATCGCTGCGATGCCCGCCACCGCAAAATGGACCATCGGCCCAGTCGCTGCAATGGCTACAGTACGTTTCCAGTTCGTCGGCAGCGGCGGCTGGGTTTCATCGAAAATCCGGACTCCACAAAGGGGATACAGCACAATCGCCCTTGGCGCCACACCCGAGCGGCTTTCCAGCAGGATGTAGGCGAGTTCATGTAGAACGACACAACCAAAGATGATCGCAGCCAACGCGGCTCCGCGCCATGGATTTGGGAGTGCGTGCCCGGTTTGCGGATTCACGCTCACGAATAGCAGAACAAAGACAAAAGAGAGATGGAGCCGGATGTCTACTCCAAATATCCTTCCCGCGGGTATGGACCAGCTTCGCATGCGCCTTCTGTAATCTTATACATTCGGCGAGAATTCGTGCAGCGGGCAAACGGAAGAAATTCGACCCGCATTCCGCCGGTAACGTGTGAACAGCAGGTTTTCTCTGCGACCTCGGCTTTCTCGGCGCGCTTTGCGGTTAAAAGCTTTTTGACCGTACGCATCGTGAAGTCAATTCGAGGTCGCAGAGAAGATCACCCTTCCGTTATGCGAGTCATCGCCGGGAAATACCGGAGTCGCCCCTTACGGTCGTTGCGCGGCATGGATATAAGGCCCACTTCGGACCGTCTTCGGGAAACTCTTTTCAACGTGCTGACGGCGGGAGGCCCGGGCGCGCTCGTCGGCTCAATCTGGGTTGATCTATTTGCCGGAACCGGGGCGGTCGGAATCGAGGCCCTGAGCCGAGGCGCGGCGCAAGTCTATTTTGTGGAATCCTCGAAGCCAGCTGCGGAAGTCATTCAGGAAAATTTGCGGTCGCTCGGGATCGCCGACGGTTTCGAGATTCTAAGACTAGATAGCGGTCGCGGCATTTCCTATGTTGAACGGCGCAATGCACAACCCCATTACATCTTTCTGGATCCTCCGTACGCGATGCGGGACGCCTACCGACAAACATTGGATACGCTGGCGAGATCCGCAATCGGCACAAACGCGGTAGTCATTGCCGAGCACGAGAAAAGGCTCGATCCAGGAGAGAAATTCGGAAGGCTGATGAGGTTTCGGCAGCTATTGCAGGGCGATGCGGGACTAACCTTCTACCGGGCCCCTTAAAACAATTTTCACCACGAGCTCAGAGACACAGGATGAATCTTTTTGTTGGTTTTCTCTGTGCCCCTGTGTCTCTATGGTGAAAACAAGTTTTACATCAGCAATTCGCTGCTACCTCGCATGATCGTCTGCTGCATGTCTTCGAGATCGTTCTTCACGCAGTTCAACCCGTAAACGCACTGCTCGAAGTGATCTGACAGGCGCTCGAACAGAGGAGCCACCTTCGTATATTCGAAGCAGTCGAATTTCGAGACGATGTAATAGCTTTCTTTGCCCGCTTTCATCCAGTCAACGAAGCTTTCGAGCCGATTCTTCCTCAAGCGCAGATGATTAATGCTCTCGGGAAACATTCCGGTGAAGAACAGCGTGTAGTCGCCGATGTGCTTGCGCACCTGGCGTTCGCGATCGAATGACGGAGCGGGACCAAACAACGGATCGGACTCGATCAGCATCTCGCCAACATCTGAGAGTGGTTTGCCCGCGACATTGCGAAGTTTGAACAATTGCTCGGCGTCGCAAAACTCAGTCAGCAAATGAGCGACGTAACCGACAACCTCCGGATCGCGAATTCCGATTTCGTGAGCGTAATGCCTTCCCACCAGTTCCACAAAAAGCTTCTGCAATGGGTGATCGTCGGAAATCATCTGAGCCTCCGCAACACGCGTCAACAGCCAGATTCGCGATGTTTAAACCAACCGCAATCCGAAAACAAGTGACTTCCGTAAGTCGCCCGCTTTCGATCCTCACTCAATTAGAAACCCGCATGACTAAGAAGGTTTCTCCTCTTGCCGCTATTGGCAGAGTGCGTTCGCGGCTGCTAACAGAAAACTTTCAGGTAAGTGCTGGATAGCAATGGTGAATCTGCGGGCGTGACCAAGAATCTATTCAGTAGTTGCTGTACGAAAGTGCTCGAAGAGGCACGTGCGCCTCCATGCACGGGAGAAACGAAACTGATGCAGCGAATAAATATTTCGAGTGGCACTCCGTGGGAGCCGATTGTCGGATATTCACGCGCTGTGAAGATCGGCAACGCTGTCTACGTGTCCGGTACAACTGCCACAGGTCCCGACGGCCAAATCATCGCCGGAGATGCCTACGCGCAGGCGATCCAAACCTTGAAAAATATTCAATCCGCTCTCGAGAAAGCCGGCGCCACTTTAAAGGATGTCGTCCGCACTCGAATGTATGTAACTAACATCGCCGATTGGGAGAAAGTCGGCAAAGCGCACGGCGAATTCTTTGGCGGGGTTCGCCCGGCAACGTTGATGATCGGAGTAACAGCCCTTGTCGATCCCAAAATGCTGGTCGAGATTGAGGCAGAAGCGGTGATCGCGTAAAGGCAGTTCCCTCCTCAGTACCGCTACTATGGCCTCGGCTGACTTCTGGCAATCCTTCCCGACACCTCGCGAGGTCAGTAGCACTGAAGCAGACCGCCAGATCTCCCCGGGTATCACGCACTCACCTTCCCGCTTATAC
>Ga0075425_100003991_pt1 | contig 15136 bp, 12 predicted proteins | sample SoiMethybrSBSTD4_FD_75300 | JGI IMG/M metagenome (GOLD analysis project Ga0075425, IMG submission 75300) | Bulk soil microbial communities from a Populus tree surrounding site in Tennessee, USA - Soil MetaG P. TD hybrid SBSTD4 | ecosystem: Environmental > Terrestrial > Soil > Tree plantation...
GTCCGTTCACGAATGAAGAACTTGTGGGCGAGGCACTAGCTCCATTCCGCAGCCAGGTAGTGATTGCAACCAAGTTCGGTTTCGCTCACGACCCAAACGGGGGTCTAAATATGAACGTTATGGACAGTCGGCCCGAACACATCAAGAAGGTCGCCGAAGCTTCACTCAAACGTCTCAAGACGGACGTCATTGATCTCTTCTATCAGCATCGCGTCGATCCAAATGTGCCGATCGAAGACGTGGCTGGAGCGGTGCAGGATCTGATTCAGCAAGGCAAGGTCAAGCACTTCGGCCTTTCGGAACCGGGAGTACAAACGATCCGGCGCGCACACGCAGTCCAGCCGGTGACAGCCGTTCAGAGCGAATACTCTTTGTGGTGGAGACGGCCCGAAGAGGAATTGCTGCCGACACTGGAGGAGCTTGGAATCGGATTTGTTCCATTCAGTCCCCTGGGCAAAGGCTATCTTACTGGAAAGATCGACGAGAATACCAAGTTCGATAGCTCCGATTTCCGCAATATAGTTCCTCGGTTTACGCCGGATGCGCGCAAAGCGAATCTGGGTTTGGTTGATTTGCTTCGCAAGATAGGAGAACGGAAGAAGGCGACGCCTGCTCAAATCGCGCTTGCCTGGCTCCTTGCGCGGAAGCGCTGGATCGTGCCCATTCCGGGGACTACGAAATTGAACCGTCTGGAGGAGAACCTCCGCGCGGTTGCAGTCGAACTGAGCTCCGAGGATTTGCATGAGATCGGCGCTGCCGCTGCAAAGATCACGATCGAAGGGGCGCGGTATCCTGAGGAGCTGGAGAGAAGGACCGGTCTTTGATCGGGCGCAATTCAACGATCGCAGTCATCTCCGCGGAGGAGAGAAGCCGATGAGTACATGGACGAGGCATGAGCTCGACAAGATCGGAACAGCAGAAGAACTGGAGATCGCGTCACTGCGGCAGGACGGCACGCTCACGAAACCGGTGACGATTTGGGTCGTGCGCGATAGCGATGGTATCTACGTGCGATCCGTCAACGGGTGTAGCGCCGCGTGGTTCCGTGGCACCCAGGTGCGCCGTGAAGGACGTATCGAGACCGGCGGACTCGACAGAGATGTCGTGTTCGTAGACGCCGATCCCGAGGTCAACGACAAGCTCGATGCCGCATACCGGACAAAGTACCGGCGCTATGCGGCGAACATCGTCAACAGCATCGTCAGTGCGAAGGCACGAGCGACGACAATCAAGCTCGTGCCACGCTCAAAAAGCTCTTAGCTCAACAACGACCGGAAGCAGAGGTAAATCATTATGCGTGCAACTGTTATGTTCGGCGCCGGCGACGTTCGTATCGAGACTCTTCCCGACGCCCGAACGATCGAGCCGACCGATGCGGTCGTAGTCGTCAGCCGCGCCTGCATCTGCGGCAGCGATCTCTGGCCGTACAAAACGATGGAACACAGCGAGACCGGCCGCCGCATGGGACATGAAGCGATCGGCGTCGTCGAATCCGTCGGCGCCGCCGTTCGCAGCGTGAAAGTCGACGATCTCGTCGTCATGCCGTTCGCGTACTCCGACGGCACATGCACTTTTTGCCGCGCAGGACTGCAGACGTCGTGCATCCACGGCGGTTTCTTCGGCGTGGTCGGGATGGAGGGAGCGCAGGCCGAAGCGGTGCGCGTCCCGCAGGCCGACGGAACACTCTTCGTACTGCCGGTGGGCAAAGACCACGCGCTAATGCCGTCGCTCCTGACGCTTTCAGACGTGATGGGTACCGGCCATCACGCTGCCGTCGCTGCCAAAGTCGCTCCGGGAAAAAAAGTCGCCGTCATCGGGGACGGCGCCGTCGGCTTGTGTGGCGTCATCGCCGCGCGGCGGCTTGGCGCCGAGCAGATCATTATCCTCGGTCGGCATGCCGACCGGATCGCGCTCGCTAGAGAGTTCGGCGCGACCGACGTCGTGAGCGAGCGCGGTGACGAGGCGATCGAGCGCGTGCGCGAGCTCACCGGCGGCTTTGGCGTTCACTCTGTCCTCGAATGCGTCGGGCTCGAACAGTCGATGCTCACGGCGATCAGCATCGCGCGCCCGGGCGGTGCAGTGGGCCGTGTCGGCGTTCCCCAAGGTGAGACCATGCCGGCGTCGCTGCCGGCATTCTACGGCAACATCACAGTGAGCGGCGGACCCGCCCCGGTGCGCGCGTACATCGAAGAGCTTCTGCCGGACGTTCTCGAGGGCAGGATCGAGCCGGGCCGCGTCTTCGACCGAGTTATAAGCCTGGATGAGGTGCCTGACGGCTATCGGGCGATGAACGAGCGCGAGTCGATCAAGGTTATGGTCGAGCCCTGATGAAAGTCGCAGCGCAGCCAGCTCCATCGCAGCGTTGGGCGGTTTCGCCATTTTCCGACGAGTCGTGCAGCAGATCGTCTTGAGGCCAAGTAGCAAAGCTGTCCGACGGTGTTCAGGTTTCCTTCCACCGATCCTTAGCGAAAGTTCGACCCGCATCACCGTGCCGTGCTTACCCAGAGCTTCTTTTCGCATCCCGCGCCGTGCCCACCGGGTAACCTATGTCGCGCAAACAATCGAAGAAATAATAGCGCGTATGTTTTTTCTTCGTCGCGCCGCATGGCTTTAGCGAACTCTTGTTCTTTCCTCGACTCGGTGGGCAATCCAAATAAATCTTCCAAATTAATACAACCCGTGATCCGGGAGGTTTTCGGGAAGATCGTCTTGCGAAAGCAAAGGAGCTTGACACTCTGCTCGTTTACGGCTAGCGACTGTGGTTGGTCCTAAGAACACCAGGAGCTCAACCCATGTCACGCAATGGCTATAAGATCTTCGATGCGGACACACATGTCAGGCCCGATGCGGAACTGTTGAAACCGTATATGCCGAGTTCCGTCCGCGCTAAGTTGGCGCAGTACGAAAAGTACCGGGTCAAGAATAAAGACGGCGCCGTCACCTATCTCATGGGTGAGCGTTCGTATAAGCGCCGTTTGGGCTTGAGCGGGGAGGGAGCCCCGCAGAAAAACGGATACATGAGCGGCTACAAGCGCCATCAGCACGGCAAACCCGATCCCCTTTGCGAGCGCGATCCCGCCGTTCGCGCGAGGGAAATGGATATCGAGGGGATCGATGTCAATCTCATGCTGCCTTCGGGTTGGTTCGGTTGCTGGACCACCATCGATGACGTCGCGCTCGAGAGCGCGGTTTACGAAGCCTATCACCGATGGATGGCCGATTATTGCGCCGTTTTTCCCGAGCGCTTGAAGGGAGTGATCCTGGTGTGCGCGCGCGACGTCAAAACTTCGCTGGCGGAATTGCGCCGCGCAGCCAAGGAGAGCTGGCCGCTTGCGCTGTTTGTCTATGCGCCGTATCAGTTCCCGCTCGATCATCCCGACCTCGAACCCATTTGGCAGGCTGCGGCGGAATACGATTTAGCCATCGCTCTACACACGTTCACGGTCATGCCACCCTACGCGCCGGGTGGTCTCGACTCCTGGGATAATCTCTGGCTGCAGCGCTCCGCCGCGCATCCCTGGTGTGGCCAGCGCAATATGGCCGCCATGATCGGCTCGGGAATCATGGACCGCTACCCGACTATTCGCGTGGGCACCTTGGAAGCGGGACATGGCTGGCTGCCGGTGTGGGTTAGCCGGCTTGAAGAGCACACCAAGCTCTGCCCCGAAGCGTTGCCGCCGCTCAAAGAAACTATTCGCAGCTATGTTACCGGCGGTCGTTATTTCCAGAGTATCGAAGTTTCCGAAGGCGCAGAGATCACCCAAAGCGTGATTGAACTTTTAGGACCGGACATTCTTATGTTCGGTTCCGACTATCCCCACGGCGAGAGCTGGTTTCCCGTTTCTGCGGAAACCGTGATTGGTTGGAACTTGAAACCCGAACATCTACGCAAACTGTTCTGGGACAACGCGGTGAAATATTACCGGCGGTATTCGGTATGAGGCCGAGTAAGAAATTACGGCAGCTGCTCGGCCGCAAAAACAAAGTCTTGGCGGTACTCGGCGCGCCCAACGCCTTTCACGCGAAGATCATGGAGGCCAACGGCGTTGAAGCGTGCTTCGTCGGCACGAGTATTACGGGCGGCAACTATACCGGTCAACCTGATCTGGGCATTCTGTCGATGACGGAGTGTGTTGAGTTTGCCACGTGGATTGCGCGCGCGGTTAAGATACCGGTCATTCTGGACGGGGATACCGGTCACGGCGGAATTATGGCGGTGCGCCGCCTGGTGCGGGAGTGTATCGACGCGGGACTGGCCGGCCTACGACTCGACGACCAGCCGTTGGACCAGAAACGACGCACTGGATCGGCGGGCATTTCCATCGTCAGCCGCGAAGACGCGGTCATGCGCTATCGTGTAGCAGTGGACGCGAAGAATGAGCTCGATCGCGATTTCGTCATTATGGCGCAGTGCTACGCCCGCAACGCGGTTAATGGCGGCATGGATGAGTTATTGCGGCGGCTGCGCCTTTACGAAACCCAAGGCCGCGTCGATTGGGTGCAGTTCGAATCGCCGCACTCCGTGGCCGAGATTAAGCGCGCCCGCAGAGTCGTCAAAGGGCCGTTCTCGGCGATGAAAGGCCAGCTGCCGCGGGCGCTCACTCTCAAACAGCATGAAGCGCTCGGGCTTAATGCCGCATGGTACACGTTTCTACCGGACTTGGTTCTAAAAACGGCGGTCTGGTCTTTTTTTCAGGAGTTCAAAAACAAAGACATGCGCGCGTGGGATGAATTCGCGGCGGCGCACAGCGGCACACCGTTTACCGGCGGCGGAAAATTGCCCTGGGACGCAACCGGCATGACGGAGTTGAGCAAGCTCGAAGCGAGCTACGCAATGAAAGCGAGACGGAATTAATGAACATGCAAAAGGCATGGTTGATTATCTCGTTGCTGTTGATGGGTCCCGCCGGAGCCAGTGGCCAGAGCGATTTCTTTAAAGGCAAACAAATGAAAATCGTCGTCGGCGCTTCCGCCGGCGCAGCGAGCGATCTTTACGCCCGCGTGGTGGCGCATCATCTGCCGAAACAAATCCCGGGTAAACCGGAAATCATCGTGCAGAACATGCCGGGTGGTGGATCGCTGACGGCGGCCAACTATGTTTATAGCATCGCCAAGCCCGACGGCCTTACCTTGGGGGCGGTGACAGCGCCGATTTATTTCGCGCAACTCCTCGGCAGAAAAGAAGTTCAGTTCGATTGGACCAAGTTTACCTGGATCGGCACGCCCGAAGAAAATGACGAGCTGATGTTTGTTCGCTCGGATCAGCCGTACAAAACGTTGCTCGATTTGCGCAAGGCCAGTGAACCGCTGCGCTGCGGCGCTTCGGGAGTCGGCAGCACGGGATTTTACATACCCAAGTTGATGGAGGAAATCTTCGGCGCCAAGGTCAATGTGGTGACCGGCTATCCGGGAGCCGCTGACGTGGATTTAGCCGTAGAGAAAAACGAGGTCTACTGCCGAGGCACAACGATCAGCGCTTTCTTTGGGCGCGAGCCGGGAAGAACCTGGGCCAAGAATGGTTTTGTAAGATTCCTGGTGCAAACGGGCGACAGGCGTAATCATCGCTTGCCCGATACGCCAACGATCTGGGAATTGATGGAGCAAGAAAAAGGAGTGGATGCGAAGAAACGGCTGGCGCGAGTCGTCTTGGGCCCTGGCGCTTTCGGCCGGCCGATTCTGGCAACTCCGGGCATCCCTGCGGATCGTGTGAAGCTGCTCCGCGACGCCTATCTGAACATGCTGAAAGATGCGGAGTTTCTCGCGGAAGCAAAGCAGCGACAATGGGAGATTGCGCCGATCAGTGGCGAACGGCTGGAGGCCTTGGCGAAGGAAGTCATCAATCAGCCGCCGGATATCATCGATCGCATGAAAAAAGTCATGGGCGAGTCGTAAAAAACCGCGGTCCCGGCGGCAGAACAAATCTCCCCGGACGGCTTACAATCCCATGCGTTAACATGGATGCAGAGGTAATTTTAGAGGACATTTATGGAGTTGACAAAATACATCGTTAAAGCGCGGCCCGGTGTGCTCGGCGGCAAGCATGAAGAGAAGCGGCCACTGCGTCAATTGAGCGCGCTGCCGGTAAAGCGTTACGTATTCATCAATCGCGATTCGCATCCCGATGCCGATATCTACGTCGCGATCCACGAAGCCAAAGATTTGCGTTCGCCGGTTCCCGATTATCAGGTGCCGCACTGCCACAATACCGACGAGTTCTACTATTTCATCGGTAATAACCCGGACCTGACAGGGCTTGAAGGGCAGATTATCTTCGAAGGAAAGGTGCACAAGATCGTTTCACCTGCGTGCGTCTACATTCCCACGGGGACAGGGCACGAGTACAAAGTGACTGGCGGCGCCGGCACGGTGACGGTCTTGTTTCGCAACCGCGGTTATACTCATCAAGACAAGCCGTTCGATCTCGCTAAAGGCGAACGCGAGTTTACCCGCTATGCCGGTTACATTTTTCCGCCCGAAGTGCGGCCGACGACCGAGATCAAGTACCATAGCGATGCGGCGCCGGGGACGCGCTATGTTTTTGTCGACGGGACGCTGAAGTCGGAGGCTAACTTCTACACCGTGGTGCGCAGCGTCGCCGGCGTGCAACCGACCCAAGCGAATTATGTCGATATGCACCGACATAACTGCGACACGCAGCACATTGCGATCGGCACGGGACCGGAATTAACCGGCCTCAAAATCGAGTTCCAGATCCGCGACGACAAAATCGTCGTCGAGAGCCCGGTCGGCGTGAATATTCCCGCCGGCACGCCTCACTCCCAGCGCATCATCGAGGGCGCCGGCCATTTCTTCAACTTTGTGCCGAAGAGCTTTTACAACGACGGGTTAATCAGTTGAGCTTGCACTCGGTCGTCGGTTGGTGTCTTTCACGTTAGGACGGCATCCCACAGAATGGGCCGACCGTTTGTCTTCCATGATAGGAAGATGAGAACTGTATAAGAAAACAGCGGAGCCATTGAGGCCAGACCGAATTTAAAAAACTTGAGTCTGTCTAGCTTTCCTGAGCAGCGGTCATTCTGTCCAGGTTTTCGTTTACAGCTCGCCAATCATCTGTTCGATTCTCGGCCAGACTTCACCGCCCTTTGTCTTCATAAGATCGATATACGCGCGGTTTTCCCATTGTCGGATGGCGCTATCATAGCTGGGCCGAGCGCGTATTCGTTCATACCAATCCGCGAGCCGCGGGCGTTTTGCGGTCCAGTCGAGGAGGTTCAGATGATCGAGTCGAGTGAGGTAAGGCGTATAAGCCGCGTCGGCGAGCGAATAGTCGTTATCGGCTAGCCAACGGCTGCCATCGAGTGTTTTTTCCATGTCCGTCAGTAACACTTCCCACATGCGTACGGCGGTTCTGAACTCACGCGCCTCGACCCCATTATAAATGATGTCGCGTCGCCGCTCGCGTCTGAGCGGATCTGGTATTCTATTGATCAAAGCGTCGCACGCCTCTTGTCCCTTATCGAGATACTGGAAACGAAAGGCGATGCCCATGCTGAGCGTGGCGGTTGCGATATCATGATGTCCCTCGTCGAGCCGTTTGGTCCATAAACGCATCTGTGCTCGCGCATGTGAGTCCGCTGGACGGAGAGGCGGGTTTGGGTACTCGTCATCCAGGTATTCCATGATCACCGTAGATTCCCGCACGACTTTCCCCTTGTCGACGATAGTGGGCACGACACCTCTGGGATTGAGCTTCAAATAGTCGGGTTTCTGCTGATCGCCTGCCCTGAGATCAAGATGGCGGTTCTCCCAGGTAATCCCTTTTTCCGCGAGTGTAAGGCGGACCTTTTGGGCACATGTCGACATATCGTTGTGATAAAGCTCCAACATGGGTTCGTTCCTTTACCGGAAAGGTTTTGGATTGAAACAGAAACTTTTTATTTCATCTTTCAACTCGGAAAAAAAGAGGAGATACGGATTTGGCACCGTTGCACTTCTCACCTCGGGACGATAACTCTGATCAGAGTATTTGATTTGGGAGAATTACTTTGATGACGTTCGATGCGGATTCACATGTAGAAGAGTCGGCGCAGACGTGGAAACATCTGGATGAAAAATTTGCCCGACGACGACCGATTCCGATCACGCTTAAAGATCAACCCGCGCTGTTGGGACAGAATTCTTTTTGGCTGATTGACGGTGCCGTGGTTCCGCGCACGAGCGGCAAGGGATTGTCGCTGTTCGGCACACCCGCAACTTCGCGCCACGCCCGGGAAAAGCCCTTTTCAATCGGTAGTCAGGAGTTAACCGATATCGACGCGAGAATTCGGGATCTCGATAAATTCGGTATCGACACGCAGATTATCAATTCCACGCTCCTGAACGCTACCCTCTCGCCCGACGTCGAATTCGAGTACGCCCTCTGCCACGCCTATAACACCTGGGTTCGTGAAATGTGCGAGCAAAGCTCCGGGCGGCTCAGATGGAATGCCATGCTCCGGCTGACGCACATCGAAAAAGCATTGGAGGAGCTGCAGCGCGTCGAAGCGCTTGGCGCGGCAGCGGTCGAGATTCATGGTATGGCGGGCGACAAGCTTCTCGATAGCGGCGAGTTCGACCCGTTCTGGTCGGAAGCGGAGCGATTGAATATACCCATTTACGTTCACATCGGTTTTGAAAGCCCCACATTTACGGGACTGTTCCAAAATCTTTTCATGTCGATTGCGTTCTCGAACCGAGCATCGCTGTTGATGGGTTTTCTCGCCATTGTCGGCACGGGGGTCGCCGAGCGCTTTTCCCGCCTGCGCTTCGCTTTCGCCGAAGCCGGCATCGAATGGTTGCCCTGGCTCACGCATGTCATGGACTCTTACTGGCGCATGGGGGAGGGGATTTTTAAAAACGATCCCGGGTTCGGCCACTCGAAAACCAAACCCAGCGAGATTCTTCGCGAAGGCAACATTTACGTGATCTGCGAAGAAGACGAAGATTTACGCGAGCCGCTGAAGTTGCTCGGCGAAGACCGGATCATGCTCGGTTCCGATATGCCGCATTCGGAGAGTCACCCGAACTCGTTGCAAAAATTTCAGGAACGAAGCGACCTGAGCGCCGCGCTCAAAGCCAAAGTTCTAAACGACAATGCCCGCCAGTTTTTTTCACGCTGATCCCGCTGCCGCTTAACAAAAAATGCGCTCATAACCGGCGCATGCATCTGGCTTACTCGCAGTTCTTGAGCTTAGACTCCTGACAGCGCCGTGCCATTTCCCGCGCGGTTGCAATCTGCTCGGCCGCCATTTTTGATGAAATTCTGTCTCGTTTCTTAAGCGCTGTAGCTCGAGAATCGCCGCTCCATGCTGCGCTAGCGACCGTAAACCACATATACGCACGCACAAAGTCCTGGCGCACGCCTCTCCCTTTGGCATACATCACACCCAGATTAACCGGGGCAAATTCGGTTCCGTGAGCTGCCGCAAGGCGGTACCACTTCATCGCTTCGTGATAATCCTGCCCCACGCCTTGCCCTTTTTCATACGCCAGAGCGAGACTGTACTCGGCCGGTGCATATCCCTGCGCCGCGGCGAGGCGATACCACTTTATCGCCTCCTGATAATCCTGCGGCACGCCTTTCCCCTCCGCAGACAGCGAGCCCAGCCTCGTCTGCGCCCATTCGTCTTCCTGCGCCGCCGCAATGCGATACCACTTCACGGCTTCCTGATAATCCTGCGGCACGCCTTGGCCTCTTTCATACGCCAGACCCAGACTGTACTGCGCCGGGGTATTTCCCTGCGCTGCCGCGAGGCGATACCACTTCACCGCCTCCTGATAATCCTGCGGCACGCCCTTCCCGTCCGCATACATCGAACCCAATCTCCTCTGCGCCCATTGGTGTCCCTGCTCGGCAAGCTGGCGAAAGAGTTTGATCGCCTGAACATAGTCACCGCGCTCGTACGCAGCGCTTGCGTCATCAAAGGGGCTCGATGCGGCAAAACTACTTGCATAGAGAAAATAAAGGACGGCGAGCAGCAGGCTGTTGAAAAAGGCCCATCTGCTTCGTTGCGCTCGATGGCCTCGCTTCAACGTATCAGTAAATACCCCTCTGCTCATCGATTTCTCGCGCGCCTCGCATGTGGATTTTTTGAACAGCCTGTAATCAGTGCATCACCCTAAGGGACCAGTTGGAATCGCCTCCCGGGAGGATATCCAGCCTCGAACTCCCATAGTTTCAGGCGCGGGACCGAAACCTCGCTGCAAACCTTCCGGATGTTTATCAGCTCGGTGGGCCTTTTCCAGTCGCTCTTCGACTCGCAGGTGACTTGCGCGCAGGCGGTCTTCTTGAGCCAGGAGCACACTTTCGTGGGGCGGCCGGCGGCATCCTCCAGTTCGGTCAGATACAAGATGCCGAGTTTGTTCTTGCCATTTTCTAAATGCACGCCCGGGAGCAGTGAGTAGAAGGCGCCGCCGACATCCAGCAAGCTCAGCACCTTGTCGACGAACTGCGACAAGTCTTCGGTATACGAGAAGCCCCCGAAGACGTCAGTAATGAGCTGAAATTTTCCCAGCTCCTCGAGCGAGTACTGGCGCAGACGTTTGCCGGAAAGATATCGTATACGGTCATCGCCGAGGCTCGCCGCCTGTTCTCGCCATTTGTCGGTCCGGCGATCCTCGATAGACATCGCGAGAGCGCGCGCCTTCTCCCCGGACCCGCTGCATTTTCGAGCCGGCGCCCCGGCCGGTTCGGGCGCATAGTAGTCCAGTATCGCCTGCCCAGAGCCCGCTCCGATATCCAGCCATCGGTCCGAGCTGCCCAGCTTGGCAAGCGCGTCGCAGAAGCCGGAGGGAAGAAGCTCCGCATAATCAGAGAGCCCTCGGCCGATGACGTAGCCGCTCGGAACGTCGGCGCCTTGGCTACGGTAGATTTTTTCCTGTTTGCCGAATTCTTCGTCGAGCCTCGGTGGAGCGAGTTCCTGTGCGCGGACAGTTCCCAACCCAAGCGCCTGCAGGAAGATGACAATGAGAAGAAAAAGTAGGCGCATGTGCGCGATGTTCAATCCCTTCAGCGACGATTTAACTGACCGCATAACAGTTATTTTCTCCTTGCGTTGAAAAACGTGCCGTTATTAATGCCGTTTTCAAAGCTATTCCATGCGTAGTCCAGGCTGCCCGTCGCTGCAAGGCTGAAAGCGGAGGCGGTAAGTGCGCTAACGAAGGCGATCTGCGCTTCTTCTGTGTCTTCGGGGTCGTCCTCGAATCCGCGCAGCGTGTGCTCGTTCGGATACTGGGCATCTTCGTGGAGCGTGTCGCGTATCGAAATCTCTCCGACTTTAGCTGGAATGAAGCGGAAAAATTGTCCGCGATTGCGGGTAGGCCGGATATCCTCGTCAGCGCCGATCACCATCACCGGAACGGTGATTTGCTTTAGCGACTGCGGCAATTGCCGGCCGATCCCTGCGGGATCGAGCAGGACGCCTCCCACCACGGGGGCGCCTTCACCCAGCGCAGCGCCGACGGCAGTCGCGCCGAATGAGTGACCCACGAGAATGATTTTGCCCGCATCTATGCGACCTTCGACGAGCTGCGGGCTTTGATGAATGGCAACGACGAGCTTGGCGAGAGTTATGCCGTTCGCAATCCACGGACCGCGATTCGGCAGGTCTATAGCCAGGCTATGCATGCCCCAGGACGCTAGGTGCATCGCTTGGAAAGCATGGTCCTCCTTCGAATTGTTGTGACCATGCAACACGATAACCAAGGGAGCTTTTTGGGCTGCCGCGCACAAATATAAATCCGCTTCCACTGTGAGACCGGAAACCACGGAAATCTCCATGTCTCTGCGCTCGATCACAGCAAAAGGCCCACGTAACCTAAATTGCGCGACGTCCGGCTTGCGGGACAGTAGATATTGCTGGAGCTCGGCGGGGTTTACGGCCTTTATCCGAGTGACTTCAGGCGTTGGAAATCGGCGCGCACAGCCGACCCAATACGCCAATAGGGCGATCAGCAGGAGGGCTGCAATGCGAAAACCCGGTCGGGCGATTGCGGCTGCGGTTCCTGGCATGTTGCTCCCGAAAACGATTCAGCGGAGTCGTGAGTCTTGACGCTTCTGATTTCGCTTAGGCTTTTTATAACACTGCGAAAACGTTCGATGCCAGTATCGAATTTAAATGCGGCAGCTCGATCGACCTGTGGTTCGTAATGCGCCGCGCAGATTTTCTGATTGTCCGCTACGCGTGCGTGTCCGAAATTTGCTAGTTGCCTGAACGCGTCGGCCACCTTCATTCACTTCTTTTCTCTTTGCATATTTATCTCACTATGATAGCGTCGCGGTTCCTTGCTTTCGCGGCTACTTTGGGACGCGCAACTGGGGACCGCACGATGCAGGAAGACTTCCTCTGACCCCTTAGATCCACAAACAGGCCGTAGCCGTCGATGCATCGCGGTTTTGATGCGTCAAGGTTATACGAGTCACGCTTCACTTAGTCGTTTCGCGGTTCAGTGCAGGACTTTTCTTCTGGACTGCGGCGCTCATCACTATAAGTTTCCAAATTCCGCTCCGTTTGATCTGGCTCCCCGGAGGATAAAGCCATGAGCCAATCCATTTTGCGAAGAAATGATTGGTCGATTTTCATCATTCTACTGACGGTAGGGATTTTACTGATCGATATCTGGATTCCTTTGGGGTTCGGGATTTGGGAGTTATATGCGGTGCCGTTGTGGCTTGCGTTTAGGATTTCAAAGTCACCACCGCGACTCATATGGATCGTCGCGGCGATGGGGGCTCTCTTCAGCGTTCTGGAAATCGGCATATCACGTCCGGGGGGAATATTGCTGTACGCCTGGTTCAATCGGAGCCTGTGGGCGGCAATTCTCTGCGCTGCAGCGGTGGTGTTGACCACGGCCAGAAAGAACGAAGCCGCCGTGCGGGAAAGTGAAGAACGGTTGCGCGCGAGCGAAGAACGCCATCGACTGCTCACGCAAGCCGTCCCGTCGATGATTTATGAACGGTCCTCAAATATAGGAATATTTTTTTACAGCGACAGCTGGTACGAATACACAGGACTAACGCCCGAGCAAACCGCCGGCGATGGCTGGATGCAGGCGCTCCACCCGGAAGATCTCGAGCGATTCAGGAGCCGCTCGGCTGCCGAAGAAGATCCGCATCTCATGCATGAGTGGCGCATGCGTTTTCGGCGCAAGGATGGGCAGTATCGGTGGATGCTGGTTCGAAGTGTGCCGGTGCGAGGAGAAAATGGAGAGATCGTGCGGCGTGTGGGAGCGATCACGGATATCGACGCCATGGTACACGCGCAAAATGCACTGCGCGAAAATGAAGCGCAATTCCGTGCGATGTTTGAGGCCGCCGTGGTCGGCCAGACGCAGGCGAGTGCTACGACCGGCCTATTTACCCGAGTCAATCATCGCTTCTGTGAGATGACCGGATATTCAGAGGCCGAATTGCTGCAGATGAGGCCTAGGGATCTCATGGTTCCCGCTGATGTTCTCGGTGGACTCTTGCCGCTGGAAGGACGTAAAGACGAGGTTTTTCGTGAAATCCGTTTCTTGCGCAAAGACGGCAAATTAATCTGGGTGAACGCTGCGGTTCGGCTCCTGCGTGACGAGGACAATAAACCCACACAAACGATCACTGTTTACCTGGACATCACCCCCCGCAAAAGGGCAGAGGAGCATCGGCAACGCATCTTAGACGGGTTATCGCTGGCACAGGAGATCGTCGCGGCAGGGATATGGGATTTTGATTTTGTGGGTGACGAAATGTATTTTTCGCCCGCCTATTATGATCTATACGGTTTTCCCGACAGCGAACGGCTAAGTTTTGAACGTTGGCTTAAGTGCATCGTTGAAGAGGATCGCGATCGTGTGTCCGACGCGATACGGCAGCTGTACAAATCCGGCACCGATTGGAACACAGAATTCCGCATCGAGCACCCCACGCGCGGACAACGATGGCTGGCGAGTGTCGGCCGCCTCGAACGCAATCAAGAGCGTAGGCGGACGCGCTTTACGGGCATGGACATCGATATTACTGAGCGCAAACAGATGGAAGCGCAGTTGCAAGATTATGTAAATGTTCTCCGGAACAGCGACCGGCGAAAAGACGAATTTTTGGCGGTGCTCGGACATGAACTGAGAAATCCGCTGCATGCCATTCGAGGCGCCGTCGATCTGTTAAAAATCCTCGGAGTGTCTGGTCCGGACTCCGATGAAACCCGCAGCATCATCGACATGCAAGTCAATCATATGGGTCGGCTTATCGATGATTTGCTGGATGTTTCCCGTCTGACGCTCGATAAGCTCGAACTGCGTAAAGAGGAACTGGACTTGGCGGACGCTCTCGCGGATGCATTAAATGCAACGCGGTCTGTCATCCTTACACGCAATCTTCACCTGGAAACGATCATGCCGCAGCAGAAATTGGTTTTATATGGCGATCGCGTGCGGCTCACGCAGGTGTTTGCAAACTTATTAGGAAACGCCGCTAAGTACACGCCGGAGGACGGTGAGATTCGGGTCAGGATCAGCCGGGATGCTGACAATGCCCTTATTTCCGTCGCAGACAATGGCATCGGTATTAGCGCGGAAAGTTTGCATCATCTATTCGATTTGTTTTATCAGGCTCAACCGCCGCTCGAATCCATCGCCAGCGGATTGGGAATTGGACTTACGTTGGCTCGGCGCCTGATTGAGCTTCATGGCGGGAGCATCGAAGCACGCAGTGACGGGCCGGGAAGAGGAAGCGAGTTCGTCGTCCGCTTGCCACTGGTAAAGCAGAGAGAGGATGAAAAGAGTTCGACGGAAGTCAACGGCCATGACTCGCCCGTGCGTCGCCGAATTCTACTCGTCGATGATAACCAAGCGACGACAACCGTATTCGCCATGCTATTCAAAACCCTCGGTTGTGAAGTCGCCGTGTCCAACGACGGTATCACAGCGATCGAACTCGCAGCGAGCTTCCAACCGGAAATCGTTATGCTGGACCTAAGTATGCCTCGTATGGATGGCTATGAGACTTGTCGGCGAATTCGGCAACAATCAGGCGGGAAAAACATCGTGCTTCTCGCGGTCACGGGTTTAGGCGGAAACGAAACCGTTAATCGAGCTCGGCTAGCCGGCTTTGATGATGTCATCATAAAGCCGGTTAAGGCGGATGATATATTGCGATTGA
>Ga0075425_100003992_pt1 | contig 15135 bp, 14 predicted proteins | sample SoiMethybrSBSTD4_FD_75300 | JGI IMG/M metagenome (GOLD analysis project Ga0075425, IMG submission 75300) | Bulk soil microbial communities from a Populus tree surrounding site in Tennessee, USA - Soil MetaG P. TD hybrid SBSTD4 | ecosystem: Environmental > Terrestrial > Soil > Tree plantation...
AAAAAAAGCGCTCTCAACGGAGCGAACCTCGGCCACCCCGGGCCCCCTCTTGGCGTGGCCGCGAGCCCACAGGTCCACCGCAACGTTCTTCCAATCCTTCTCCCAATCTCCGGGTCGCCCTCCCCGAGCCTGTCCCAGGCGCTCTCCCGCCGCTCTCCCGTGGGGCCCCGCACTCTGCTGGCGCGCAGGTTTAATCCTTGTTGCGGAGCAACTCCACGGGCCGGATGGCAGGGCAAGGAGCCTGGCGCGGCCCGCTCGGCCGCGAGCGGCTCGGTGTGCGGCCGGAATGGTCATGGAGGGGAACCAACGCCGGCGAGCGGGAGTTGCTGTGCGGGACTTTGGTGCATTGGTGTTGGGGCTGTTGGTGTTGGGGCTGTCCGTGCGCATTGCGCTTCCACACAAGCCTACCCGTGACCAGCGGTCGGCCGGCGCAGCGGGCGTCGGCGGCGGGCTCGCCCTGGGTTCGCTCGTCTATCGGCGCAATGCCATGCTCTACCGCGGGGGAGAGCCGAGGACGTGTCTTTATTGCATTGAGGCGGGTGTCGTGGCGCTGCTGCGGCAAACTCCTGGACGGCGGCGAGAGATCGTCGAGTTTGCCTTTGCGGGTGACGTGCTGGGCTACGGCCTCTTCGAGCACCATACGTCTTGGGCCCAGGCTGTTGGCGAGGTGCGCGTCGCGCGCATGCCGTTATCGGCGCTAGACCAGATCCTCCACAGCGACAAGCGCGCCTTTGACCGCTACGCCGAGGCCCTTCAGCGGGAGTTCGATTACCGCCGCAACCAGCTCGTCGACACCGAGCGCAGCCTCGTCAAGCGCGTCGCTGCGCTGCTGGTCGCTCTCTCCCGGCAGAACGCCCTCGAAGGCCGCGATCCGCGCGTGGTTGGGGACGAACTTGCGTGTGGAGCCGTAGCGGCCTGGTTGGGCATCGATGTGCGCGCATTGGCCAATGCGCTCATGAAGCTTGAGCGGTCGGGACTGATCGAGCAGTCTCCCCCCGACGGCGTGCGGCTATCGGACCTTGCGCGGCTCGAGCACCTGGTCGACGAGCTCTCGCTTGCGCCCGCATCGACGCGTGGCTAAGTGCCAGCCGCCGCGATCGCGGCGGCGCCTCGAGGGAGGCCGGGTCAGGCCAGGGTCAGGCCAGGGTCAGGCCAGGATCGAGATTGGCGCGATGCGTCCTTGCTTGGCCCGTTGCCGGGAACTTAGCGGGCCGCAGGGTTAAATAGGTTGGCGTCGAGCTGGCCGACAGGCACGTGCATTTCGACCAGGTCGGTGCGCGTGTCAAAGCCCTGTGCGTCCTTGGCAATCCAGCCCTTTATTTGCAGCGAGGGCTTTGCGGCCAGAAACAGTCTGATCCGGCTCGAGCTGTCGCCGCTCTTGTCCTCAAACACGATCGAGATCGCGTCCTCTTTCTCCTCCGCCTCGAGCACGCGAGCGTCGCGCAATAGATCGACGTTGTCTTGAAGCAAGGCGCGGAACGGCGTGTAACCGAGATCCCAGCGATCATCGGTGCTGAGGTCGCGATCTTGAATGGCGATGTATTGGCCGTCTGAGATAATGACGACCCTGCTTGGCGGATTGAACTCGAAGCGAAAGCGGCCGGGGCGGGCAATGTAGAACTTGCCGCGCTGGCGCTTGTTGTCGGCGCTGGTCTGGACAAACGTGCCCTCAAGGCTCGTCACCTGGTTGAAATAAGTGTTCACCTTGCGCACGAGCTCAACCTGGTTTTTCGGGTGCACGCCGGCGATCGATCCGGTGGGCCCGATCCCTTTCGCCTCTTGGCCTGCGGCGGGACCTGTCGCGGAGACGCCGAGCAGGACCATGAAGCTTAGCGCGATCAAGCGGTGCACCATCGCAACCTCATCCCGTGTTCGACTGGAGTGAAGTGGGGCACTTTCATCAGCAAGGCAAGCGCTGATGTCCCCTTTAGATCACGATTCCTGTGGGATCATTGCCCCACCTTGCGAGGTTGGCGGGGCTGTCATGGGTTCATGAACCTCCCAGCATGGACGGCAATTGCGGCCGCGCGAAGCGTTTGTCCAATCATGACGCCCTCGCCCCCGGCGACCAAGATAGACCGAAGCCCCTACGGCAAGGCCCGTTCATTGCGCCAACCCCGACGGGCCGGTCGCGGGCTGACAAGCTCTAGCAGAAAGCAATCGGCTCTGCGCACTGGCGCGGGGTCTTGGCGGCACCTGCGCGCGAGCACCGTGGCATGTCCGACACAGCACGGTCTGCGACCGCTCGAGCCCTCAGAGCACACCCCCCTGCCCCTCAAGCTTCTATCGGCGGCGACATCTTCTGGTAGGCTGCGCCGGATCTCCAGTTGGATGGAGGATCCCGCCAAAGCGGCGCCAAGCTCAGGGAGATCGTGGTGTGACTGCGAAACCTCGCCAGATGCATCTGGCCGTGTTCTGGCTGGGGACTGGCAATCACTCAGCGGGTTGGCGCATGGAGGGCGCATGGGACAATAGCTGCAGCTGGACCATGCTGGAGGCCGGCGCGCGCATTGCCGAGCGCGGTAAATTTGATCTCTTCTTCATCTCCGATAGCCTCGCCTGCTCCCTCAACGACCACCCCTCCTTCCAGACGCGCTTCGAGCCGACCACGGCCGTGGCCGCCTTGAGCATCGCGACGCGTCATGTCGGGCTCGGGGCCACGGTATCGACGAGCTTCAGCGCGCCCTTTACGGTCGCGCGCACGTTTCAGACCTTGCAGCACTTGAGCCAGGGGCGCGTCGCTTGGAACGTGGTGACGAGCAGCTCCGACACTGCCGCGCGCAACTATGGCATGGAGCGGCATTTTGAACACGACAAGCGCTATGCGATCGCCAGCGAGTTCGTCGACGTCGTGCGCGGGCTGTGGGACACCTGGGATGAAGGTGCCGGCGTCAGGTGCAAGGAGACGGGTGTCTATGTCGATCCCGCGCGGGTGAGGGCACTTGACCACAAGGGGCGCTACTTCCAGGTGCGCGGGCCCCTCAATATCGAACGGTCCGCCCATGGTCATCCGCTCATCATCCAGGCGGGCGGTTCGGAACCGGGACAGGACCTCTCGGCACGCACGGCCGATATTGTGTTCTCGGTTGTGAACGGTGATGCGGCCGAAGCGAGGGCTGCGTACGCGGGCCTCAAGGCCCGGCTCGCCAAGTACGGCCGCACACCGGGCGATATGGCGATCCTGCCCGGCGTTATGCCAATCATCGGCCGCACCGATACCGAAGCCAAAGCGCAGCTCGATCGCCTGCAGAACTGGCTCTCGGCGACCAACGCGCTGACGCTTGTGTCCAACCGGATTGGGCACGACATTTCGGGCTATCCGCTCGACGGCCCAATCCCCGAGCTGCCGCCGTCCAACAACAGCCAATCGTTCGCGCGCACCCTCCTGGAATTGGCGCGGCGCGAGAAAATGACGCTGCGCGATCTATACAACATCACGGCGGCGGCGCGCGGGCATTGGGTGATCTACGGTACGCCGCAACGTATCGCGGACATCCTGGAGGAGTGGTTTGTCGGGGGGCTCGCCGACGGGTTCATGATCCTTCCGGCATATTTCCCCGGAGCGTTTTGCGACTTCGTCGATCTGGTCGTGCCCGAGCTGCAGCGGCGCGGACTGTTTCGCACCGATTACGCTGGCTCGACGCTGCGCGATCATATGCGCCAGGGTGCAGCGAAATAGGCCTCGATCTTGCCGGCATGCGGCGGCCCTGCAGGCCATCGCGGGATGGGTTAATCGCGCATCATCGGGTGGTGCGGGCCCTGGGCTCAAGTTTCCCGGGAGGATGAGGGCAGCGCGTGGCCAGAGGGGGCCGCAACCCCCGCGCCATCGCCGGGGAAATGGCAAGGCCTCGACCCCGCGCCCCTTCCCGCCTACTGTTGAGAGTTGCGGCTCGGTCGCAAGCTTTCCAGGAGGCCCAATGCTCAGGTCTATGGCGACCCTCTGGCTTGGCTTTCTCATGGTGGTGGCCGTCGGGTTGCCGGCGCCTGGAGCGCTCTGTGATGATGAGCGCGCAGATCTGCTGCTCGTGCTCGCGGCCGACGTGTCGCGCAGCGTCGATGAGCGCAAATTCCGGTTACAGCGTGAGGGTTATGCGACCGCGATCGTCGATCCTCGCGTGGTGCGGGCGATGACGGGGGGCCCGGCGGGGCGAATTGCACTTTGTTTCCTGGAATGGGCTTCCGACGGCGAGCAGGTCATCATCATCGACTGGACGTCTGTCGGCAGCGAGGCCGAGGCGAAGGCCATTTCCAAGCAGATCCGCGAGGCACCCCGCACCTTCATGGGCCGCACCTCGATCAGCGCGGCCATCGACTATTCCATGACCGTGCTGGCGCACAGTCCTTTCGCCGGCCCGCGCCGTGTCATCGACGTATCGGGTGACGGCACCAACAACAGCGGCCGCCCAGTTACGGCGGCGCGCGATGCAGCCGTTGCCGAAGGCGTGACGATCAACGGCCTCGTCATCCTGAGCGAGGTGCCCCTGCCCACCAATCCGATGCACACCCATCCCCCCGGCGGCCTCACTGCCTACTACGAGAACAACGTCATCGGCGGCCCAGGGGCGTTCGTGGTCGAGGCCCAAAGCTTCGAGGCTTTCGGCCAGCTCTTGGTGTCAAAGCTGGTTAAAGAGATCGCCGAACGGTCAAGCCCACGCCGACCGGGCTGACATCGCTCAGCGTTCAGCCGCCAAGCCCTGCAAATCGACGGGTAGACGGCCCATGTTGAGATGGCCGTCCGCCGTCACGGGCCACTGCTCGCGCGGGCGGTCCCAATAGAGCTCGACGCCGTTCTGGTCGAAGTCGCGCAGGTAGAGCGCCTCGCTGACGCCGTGATCGCTGGCGCCGTCAAGCGGGATGCCGGCCGCGATCAGCCGGCGCAGCGCGTCGCCCAGTGCCGCGCGCGTCGGATAGAGGATGGCGAGGTGATAAAGGCCCGTTGAACCGGGCGGCGGCGGCCGACCGCCCAGGCTCTCCCAAGTGTTGAGGCCGATGTGATGATGATAGCCGCCCGCGGAGATGAAGGCCGCTTCGCGTCCACGCCGCTGCACCAGCTCGAAGCCCAAGATCCCGCAATAGAAGGAAAGCGCCCGTTCCAAGTCGGCGACCTTGAGGTGCACGTGGCCGATGCGCACGCCGTCGGCGATCGGGAGCTTGGTCACCGGATCGGGTAGCGGCCTCAGCCTGTCGATCGTATCGCTCATCGCCCAGTCCTCTTGTTGTCGGCCGGGGGTGGGTGCGCCCCTTCTCGCCGGGGTTGCGAGTTGACCTCCATGCCCTTGAGCTCGGCGTTGCTCGCAACATCCATGACGTCCCTGGTCGAGCCTTCGGGGCGCATTCCCGTGAGCCCTCCCAGGAATGCCACCAAGTCAAAGGTCATGTGGTGTACGTGCGCGGGCGGTTCCACCCAGGCACGGATCATCTGCTGAACGGGGTGGTCGTCATTGGCGTTGGAGCGCACCAGCACGGTCGTCATTCCAAGCGCGTGAGGAGCCTCGAGATTGCGCGGGATGTCCTCGAACATGGCGGATTGCGTGGCATCCACGCCGTGGGCTCGGCAAAAATGCTGATAGCAGCTGGCCGTCGGCTTGGGCACGTAGTTCGCATCGCAGATGTCGAATATGGTCTCAAAGCAGCGCAGCACGCCGAGTTTGCCGGCCACCCGCTCGGCGTGGCGGCGTGAGCCGTTGGTAAAGATGAGCTTGCGCCCGGGCAGTTTGTCGATGGCGGCGGCGAGCTCCGGGTGCTCACGCACGGGCGTCAGATCGATGTCGTGCACATAGTCGAGGAATGGCTTCGGATCCATGCCGTGCACTTGCATGAGGCCGCTTAGCGTGGTGCCGAACTGGCGGTAGTAGGTCTTCTGCAGGTGTCGCGCGTAGGCAAAGGGCACGCCCAGCAAGCGGGCGATGAACTCGCCCATGCGTTGATCGACCTGCAGGAAGAGATTGCAGTCGGCGGGATAGAGCGTGTTGTCAAGGTCAAACACCCACACTTGCGTTCGCTCAAACCCGCGCCCGTGCGCGCCCTCGTCGCGCGCACCGGCAGCGTGTGGGGAAGGAGAAGGGTTGCGGCCAGGGCAGGTATCAGGGGAGGTCGTCATGGGCTTTTCTTCGCCCTGCGCGTTACCAGCGTTCCCACGCCGTGTTCGGTGAAAAGCTCAAGAAGCACGCAATGCGCCACCCGGCCGTCGATCACCACCACAGCCTCGACGCCGGCCTCCACCACTTCGATGCAACCCTCGATCTTCGGAATCATGCCGCCGGTGATGACGCCATCGCGGATGAGCCGGCGCGCCTCCTCGATGGTGAGCTGCTGCAGCAGCTTGCCATGTTTGTCGAGCACGCCTGCGACGTCCGTGAGTAGCAGCAGGCGCTTGGCCTTCATGCGCGCGGCGAGGGCGCTCGCGAACGTGTCGGCATTGATGTTCAGGGTCTCCCCTTCGGTGCTGATGCCCACCGGCGCGATGACTGGAATGAGATCGGAGCCGGCGATCACCTCCACGATATGCGGATTGACCTGCGCGGGATCCCCTACGTAGCCGATGTCCACGGCCTGCATCAGGTTAGACTCAGGGTCGGGCATCTCGGTGATCTTGCGAGCAATCATGAGATTGGCATCCTTGCCGGAGATGCCGACTGCCTTGCCACCCTGGCGGTTGATGGCGGTGACGATGTCCTTGTTGATGAGGCCCGCCAGCACCATCTCCACCACCTCGACCGTCGGCTTGTCCGTGACCCTGAGACCGTGCACGAACTCGCTCTTCAGCTGGAGGCGCTTCAGCATGCCGGCGATCTGTGGCCCGCCTCCATGGACGATGATGGGGTTCACGCCCGCCTGCTTCAGCAGCACGATGTCTTGCGCGAAGGCCGCCGCCAGAGCCGGGTCACCCATGGCGTGACCGCCATACTTGACCACAACCGTCTGCCGGTCGTAGCGCTGCATGTGCGGCAGGGCCTCGGCAAGGATGCGCGCCTGCGTATGTGCGGAGGGCGGTGGGGACCCTTCCCCCGACATCGCCGCTCCCTGCTCCTTCCCCATCGTCGCATCCCCAGGGCCAGCTTGCGAGCCACGAGCTCGCCGCATCATGCACTTATAACGGGGCGATCGCCGGCTCAACGGAATTTGCGCGAGCCTTGCCAGTTGAGCCTGCACAACTTCTTGCGGTGCCGGGACGTGTAATACCCGGGCCCATCGGCTAGACTGACTCGGGGGCTAGACCGACTGGGGACCAGATGGATTGGGACCAGACGGATTGGGACCAGACGGACTGGGACCAGACGGACTGGGACCAGACGGACTGGGACCAGACGGACTGGGACCGAGACTGACTGGGACTTGAACGCGATGCGCCTGCCGAGCTATGCCCCGTTCGCGCGCCGGCGTGAAGGGCGCAGACGACGCGGGGCCTTCCGCACCGCATCCGGGGGTAGTTGATGCCGCAATCGTTTGCGGAGCAGCTCAGATCGATTCCCATGTCGCCCAGTCTGGGCCAAAGCCTGGAGCGCGCGCATCGTAGCGCGCGCGATCAATCCCACCGTTTCGTCACGCTCGAGCATCTGCTCCTGGCCTTGACCGAGGATGCCGAGGCGGGGCTGATCCTGCAGGCCGCCAATGTCGATCTTGCCCGGCTCGGCACGGATGTCTCTGGCTATCTTGGTCGGCTGTTGGAGGACATGCGGGCAGAACCGGGTTGGGAGCCGCGTCCGGATGGCGAGCTTTTGCGCGTGCTGCAGGCCGCTGCCTCGGCCGCCCAGCAGTCGCGTCGCCGCCAGATCGACGGGGCGATCGTGCTGGCGGCTATTGTCGGCGACGGGAAGAGCCCCGCTGCCGGGCTCCTCAAGGCGCTGGGGATGACCTTTGAGGAGGCGATCCGCGCTCTGCAGCGCGCCAACACGAGGGCGCGCCTGAAGCCTCTCGCCAAGTCACCCTCGGCTTCCCCGGCGGTGGAGGTTGCGCCCCCATCGGCTTCTGGTGGAGGGGAGCCTCAGAGTGAGCGCGAACCGCCCCTCACCCAGCCCGCGCCCGCCTCAACGCAAGCGCCAGCAACGCAGTCGGCCGACGAAATTCTGGCCGCGGCTCGCGCCCGCATTCAGAAGCGATCGCAAACGGCGACTAGGGCAGAGGGGGCGTTGTCCCCCGAGCCGCTCACGGCCCCGTTCCCAAGCCCCACTCCTCCCGCCCCAGTGGCAGACACCGAGCCGCAGATCGAAGCCGTTGATCCCTCGCAGACCACGACGCTGACCGCGGCAATCGAGGCGGCGATGGCATCCCCTCCCTCGCCCAAGCACAAGGCCGAACCGCGCCTCCCACCCACGGTGCCCTCGGGGAGGTCCCAGTCGGACGACCTGCCGCCGCCAGCACCCGCAGCACCGCCTCCCCCGGTTGCGCCCCGAGGGACCTGGACGCCGGCTCCCCAAGTGAAGGCTGAACCGGCAGCGCCGAGGTTGTCGTCGCTGCCGCCTGTTGGGCGTCCGCCTGCGCCCCCCTTTCCGGCCCGACCGGTGCAGCAGCACGAAGGCCCTCGCCGCCCGCCCCTGCCAGGTCTTGGCGCACCTGCGCCGCCGCAAGCGGGTTTGCCCACCCGGCCGCCTAACGCGCCTTGGCCGGAGGCGGCTGAACGCGCCCCCAGCGGACGACCGCCGCTGGCGAACGGCAGCTACGGCGAGTTTCCCGCTCTGGCACAACACGTCCCCGAGCGTCCCGATCTCGTTCAGCGACGCGCAGTGGCGCAGCGTGGGGGTGCGCCTGGCGAGAAGGGGTTGCTGATCGAAGCCGTGCCGCGTCGCATGCGCGTCGGCACGGCGGCGGGCGCAGAGGTGCGCATCGCGCGCGACAAGATAGACGGCCTGTTGCTGGCACTCAGAAACCGCGACGGTCAAGTGCCCGGTGAAGCGCCTGTGGTGCGGGCGCTGTCGGTGCGGCTCAGGGGGACCAAAGGCGGCTTCTGGATCGAGCCCACCACACCGGAGACGCAATGGGTCGAAGGCCAGCGCGCCCGGGCCGACGACGACCAAATCGTTTGGCGGTGGATGGTGGTGCCGCGCCGCCGCGGCCGCAGCCGCCTCACCGTGATGGTGACGGTCAACACCGCTGGACGCGATGGCGTTGTGGCGACGACCTCTCCGCCCGATCGGGTGATCGATGTGGGCGTGGTCCTTGATCCGAGGTGGCGGGCGCTCCGGGTGGCGGGGTGGATCCTGGCCGGGCTGGCTGGCGCCGCGCTGGCGCGCTTTGGCCCGCAGTATTGGCCGCTCGTTTCCGCCCTCCTCGCGAGGACGCTCGGCAGCTAGGTGCGCCTAGCGTTGCCTGCCGCCTTCGGCGGCCGTTGCCGGCGCCACGGTGCCCGCTCCGCCGCCGTCTGCAGACGCTGCGCGAGGCGCAGCGGCGAGCGCGGCGATCTCTGCGCGCAGCCCATCGATCCCGCCGCCGGTGCGTGCGGACGTTGCGAATACGCGCGCATGCGCCGCCGGGTGCGTCGCGAGCTCGGCCGCGAGCTCGGCAAGGGTCTGGGCAAGGCGCGAGGGTGTGATCTTGTCCGTCTTGGTGAGCACGGCCTGGTAGGAGACCGCTGCATCATCCATCAGCGTCATTAGCATCGCATCGGGGTTCTTCAGTCCGTGGCGGGCGTCGATGAGCAGCAGGACCCGCAACAGGGTCGGACGGCCACGCAGGTAGTCGCGCACGAGCTTGGTCCAAGCCTCAACCTTCGTCTTCGGCGCTTCGGCGAAGCCCAAACCCGGCATGTCCACGAGATAGAACGGGATGCCTGGCGTCTCGAAAAAATTGAGCTCTTGGGTGCGCCCGGGTGTGTTGGAGGTGCGCGCAAGGCCGCGCCGTCCAACGAGCGCATTGATGAGGCTCGATTTGCCGACGTTTGAGCGCCCGGCCAAGGCCACCTCGTGCCGGTCGGCGGGGGGGAGGAAAGGCAGCTGGGGCACGCTCTTGAGCAGCTGCCAAGGCCGGTGAAACAGCGCGGCCCCGGCGCTCAGCTCAGCGGGCGTGAAGGCGGGCTGCACCGGTTTCCTCCAGCCGCTCACGGCGGGGCGAGCGTGCGGGCCACCCCGCGCCTTAGGAAGAACTCTCCTTGCCGCGCAAGATGTCACGGGCCGCGTCGATGCGCGCGGCGATGGCGTGATCGGACCCGTTGAGCGCGCTCTCTTGCCGCCTCAGCTCCTGCTCGGCGAGGGCGGCGTCGATCTCCTTCTCGGTCGCATCGGGCTCGAGCCCGAGCGTGCGCAAAGCCTGCTCGCGCGTCATGGTCTCACGGCGCGCTTCGTTGACTGCGCGCGCCATCCCGGTCTGACCGCCCCGCGCCGCCTTTGCGCCCTTGTCCTCGTTGCGCTGGAGCGCCTTGGTCAGCGATTGCGGCAGACGGGTCGAGGCGCTGGCGAGGTGTCCCCTGAGCTTGGCCGTGTCAATCGTTTGGGCCGCCTTCAATCGAGCCCTCCATTTTTCGACGCCCAGGTTCTTCCACAAATGCACTTCGGCATTGTTGCGCCGCATGATCGTGTACTGCTGCAGGAGCGATAGCACGTTGTTCCAAGCCCAGTAGATGACGAGGCCTGAGGGGAACGACGCCAACATGAAGGTGAAGACCACGGGCATCCAATTGAAAATCTTCTGCTGGATGGGGTCGGGTTGCTGCGGGTTCAATTGCATCTGCACCCACATGGTCATGCCCATCACAAGAGGCCAGGCGCCGACGTGCAGCATATCGGGCACGTGGTAGGGCAGTAGCCCGAACAAATTGAAAACCGATGTGGGGTCGGGGGATGACAGATCCTTGATCCAGCCGAAGAATGGCGCTTGGCGCATGTCGATGGTGATGAACAGCACCTTGTAGAGCGCGAAGAAGACGGGGATCTGCAGGACGATCGGCAGACAGCCTGCCATCGGGTTGATTTTCTGGTTCTTGTAGAGCGCCATCAGCTCTTGCTGCTGCTTGACCCGATCCTCCTTGAAGCGTTCACGGATCTTCTCCATCTCGGGCTGCAACTTCTTCATCTTGGCCATCGACTCGTAGCTCTTGTTGGCCAGCGGGAAGAACGCCGCCTTGACCAGCACGGTCGTGGCAAGGATGGCGAGGCCGTAGTTGCCAAGCACATGCGAGAGCCAGTGCAGCAGCTTGAACAGCGGCTGTGTGATGAACCAGAACCAGCCCCAATCGATCAGCAGGTTGAAATTTTTGGCGTTGAGCTTCTCCTGATAGGCGTCGATCACGCTCACCTGCTTGGCACCGGCGAAGAGATTGCTCACGTTCGCCCCCTGACCTCCAGGTGGGATCGAAACGCCGGCCATGAGCAAGTCGGTTTGGAAGTACTCTGTGGCACCCTTTTTGCCGCTAAACGTGGCGTCGTAAGGGGTAGTTTGGCCGGGCACCAATGCTGCGGCCCAGTACTTGTCGGTCATCCCGATCCAACCGCCGGTCTGCTTGAAGCTCTTGCCCCCGCCCTCCTTGAGCAGGTCTGCGTAGTGGAGCTGCTGCAGGCCGGCATCGCCCATCACGCCGATGGGGCCTTCATGCAGAATGTAGTAACCGGCGGTGGGCGGCGTGCCGTGGCGGGAGATCAGTTGAAAGGGATAGAGGGTGATCTCGGCACCGGTGCGGTTCTCAACCTCGTCCTTGACGGTGAAGAGGTACTCCGTGTCCACCGCGATCGTGCGGCGGAAGGTCAGCCCCTGTCCATTGTCCCAGACGAGCGTCACCGGGGAGCTCGGCGTCAGCGGTCCATCTCTCTCCGTGTGCCAAAGCGTGTCGCGGCCGGGCATCGGTTGCGTCACACCGCTCCCCGCCACCCAGCCATACTCCGCGTAGTAGGGATGGGGAGCCCCCGACGGCGAGAAGAGCACGACGTTGGGCGAATTGGGATCGACGGTCTCGCGGTACTTGGCGAGCACGAGGTCGTCGACGCGGCCGCCCGCAAGCGAGATCGAGCCGGTGAGACTGGGCGTCTCGACGTGCACGCGTGGGCTCGCCTCGATGGCGGCGTTGCGCGTTGCCGCAGCCGCCAAAGGCGCAGCGGACGGTACGGCTGCGCCAGGCTGGGTGGCGGCGCCCGGTGCGGTGGGGGCTTGCTCCTTGCTCTGGCTCAGCTCGTGCTGGACGCGTTGGCGGCGCTCCTGATCGTCCTTCAACTTGGGGCCTGCATAAAATACTTGCCACGCGAGCAGCACGCCCACCGACAGCACGATGGCCAGCAGAAGGTTCTTTTGGTTGTCCTGGTCTTGTTGCATGGGTCCTTCTGCGCCTTCTGTTTGGCGTACTCTGCCGCGCGACCTCAGCGCACCCGCTTCGGCGCGCGATGCACGCGCATGAACGCCCTGGCGAGCTCGCCCACCAGCGCAGCGAACTGCGAGGTAAGCGCCGCACGGCGTGCGATCAAGACATAGTCGAATTCGCCGCTGGCGTGGTTCGGTGCCGCATCCCTGACCGCGGCCTTGAGGCGGCGGCGGATGCGATTGCGCTCGACGGCTTTGCCAATCTGTCGTGTCACCGTGAAACCGAACCGAGGCCCCTCGGCGGCCCGCGTGCTCTCGTCGTGGGCCTTGGCTTCCAGAACGAAAGCCGCCGTGGCGCACCGGCTGCCCTTGCGCACGCGCAGGTACTCAGAGCGCCTCTTGAGAGTGGTCACGCGCGAGGCGGAGCCTCTCGCTTGCGTCGCCCTGGCCATGCGCCACCCATCGCTGCCGCGGCCACATCAAGCAGAGAGGCGCTTGCGACCTTTCGCGCGCCGCCGTGCCACGACCCGCCGACCGCCCGCGGTCGCCATGCGCTTGCGGAAACCATGCCGGCGCTTGCGCACGAGCTTGCTCGGCTGGTAGGTCCGTTTCACGTCAACTCTCCGTTTCGCGTCAAGCCCCGAGTGGCATCAAACCCTTTGCTCAAACCCGTCCGGCCTAAGCTCGCCTGACATGCTCACCTGACATGCCCGTCTGGCTCATGCCCGGCCGGTTCAAGCTCGTCTGGCTCAGGGCCATCTGGCTCATGCCCGACTTGCTCGAACCCGACTTGCTCAAGGTGAGGGCTCGCGTTGGGAAAAATGCACTGCTGGCGGTGATCATCGCCCTCCGGGGGAGGCAGGGCATACCCCCGTAGCCGATGCAAGTCGCCGCGCTTATAGGATTGGGGCCAGGCCAAGTCAATTCGGAGGCAAATTCCCTGTTCAATTTGGCGAAACCCATCAAATCTTTTCGCTTTCCCTCACGTGTGCTTGACAGGCGGGGCAAATGGGGCTGGCAACGCTTAACTTGCAGGCAAGGCTCAATATGTCACAAGCTCGCACAACCCGAGGGCTCGCCCCGGCGGCCGCCCAACGGTTGCAAGCCCATGAGCCCCTATGCTCCGTGAGCCGCAACCCCCATGAGCCGCACCCCCCCAGAGCCGCCGCAAGCCAAAGTCCCGCAAGCCAAAGTCCCACAAGCCAAAGTCGCGCAAGCCAACGCTCCGCAAGCCAGAGCCCCGCAACCCCAACTCCCGCAACCGCCAATCCCGCAAGGCCATGAACTTGACGCCATGAACCGCAAGCCCATCCCGAAGGAGGTGCCCGGTTGCCACGAGGGGTGCCGAGGTTTCGTCGGCGCCAGTTTGGCGGGTGAGGCGGCGCCGGGTTCCGGCCTCAAGGCGTGGCATCGAGCCGTGCCGCTCGTGCTCGTCCTCGCTGCGGTGGCACTCGTGCTGGTGATGGGCTGGCACCAGGCACTGACGCTCGACAACGTGGTGGCTCTGCGCGACCGCTTTCACGGTATGCTGGCCGAGCACCGCGTTCCCGCTGTGGCGGCCTACATCACCGCGTACGCGCTGCTGGCTGCGCTCAGCTTGCCCGGCTGTCCCATCGTGACCGCCATGGGAGGGCTGATGTTCGGCTCGCTCGTCGGCGGTGCAGCCGCAGTCGTGGGTGCGACCATCGGAGCCACGTTGCTGTTCTTGATTGCGCGGTCGGCCATCGGCGGGATGCTCAGCGAGCGTGCGACCCCGTGGCTCGTCAAATTGCGCAAAGGCTTTGCGGAGGACGCGCTCAGCTATTTGCTCTTCCTGCGGCTCGTGCCGGCCTTCCCTTTCTGGTTTGTCAATATCGCACCAGCCGTCCTGGGGGTCCCCCTGAAGACGTATGTGATTGCGACCTTTTTCGGCATAATGCCGGCAACGTTCGCGTTCGCATCGGCGGGGGCTGGTCTCGACAGCGTCATTATGGCAGCGAAGGCCGAATACGCGCGCTGCGTGGCCCAAGGCGGTGCCCAAGCCTGCCGGCTCAGCATCCATGCCAGCTCGCTCGTCACTAGGCAGCTGGTCCTGGCATTGTTGCTGCTGGGTGTGGTTGCGCTGATCCCGGTCATTCTCAGGAAATGGAGGAACAATCATGCAGCAGCCAAGTGACGCCGCGGTTGGCTTGGTGCGTGTGCGTTCCGGCGAGGTAAGCAAAGCACCTGTGGCTGCGCCAAAGGGTGCGATCGCCGACACAGCTGGCAGCGAAATGCGCGTCGATCTGTGTGTGATCGGCGCCGGTTCGGGCGGCCTTACCGTGGCGGCGGGAGCCGCCCAGCTTGGAGTGTCGGTGGCCCTCATCGAGGGGCACAAGATGGGCGGCGACTGCCTCAACTACGGCTGCGTCCCGTCGAAGTCATTGATCGCCGCGGCGCGTCGGGCGCATCTCATGCGCACCTGCGCACCGTTCGGGATCGTGCCGACCAATCCGACCATCAGCTACAAGGGTGTCCACGATCACATTCACGGCGTCATCGCCGCCATAGCGCCCAACGATTCGGCGGAGCGGTTCACCGGTCTTGGTGTCAACGTGATCCGCGCCACAGCCCAGTTTATCAGCCGCGATACGGTGCTTGCCGGCGACCAGCGCATCAAGGCGCGCCGCTTCGTCATTGCCAGCGGCTCCTCGCCGGCGCTCCCGCCCATCCCTGGGCTCGACGGCGTGCCCTATTTCACCAACGAGACCATTTTTGATAACCGGTCCCAGCTCGATCACCTGATCGTCATTGGCGGCGGCCCCATCGGGCTGGAGCTTGCCCAGGCCTATCTGCGTCTGGGCAGCCGCGTCACGGTGTTGGAGGCCATGAAGGCGCTGGGCAAGGACGACCCGGAGATATCCGAGCTCGTGCTCAAGCGGCTGCGTGCCGAGGGTG
>Ga0075425_100003996_pt1 | contig 15134 bp, 9 predicted proteins | sample SoiMethybrSBSTD4_FD_75300 | JGI IMG/M metagenome (GOLD analysis project Ga0075425, IMG submission 75300) | Bulk soil microbial communities from a Populus tree surrounding site in Tennessee, USA - Soil MetaG P. TD hybrid SBSTD4 | ecosystem: Environmental > Terrestrial > Soil > Tree plantation...
GAGCGGCTCTTGCCGGCGGTGCCGAACAGGATGTTCTTCGGCTTGATGTCGCGGTGGATGATGTCGTGCGTGTGCGCCTCGTCGAGCGCACCGCAGATCGCGGTCACCACCTGGTTGGCCTCGCTCGGTGGCAGCGGCCCCTCCCGCCTGACGAGGTTCGACAGCGTCCCGCCGTTCATGAACTCGGAGACCTGGAAAGGTGGTCCGTCCACTTCGCCGTCCGGTCCGGGCAGGTGCGCGAAGTCGTAGATGCGCAGCGTGTTCGGATGCGACAGCTTCGACAGCGCGAACGCCTCCTGCACGAAGTGCTGGTAGGTGGTCCGGTAGATCCACTCCTTGTCGCGCAGCGAGTGAAAGACCTTGATGCAGACCGGACGTGACAGCCGCTCGTCTTCGCCTCGATACACCACGCTGGTTCCGCCGGTCTCGAGCCTCTCGACGATGCGATAGCGATCGAGAACGCGATCGCCGACGGACAGCGGATCGGTCAGCGATGTTTCTGGCTGTGCCATGGACGGACGTTGCACATGCGAGGGGGGTGATTCTCCCACCTGCGCCCCCACTCGATATGCTCAATTGTAATGCCGATCCAGGGCGTTCTTCGAGTTTTCCCTGCGTGCCGGGGACGGATCCGATTAATGGTCCGGCCAATCGGATCGCGGCGTTGCAGGCGCCAGCCTGCGCTGGCGAAGGCCGTCGAGGCGCTGCTGAAGGAAGGTCCTGCGGCTCTCGTACTCGTCGCGGAAGACGTCGAGGTGCTCGCGGATGTCGCGCTGCGCCTCTGTCGGATCGATCGCGCCGGGGTTCTCGCGAACGAGCTCGGTCATCGCGGCGCAGATCTCCGGCCGCTCGAACCAGGGGAGGAGCGCGGCGCCGGTCCGATCGAGCGCCTCCTGCATGTGATCGGGCGTGACGCGTTCGAGCAGGTCGCCGAGCAGGCCGGCGAACCGGTCGTAGCCGGCCGGGTCGGACAGCAGGATCTTCTCGAGCGTCCCCTCGACGCAGTACAGCATCTCGTTCGGGTCGACCATCGCGAAGCGCCCGGAGTAGTGGCAGCCCTCGTAGAGGTCGTCGTTGTCCCAGCCGGCGAAGGTCCAGTAGGCGCGCACCTCGCCGCCTGCGGCGCGCGCGTCGGTCCCGGTGAGGAGGATCTCGTCGACATAGTCGCCGTTCTCGAGCGCGCTCCACATCGCGACCCAGGTGAGGACCTGGTCGAGGTCCATGCGATCGCCGGCAGCCGCGAGGAGCTCGTCGCCCGACAGGGTCGCGAGGTGGTCCTGGAATCGCTTCCAGTCGCTGCCGGCGTCGGCTGGATCGCCGCGCGACTTCTCCACCTCCATGTGATCGCCGGGGGCGTCGAAGCGGCGCCGCATCACCGAGCTCACCCGCGAGCTCTCGCGCTCGAGCGTGTCGTCCGACTTCTCGATGAGGAGGTAGACGCCGCGCTCCTCGCCGTCGAGGGTCAGCTCGACATAGCGGAAGCGGAGCGGGAACAGGCCGAGCTCCGCGAGCAGCTGGTAGGACGTGTGGAGCTGGAGGTAGCGGTCGTCGGCGCACATCGCGATGAGGAAGACCTCGTCGTCGTAGGCGTCCGGGAAGAGGTGACGCCCCGGGCCGTCGAGCGTCAGCGTGTAGCTCTTGCGATCGCAGCCGAGCGTCCCCTTGCCGTGCAGGTGCGCGCTCGCCGCGATCGGCTGCTGATCGTCGGCCAGCTTCACCGCGAGCTCGAACTCCTCCTTGCTGAGGGAGGCGACCCGCTGGTCGTAGACCGCGCGCTGGTCGCCGGTGAAGAGGAGATCGAAGCGGGACGGCACCGCCTGCTCGTCCACTCCGATGACCGCGGGGTCGCAGCTGCCGGCGAGCGATTCGGGCCACGGATCCGGCCAGCTGACCGCGAGCTCGCCGGTCACGCCGGCCACCGACAGCGTGGCCTCGGACGCGTCGGTGCCGGGACACGCGGCGACCGTGTAGTGGGCGTCGAGCGCGAGGCGATCCACCTCGGCGGCGGCGTCGGCGGCGGACACCTCGCCGGTCACCGCGATCACCGGCACCGTCGTGTGGCCGGCCACGGCGGCCGCGGCGTCGGCGGCGCCGTCGCCGATCGCGATCACGGCGCGCATGACGCGCGGTCCGGTGCCGCCGATCTGCTGGGCTTCCGCGGCGGCGGCCAGCCCGGCGTCTCCCGGCGCCGCTGCCACCTCGCCGTCGGTCTCGAGCGCGATGTCGACACCGCGGGCCAGGCGATCGCGATCGCGCGTGAAGCCGACCACCTGATCGACGGCAGCGCCCCAGCGGAAGATCGCCAGCTGCTCGTCCGGCGGGCGGGCCGCCAGGATGTCGGCGACGGCCGCCTCCACGCCGGCTCCGGGACGCACCAGGAGCGCCGTGTAGCCGGGCGCCAGCGCGACCGGACGGGCGGCCCAGTCGATCGCGTGGCTCTCGGCGAGCTGGATCGCGCTCGACAGATCGCGGCGCGAGGCGCCGCCGTCGACCCGCAGCGTGAGCTCGACGCCGCCGGCCGGCCAGCGCGCGACGCGCACCAGCGCCAGGTCTCCCGACACCGGCAGGCCGCCGTCCGGTCCACCGCCCGGTCCCTCGGGAGGCGTCTGGCAGGCGGCGAGCAGCAGCGCGACCAGCGCTCGCCTCGCCGACGGGCGGGGGGCCCTCACTCGCTCGCCTCCGGAAAGCGGCACAGGTACGGTCGCGGGGTCGCGCAGTTGATGTCGTTCCAGCCGGAGTCGGCCTGGCCGCCGAGCTCGCCGCAGTCCTCGTCGCCGAGGTTGTTCGGCTCCGGCCAGTGCCAGTGCTGGAAGCTCGGCGCCGAGCCGTCGGCCCAGCGGTAGTCTCCCTCGCCGCCGAGGTCGTTGAGCCCGATCAGCCACTGGCGGGCGAAGCTCTGCTTGGCGGCCGCCCACAGCGCGAAGTTCTGCTCGTCGTCGTCGAGCCAGGCGAGATCGCCGCCCCGTGCCTGGCAGGAGGCGCGGGCAAACCCCCACTGCAGGGTGGCGGTGCACAGCGCGAAGTCCGCGCCGCCGGCGCGGAGCGGCACGCACTCGCAGGAGGCGGCGTTCCCGACGGTGCCGTCGCAGTCGTGATCGACGCCGTCGCACTCTTCCGCGGCGCCCGGGTGGATCGCGGGATCGCCGTCGTCGCAGTCGGCGGTGCAAGCCGGATGGCCGTCGCCGTCGCGGTCGAGCGGCGCGCCCAGGTCGTCGCCGGTGCCGAGGCAGCCGAGCTGCGCGCGGACTCGCGCGATCGTCGTCGCGATCCTGACCGGCAGCGCGCGGCGCGCCCACTCGACCTCCTCCTCCGGGTAGGGCCGCCGCGGATCGCCCGCCACATCGTCGGCGACGAGCTCCACGGCGCGGGCCAGCTGTCGGTCGAGGTCGAGCCACTCGACCATGTCGGCGACGCGCGCCAGCTCGGACAGGTACTCGCGAAGGCAGCGGCGAGAGGACATGCACGTCTCGATGAGCAGGCCGGCTCCGTCGAAGGCGGTGCGCTCGAGGTACCAGGCCTGGTCGAGCCCCCACGGGAGAACGTACCAGAGCCGCGCCGTGGGCTCGTAGTAGATGCGGTAGTTGTTCGGCTTCCAGTATCCGTCCCAGTCGCCGGTCACCGCCGACGCCGCCATGAAGCGCAGGAACGCGGCGCGGTCGACCAGGCGGTCCTCGCCGTAGAAGATCGAATCGCCGCCGGCCTCGACCCGCGCGACGAGCTCGGCCAGCTCGGTGCGCCGGGCGCTCACTCCCTCGTCGAGGTCGAACTTCCACAGATCTTCGCTGCGCAGATCGACGTCGAGCCCACCCTCGTAGAGCGGGCCGCTCGCGTCCGCGAAGTGGCGCGCCAGGAACTGGGTGTCCACGTTCTCGACATCGACGTACAGACCGTACGGCTCGCCGTTCACGCTGACGCGAGCGTAGCCGACGCGCGGCGCCGGCACCCCGGCGGCGCGGAACACCAGGTAGGCCAGCGCCTCGCGCACCGACGAGCGGTCCTGCACCAGGTTGTTGAGGGTGAGCCCGCGGCGGCCGAAGAAGCGGCGCGCGCCGGGACAGGGGCCGTCGAAGCGGATCTTGAAGGCCGGCTTGTCGTCGAGCGGCTCGAACGAGGCCGAGCCCTTGAGCCGGATGCCGACCGGATAGCTACCGCCGGCAAACTCGAGCCGGCCGCACACCCAGCGGCGCGGCGCCTCGCGCAGCGACTCCATCGCGACCGGACCGAGCTCGAGCGCCAGCTCCGGCAGGACGTCGAGCGAGTAGAGGACGTCGTCCGGCGCACTGGCCGGATCCATCCGCGGGTCGGTGGCGGGCGCCGCGTCCGGCCCGACGTCCGGCGGCTCGGCGAGGGGCGGCGCGGCGCAGCCGGCCATGGCGAGGGCCGGCAGGAGGAGCATGCCGCGCCTTTGCCCCATCGGAACCATTACAGAACAGGCGCGGCCGCATTTCAACGGAACCGTGTCCGCTCGAGCGGCGTCTGATCGTTTGTGCGCCTCGCCCTGGTCGCCTCCCTCCTCCTCGTGCCGGCGGCGTCTGGCGCCGGCGAGCTGTCGACCATGCACGGCCTGGCCGTGCGCGATGCCACCCACATGGTGACGGTCCGGCTCGACGGGCGGGTGGCGCGGTTCCGCATCAGCCACACGCTGGTCAGCCGCGACCGGCGCGGCGACGAGGCGCTCCTCGAGGTCGATCTTCCCGACGAGGGCGCGGCCGTCGGGCTGCGCGCGCGCGCCGGCGGCCGCTGGATCGGGGGACGGCTGCTCGAGTCCGAGAAGGCCGGCGCCCGCTACGAGGAGCTGACCCAGAGCGGGCGGCCGGACGCAGGCCGGGGCGCGGCATTGCTCGAGTGGGTGGACGTCGGCAGGGTCTCGCTCGCGATGTTCCCGGTCAGCCGGCGCGCGGCCGCCGGCGCCGAGATCGAGGCGGTCGCGCCCGTGTGCTACGCCGAAGGCCTCGCGGTCGCCCACTACCCGCTGCCGACTCAGGACAGCCGGGTGGCCCGCCCGGCCCTGCAGGTGCTCGGCGGCCCGCGGCACTGGATCGTGCGCCCCGGTCGCCCGGTGCCGGCGGCCATCGCCGAGCGCTGGCCGAGGGTCGTGGAGCGATGCGAAGATGCAGGATCCGATGACCTCGCGATCGTGTTCGACCGCGAGCCGCGCGCGCCGGTGACCGCGGCGACCGCGACGCTCGACCTGGCCACCGCGCGCCGGGTCGCGTGGGTCGAGGTCGAGGCTGCCCGCCAGCTGGCGCCGGTCCCGCGCGGCGCGCGCGTCCTGTTCGTGGTCGACGCCTCGCGCTCGCTGGAGGCTGCCGACGTCGCGGCCGAGCTGGCGCTGGTGAAGGGCTACCTCGCCAATCTGGCGGACGCCGAGTTCGAGGTGATCGTCTACCGCCGGCGTGCCACCCGGCTGTTCGGACGCTTCCAGCCGGCGCGCCGGGCCGAGCGCGCGCTGGCCGCGCTGCCGGCCGGTGCGCTCGAGCAGGGCAACGGCTCGCACCTCGACGCCGGGCTGGCGCTGGCCGGCTCGCTGGCGCGCGGCGCGCGCGGCCCGGTCAGGGTGATCGCCTTCAGCGACGACCTGGTGCGCGGCGCGCTCGATGCCCGCGCGATGGCGACCGCGCTGGGGCACTTGCCGGCCGGCGCCGTCGCGCACCTGGTCGAGCTGTCAGGCGCCGGCGGCGACTTCGAGTGGCAGCGCCTCGACGACCACGACTTCGCGCGCCCCGTGATGGCGAGTGGCGGCATGGTGGTGGACATGTCCGGCGACCAGGCCGCCAGCGCGCGCGAGGCGATGCGCGGTCTGGTCCAGCCGCTGCGCGTCGACGGCTTCCGCATCGACGGCGCCGAGCTCGGCGATCTGTCGGGCGAGCTCGACGATGACGGCGCGCTGCCGGCCGGTCGCGGGATCCGGCTGAGCGCGCTCGTCGACCGCGCGGTCGGCCCGCTCACCGCGCGCGGCCGCATCTGGGGCCGCGAGCTGGTGCTTCCGATCCCGGTCGACCGCGGCCTGGCGGCGGCGCTGCCCGCCTTCGTGTTCGGCAGCGAGCGCCAGAACGATCTCGACGACGTCGAGAAGAAGGACGCGGCGCTGCGCGGTGGCGTGGTCTCGCCGGTCACCTCGCTCCTGGTCGAGCTCGACGACCGGCCGACCGCGCACGACGAGCTGCTCGGCACATCCGGCTGCGGCTGCGACGGCCCGATGATCCACGGCAGTCGGTCCGGTGTCGCTCGGATGAGCGGGGTCGGCCGGGTCAACCAGCGACCCGAGCCGGACCGGCTGGCCCTCCTGTCCGGCGCCCTCGACGCCCGGCTGCGCGCCTGCGCCGCGCTACACGGCGCGGCCCCGATCGAGCTCACCATCGAGACCACCGTCGACGAGGTGGTGGACGTGGCGGCCACAGGCGGCAGCGCCGCGCTCGCCGACTGTGCGCGCGAGGCCGCCTGGGCGCTCGCCCTCGACCCACACTTCTTCGATCAGCGGCACGCCAGCTTCCGCCTGCCCTTCGCCGGCAAGTAGGTCTACTCGCAGGGCAGGGACAGCGCCTCCGGCAGCGCGCGCGCAAGGTCCGGCCGCGGGCCGATGTGCTGGCTGGCCGGCCCGTGCGGGCCGTCGGTCTGCCGCGAGCCGGTCGCCGCGAGCAGGCCGCGCAGCGCCCGCGGATCGACCGGGCAGCCGCGCTCGGTGCGAACAATGCTCTGAATCAAGAGCGCGGCGCCCGCCACCACCGGCGACGCGCTCGAGGTGCCGCCGAACAGCGCCGTGTACTTGCGGCCGTGGGCGTCGCAGCCCTGCAGGTCGCCGTAGTCGAGCGTCGCGACCATCCGCCCCCACCCCTGCACGTCGACCCGGCTGCCGTAGTTCGAGAAGTCGAGCCGCGATCGATCGACGAAGCCGGCCTCGTCCGGCGCGCCGGCGCCGACCAGGATGGCGCCCGAGTCGCGCCCCGCGCGGCTGAGGCGTCCGCGATAGATGCGGCGATCGAGATCTTCGCCGCCGTTGCCGGCGGCGGCCACCACCACGACGCCGCGGCCGGTGGCGACGCGCACCGCCTGGTAGACATCGGTCCAGTACTCGACCGGGATGAAGCGGCGGCGCGGGCCGATCGCGTGGAGCTCGATGAGGAGGACGTCGCCGGGGCCGAGCGCCGCCTGCGCGCGATCGATCGCCTCGGCGATGGTGAGGTCCCGGATGCTCGCGGTGACCAGTCGCGCGACCTCCGGCGCGATGCCGGTCATGCCGAGCCCGTTGTCGGCTGCCGCCACCTCGCCGAGCACCGCGGTGCCGTGCGCCTGCCACTCGCGCGCCTTCATGTGCGGTCCGCCGACGTCGACCATGCGCGACGCGGGCAGGTCCTCGTGTTCGCGGTTCCACGCCCCCTCGACGTCGGCGAACTGCGCCGCCTCCCCGCGGCCGCCGCCGCGCCGCCACGCGAACGGCGCGTCGATCCCGGCCGGCGCCGGCCCGAGGTACTTCTGCCGCTGATCGTAGAGCGGGGTCCTGACCGGGCAGCTCTCGCCGTCGTCGGCCAGGCGGGAGATGGTCGCCAGCTCCGGGACCGGCGGGACGAACGCCTCGACCACGTCGCGGCGCGCCGCCAGCGCCGCCAGGGCGCGCTCGATCTGGTCGTCGGTCCCGCGCAGGCGCACCCGCCGCCAGCGCGACAGATCCGGCATCGAGCGCCCGCTCTGCACGGCCGCGACCAGGCGATCGATCGCCAGCGCCGCCGGCGAGCGCGAGAAGAGCGGCGCGGCGCCGACCACGCCGGGCACGCGCAGCCACGACCCGCTCGCTCCCGCGGCCAGCTCGACGTGCGCGACGACCTCGTGGATCGGGCGGCGGTCGCCGCGCCCGCACAGCCGGACCACCACCAGCACCAGGACCGCTGCGCCGAGCAGCCGCCAACGCATGGTCCCAGCCTAGCATCCGGGCGAATGTGACCGAGATCACCGCATCGCCGAGCCGAACCATGCGACGAGAGCGCCTTTCATCTGTCGATCAAGCAAGGAGACGGGATGGCGCACGGTCCTCTGGCGGGAGCAGCTCTGGCGGTGACATTGACGCTCGGCCTCGCCGGGTGCGGTCATCGCTCGGCGGGCGCCTGCAGCGTCACGTGCGGGACCACGCAGATCTGCCCCGAGGACCTCACCTGCGCGGCCGACGGCTACTGCCACGGCGACGAGGATCCGGCCGACTGCACCGGCTGGGCCGACGCCGCGCCCGGAGTCGACAGCGCGCCGGACGACGACGACGGCGATTCCTGCGCCGGGCAACCGGAGTCGACCGGCGACTCGGACGACACCGATGTCGCGATTCCGGACGGCAGCACGATCGGCATCGATCGCACGCTCTCGTTCGGCCAGGCCCCCTGCGTCACCGTCCAGTCGGTGCAGGTCAGGGTCCAGATCGCGCACCCCTACCGCGGTGACATCGAGCTCCGGCTGACCTCGCCGGGCGGCGACACCGACGTCCTCTTGAAATCGAGCGATGATGCGAACCCGAACATCTCGGCCGCGTTCGACTCGGTCGTCGGCGCCGGCGAGAGCGCCTTCGGTGAGTGGCTGCTGAACGTCCGGGACGTGTACGAGACCGACGCCGGCACGCTCGAGTACTGGTCGATCGGGATCAACCAGGACGCGCCGTAGCGGTCACCAGACCTCGCAGGTGGTCTGCGGGTGCATCGGGCGCCCCTTCTCGCACCCGAACGCGGCGTGGAACTCCGGCAGGTCGGAGAGCGCGCCGTTGACCCGGAAGCGCGGCGGCGCGTGCTCGTCGATCTTGACGCGCCGGCGGGTGTCCTCCTCGCGGTTGATCGTGCACCAGGCCTGGCCGACCCCGAGGAAGAACATCTGGTCCTCGTCGAAGCCGTCAGCCTCGATCTCGCTGGCGGCGGTGGCGCGCGCGGCGCGGTAGGCGCGGAAGGCGAGCTTGATGCCGCCGAGGTCCGCGATGTTCTCCCGCAGCGTGAGCTTGCCGTTGAGCTTGAGGCCGGGCAGTACCTCGTAGGCGCTGTACTGCGCGGCCACGCACTCGCCGCGCCGCTTGAAGTCGGCCAGGTCGGTCTCCTGCCACCAGTTGGACAGGTTGCCGTCGGCGTCGAACTGGGCGCCGCCGGCGTCGAAGCCGTGCGTGAGCTCGTGGCCGACCACCATCCCGAGCGCGCCGAGGTTCACCGCCACCGGACGCCGCGCCGAGAACAGCGGCGGTTGCAGGATGCCGGCCGGGAACACCATCTGGTTGGCGTTGTCGGTGTAGTAGGCGTTCACGGTGGGCGGGCTGATCAGCCACTCGCTGCGATCGAACGGCCCTCCCACCTTGTGCAGGTCGCGCGCGACCTCGAAGCGGCGCGCAGCCAGCGCGTTGGTTGCGTGGACCGGGCCGACCGCGAACTCGTAGGTCCGCCACTTCCTGGGATAGCCGATCAGGTGCGCCATCGCGCTCAGCTTCTCGAGCGCGCGCTGCCGGGTCTCCGGCTTGAGCCAGGTGATCGACCTGAGCTCGACGGCCATCGCGCTGTCGATCTCGCTGACCAGGCTGTCCGCCGCGTCACGCGCGGACGGCGACATGTACCTGGCGACGAACGGCTGCCCGAGGTACTCGCCCATGGCGTCGTCGGTGGCCGCCACGCAGCGCTTGCTCCTCGGACGCGGCTCCGCCACGCCGGTGACCAGGCGCCTGAGCTCGAAATCGAGCTCGTCGAGGTGCTCCGGCAGGAGCTCGGCGGTCTCGCGCACGATCTGCCAGTGGAGGTAGCTCCGCCAGGCGGCCGGCCGTTCGGTGACCAGGAGCTTGCCGGCGGCCGCGAGGAAGTCGGGCGCGTTCACGCTGACGTCCTTGAGATCCGGCTGGCCGAGCGCGGCGAAGTACGCCGCCCAGCCGATCTGCGGCGCCAGGTTCTCGAGGCCGGCGCGATCGATCTTGTTGTAGACCTTGACCGGGTCCTCGAGCTCCTCGGCGGGGCGCGAGGCCTTCGCCAGGGCGGTCTCGATGCGCAGCACGTCGGCCGCCGAGCGGCGCGCGGCGCTGGCCGACTGGCCGGTGAGATAGAAGCCCTTCTCGACCAGCGTGCGGTACTTGTCGCGCACGCCCGCCAGATCCTTGTCGAGGTAGTAGTCGCGATCGGGCAGCCCGAGCCCGCCCTGACCGACGAAGAGGATGACCCGGCTCGCCTCCTTGTAGTCGGCGTCGGTGTCGAGCTCGAAGAGGGCCCAGATGCCGTTCTGGTGCAGGAGCGCGAGCGCGGCGCGCAGCGAGCGGACGTCCTTCACCCGGCGCGCCGCGGCCAGGAGCGGCTCGATGGGAGCCGTGCCCGCCTTCGCGATGGCCGCCTCGTCCATGCACGCGCCGTAGAATGCGCCGAGCTTGCCGATGACCGGATCGCTCGCGCCCGCCCCCTGGGCGCGCGCCGCCTCGAGGATGTCGACGAGCTCCTTCTCGTTGCGGTCGATGATCTCGTGGAAGCGGCTGTAGCTGGCGCGGTCGGGCGGGATGGTCGTCTTCGCGTCCCAGCCGCCGCAGGCGAACTGGTAGAAGTCGTCGCACGGGTCGGCCCTGCGGTCCATCGATTCGGGATCGATGCCGACCGCCGCCAGCGTCGTCGAGCGGATCGGCCGCCCGGTCCGGTCGTCGATCCGGTGCCGGGTGTCCGGCCGGGGCGCGGGAGGCCGCGGCGAGGGCCCGCAGCGGGCCGCGCAGGCGACGACGAGGGCGGGCAGGAACCAGCGAACCCAGCGAACCATGCGGATCTCCAAAAAGCGCGCGCAGCCTACCAGGTTCCGGCGATCGCTGGCGTATGATGATTCGGCGATGCGCGTGCTGGTGGTCGAGGACGACCCGTCCATCCGCGACATGCTGGAGAAGTTCCTCGCTCCGGTCGCGCGCTGCGACCTGGCCGAGGACGGGGTTGCCGGCATCATCGCCGTCGATCAGGCGCTGCAGAGCAGCGACCCGTACGACCTCGTCTGTCTCGATCTGGTGATGCCGAACATGGACGGCTGGGAGGCGCTGCGCCGGATCCGCGCCATGGAGCAGACTCACGCCCGCATCCCGCACGTCCGCGTGCTCATCCTCACGGCGCGCGACAGCTCGCAGAACATGCGGCGCTTCCTGACCAGCTCGACCAGCGAGGGCTTCCTGCTCAAGCCCTTCCGCAAGAGCGAGCTGTTCGAGGCCATCCGTGCCCTCGGCCTCGACCTTGACGGCGGTTCGAGCGGTCCTCACAGCCGTTGACACCGGCGTCACGGCGGAATAGACCCGCTCCGGTGCGCGGTCCTAGTGCGCACTCGACAGCAGCAGGAGCGGACCATGAACTGGAAGAGCACGAGCACGGCGATCGCCATGTGTCTGGCGGCGGCCTGTGGTGGTGGTGGTGGCGCGGCCGGCGGCGCCGACACGGCGGGCGCGGGGGTCGGCGATTCACACGTCAGCGACAGCGGACAGAAGCCGGCGGCGGCGAAGCGCGCCTGGCCCAAGCCGTACGACGCGGTGGCGCTCATCCCGCGCGAGAAGCTCTTCGGCAACCCGGTGAAGGCGAGCCCGCGGCTGTCGCCCGACGGCAAGCGGCTCGCCTACCTCGCTCCGCAGGACGGCGTCCTCAACGTCTGGGTGCAGACGGTCGGCAAGGAGGACGGCAAGCTGTTGACCGCCGACAAGGTGCGCGGCATCCGGCAGTACTTCTGGGCCGAGGACGGCCAGCACATCGTGTACCTGCAGGACGCCGGCGGCGACGAGAACTGGCACGCGTACTCCATCCCGGCCGCAGGCGGCACCGCGGTCGACCTCACGCCGGTCAAGGGCGTGCAGGCGGAGATCGTCGGCGTCGAGAAGTCGGATCCCGGCCACATCCTGGTCGGCCTGAACGACCGCGACCCGCAGTTCCACGACATCTACAAGGTGGATCTCAAGACCGGCAAGCGGACCCTGGTCTACAAGAACGAGATCAAGGCGGTCGGCTTCACCGTCGACCACAAGCTGCGCGTGCGCGCGGCGCAAACCTTCACGCCGACCGGCACCATCGAGGTCCTGCACCGCGCCGACGACAAGGCGCCGTGGAAGAAGATCGCGGCCTGGGGCGCGGAGGACAGCTTCACCAGCCAGCTGTTCGGCTTCTCCGGCGACAACCGCACGCTCTACGTGATGGAGTCGACCGGCTCGAACGCGGTCGAGCTGCGCGGCATCGACACCCGGACGGGCAAGGAGAAGACGGTCGCCGGTGATCCCGACGCCGACGTCTCCGACGTGATGGTGAGCCCGGCGAGCCACAAGATCCTCGCGGTCGGCTTCGAGCGCGACCGGATGGACTGGAAGCCGCTCGACGCCAAGGTCGGCAAGGACCTGGCCGTCCTCAAGCAGGTGGCGGACGCCGACATCGCCGTCGTGTCGTCCGACCGCAAGGAGGCGACCTGGATCGTCGTTTTCAACGACGACAACAAGCCGCCGCGCTTCTACACCTACGATCGCAAGACCCAGAAGGCGAGCTTCCTGTTCAGCGTCCAGCCCGAGCTCGAGGACGCCCCGCTCGCCGACATGCAGCCGGTCACCTACAAGGCGCGCGACGGCCTCGTCATCCACGCCTACCTCACCCTGCCGCGCGAGGTACCGGCCAGGAAGCTGCCGGTGGTCATCAACCCGCACGGCGGCCCGTGGGCGCGCGACGGCTGGGGCTTCAACTCCTGGTCGCAGTGGCTGGCCAACCGCGGCTACGCGGTGCTGCAGCCGAACTTCCGCGGCTCGACCGGCTACGGCAAGAAGTTCCTCAACGCGGCCGACAAGGAGTGGGGCCGCAAGATGCAGCAGGACGTCACCGACGGCACCAGGTGGCTCATCGAGCAGGGCATCGCCGATCCTGACCGCATCTGCATCATGGGCGGCTCGTACGGCGGCTATGCCACGCTCATGGGCCTGGCGACCGAGCCGGGTCTGTACGCCTGCGGGGTCGACATGGTCGGCGTCGCCAACCTCATCACCTGGCTCAAGACCATCCCGCCCTACTGGATGCCGTTCCGCGACGTGCTCGCGCAGCGGGTCGGCGACCCGGACAAGGACGCCGAGTTCCTGAAGTCGCGCTCGCCGGTGTTCCTGGTCGACAAGATCAAGGCGCCGCTGCTCATCGGGCAGGGTCACAACGATCCGCGGGTACCGCGCGCCGAGTCGATCCAGATCCGCGACGCGATGAAGAAGGCCGGCAAGGAGGTCGAGTACGTCGAGTACCCGGACGAGGGTCACGGCTTCCAGCGCCCGGAGAACCGGCTCGACTTCTTCGCCCGCGCCGAGAAGTTCCTCGCCGCGAAGATCGGCGGCCGCGCCGAGTAGGCGACGTGGCCTACCGCGACGCCGACGCGGACGCCGGGATCGCGGCCGCGCGCCGGGCCATCCTGGCGCGGGCGGATCTCCAGGAGCGCCTCGCGGCGGCGCGGGCCGAGCAGGGCCGCCTCGGCGACGCCATGGCCGAGGCGGCGATCGGCGCCAGGAAGGAAGACGAGGACGTCGCGCGGCTGGAGGCCGGCGGGCCGCGCGCGCTCCTGGCCAAGGTGACCGGCCGCTTCGATGCACTGCGCGAGCGCGAGGTCGCCGAGGCGGAGGCCGCGCACCGCGCCTACGACGAGGAACGGGCGGAGTTCGCTCGCCTCGGGGTGGTGATCGCCGATCTCGAGCGAGAGCTGAGAGCGCTCGGCGACGTCGAGAGCCAGATGCAGGCGGCGCTGGTCGCCCACGCGCGGCGTGTGCACGAGCGAGGAGGCGGCCCCGCCGGGGCGCTGGCTGCGCTCGAGGCGGAACGCGAAGAGCTGCGCCAGCGCGATGGGCATCTGGCCGCGGTGCTCGCCGCGGGACACGACGCCTTCCAGCGCGTGGCCGCCGTCCTCAAGGGGTTCGGGATCGGACCGAGCGAGACGGGCGGCAACACGCATCTCAACGTAGGCCCCGATCTCCCGGTCATGCGAGCCGCTCTGACCGAGCTCCGGCTCGCGCTGTCCCGGCTGCCGGCCGGACTGGTCGACCGCCCGCTGCCCGACATTCCCTTGTTCGATCCCGCCTGGAAGCCGAGGCTGATCTTTTCCGGGGATGGCGCGGCGGAACGCGCGGTGCAGCAGATCGCAGCGGCCATCACGGACGCCCTCATCATCCTCGAGGAGCGCCGACACTCGCTGCGCGCCGAGCAACAGCAGCTGGCAGCGCGCTGGGCCGAGCTGGTCGCGCGCTCCTAGTCGAGGGTGCAGCGGCGGACGCGGTGGTACGGGCCGTCCTCGCCGCGGTTGCCGTCGGAGACGTAGAGGTAGGAGCCGGTCGGGTCGATGTCGGCCCCCTCGAGCCCGTAGATCTGCGCCGCCATCGGGTCCTCGTTGTCGAGGTAGCCGGGCGAGCCGTCGCCGGCGATCTGCGACACCTCACCGCCGCTGATCCGCCGCACGGTGAAGTTGCCGGTGTCGGTGATGAAGATGTCGCCGTCGCTCCTCCGCGCCAGGCCCTGCGGGCCGTTGAAGGTGGCGCTGTCGAGCGAGCCGTTGGACATCCCCGGCGAGCCGGTGCCGGCGTAGCTCGTCACCACCCCGTCCATGGTGACGCGGCGGATCTTGTTGTTGCCGAAGTCGGTGACCAGGAGATCGCCGCCCTCGATGACGATGAGGTCGTAGGGGACGTTGAACTTCGCCTCGGCGCCGGTGGCGTCGACCATGCCCGGCTGGCCCTGCATTCCGGCCAGCAGCGTCAGGGTGCCGTTGTCGGGGTCGAAGATGCGCAGCACGTGCGCCTCGTAGTCGGCGAGCGCCAGGCGCCCGTCCGGAAGGGTCGCGATGCCGCGCGTCTTGCCGAGGTTGTCGCGCAGGAGCTCGAGGGCGCCGCCGCCGATCGACATCCGCCACAGCGCGCCGCCGGGCTGGCCGAGGCTGTTGCCGTCGGTCTGCACGTAGAGGGTGGACCCGTCGATGGCCATGCCGAACGGCCGCACGAACATGCCCTCGCCCGGCGGCTGGCTGATCGTGGAGACCTCCCCCTCGGGGCTCACCTTGCGGATCTCGCTGTTGCCGAAGTCGGCGACCAGGACGTCGCCGTCGCCGGTGACCACCACGTTGACCGGGTTGTCGAACAGGGCCTGGTTGCGCGGCCCGTCGACGTTGCCCGGGGTGGACCAGCCGGCCAG
>Ga0075425_100003997_pt1 | contig 15132 bp, 12 predicted proteins | sample SoiMethybrSBSTD4_FD_75300 | JGI IMG/M metagenome (GOLD analysis project Ga0075425, IMG submission 75300) | Bulk soil microbial communities from a Populus tree surrounding site in Tennessee, USA - Soil MetaG P. TD hybrid SBSTD4 | ecosystem: Environmental > Terrestrial > Soil > Tree plantation...
CCCATCTTCGCCGTCCGGCAGTGAATCGTCAGCGCCGCCACGCCCGCCCCCTCCAGCCGCGCCGCGAGCTCCACGATCGGCATGTGCGACTCCGGCCCCCAGCCGATGCGTGTCTTCACCGTGACCGGCAGCGCCACCGCCGCCACGATGCGCGCCGCCATCGCCACCATCGCGTCGGGCTCGCGTAGCCAGCCCGCGCCCGCTCCGCGCCCGGCGATCTTCGGCACCCAGCAGCCGCAGTTCACGTCGATGTACGCCGGGCCTGCTGCCTCGGCGACGCGCGCCGCCTCCACCAGCCGGTCCGGATCCGCGCCGTAGATCTGGATCGCAGTGGGCTGATCGCCGGCCGGAAGCTGGATCTTGCGCTGCGCGACGCGCGAGCCGCGCAGCAGCCCCTCGGCGTTCACGAACTCGGTCACGCACAGCTCGGCACCGACCCCGCGGCAGATCCGCCGGAACACCGCGTCGGACACGTCCTCCATCGGCGCCAGGATCACCGGCTTGCGGGAAAGGAGGTCGCGCAGCCGCTCGTGCGGGCTGGAGCTCGTCGAGAGCGTCACCATGGGCGCACCATCATAGCCTCCCTTCCACCGTGCAGAAGCAGGTTCCGCCGTTCGGCGACGCCCCTTCGCCCACCGGACCGGTCCGGCGCAACCGCGCACCGCGCACAACACCTGGATTTAGCTTGTATAACCTTGGTAGCTCTGGGAGTATCTGTGCCCCGATGAGCTGGCGAGTCAAAGGCGTACTCTTCGCGGATTACGTCAAGATGATTAGAAGCCACAAGGGCGTCGACTGGAGCCGGCACCTCACGCCCGAGGACGTCGACTACCTCTCGGCGACGATCGCCCCCGCCGACTGGTACCCCATGGCGACCTTCGAGCGCCTCGGCAACGCGATCCTCCGCGAGATTGCACGCGGCGACCTCGAAGCGGTGCGCATGTGGGGCCGCTACTCCGTCGACCAGCTCCGCGCCGCCGCACCGACGCTCATCGCCGACCGCGACCCGGTCGAGACGCTGATGCGCTTTCGCGTGCTCCGCAGCACCTTCTTCGACTTCGAAGCGCTGCAGCTCCCGACGCTGGTGGAGGGCCACGCCCAGGTGGTCATCGGCTACGGCATGGGCCACCAGGCCGAGGAGGCCGCCTCGTTCCAGACGATGGGCTTCTTCGAGCGCCTGCTCGAGATGGCCGGCGGCGCGGACATCGTCGCCGGTTTCAGCGAGCGCTGCTGGGCCGACGACGATCGCACGCTGCTGGCGCTCGACTGGCGCATGACGCCCATCGGCTGACCCGGGCGCGCCGCGTACAATGCGCGCATGAACGAAGCCGTTGCTGCCGTCCCCGCCCTGCGCATCCGCGGACTCGTCAAGCGATTCGGCCCCACCGCCGCGGTCGACGGCGTGGATCTCGACGTGCCGCCCGGGGAGATCTTCGCGCTCCTCGGCCCGAACGGCGCCGGCAAGACCACGCTCATTCACTGCGTCGCCGGCCTCGCCCGCCCCGGCGCCGGACGCATCGAGGTCTTCGGACAGGACACGGTGCGCGCCTTCCGCGCCACGCGCCGCCTGGTCGGACTCGTGCCGCAGGAGATCGTCTTCGATCCGTTCTTCACGCCCTTCGAGGCGCTGGTCATCCAGATGGGCCTCATGGGCGTGCGCCCCGATCCCGCCTACGCCGACGAGCTGCTCCGGACGTTCGCGCTGTCGGCCCAGCGCGACGCCTACACCCGCACGCTCTCCGGCGGGATGAAACGGCGGCTCCTCGTCGCCAAGGCGCTCGTGCACCGGCCGAAGCTGCTCTTCCTCGACGAGCCCACCGCCGGCGTGGACGTGGAGCTGCGCAAGGAGCTCTGGGCCGAGGTGCGCAAGCTGCGCGCCGCCGGCACCACGATCATCCTCACCACGCATTACCTCGAGGAGGCGGAGCAGCTGGCCGACCGCATCGGGGTCATCCACCGCGGCAGGCTGGTGCTGGTCGAGCGGCGCGAGGCGCTGCTCGCGCGCCACCGCGAGGGCGAGGTGTCGATCACGCTCGCCGCCCCGCTGGAGGCGCCGCCTCCCGGGCTGCCGCCCGGCGCGCGACTGGTCGCGCCCGGGCGCCTGGTGGTCCCGTTCACCGGCCCGGACGAGCTGGTCGACGCCCTGACCGCCGTGAAGCGCGCCGCGCCGCTCGCCGACGTGCGCGTGAAGCAGGTCACGCTCGAGGACGTGTTCGTCGACCTCATCGCCGCTGCCGAGGGGCGCCGCTGATGGACGGCCTCAACTGGCGCGGCACGCTGACCCTCTTCGTCAAGGAGGTGAAGCGCTTCCGCAAGGTGTGGATGCAGACGCTCTTCACGCCGCTCGTGAGCACCTTCCTCTACCTCCTGGTGTTCGGGGTCGCCCTCGGGAGCCTCCTCCGCCCGGTCGGCGGCGTGCCGTACCTCGCGTTCGTCGTGCCCGGGCTGGTCGTGCTGGCGGTGATCAACGCGTCGTTCGCCAACACCTCGTCGAGCCTCTTCCAGTCGAAGATCAACGGGACGATCGTGGACGTGCTGGTGGCGCCGCTGGGGGCGACCGAGATCCTGGTCGCGTACGTCGGCGCGGCGCTGGTGCGCGCGGCGATCGTCGGCGGGCTGGTCTTTGCCGTCGCGGCCTTGTTCGGGCCGCTGCACGTGCACGCGCCCGCCGTCACCGTGCTCCTCGCGCTGGGCGTGGCGGCGACGTTCGCGCTGGCCGGCCTCCTCACCGCGCTGCTGGCGGAGAAGTTCGAGCAGCTGAGCGTCGTGCCGGCGTTCGTGCTCGCACCGCTCACGTATCTCGGCGGCGTCTTCTACTCCGTGCAGGTGCTCCCGCCGCCGTGGAGCACCATCAGCCGCTGGAACCCCATCCTCTACATGGTGAGCGGCGTCCGCTGGGGGCTGCTGGGCGCCGCCGACGCGCCGATCGGCACCAGCGCCGCGGTCGTCGCCGGCCTCCTGGTCGTGACCGGCACGGCGACCGCCTGGCTCTTCGCACGGGGACACAAGCTCCGCAGCTGACGGGAACGTGCTAGATCCACGCGCGGAGGACCCGATGATCGAGTGGGCCGAACAGCACCTCGCGCTGCGCGACATGGTCCGGCGTTTCGTCGATGCGGAGATCAAGCCGAACCTCGAGGCGCTCGAGCACGGCGGAATGCCGCCGTACGACATCTTGCGAAAGTTGATGAAGACGTTCGGCATCGACGAGATGGCCCGCATGAAGTTCGCCGGACAGATCGAGAAGGAGCGCAAGAAGCAGGACGCGGCCGCGCGGGGCGAGCCACCCGCGCCGCGCGGTGAGCGCGCGCCGCGCCCCGAGGCGGGCGACGAGCTGGCGATGCGCGCCATCCCGATCATCGAGCTGTGCCGCTACAGCCCCGGAATGGTGACCGCGCTGGGCGTGAGCGTGGGGCTCACCGCGAACGCGATCATGTCGCGGGGCACCATCCGCCAGAAGGAAACGTACGGCCTGCCGCTCTTGACCATGGAGAAGATCGGCGCGTGGGCAATCACCGAGCCGGGCTCGGGGTCCGACGCGTTCGGCGCGATGAAATCCACCGCGCGGCGCGACGGCAACGGCGGCTACGTGCTCGACGGCTCCAAGACGTTCATCACCAACGGGCCCTACGCCGACACGATCATCTTCATCTGCAAGCTCGACGAGGGGAACGACCCCAAGGACCGCAAGGTGGTGAGCTTCATCCTCGACAAGGGCACGCCCGGGCTCACCCAGTCGAAGCCGCTGCGCAAGATGGGGCTGCACGCCTCGCCGACCGGCGAGCTCTTCCTCGAGGGCGTGCACGCCGGCAAGGATCGGCTGCTGGGCGAGACCGAGGAGGCCGCGGCGCGCGACGCGGCGAAGGACACGTTCTCCACCGAGCGCACCGGCGTGGCGGCGATGGCGCTGGGCATCGTCGAGCAGTGCCTGCAGCTGTGCGTGGAGTACGCGAAGACGCGTGTACAGTTCGGGAAGCCCATCGGCGAGTTCCAGCTCATCCAGCTCAAGCTGGCGAAGATGGAGGTCGCGCGCATGAACATCCAGAACCTGGTGTTCCGGCAGATCGAGATGGCGGCCGCCGGGAAGTCGATGGCGCTGGCGGAGGCGTCGGCGTGCAAGCTGTACTCGGCGCAAGCGGCGATGGAGGTCTGCCTGGAGGCGGTGCAGCTGTTCGGCGGCAACGGCTACATGGCCGAGTTCCAGGTCGAGCAGCTCTGCCGCGACGCCAAGGTGCTGCAGATCTACGGCGGCACCGACGAGATCCAGATCTCGCAGATCGCGCGGAACCTCCTGGCGCGCTAGCAGGGGAGCGCTACTCGCGCTCGCAGAGGTACCAGTAGGTGTTCAGGCAGTCGCGATCGTCCCAGAGGCCGGCGTTGTCCCCCTCGATGATCATGCAGTCCTCGCCGCCGGAGTCGTTCGGCTCGCCGATACGCCAGTTGACGTAGGTCAGCGGCTCACCCGTGATCCAGACGTAGATCGTCTCGGCGGCGGCGTCGGTCCCGCCGACGAACACGTCCTGCAGGCCGGCCAGCTGCGCCATCACCGCGTTCTCGGCGGCGCTGGTGCTGGTGGCGAGGTGCGCGGTCGGGCCGAAGGCCGCGCAGGCGGCCTGGGCGCTCGCCCAGTCGGTCGGGGTGGTGAACAGCATGAAGCAGCTGCCGCTGGCAGGGTCGACGCCGTTGAAGTCGCCTTCGACGCATGGCGCCGCGCCGGTCGGCGGCGGCACGGCCGCGTCCGTCCCGACGTAGGCGGCGGCATCGGTGCTGGGGGGAAGGACGGGCGTCGCGGCGTCGGTGCCGAACAGGCCGCCGCCGCCGCCGCCGCCGGCGTCGCTGGCCTCGGGAGGCCAGCCGGGGCCGACCGAGCCGACGCAGCCGGCCACGGTCGTGACGGTCGCGAGCGCGACGGCGGCCACGGCGCGCACCGCAGGCGTCAGCCCGTTCGGAACGGCGCACGGCATCGGGCGTCGCAGTTGCGAGCCACGTGCCACGGCGCAGCGCGGCGCGGGTGCACGCGCCGCCGCGCCGGATTCCCACGCGCGACGCCCGGTTGCGCGCCGGGGGAGTGGCGGTCCCGCCCTCGCTCACCGCCGGCCGCTGGCGGGCCCGAGGGACAGTGGAATGCCCGCGTGACGGACTCGGCACCCCGGCGGCGCGCGACCGGTCGCGCGGCCAGGGGCGCGCGCGACTTGCCCGGCGGCGCCGCCGCGTGGCAGCGTCCGCGCCATGGGGCTCGCGTTCCGCGGCATCTTCTGGATGTGCGTGTACGTGGCGGTGGCCGTCGCCCCGCTCCTCTTCGCCGGCTTCGGCATCGCCGCCCCCGGGCTCGGCTGGGTGGACGACTTCTCCGTCGCGCTCGGCTTTCTCGGACTCACGATCATGGCGCTGCAGTTCGGGCTGGTGGCGCGCTTCGAGCGCGTCTCGGCGCCGTTCGGGCTCGACGCGCTCATCCAGTTCCACCGCCAGATCGCCTGGGTCGCGCTGGCGTTCGTGCTGGCCCACCCGATCCTGCTGTTCGTCCGCGACCCGAAGAAGCTCGCGCTCCTGAACTTCCTCACCGCGCCGAACCGCGCGCGCTTCGCGGTCTCGTCGGTCGTCGCGCTGCTCGCCCTCGCCGTCACGTCGGTCTTCCGCAAGCGGCTGAAGCTCAGCTACGAGGCCTGGCAGCTCGCGCACGGTCTCCTCGCAGTGGCCGTGGTCGCGCTCGCCCTCGCGCACGCCTACGGCGTCGGCCACTACATGGCGCGGCCCTGGCAGCGCGTGCTGTGGGTCGGGCTCTCGCTCGGACTCGTGGGGCTGCTCGGCTGGGTGCGCCTGGTGAAGCCGCTCGTGCACTGGCGCCATCCGTGGAAAGTCGTCGAGGTGCGGCCCGAGCGCGGCAGCGCGTGGACGCTGGTGCTGCAGCCCGACGGCCACGACGGCTTCCGCTTCGCGCCGGGGCAATTCGGCTGGATCGTCGTGGGCCGCTCGCCCTTCGCGCTCACCCAGCATCCGTTCTCGTTCTCGTCGAGCGCCGAGCGTCCGGGCGGCGAGGTCACGCTCACGATCAAGGCGCGCGGCGACTTCACCAGCTCCATCGCCAGCGTCGCGCCGGGCACACGCGCCTACGTGGACGGCCCCCACGGCCTCTTCACGATCGACCGCAACGAAGGTCCGGGCTTCGTGCTCGTGGCCGGCGGCGTGGGCATCACGCCACTCATCTCCATCGTGCGCACGATGGCCGACCGCGAGGACCGCCGGCCTTGCATCCTGTTCTACGGCAACAAGGACTGGGAGACCGTCACGTTCCGCGAGGAGCTCGACGCGCTCGCCGCGAAGACCGCGCTGCAAGTCGTGCACGTGCTGGAGCGCGCGCCGGAAGGGTGGAAGGGCGAGACCGGCTACGTGACGCCGGCGCTGCTGGAGCGCCACCTGCCGCCGCGGCGCGCGCGCCTGCGCTGCTTCGTCTGCGGCCCGGGGCCGATGATGGACAAGGTCGAGGCGGCGCTCGTCGCGGTCGGCATCCCGCCGGAGCACGTGCACACCGAACGCTTCGACATGGTGTAAAGAGGGACCGTGCGCCAGGCGTGGACGACTCGCTTCGTGCTGGTGACCGCGGCGCTGCTCGTGGCGGCGGCGGCGCTGTTCGCGTTCGCGCGCGGCTGATGCGACCGCTGCGGCTCGCGTTCCGCTTCGTGCTCATCGCCTGGGTCATCGGGCTGGCGGTCGCGCGCTACGTGTGGCGGCGGCTGGGCGCGGGGCGGCTCGACCGCGCCGGGCGCGAGCGGCTGCGCGGCGAGGTCGCGGCCGAGACGCTCGAGCGGCTGGGCGCGACGTTCGTGAAGTTCGGGCAGATCCTCTCCACGCGCCCGGACCTGCTCGGCCCGGGCTACGTGAATGCGCTGGCGCGCCTGCAGGACCGCGTGCCGCCCGCCCCGTTCGCGGAGGTGGAAGCAGTGCTGGCGGCGGAGCTGGACCCGGCGGCGCGCGCGGGGCTCGCGGAGATCGACCCCGAGCCGATCGCGGCGGCGTCGGTCGCGCAGGTACACCGCGCCCGCACCACGGGCGGCGAGCACATCGCACTCAAGGTTCAGCGCGCCGACGCCGAGGTGCAGATCGAGCGTGACCTGGCGCTCATGTCGCTGGGCGCGCGCGTGCTCGACCTGGTGCCGACCGTGAAGCTGCTCTCCCTGCCCGGCGCGGTCGAACGCTTCGCCGAGGCGATGCACGGGCAGCTCGACTTCCGGCGCGAGGCCGACAACAACCGCCGCTTCGCGCGGAACTTCGCATCCGTCGACGGCATCGGCGTGCCGCGGCTGTACGAGCCGCTCTGCACGCGGCGCGTGCTGGCGATGGAGCTGGTGGACGGCGTGCGCGCCACCGAGCCCGAGAAGGTCGGCGGCGACCGCGTGCGCCTGGCGCGGCTCGGCGGCGAGGCCATCCTCAAGATGGTGTTCACCGACGCGTTCGTGCACGCCGACCTCCACCCCGGGAACATCCTGTTGACCCGCGACGACCGCGTCGTGCTGCTCGACCTGGGGCTCGTGGCCGAGATTCCGGCGGACGTCCTGCGCCCCTGGTGCGAGACCTTCATGGCGATCGCGCAACGCGACGGGCGAACGGTCGCGCGCCTTTTCTACGCCTACGCGCCGACCGTACGCACGCCCGATTACCCCGCCTACGAGCGCGAGGTCGTCGCCTTCTTCGCGGCTCTCTACGGCAAGACGATCGGCGAGGTGGAGGCGAGCGTGGTCATCGCCGGCGCGATGGCGATCCTCCGCCGGCACCGCGTGCAGATCGACCCGGTCTTCACCGTCGTGAACATCGCGATGCTGGTGGCGGAGGGGCTGGGAAAGCAGCTCGACCCCGCGCTCGATCTGGTGGCGCTGGCCTTCCCCTATCTGGTGCGCGCGCTGGCCGACGCGCCGCCCGGCAAGCCGCCGCTCCGCGCGCCCCCGGAGGCACGCACATGAACGCTGCCGTGCACCCGTTCCTCGCCGGGCTCCGGCCGACGCTGCACATCGCCCACCGCGGCGGCTCGGCGCTCGCGCCGGAGAACACGATGCTCGCGTTCGGCGAGGCGGTGCGTCGATGGCGCACCGACGTGCTGGAGCTCGACGTGCACGTGACGAGCGACGGCGAGGTGGTGGTCTCGCACGACGCGACGCTCGAGCGCTGCACCGACGGCACCGGCGCGATCGCCGCGCACACCTGGCCCGCGGTGGCGCGGCTCGACGCCGGCTTCCGCTTCACGCCCGACGAGGGGCGCACGTTTCCGTTCCGCGGTGCCGGCGCCAGGGTGCCGCGGCTGGCCGAGGTGCTGGCCGCGTTCCCCGGCCTGCGCGTCAACGTGGACCTCAAGGCGGGCGCGCCGGGGAACGAGGAGCGGCTCGCGACGGTGGTGCGCGCCGCCGGCGCGGCCGCGCGCGTCTGCGCCGGCAGCGAGGAGGACGCGGTGGCGGCGCGGCTCGCCGCGGCGCTCCCCGAGGCGTGCCTGTTCTACCCGGCGGGCGCGGCGACCGCGCTGGTTCTGGGGCTGAAGACGGGCGCGCCGCCGGCCGGCGCCGCGGACGAGCCGTGGACGGTGCTCGACCTTCCGCTCTTCTTCGGCGGCGAGCGCGTGGTGGACGCAGCGCTGGTCGCCGCCGCCGGCGCGCTCGGCCGCTGGATCAACGTCTGGACCGTGGACGACGCCGCCGAGATGCGCCGCTGCGTCGCCGACCGCGTCGGCGGCGTGATGACGGATCGTCCCGACGTCCTGCGCGCCGTCCTCGACGAGGCAGCGGGTGGCTAGGCCCGCGGCGCGCGCGGGCGCGGGCGCGGGCGCACGCGCGCGCGCGCTGGCCCTGGCCGTGCTCGCCGCCAGCTGCGCGCCGCTCGGCCCGCACGTGGTCCCCGCCGGCGCGTGGACCGGCGCCGACCCGGACCCCGCCTGCGCCACCACCACCTGCGTGACCGTGCAGTTCATCGAGGCCGAGCGACTCGAGGTGCGTCTCACGGTCCCGGCCGCGGCCGTCCCGGCCGGCGCGGCGACCCCCTCCCTCGCGTTCGGGCCCGACGCGATCCTCGGCGCCGACTACGCCGACCGCTTCGTGCGCGAGGTCGCGGCGGGCGGCGAGGAGCGCGCCTGGAGCGGCCGCCTCGAGCCGCACGGGCCGGTCTACTCCAAGCGCTGGCGCGTCTCGCTCGCGTTCGACGCGGCCACACGCGGCTTCCCGGTGGTCGCCGCGGCCCTCGCCAGCGGCACCAAGTGGCACCTCCCGGGCCACGTCTTCCTTCCCGAGGCGGTGCTGCCGGCGCCGGCACGGCTCACGTTCGAGCTGCCGCGCGGCGAGGTGGTGCTCTCGTCGCTGCCCGGCGAGCTCGGCGTCATCCGGGCACCGAGCCTCTACGCACTCCATTCCACGTCCTACGAGCTCGGCTTCTTCGCGTCGATGCCGTTCGAGGCCGCCGGCATCCACGGGCTGGCGCTCTCCGGCTCGGCCTCGTCCGAGGAGCTGGAGCGCGCCGCGCGACTCGCCACCGACACGCTGCGCGCGGCGGCCGCGCGCCTCGGACCGCCCGCCGCGCGCCGGCTGCTGGTGGTGATCGAGCACGCCGGCGACGCGCCGCGCGGAGAGCGGGTCGGGCTCGGCGCCGGCGCGCTCGTCATCGTCGCCGGCCCGCGCGAGCTGGAAGGGCGCGCGTCGGGCCCCGACGGCAACGTCCTGGTGCACGAGCTCATGCACCTGTGGTGGCCCGCCGATCTGTCGGTCGTGGACAGCTGGCTCTCCGAGGGGCTCACCGATTTCCTCGCGGTGGATCTCGCCGCCGAGCTCGACGGCCTCGACGCCGCCACGCGCGCGCGCATCTTCGCGCGGCTCGCCTCCGTCTACGCCGCCCGCGGCCCCGGCCCGCCGCTCGCCGACGCCGGCGCGCTCGACGTGCGCGCCTACGAAGGCGGCGCGCTCGTCGGCTTCTGCGCCGACACGCTCCTCGCCGCGCGCGGCCGCTCGCTCGCCGCCGAGCTACCGGTGCTCGTCGCGCTCGACAGCGCGCACGCGCGCGGCGGCGCGCCGGTGCCCGCGCTGCCGCCGGAGACGTTCTTCGCGTTCCTCGAGGAGCGCGCGCCCGGTGCCGGCGCCTGGGCGCGTGCCGCCGTCGCGCGGCCCGACCCGCCCGCCTTCGACGAGTGCTTGCGCCGCACCGGCTGGGCCGCGCGCGACGAGCCGTACCGCGGATACGCGCTGCCCGTCCTGCTCGGCGCGCTCCGCTTGGGGCGGCTCGTCACCACCCCCAAGTCGGCCGGCATCCGCGTGGACCGCGCCCTTGCCGGCGCGCGTTTCCGCAACGGCGACCTGCTGCTGGCGGTGGACGGCGCGCCGCTCCTGGGGCCGGAGGATCTGGACTACGCGCTGCGCGATCTCGCGCCCGGGCGCGGCTTCACGGTGAGCGTCCTCCACGGCGACCACCGCGTGGAGGTGACGGTGCCGATGCCGTTCGTCTCCGCGCGCGCGCCCGCGACCCATCGCGTGATCGGGCCCGCGCTGCCCTGATACGATCCGCAGATGCGTACCGCCGCCCTCAGCGCCCTTTCACTCCTGCTCGCCGGCTGTCACTGCACGGGCGCCGCGCGCGACGCCGGCGGCGCCGGCTCCGACGCCGCTCCCGGCGGCGACGCCGGCGCGTCCAGCGCCGACGCCGCCGCCACCGACGCCGGCCCGCCTCCACCGCCCCCCTCCGAGATCTGCGCGCGCCCGGTCGACCTCGCCGACGTCTCCGCGCCCACCACCGTCGTCGGCGACGGCACGCCCGCGCTCTGCACGGAGTCCGCGCTCGCCGCGGCCGTCGCCGCCGGCGGCGTCGTCACCTTCGATTGCGGCGCCGCACCCGTCACGATCCCCGTCACCGCCGAGATCGTCGTCGCCGCCGACACGATCCTCGACGGCGGCGGCCTCGTGACTCTCGACGGCGGCGGCGCCACGCGCATCATGGCCATCCACGCCACGTTCGACGTCGCCGGCCCGTACCTCACGGTTCAGCGCCTCGCGTTCGCCAACGGCCGCGCGTCCGGCACCGCCACGCCCCTCGGCACCGACCTCGACGGCGGCGGCGGCGCGATCTTCCACGAAGGCGGCACCGTCACCGCGATCGACTGCACGTTCACCGCGAACCACGCCGCCGACACCGGGCCCGACGTGGGCGGGGGCGCGATCTACGGCCTCGGCGTCGGCGCCACCACCGCGGTCGGGTGCACCTTCTCCGCCAACACCGGCTCGAACGGCGGAGCGATCGGCGTGCTCTTCAACTCGCTCACCATCGTCAACAGCACGCTCGACGCGAACGTCGCCACCGGCTTCGGCGCGAACTACGTCGATCCCGGCACCGGCATGCAGGCGGGCAGCGGCGGCAACGGCGGCGCCGTGGCGATGGACGGCCAGGGCGCGACGCTCACGATCTGCGGCTCCTCGTTCACGAACAACCGCGGCGGCGCCATCGGCGGCGCGGTCTTCCGCACCTCTTACGAGTCCGAGCCGACCGACATCGACCGCAGCACCTTCGACGGCAACGCGATCGAGGATCACCTGAACGAGCCCGGCGAGACCAGCCTGTGCGGCGGACTCTACCTGCAAGGCACGTCCGTCACGATCACCGACAGCACCATCTCCGACAACATCGCGACCGGCACCGGAGGCCTCTGGGTCAACGAGCACGGCGCCGCACCCGGCTCGCTCGACATGACGAACGTGACCGTCGCGAACAACGCCGTGTACGAGCACCCCGCGCTCGGCGACACCGGCCTCGCAGGCGGCATCTGGGTCGGCGACGGCGTCACCGGCACGCTGCTGAACTGCACCATCGCCGGAAACTTCGCCCAGTTCGGCGCCGGGATCACCGGCATCGAGCCGCTCGTGCTGCTCAACACGATCGTCGCGAACACCAGCTCCAACCTCTACGTGCCGATCAACTGCACGAACCTCCCGCCCGGTGCCGGCGCTCCCGCCTCCGGCATGGGCAATTTGCAGTGGCCCATGACGAACCTGGCGGGCGACGATTTTCTCTGCGCGACCGGCGTGACGTTCGGCGACCCGCTCCTCGGCGCGCTCGCCGACAACGGCGGCCCCACGCGCACGCTCCTCCCCGCCGCCGGCAGCCCCGCGATCGGCCTCGGCAGTGCGTGCCCGCCCGCCGATCAGCGCGGCAACCCGCGCGGCGAGCCGTGCGCGGCGGGCGCAGTCGAGCCGTAGCGCCGACCGCGCCGGCGCGCGTGATACGCTGCGCCGCCGAGCGCCGCCTGCGCCGGAGCGCCCATGAGAACGCCCCGCCTCGACCTGCAGAGCCGCCCGTTCGACGGCGTCGAGATCCGCCGCACCGAAGGCGGCGTCGCCGAGATTCGCGGCCGCGACGACCTCGACCTCGCCCGCGGCCTCGGCTTCGCCCACGCGCACGACCGCATGGTCCAGATGATGCTCGTGCGCCTCATCGGCGAGGGCCGCCTCTCCGAGTGCCTGCAGGCGAGCGACGAGACGCTCGAGGTCGACCTCTTCGCGCGCGACATGGGCTTCGCGCGCGACGCCGCCGCCGACGTCGCGAACCTCTCCCCCGCCGCACGCGCCCTCGCCGACGCCTACTGCGCCGGCGTCAACGGCTACCTCGCCGCGCACCTGCCCCCGCCGGAGCTCCTTCTCGCCGGCTACCGCCCCGCGCCCTGGGGCCCGCGCGACATCCTCGTCACCATCAAGGTCATGGCGTACGTCGGGCTCGCGCAGTCTCAGCAGGATCTCGAGAAGGTCCTCGTCCAGGCGATCCACGGCGGCGTCGATCCCGCGCGCCTCCGCGCCCTCTTCCGCCCCCACCTGGACGGCCTCGACGACGCGCTGGTCGCGCTCCTCCGCCGCGTGCACGTCGCCCAGGGCGTCCTCCCCGACGCGGTGCGCTTCCTCGCCGCCGCGCCGAAGCTGAAGGCGTCCAACAACTGGGCCGTCGCCGCCGCGCGCTCCGCCACCGGCTCCGCGCTGCAGTGCAACGACCCACACCTCGAGGTGAACCGCCTTCCGGCGATCTGGTACGAGTGGGTCGGCCTCCTGCCCGACGACTACCGCATGGGCGCGAGCATGCCCGGCCTGCCCGGGCTCGTCATGGGCCGCACGCGCGCGCTCTCCGCCGGCTTCACCTACGGCTTCATGGACATGGTGGACTACTTCGTCGAGGATGTGCGCGACGGACGCGCGCGCCGCGACGGCGCCGCCGCGCCCGAGCCCGTCGACGAGCGCACCGAGACGATCCTCCGCAAGGGCCACCCACCCGTGGAGCTGCGCGTTCGCGAGACGTCGCACGGCGTGCTGGAGGCCGACGGCCGCCGCCCCCTGGAGGACGGGCTGTACCTCGCGCGCGCCTGGTCCGGCCATCGCGGCGGCGCCGCCCCGTCGCTCGACGGCCTGGCCGCGCTCCTCGGCGCGCGCGACGTCGCCGAAGCCCAGACGGCCGTGCGTGGCGTCACCATCTCCTGCAACTGGCTTCTCGCCGACCGCGGCGGACGCATCGCGTTCCAGCAGTCCGGGCGCCTGCCCGCGCGCCGCCACTCCGGCCTGCATCCGGTCCCCGGCTGGGACCCGGCGCTCGCCTGGGACGGCTACGTCGACCCGGCACGCCTCAGCGCCGCGATCGATCCCCCGGACAGCATCCTGGTCACCGCGAACGACGACGTGGACCTCCCCGGCCACCCGCGCGCCATCAACTGCTCGATGGGCGCCTACCGTGCCGGCCGCATCCGCGCGCTCCTCGCCGCGCGCGACCGGCACGGCCTCGAGGACATGAAGCGCATCCAGCGCGACCTCCACTCGCCGCAAGCCGAACGGTTCATGTCGCACTGGCGCCCGCTCTTGCCGCCCACCGAGACCGCACGCGTGCTCGCCGCCTGGGATCTCGCGTACGACGCCGCCTCGCGCGGCGCGCCGCTCTTCGAGCGCGCCTACGCCGCGGTGCTGCGCGAGGTCTTCGGCGCCGGGCTCTTCGGCGTGCGCGCCTGGGACGCGCTCGCCGAGAGCACCTCGCTGCTCGCCGACTACTTCCACGTCTTCGACACCGCGCTCCTCGGCGACGACCCGTCCTGGTTCGGCGACGAGGGCCGCGACCCGCTCTTCCGCCGCGTGCTCACCGCCACGCTGCGCGACGGCCCGCCCCTCCGCACCTGGGGCGAGGAGCGGCGCGTCGTCATGACGAACGTCTTCTTCGCCGGCAAGCTCCCGCGCTGGCTGGGCTTCGATCACGGCCCGATCACGCTGGAAGGAAACCGCTCGACCGTCGTGCAGGGTGCGATCTTCCGCGCCCACGGGCGCGCCACCAGCTTCTGCCCGTCGTGGCGCTACGTCACCGACCTCGGGCGCGACGAGGTGCACACCGCGCTCGCCGGCGGGCCGTCGGGCAACCGCCTGTCGCCGTACTACGTCACCGACGTGGAGCGCTGGCTCGACTACGGCTACAAGACGTTGCGGCGCAGCTGAATCGTTCCGGCGTTTCCGCGCATCCTACTATTTCCGGGGGCAACCCGCGTGCGGCGTGCGCCCCGACGCCGCCGCCGCGCCCGTGATCTTGTTGGCCGCCTTGATCGCCTTCGCGTCCAGGCAGTCCGGCGACGTGTGGTAGAGCAGCGACTTCTTCGAGGCGACCCACTTCGCCGGGTCGCCTCCGGTCGCGGGCGGCGCGGCCGCCGGCTCGAGCCATACCGGCGCAATCCAGGCGCGGTCGTCCGGCAAGTCCTCGCCGCTCTTCTGGGTGATGCGGAACAGGAAGTACTGGAAGCCCCCGCCGTAGGCGATGTCCTCGATCGCCACCGTGGCACCGGCCGCCGTGTCGCCCGCCTGCGCGACCGCCTCGACCACGGTCGCCGCCGCTCCGCCGATCGTCCCGGCCAGCACCTCGATGCGGTAGCTCGCGTCCGGCTCGTCGTCGTCGTGCAGCGAATAGCGTACGTCCAATGCAGTACCTGGCGCGGGAGCCGCGAAGCGGTCGCCCGCCAGGTGCCCGTTCACCGTGAAGATCGCGCGCAGATTCTCGTCCGCCGTCGCGTAGACGTGACGCGCGCGCAGCGCGTCCAGCACCGCCGCCTTGGTCAGCTCCGCCGCGACCAGACCGGTGCGCACGTCCGTCGACAGACCCCAGTTCTTGAAG
>Ga0075425_100004000_pt1 | contig 15130 bp, 12 predicted proteins | sample SoiMethybrSBSTD4_FD_75300 | JGI IMG/M metagenome (GOLD analysis project Ga0075425, IMG submission 75300) | Bulk soil microbial communities from a Populus tree surrounding site in Tennessee, USA - Soil MetaG P. TD hybrid SBSTD4 | ecosystem: Environmental > Terrestrial > Soil > Tree plantation...
CTGTGGAAACAGCGTCGGCGGCTAATATTCTCTCTTTAAAAAGAGAACCAGTGAGTACTAGCCGATCTGGTTGCAGCCGAACCTGGTTCGCAATCGCAATTCTCCGGTGTATTCGGATGCGGGCTGGTCGTTCAGCATTTTCTCTGGCGGGCCGGTCCAGGGAAAGTTTGTGCTTGACTTCCCCTTTCATGAACGCGGTGATAGGTTTCTTGACAGACAAAGTCCTCATGGTAGACTGACGCCGTTAAATCACCCGGAATTCTAGAGAAACTACATCCTTAAGATTCAAAAGGATTATCGCGCAAAGCCAGGCGGCAAATACTCACAGAAAGATAAAAAAATCAGAAATATGTATAAGCTGTCGGGCGACACAAAGAAAGCACAAAGGCTTCTTGCGGATATGAAGCGGCTTTCAAAGAAAAGTCATGTCTCTTCATACATTATCTCGCTGATTTACGTTGGCATCGAAGAGACTGAGCGAGCGGTTGAGTGGCTTCAAAGCGCATACGAAGAGCGCCCCGGATGGCTCGTCTACATGAATGTTGAGCCGATGTTTGACACCCTCCGCAGCAATCCAAGATTCGCTCAACTGTCGAGTCGAATCGGACTTCAATTCAGGTGAAACATTCAAATCCAAAGACACACACTGCGATTGAAGACTCTCAAGAGCTCTCACGATTCGGATACGCGCAGGAGCTGTTCCGAACCATGGGCGGCTTCTCGAACTTCGCAATCTCATTCTCAATCATCTCGATTCTCACCGGTGCTGTAACCCTCTACGGGCATGGTCTGACAATGGGTGGACCCGCGGAGATGGCGTTCGGGTGGCCGCTGGTCACCATGTTTACGCTCACCGTCGCATTGAGCATGGCGGAATTAGCTTCGGCGCTGCCAACTGCCGGAGCAATGTATCACTGGTCATCGATGCTCGGCGGAAAAGACTGGGGGTGGTTTACCGCGTGGTTCAACATTGTAGGCAACATCACCGTACTCGCTGGTATCGATTACGGTTGCGCGTTATTCCTGACACCGCTCCTGGGATTTGATTCCTCAACAAAGAATCTTTTGCTGGTCTATCTCGCCATACTTCTGTCGCACGCATTAATAAACCATTTCGGAATCAGGCTGGTTGCAATACTGAACGATTTCAGCGTCACTGTTCACATTCTCGGTGTGATTGCAGTCGTCGCGGTATTGTTTCTCTTTGCTCCCAAACAGCCGGTCAGTTTTTTCTTCAAAGCTGTGACCCATAACCCTCAAGGCTCTCCCTACTGGTGGGCGTTCATAGTTGGCCTGCTGCAAGCTCAATGGACGTTCACCGGATACGACGCATCCGCGAGTGTCTCTGAAGAAACTGTCGATCCGCGCCGCCGTGTTCCGTGGGGGATGGTGATGGCCGTCGTCGTTTCCAGCGTCGCCGGGTATCTCCTGCTCATCGCGTTGACGCTTGCGATCCACGATATTCCAACGGTGCTTAGCGCGAAAGATTCGAGCGGAAACGATGTCCCGGCTGTGATAACCATTCTTCAAACCGCACTCGGATCCAGAGCAGGCGCGCTGTTCTCAGCGCTGGTCGCGATGGCCATGTGGTTCTGCGGTCTCTCGGCGGTCACGTGGTGTTCTCGAGTGGTCTTCGCCTTCTCTCGGGACAACGGCATGCCGTTCTCGAAACTTTGGAAGCGGGTGAGCAAAAGGCACCAAACGCCGGCGCCGGCTCTCTGGCTTTGCGTAGCGATAGCATTTGTCGCATTGATCTACAGCGACGCTTACTCAGTTGTGACTTCGATCAGCGTCATAGGTCTCTACTTTTCTTATATCATTCCCGTGTTCTTAAAAGTCAGATCACAATTGTCGAATGGTGAGATTGCCCGCGGACCCTGGAGCCTCGGAAGGTACAGCCTGAGCATCAACATCGTTGCAATCCTGTGGGTCGTTTTTATTAGCGTAATTCTCAGCGTTCCGGATAGCGGAAGAGCAGGCAAGAGCATTGCCGGCGTCGCCGTTGGTCTAACATTGTGGTACGTGCTGGCGGAGCGACGGCGGTTCACGGGCCCGGCTTGGTCGGAAAAGCCATCTAAAAATGAACCGGCGAAGGAACCGATCTCTACTGCAGGCTGATCGGACTGCCCGTCAACGCGAGTTGAGAATTCAAGATGTATAGTAACGAGTTGATTGAGACGCTGGCGCTGGCGAATGAGTTTAAAGAGGGCGATCTTCTTGTCGGAGGCACTCGCGATGATCAACTCCGCATCGAAGCGAGAAAGAGACTCGCCGCAGTGCGGCTGAGTGAAATTGCCGACGCCGCGCTCATTGAAGATCAAATAACTGAAACGCTTTATCGTGCTCTTGACCGAAGACATAAAGATCATCTTGCCAACATGACGGTCGGTGATCTGAAAGAAGTCCTCTGCAATAAGCAGGGGGCTGCGTGGATAAGAATGCACAGCGACGGCCTAACAAGCGAAGCAATCGCGGCGGTCGCCCGCCTGATGACCGATGACGAGCTCGGAGCGGTCTCGCGCGAGGTATTCAACCCGCTTCCAGGCGCTGGGGTTGCGATCGGATCGCGTGAACATTTTGGTTCTCGAATCCAGCCCAACAGCCCAGGTGACGACGATGACGAAATCCTGTTTTCGATTCTCGAAGGTCTTACTTACGGGTGCGGCGATGTGATCATCGGCCTGAATCCGGCGAGCGATAACGTCGATACGATAATCCTCCTCGAGCAACTTCTCTCCAGTGTGGTCGAAAGGCTGGAGCTACCTACGCGCTATTCGGTGCTCTCCGATATCGTCAAGCAATCCGCGGCGAAGTCGAAGACCCGAGTAGATGTTGGATTCCAGAGTCTGGCCGGTACTTCCAAAGGTCTCATTGGAATGATCGGTATGGATGTTGACGGTTTGTCTGATCTGGCGCGCGGCTTCGATGGTCTGTATTTCGAGACTGGACAGGGATCGGCGGTTACCAACTACGCGGCTGAAGGAATCGATATGGTCACCCTGGAGTCTCGCGCATATGGTCTCGCGAGATATCTTTGCAAGCAGACGGGTGTCTGGACGATCGTAAACGATGTCTCGGGATTCATCGGTCCTGAAGTTTTTCGAACAGGCGCTCAGCTTTTTCGGGCCTGTCTCGAAGACACGTTCATGGCAAAACTACACGGACTCACGATGGGTCTGGATGTTTGCGCGACGTTTCACATGGGGATTGAGCCGTCAGAATTGCAGGGAATCACTGACACGATTGTTCAATTCGCTTCGCCGGCTTACTTGATGGCTGTCGCGGGAAACGCCGATCCGATGCTCGGGTATCTCACGACGTCGTTTAAAGATCATCCACGAATTCGTCGAAGAACAGGCAAGCAGATTTCTTCGGTGATGAAAACGCGGTTGACTGCTCTCGGAGTGATGGATGAGTCCGGAGTTGCAGCCGAGGATGGCACTGAGACGTTATACTCGTTGTACAAAAAAGCATCCGGTGAAAAGCAAACCATTGAAACTCTGCGAACAGAAGCATCCAAAAAGCTTTCTGCGCTTCGCGAAAATGGTTTCGAGCTCGGCGGCGACGCCGCCGCCAATCGCGGCCCCAACGGGTTATCGCGAGTTGATGCAATATATGCCCACGCACGAAACGCGCTGTACGCAAAGCTCGATGATGGAGTAATCAATTCAGTCTCGCTCCGCAATATACGCGTTAAAACTAACGCATCAAGCCGAGATGATTTCCTGGCACATCCGTCGACTGGCGAAAGGATTTGCGACAAAGATGCGGCATTGGTGAAATCGCTGTATCCGTATGGTCGCCCAAAAGTGCAAATAGTAATTTCCGACGGGCTCAACGCAAACGCACTGAATCACAACCTTCGGCTTCTTGTTCCGCACTTGCGACAAGAGCTTGGTCTGGAAGGCCACGATGTGGGCGGTGTCGATATCATCGTCGAGAATGGCAGAGTGCGTGCCGGCTATCACATCGGGCTGTTACTCGATGTCTGGGTTGTTGTTCACTTCATCGGCGAGCGGCCCGGCACCGGAATAGACACCGCCGCGGCATATATTACATACGGCCGAGGGCTCGATGGTCGATCGCGATGGGCAGCAGGAATCGATCATTCATCAACGACTGCCGTGTGCGGAATTCATCCTCGAGGCAAGCGCCCTGAAAACGCAGTAACCGAGATCACTCATCTTGCTAATCGGATGTTCGAACAACGATGTTCCGGGGTTATGTTGAAGTGACCCGAGACCTCATTCAGTTTTGCGCTTGCGGCAACGCGGTTATTGGAAGGTAATCCGCAAATCCCCCAACCGGCAGGTTGGGGATCGTTCGTTCCAGCCTACAAAGGAGACGCGGGCGAGACCCTCTCAAATCCCCCAACCGGCAGGTTGGGGATTGTTCATTCCAGCCTACACGACGCGCCAACGCGAGCTTCTGAAATCTCCCAACCGGGGTAGAGGATTGTTGATTCCAGCCTATGTGAGCAAGATTACAGTGTTCAATCAAGGACTGCATGTGCCGGCAAGGGCTTGGTAGCTCGAGATAGGCTGGAATGAACGATCCCCAACCTCCCGGTTGGGGGATTTGAGAGGGTCGCGCCCGCGTCTCCTTTGTAGGCTGTAATGAACGATCCCCAACCTGCCGGTTGGGGGATTTGAGAAGCTCGCGTTGCCGCGTCATGTCGGCTGAAATGAACGATGCGCAACTTGCCGGCTGGAGGATTCCACCAAGCCACTGCAAAGATCCTGCAACTGATGTATGCCAATAATGCGGACCGTATTCCCCACCCGTATCAAGCACTGCGTTGGCGGCAGTCCGACGATCGAGTCAATAGCCTTCGTATCAATAGAAAACGCCCGCCCGCTCAATAGTTAACGGTAAGATGCATCCCGTACACGGCACAGCGATTGCCGAAACGCAGATAGGCAGAACGTCTATCAGACAGGAGGAAACCATGAGCTTAATCAAATCTACTAAGAGCATCGGTGCGCTGGTGATGTTGATCACACTCAGTTTGGCATCAGTCGTGAGCGCAACGACGCAGGGCCAATATGACCGGAACAACAGATGGAACCGAAGTCATCTAACCCGTTTCGCCTACGCGCTCGGATATACTCGCGGTTATGACGATGCCGCGGATCGTTCACATCGGAACTACCGTCAGATGCAGCGATGGCAGGAAGGCTCGGAGGGCTGGGAGAACCCGATGGGTACCCGCGCTGTTTTTCGCGATAACTTCCGAAGAGGTTTTGCACGCGGGTTTATGGATGCGAGGAGTGGACGAGACCGCCGCTTTAGTCAGAGTGACGTAGACAGAATTAGAGAGGACTTCGGAGAGGGGAGACCAAACCGGCGGCCATAACCTTGTGAAGGTGACGAAATCAACTAACGAATGATCATCGCGTAGTGTCCTATCGATAACGATTGTAGTCGGAATTTCCGGCCGCGTAGCAGTTACTTATTGACGCAATTTACTTCGAATAACGAGGTAACCGTTACGGGCCGGCAAAGTCCGACGATCGTATGTACTATCGATAGGACACGTTTACGCGGGGGATTTGCTCGAGAGCGAACTTCCAAGATTCATTGTAGTCATTTATTGCCAAGTGCTGCGAGTTTCTTTTTGAGCCTTGCGCTCTCATTCGAGTTCGTCGAAAGCGACACTGCTCGTTGGAATGCAGCGCGGGCCTGATCGATCTTTCCCCAACCCTGATACAAATCGCCGAGGTGCTCCTGAATTTCGGAGACGTTTGGTAGCCGTCGCGCTGCTTCGAGCAAATACTGCTCACCGTCGCCGTATTTCCCAAGCTTGTAGTAGGCAAAGCCGAGACTGTCGAGATAAGCGGGCTCGCCGGGAGCCGCCTCAACAGCGCGCTGAATCAATTTCAAAGCTTCTTCGAGCCGCTCGCCTTTCTCGAGCATCGCATATCCGAGGTTGTTCAACACCAGAGCATTGTTCGGCTCGAGCTCAATGGCTTTACGATCTTCTCTCTCGGCCTCTGCGGTTTTACCTTGTCGCGACAGCACAGCCGACAAAGCGAGATGTGCATTAGTGTTTCTGGGAGATGCTTCGACGGCTCCCCGGAGAATCGTTTCGGCCTCAGCATCGCTACCCTGCTTCGATAGAACCGAAGAAAGTCTCAAGCGAACTTCAACCGAACCATTGGTAATCCGCATTACATCTCGGAATGCCTTTTCGGCGTCCTCCAATTGGCCGAGGCCTACGTAGTTGTCTCCCAACGAAATGGTCAAAGTTGGATCGTTTGGAAGCATCACCAGTCCGGCTTTGAGTACGTCTATAGCCTCTCGATAGCGGCCCGACTCGTAATAGCAGCGCGCGACGTGGCAGTAAGCATCGAGCATCCGAGGCTCGATCTCAATTGCCTTTCTGCCAGCCTGGATTGACTCATCATATCGTCGAAAAGTTTTTAGTATCTGCGAAATCTCAGTGTAGGCCACTGCGGGGCGCGAGTATGGAGGATTCACTTCAACTGACTGTCGGTATTCGGCAAGCGCTTCACCGAGGCGCTGCATGTTTGCGTATGCTATGGCGAGGTTGAAATGCGCCGGTGCGTAATCTGGTTGAAGTCGAACTGCTTCTCGCAACTGGGTGACAGCTTCGTCAAAACGACGCAGGTTGTTGAGAATCCATCCCAGCACTACCCTCGCTCTGCCGTCTTCGGGGCTCAGTTCCACGGTTCGCTTCTGTATTTCAAGCGCCTCGTCGAGACGTCGTAACTGAATGAGCGCTCGACTCAGCCTGTCGTGGAGGGGAACAGAATTCGGAATTGCTGATAGCGCGTTCTTGTATGCAAGGATCTCTTCATCGTGCCGCTCAAGCTCGCTGTACACAGTTCCGAGAGCCAGGTGCGCGCGCTCTAAATCGGGCTTGAGTTGGATAGCCTGCTTGAGGGGGTCAATTGCGTCCTCATATCGATTTGCCCGCAAGTAAGCTTCGCCCAGATGCAAATGTGCGTCTGGGGATCCCGGTTGCGCGTCCACCGCCTGCTTAGCCTGCTTGATTTCACGATCATCAACCTGACTTTGTGATCGGCGATCGGGATTCTGGCCATTTCCAGTGACCGAGAAGAGACAAGAGCAAAGCACGAGCGCGATAGCCCTCAGGCATGCGACCGGACAGAATGTCGGTTTCATCTATTCTCCTCCATGAGCGACTAGCCGAGGTGGCTTAGTGCGAGAGGGTTCCTGGCTCGTTCTGTAAAATGTTCTTCAACAGATCGGTGGTCTCGAAACGTGCATCATCTGCAGCTGCACGCAAGTCCGGTCCCGCTCGTCGTTGATCGCGATTACCATAAACAAGGTTGAAAGAAAGCACAACACACAGGGCCGAAGCTTACAGGGACTCGATGCCACACGCCACTCCGTGAGAATTGCAGAATTGCAGACCCGGCACGTTCGGTGTGCTAATCTAAGCTTAATTCGTTGCGTGGTTTGGTATCGATTCTTGATGCAAAAAAAGAGACGGATGGAAGGTGAGAATGCGATGGGCAACTCGAAGCGAACACTGCTCGTCATGCCAGATGACGGAATTCCGCCCGTGCTCAGAGCGATATCAGGCGCACAAAAATCCATTGAAATTAAGATGTTTCTCTTTTCCGAGGCCCGATTGATTGACGCAGTGATCGAAGCTTCCCGTCGCGGGGTAAAGACCAGAGTGGTGCTTAACCCCGCGCGTCGCTCGGGCGAAGCTGACAATGATGCTACTCACAATATTTTGGCTGACGCCGGTGTAGACGTTAGGTCAACCCATCCCGAGTTCCAGGTTACCCACGAGAAATCGATGGTCATCGATGAACAGATCGCCTATATCAAGTCGCTCAACTGGGCGCCCAAACACTTCGAGCTCACACGCGATTACGCGGTTGCCACCACACATTCCGAGGAGGTTGACGAAGTAATCGCATGCTTCAATGCTGACTGGGACCGTCGGAACTTCGATGGCGATATGACGGCGCGGCTGATTTGGTGTCGCGGTAACGGCAGAGAAAAGATTGTGCGCTTCATCGATCGCGCCGAGCATTCTCTCTTCCTGCAGAACGAGCGCTACCAGGACATGACCGTGGTCGAACATCTCATTCGCGCGAAAAAACGCGGCGTCAAGGTTCATTTGATGTCTTTGTCTCCTCATGCGCTCAAGGGAGCCAAGTTAAAGGAAGGCGTGAATGCACTGCGTATGATGGAGGATGTCGGAATCAAGATCCACAAATTGCGTGGTCTGCACCTGCATGCCAAGATGCTGCTTGCGGACGACAAGCGAGCAATTGTAGGTTCGATGAATTTTTCGCCTGGAAGCTTTGATGAACGGCGCGAGCTGGGCATCGAGGTATCAAACAATCACATCATAAGACGGCTTCGGCGTGTCATCGACCACGACTGGAAAGATTCCCATCGTATGGATTTGACTGACGAAGGATTACTGAAGGACCTCGAGAAGCATGGCCGCAGTGATAGCGGCTCTCTCGCACTTTATGAAGACAGCGGAAAGAAAAAACATTAACCTTAGAACTATGCAAACGATTTACGAAGCAGCTGGCGGTCACGACGGCCTCCTGAGATTGGCGAGCGCGTGGCACACTCGAGTGCTTGAGGACGAAGTCGTTAGCCATGCGTTCAGTCACGGTTACCACCCGCAGCACACCGAGCGCCTTGCCGCGTACTGGGCGGAGGCACTCGGTGGGCCAACTACCTACTCCGAGCAGTACGGTAATGAGACCTCTGTCGTTCGGACTCACAGCGGCAACGGGCTACACGTGGAGATGGACCAGCGAGCGATCGCTTGTTTCGATCAGGCGCTGGAAGATGTCGGGCTCGCGCGCAACGAGCGGCTCCGACAGGTGCTGCACGATTACTTCGCGTGGGCCACCACGACTACGATGTCGCAATACCACCAGTCGGCAGGGGATGTGCCGGATGGTTTGGATATCCCGAAGTGGTCCTGGGATGGACTCGTTAGTAGAGAGTAAATTGACGGCGTTCAGTTGACCGCTACGCGGCCCGGATCATCATGGCCGTTGTTGCTACCGCTAGGTGACCGCGACGCGGCCAGGATCATCATGGTCGCACTTGCTACCGATAGGTGACCGCGACGCGGCCAAAGAGATTCCGCTACTACACGCAGTTGGTGGATTGTTCACGCTCAACCTCTACTTACGCCCGCTCTCGGTGCCCCGGTCTTGATATTTCCATTCTTCCAAAATCCCACCAATGCGCTTTTTCAGAAGTTCGAATGAGACTTGCGCACACGCCGCAGTCCACAAACTGAATCTCCAGACGGAGGAGGGTCACACGCGCACGGCGGTCTACAAACATGTGCAATAGCTTCTTACGCGAAATTTTGCTAGGAACTTCTGTTTCTCGCTCAGCAGAAAGATGATCAACTTGCCTCTGCCCGAGCCTGCTTGCTGAGGCAGGCTTGACCTTTGGCGGTGAGCAGATTTATCTGATGGGTGAACATGGCCGCAACGTCAGAAGATCGACCTGCGATTCGGGAAGGCGCCTGGGAGCGTCGTGGTCACCCAATGGTGCCAGACTGGACCGGGATGGGGTAACTTTGAATCTATGTGATGAATGTACGATGAGCGATTCATCTATCTAACCTCATTCGAATCCCAAACCGGGCGCTGAAGAAAACCACCGAGAGGAAGGAATTCTTTATGTCATCTGATGCAAAAGACGCTATCGTGCAGCAACAACTGAATTCTTTGATTGGTTTATATCAGAATCATCTTGAGCTGTTCCTAAAGTGGATAACTATCTATTCGACGGTTGTTGCTGCGATAGCTGTCTATATTTTTAATGAAAAAGCCAGTGCTCAAATCAGAAAAGGGATTCCGCTGTTGATAGCTGTCGCTTCTTTAATAGTCTGCTTTGGCTGTTTGATAATGTGGAATTGGTTGAAACAGCTACAAGGAGAGATTAACCAACTTTCCGACAAACTGAATGAGACTCGCTATCCTTCATTACTAGGGATAAAGATGACCTTAATTGCTGCGATAGTCACAGCTTTTTTCGCGGCGGGCAATATAGTGTTCTCACTTATTGGAAATTTTGATTTAACAAACACAAGTATAGGCAAATGAGCGTTGGTCTAATAAGAGAAACCGAAGAATGATCAATGCTATCAGCTCCAGCAGCGCGCAAGAGCGAACAGCATCGCATCACTCAATCCGCAACGCAGTCTTGCCCAAATGGTGTTCAGAAAGCGCCTTGTGCGCCTTGATGGCTTCTTCCAGCTGAAAGGTTCTCCCCACGTGGACTTCAAACGGACCAGAATTGATCAGAGCGTTGAGTCTCTCGATGAGCGACGGGTTATTTTCTCCATCGTACGCCTCAATTTCGACGCCGTCTGGAGCAGTCGGCTCAGGCATCACGCCATGTGGATACGCGACACGTCCACCTTTGCGAATCGCTGACAAGGCTTGAACAGTTTTCTCGCCTCCGGCTGTGACAAGTGCGGCGTCGATTCCGTTGGGCGCGAATTCCCTGGCTGCTTTCAGAACATTATCGGCACGTCCATCGACGGCACTGTCGGCCCCCAGGGCTGTTGCAAGCTGCACACCATCAGTACCCGAGGCAATGGCGAACACATCGGCGCCGAGACGCTTGGCGAGCTGTAACGCCAGGTGTCCAATGCCGCCGCTTGCGCCAAAAATCATTAAGGATTCGCCCGGTTTCAAACCAAGTACCTTTTCCAGACCCGTTAGTGCGGTCAAACCATCGGTGGCCAACACTGCTGCTTGTTTGATGGTCAAGTTTCCCGGAATCAGCGAAACATTATCGGCTTTAACCGCAGCGTACTGGGCGTAGAAGCCACCTTTAGGATTTGCTATCACTCCGGCGTAGACACGGTCGCCTTTCTTGAAGCGACCAACGGCGGAACCAATTTCAGCTATCGTTCCAGCCCCGTCAGCGCCAAGCACGTACGGAAATCTGGGTTTGATTCCTGTTATTTCGACAAATCGACCTTCCCGCTCATACGGATCCCACGCTCCTACGCCAGCAGCTTCGACCCGAATCAAAACCTCCTGTGCTTCTATTTGCGGGATTGGTACGTTTTGTATTTTGAGCGTCTCGGGGCCGCCAAACTTCTCGAGAGCTACTGCCCGCATTCTTTGCGTTTTTGCTTGTGTCTGTGCCATGTCTTGTGTCTGTGCCATGATGCGTACACCCCTGTCTGTTAATCGTTCGGAACATCTCGCCAATCTGTATACCTTTCCGGCTGCTCAAATTACATCAGCAAAAGCGATGCCTGTAACTCTTAATCATGCTTTTCACCCTCAGCGGGACGCATGTGAGTGCCGCGTTTCGCTTTGTGCGGAATTGACCATCCGAAGTAGACCTCAACTTCGAAAATCTGACCTTCGCGCACCTCGACGATTTCGGTATTGCGAAAGACATTGCCTCCCGTGCCCTGGCCTTCGTAAGTAACGAACACTCGGTCACCATCGGGAACGAGGTTGATGAAATCGAAGCGTTCGATATTCTCACTGTTCGGCCAGCAGATTTTGAAATAGGTTGCGCGATCGATCCGGTTATCGAGCGGACTAGTGAAGTGGAAATCCTCGGCGATCAGATTCTCGATCGCTTGGCGATCCTTCCGCACATAAGCTTCGTAAGCCGCTTTGGCAATTGCTGCTGCGTCATTAGACGCGGTCTTTGTAGCCTTTGTCATAACTCACTCCTTATCCATATTTGTTGATTTCTCCGCTGATTGAGCGCAAATGCCGTGCCCTTAAGTTGACCTGAGGGCGGAGGCCGAGCTTGATGTCAATAAAAGATCCCGTCTCGATGCTTTTTGCGAATTGAACGGGTCCTTCTGATTGTGATATAAGCTACCGCGCATTTTATTTCGACACTTCCTTCCCTTGAGTATTTGTGTTCCGATAACTGATGAAATCTGCGATAGAGCATTTTCGTTTAGAACATAGTTGAGCTTGTCGGCGATAACTAGAATCAAGCACTCGATCGAGTGAGTGGCTGTTAAGCTAAGGGAACATCGGACAATGTAAATAACCTCAGGAAGTCAGTAGGGCAGCAGGGAATTGTTCGGGTCCCGCCATCTTTTCGAGTTCCGTTGGGTTCTTGAACATGATTACCATCGAGGGCATGACCGCCGCGGAATTGCGGGTTGATGAAACTTGGTGGGAGATCTACGAGGACTCGTTCCCGACGAGTGAACGAGAGATGCCAAAAGTGATTCTGGAGAGCATCCAGCGGGGAGTGGGAATGGCATTTCGCGCCCGAGAGGACGCGGTCACTCGAGGCCTGGCAACCATACACCTTCTCAATAATCCAGCGGCTGTTTTTCTGGTTTATCTAGCCGTGAACGAAAAGAAAAGGAGTCGAGGCATTGGTGGTGAACTTCTTAGCTTTGCGTGGGAGTCTGGAGCTCGGCGTCTTTGCGAACAGCACTTGAAGCCGATCGGTATGGTGTGGGAAATAGATCCCCCACAGCCCGAGGACGACGCTGGGAATGTACGCCAGCGCAGGATGACCTTCTTCGAGAAGCACGGTGGACGGCCGTTGGACCCGTCGTACGTTCAGCCCCCGATCGATGGTATTGCCGAAGTCCCGATGATACTCATGTTCCGGCCAGACAAAGGCCAGGAGGTCCCAGATTCAAACACAAAGGATGCTCTGAAGCGAGCCATCTACTTTGAGAAGTACGGCAAGATTAACGAAATCGACACGTCAAAACTCGAGGAACTGATGAATCGCAAGGGTAACTCATGAAGGCGCTTTTCTGGCTGCTGACGACGCTGCTGGCGTCGATTCCATTAGTAATGTACCTGGTATATTCGATGCGGCGGCTTGATACACGCCGGCAACTCCTGCTGCAGACTCTCCTGACCTTGGGCCTCGACGATGCGTATATGAGGATCCGACATGGCCAGTCCTATCATGACTGGAGCAAGCTTCCGGTTGTTGACCGGCTCAGTAAGATGGAGTCGCAATACTTCAACAATGATTTCAAGGCAGAAACCAGTCACAAAGATTATCTCTGGCCTGTTGCGCTGATCACCGCTTTGAGTGGCTTGGGATGGTATTTTGCGTTGAGCCACTTCTACCCCGAAGCAGGGACGCAACAGTTCGTTACTCTGGTGCCGGTGACCTTCGTGTGGGGCTTCGTCGGCGCGTTCTTCGCTAGCTTGCTTTCGATCATCGACGAGTTTCGTAAGTACAGCTTAGCGCCTGGCACCTACTATTCGCTTATATACCGCCTTCTGTTCTCGAGCACAGCCGCCTTTCTTGTTGGCTTGCCCTTATCTGGCTTCCCGCCAGTGGCAGCGTTTGGCATTGGGCTATTTCCGGTCGAGAAGACCTGGGAGGTGATTACAGACAAGACGGCGCAATGGCTGGGCGTCACGAAGCCCGAGGGAGAACTGGGAGCGGACCTGAATGTTATTCAAGGTCTCGAGGACAGCAGGAACCGCAAAAAGCTTGTGGAGATCGGTATCACATCGGTCCAGGCGCTGGCGACAGCAGACCCTTTGTTTGTGTTCTTCCAAACCACATTCCCGATCCGCACGGTGGTGGACATGATCGACAAAGCGATCCTTTACCTCTACATCGGAGACAAAGCGAAGGAGCTACGGTCACATGGTATTAATGGAGTGATCGAATTGGTGGCGCTTGCAAAGCTGATCGAAAAAAGTCCCGCTTATGCTGGCGGTCAGGGGGTTGCAAGCGTTGGATTCAGCAAGTTTTTTGAACAAGTGAACGCGTCGCAATTACTGAGTGATGTTGCAAAGGTTCTAGGCCAGTCTGTAGACGAGCTTAAGGCATTCATCTACAACATGTATTACGACCCGGTGTTAATGTTCATTTATGACGTTTGGGGTCGTTCGCTCAATGTGAAGCCATATGCTGACGCTGAACTGGCCCAGGTTGATTTGCCAGCACCGAATGATGCCAATTGATCCTCTCGCAACTTGTCGTTCGCTATCGCTCTACTCGCGAGGCCGGTGTTGATCGAACCATCCAATGATGTGCAGGATTTTTGACATGTGGTGGCTCGGCCGCACTTGAATCCCGTGTGGCTCATCCGGTACCCGCACCAACACCGATTCCACGCCCAGTAGCTTCAACGCTTGATAATACTGCTCGGAATCTGACATCGGCGTGCGGTAATCCGCTTCACCGGTTAAAACCATCGTCGGTGTTTTTACGTTTTTGACAACCGAGAGTAACGACCGTTTCTCGTAATGCTCAACGTTATCCCACGGAAATCCGGGGAACCAATGGTTGACCGTCCAGTTGCCGATGTCCGACGTCAGCACGAAGCTATACCAGTTGATCACCGGATAGACTGTCACCGCAGCGCGGAAGCGTGGCGTGCGCCCGATCATCCAGCAGGTCAAGACTCCGCCGCCGCTGCCGCCAGTGACATATAACTGATTCGGGTCCACATACCCTTTTGCGACGACCGCATCAACGCCCGAATTGAGATCGAAGAAATCGTCGCCCGGATAGGCGTGGTGAATCAGGTTGCCGAACTCACCACCATAACTCGTCGAGCCGCGCGGATTCGTGTAAAGCACCACGTAACCGCTCGCCGCCATAAGTTGCTTTTCGAGATCGAAGCGATTGCCATAATCAGCAAACGGCCCGCCGTGAATCTCTAAAATCAGTGGATATTTCTTCGACGCATCGAAGTCGGGCGGCTTGATAATCCAGCCTTGAATGCGGCGCTTGTCCTTTGACGATTCATACCAAATCTCTTCGACCTTGCCGAGTTTCTTGCTGGCGAGCAAGTCTTCGTTGACGGCAGTGATGATCTTGACCTGCGGATTGCTGAGTGAGCCGACCGCGATGTCGCCCGGATTATTTGGCCGTGTTTGGGTGATCGCGAATGCGCCATTCGACGCAATAGTGAACGTACCGCTGCCGCCATAAGCGCTGGAGGCGCTGCCGACATTGTCGAGCAGCTTCTTCACCGTGCCGTCGAGCGAGATGAAATAGAGCCCTGTGTTACCTTGATCGTCAGACGTGAAGTAAATCCCGCTGCCGTCCCTGGCCCACTGCACCGCGGCCACGTCACGGTCCCACTTCGACGAGAGCACCCGTTGGTTGCTGCCGTCGCAGTTCATCAGATCGAGTTGCGACACCTGATAAC
>Ga0075425_100004001_pt1 | contig 15129 bp, 11 predicted proteins | sample SoiMethybrSBSTD4_FD_75300 | JGI IMG/M metagenome (GOLD analysis project Ga0075425, IMG submission 75300) | Bulk soil microbial communities from a Populus tree surrounding site in Tennessee, USA - Soil MetaG P. TD hybrid SBSTD4 | ecosystem: Environmental > Terrestrial > Soil > Tree plantation...
AAGAGCGGCAGGTCACCATCGGCGAGAAAAGCTACCCCCTGCCCGACCCGTTCGTCGTCATGGCGACCCAAAACCCGATCGAGCAAGAGGGGACGTACCCCCTGCCCGAGGCGCAGATCGACCGCTTCATGCTCATGGTGAAGGTCGGCTACCCGAACAAGAGCGAGGAACGGCTCATCATGGATCGGATGACCGGCGCCATCGCCGTCAAGGCCGAAGCGGTCGTGACGCCGCGTGAGCTCGTCGACGCGCGCAAGGTGGTGCGCGACGTGTATTTGGACGATCGGGTCAAGGACTACATCGTCGAAGTCGTGTTCGCGAGCCGCGAGCCCGAGCGCCGCGGGATGAAAGAGCTCGCGAGCCTCGTCGAGTACGGCGCGAGCCCGCGCGCGTCGATCGCCCTCGCGCTTGCCGCGCGCGCCCACGCATTTCTGCGCCACCGGGGCTACGTGACGCCGGAAGACGTGAAAGCCGTCGGGCCGGACGTTTTGCGTCACCGGCTCGTCTTGAGCTACGAGGCCGAAGCGGAAGAGGTGACGGCCGAACAGGTGGTGAAGCGCATTTTCGAGGTGGTCGAGGTTCCCTGAGTCCATGATCCCGAAAGAGCTCATCAAAGCTCTGCGCACGATCGAGATTCACACCGCGAGGCTCGCCAACGAGCAGCTCGCCGGCACCTACACCTCCGTGTTCAAGGGGCAGGGGCTCGCGTTCCGCGAGGTGAGGCAGTACCAGCCCGGCGACGACGTCAGGACGATCGACTGGAACGTCTCGGCGCGGATGAACGACACGTTCGTCAAGGTCTTCGTCGAAGAGCGCGAGATGACGGTCATGCTGGTCGTCGATCTCTCCGCGAGCGAGCACTTCGGAACGAAACGGGCGAGCAAGGCTCGGGTGGCCGCGGAGATCGCCGCGCTCTGCGCTTTCAGCGCCATCAAGAACAACGACAGGGTCGGGCTCATCCTCGGGACGGACCACATCGAGAAGATCGTTCCGCCGAAAAAGGGCGACAAGCACGTGATGCGGGTCGTGCGTGAGATCCTCGGCTTCGAGCCGGCCCACACGGGGACCGATCTCAAGCTTCTGCTCGAGACTCTCTCCAAGGTGGCTCGCCGTCGCAGTGTGGCTTTCGTGATCAGCGACTTTTACGCGCGCGGCTTCGAACGGGCGCTCGCGCTCGCCGCCGCCAAGCACGACGTCATTCCGGTGATGCTCGTCGACCCTCGCGACGAAACGCTGCCCGACGTCGGCCTTGCCACTTTCGAAGACTGGGAGACCGCCGAAACGATCGTCGTGGACACCGGCGACAAGCTCGTTCGCGAGCACTACGAGAAAGCCATGAAGCGGGTCCGCGCCGATCGCTCGACGTTGTTCAAGAAGCTCGCGCTCGACGAGTGCGTCGTCCGCACCGACCGCCCGTTCGTCGAGCCGCTGCGCCAACTCTTTGCCCGAAGAGCCAAGCGCATCCGGTCGAGGTGACGCGATGAGAATTCGTTTCGCCGCGCTTGCCTGTGCATGGGTCGTTTCGGTCGGGTTCGCGCTCGCCGCCAAAAAGGACGCCGGCGCACCGCGTGGAGCAGGTCACTCCGCGCCGCCACCCGCGAGCGCTTCTACTCCGGCGCCCGCCGGTTCCGCGCCCGAAGAAACCTCTTGGGCGAGCTGCGTCGAGCACGTGCCGCCCGGCGCAGCGCGACCCATCTTGAGGGATCAATTCCCGGCGCGCGCGATCAGCGGCTACGCCGCCCCGCTCGAAGTGACGGTCGAGCACGGAAAGGGGGAGACGGTTTTACCCCAAGGGTTTCAGGTGCAATCGAGCGGCGACGCCGCGCGAGTGCTCTCGGAGGCGGGGTTTCTCCTTCCCGACCCGGACGGGGGGGCAGGGCCGACGCTCGCGACGACGCCGAACGCAAACGGCGCGATGACGAAGATCGCCATCCCGCTTCTGGTGCTTCCGAAAACGCCCGGTCGAAATCGGATGCTGCTTCCTCCGCTTCCCATTGCGATCGCGCGGGCGAGCGGCGAGCTCTTGACGCTCTGCACGCAGCCCCACGGCGTCGTCGTCGAGGATCCGACGGCATCGACGCCCGACGCGAAGCCGCGCCCGAATCCCCCGCCGCGCCACCAGCTCGAAGAGTGGACGCTCGCCAAGCAGCTCGCCATCGGCGCCGCGATCGGCGCCGCCGTGGCCACGATCCTGGCCTTGCTCATCGCTCGCTGGATGCGTCGCCCTCGTCCCGTGCCGCCGCCGCCGCCGCCTCGCCCCCCATGGGACGTTGCGTTCGAGGAGCTCTTCGCGGTTCGCTACGCCGGGCTCGCTCGAGAAACCCGCTACGCCGAGCACTACGATCGCGTTTCGGACGCAGTGCGCAAGTACCTCGGCGGGCGGTACGGGTTCGACGGGCTCGAGACGACGACCCGCGAGATGACGTCGATCCTGAAGCGGATCGAGCCTCCGGTCGTCGAGCTAGCGACCATCCTCGCTTTTTTGGACGAGTGCGACCTCGTCAAGTTCGCGCGGTTCACCCCCTCCGACGAGGACTGCACCCGCGTCTTGGATCAAGCGGAGTACATCGTGCGCGTGACGATTCCTCCGACGGTCGCGACACCGTCGCCCCCCGCGCGGGTGCCGGCCGCGAAAGGAGCTCGAGCGTAAAATGAAAGGTGCCGCTCGCGCCGCGTTGCTCGTCTTTTTCACGCTCGTGGTCGGCGCCGCGGGGTTGGCTTATCCGCTCGTCGAAAGGCAATGGGAGTGGCTCTCGGTCTCGTGGCAAAACCGATGGCTGCTCCTTTTTCTCGTGTCCGTGCCGTTCGTGTTCTGGCGAGGCACGTACGGAGAAGACGAGCGCACGCCCCGCCTGCGCATGGGCACGGTGGCGCCGCTCGCGGCGGGGCCGCGCGGCCTTCGCGCTTGGCTGCGCGATCTGCCCGGGGTGGTACGCACGCTCGCGATCGCTCTGCTCGCGCTCGCGATGGCGCGTCCGGTGTCGGCCAGTCGTCCCGACACCGAGAGCGAGTCGGGCATCGACATCATCCTCGTGCTCGATCTCTCCGGTTCGATGCGTGCGGTCTTCGATGCACCCGAGACCGCGCCGCACGTCGGACCGATCGGCAAGCGGCCGACGCGCCTCGACACGGCAAAGGACGTCATCCGCGATTTCATCAGCCGGCGCAAGACCGATCGCATCGGCGTCGTCGTGTTCGGCAAGAGCGCCTATGTCCTTTCTCCGCCGACGCTCGACTATCACCTGCTCGATCTGCTCGTCGACAAGATGTCGCTCGAGGTGATCGACGGCACGGCGACGGCCATCGGGGACGCCGTCGGCGTTGCCGTCGCCCGGCTCCGGCGCAGTGACGCGCGATCGAAAGCGGTCGTTCTATTGACCGACGGCGATTCGAACGCGGGATCGATCGCGCCCGAGTACGCGGGCCATCTCGCCACCGTGGTCGGCGCCAAGATCTATACGATCCAGATCGGCAACGGTGACGAAGTCGACGTGCAAGACGGCATCGACCTGTTCGGTCAACCCCACTATGCGCGCGCGCGTTACCCGGTGAACCCGGCGCTCCTCAAGAGGCTCGCCGCGGACACGGGTGGCGAAGCCTACGTCGCAACCGACGCTCGAGCGCTCACCGCCAGCATGCACGACGTTTTGAACCGCCTCGAGAAGACGCGGTTCGAAGCGTCGACGGCGTCGTTCGAAGATCTCTTCCCCCTGTTTCTGTTGCCGGGCGTTGCGCTGGTCGCGCTCGATGCGCTCCTTCGCGCGTGGGTGATGCGGAGGTTTCCGTGAAATTCGCCCATCCGATATGGCTCTTCGGAGCGCTGTTCGCGCTCGTCGTCGCAGCCCTCTTCGTGTGGGGCGGCATCGGGCTGCGCCGAGCGAGCCGCAGGTTCGGCGACGCCGAACGAATCCGCGAGCTCGTGACGGCGCGTCCAGCCCGGCGCCGGGCATGGAAGGGTGTTTCGGTCGTGGTGGCGACCGCCCTCGCGTTCGTCGCGCTCGCGCGACCGCAGTACGGCCGCGGCACCAAGCTCATCCCCGCGACCAACCTCGACATCGTCATCGTGCTCGACTTCTCGAAAAGCATGTACGCGCGCGACGTCGCGCCGTCCCGTATCGTTCGCGCCAAAGCCGAGGTCGCGCGGCTCATTCGCAATCTGGCCGGCGCGCGGTTCGGCGCGGTCGCGTTCGCGGGCGAACCGCTCGGATTCCCGCTGACGTCCGACGGCGCGGCCATCGCGCAATTCTTCCGTCAGCTCGAGCCGAACGACATGCCGGTCGGCGGCACCGCCATCGCGCGGGCTCTTGCGCGAGCGCGCGAGCTTCTCGCGAGCGATCCGAAGTCCCACGATCACAGCCGGGTCATCGTGCTCGTCACCGACGGCGAGGATCTCGAGGGGGACCCGGTGAGCGTTGCGCGAGCGGCGGGTGAAGAGGGGACGACCGTGCAGGTCGTGCAGATCGGCGGGCGCACGCCGGAGCGCATTCCCGAGATCGGAGCGGACGGTAAGGGGGCCGGGTACCGCAAAGACGAAGCGGGGCAGCCTCTCACGACCGCGCTGTCCGCGGAGGGGGAGGCGCAGCTCGAGCAGGTGGCGACCGTTTCGGGGGGGAAGATCGTTCGATCGGAGAGGGGAACGACGGGGATCGATACCGTCTCGCAAGACTTGAAGGTCAAGATGACCGAGGAGCTCGCGGAGCGGGTCGAGACCGTGTACGCGGACGTTTACATGTACCCGCTCGGTGCGGCGCTGGTGCTGCTCATCGCCGAGGTGTTTCTGGCGGAGAGCGGCCGCCGCAGAACGAGCAAGAGAGAATCGGAAAGGGGAACGGCAGCCGGCGGCGACAAGCGCCGGGTCGCGGTGGCGGCCACGGGTGCCATCGGCTTGATGCTGTTCGGGGGGTGCGGGTGGAGTCCGTCTCGTCCGTTCGAGAGACAGGCGCCGGAGGTGAAGGAGGCGGTGGCCGCACTCGATGCTGGGGAGGCGGGGAGCGCGGAAGCTCTGCTCGAATCGTACCTCGGGACGGGGTCGTGCGCCGACGGCGGGTTCGCGGTTCAAGAGAGAGTGCGGCAGCGGCCGTACGCGAGTCTCGACCTCGGGCTCGCGCTGTTCCACCTCGGCGAACGTTACGGGAGGCGGTTCGGAGACGAGGAACGGCACGGCGACGCAGGCCCATCCCCCGCCGAGGAGCAGCTTGGCGAGCTGCGCAACGCGGAGGTCGAGTGCGCGCTTCGCGCCGTGCTCGCGATCGCCAACGAACAGGACGTCCCCCTCGAGCTCCGGGCACGGGCCCACTACTTGTCGGGCAATCTCGAATTTCTCCGACACGCCTACAAGGAAGCGGTTCGACACTACGATGAGGCTTTGAAGCTCATCCCCGGGCTTGCTGCGGACGGATCGGACGTCATCGGACGGGACGCCGCCTGGAACCGTGCCATTGCGCTCGAGCGCATCGAGGAGGAAAACAAGAGGGATGCCGGAAATGACTCCAGCGATCAGCCGGACGGCCCCCGCGAGGCGCGCTCCGGCGACTCCGGGGAAAAGCCGCCGACCCCCGACGGCTCGCAGGGTAACGACGGCGGAAACGACGACCAAAAAGACGCGGGACACCCGCCCCCCGGCGACGGCGGGCAGGGGCGCGACGCCGACCAACCGAAACCCGAACCGAAAGAGGCGGGCCAGCCTCCCGAGCAGCCGCCGCAGAGCGTGAACCAGGACGAGCGAATGTTGGACATGCTCGAATCGGCCCCGACCTTCCAGCAGCAAGACGCAAAGAACCGCATGCCCGCGCGCAAGTTTCGCGGGAGCGCCGACAAATGAAACGCCTCCTCGCTCTGTTCGTCGTCACGGCGACGCTCGCTTTTTCGGGCGCGCTGTTCGCGCAGACCGACACGCCCACCATGAGCGCGAGCGCAGAGCCGCGCGAGGTCGACGTGGGCGAAGCCTTCACCGTGTCGCTCAGCGCGACGACCGATGCCGGCGGCCCCTCGCCGAGCGATCCTCGCCTCGCGCTGACGGACGGCCTTCGTGCCGGCACGCCCAGCGTTTCGACGCAGACGCAAATCAGCTTCATCAACGGCCGCATGACGCGGCGATCGGGCATCACCGCCACCTGGCAAGTGGTCGCGGCGCGCGCGGGGGTGTTCGTCGTCACTCCGAGTGTCACCTGGAACGGCAAGAAGCTCCAGGCGAACGCGCTCCGCATCACGGTGCACCCGGCGACACCGGGCGGACGACGGCGGCAAGCCCCTCAGCCGACGCCGAACCCGTTCGACCCGTTCGGCATGTTTCCGAAGATGCCCGGGTTCTTCGATACGCCCGAGCCCGAGGTGCCGCAGACGGCCCCCGTCGATCCCGAGCTGTCCCTCGATGCGCCGCTCGACTCGCGGGTCTTCTTGCGATCGGTGGTCGATCAGAAAGCTCCGGTCGTCGGTGAACAGGTCACGCTCACCATCTACGTCTATTCGCGGGTCAACTCGCTCGAACTGACGGACGTTCACGAGCCGTCGGTCCCGGATTTTTTCCTTCGCGAGCTCATGCCGCAAGGCACACAAGCAGAGCCTCGCCTGGTCGCCATCAACGGTGTTGCTTGGCGCGTGCAGGCCATCCTGAAGAAGGCGCTTTTTCCGCTTCGAGCGGGCGACCTCGAGATCGGACCGATGCAGGCAATGTTCGTCGGAGGCCGAGCCAGCGGGGTCAGCGGCGTTCGCGAGAGCCAATTGCTCAAGGTGCGGGCGACCGAGCCCCCCCTGGCCGGGCGCCCCGTCGGCTATCAGATTGGCGACGTCGGCTTCTATTCTCTTTCGGCGACCGTCGAGCCTCGCACGTCCGAAGTGGGGGGCGCCGTCGCCGTGACGGCGACGTTGAGCGGCGCGGGCAACGTGCCGAACGCCATCCGCGTTCCCGCATCGGCGTCGGTCGAGTGGCTCGAGCCGCAAGTGCGCGAGAGCATCGAGGTGGAGAACGGCAAGATTCGAGGCTCGCGGACGTTCTCGTACGTCGTGCGCCCGAAGACGGCCGGCAACGTCGATCTCGGCGACATCACGCTCCCCTATTGGAACCCCGAACGGAAAGCATACGAGGTCGCGCGCGCTTCGCTCGGCAAGGTGCAGGTCGCGCCGGCAAAAACACCGCCCCTCGCCAAAGATCCAAGCGCCCCCCACGACCCCTGGAGCTCTCTCGGCGCGGCGCGTGCCGAGCTCGGGAGCTACCCGCGCGCTCGTGAACCGCTGACCGAAAAACCATTCTATTGGCTCGGTCTCATCGGCGGTCCATTTGCCGTCGTTGCGGGCTCGCTCGGGACCAAGGGGCTTCGGCGGCTGCGATCGCGGCTCGCAGAGCGGCGCACGAGCGCCCAGAGCGGCATCGACAACGCCCTCGCGCAGGCGCGCGACGCGAAGAAGCGCGAAGACCCCGCGGCGCTCGCGGCAGCGCTCGAACGCGCCGTCTATCTCGCCATCGAGCGCGCGACGGCGCTGAAGGCGCGCGCGCTTCTGCTCGACGACATCCCGGCGGCCCTCGAAGAGCGGAGCATCCCGGGCAACCTCGCTGCCGAGCTCCGGGACCTGTTGCGATCGATCGAGGCGACGCGGTTCACGCCGGAAGCTGCGCCTCGGGCGGCAGAGCTCACCGATCGGGTGGCTGGAGCCGTGCGACGGATGGGCCGCCTTCCCGCGGCCGCCGAGGAATGACGGATGCGGGGCAAAGCGCTTCTCGTGGCCGCGGCCCTCGGCCTCGTCGGTTCGGTCGCGTACGCCGACGTTGCGCCGGAGGAGGCACCCGAAGCTCTCTTCAAGAAAGGAGCGCTCGCGCTTCGAGACGGTTCCGTGGGCGAGGCCGTGGAGCTGTTCGAAGCGCTCGCCGATCGGGGCTTCGTTCATCCCGACGCGAGCTTCGATCGCTCGCTCTCCTACCTCGCGCGCGTGCGGGCAGGTCTCGAGCGTCCGGGGGATCTCGGTCGCGCCGCCGCCGCCCTCGAGGAGACGCTGCTCTTGCGACCGGACGATCGCGAAGCGGAGGCCGCGCTCGAGCTCGTGAGGGCGGAGGTGGCGCGCAGGCGGGCGCGCAGCGGCTCCGCCGCCGAGCTCGAGTCGCGTCCCACGCTCGAACGAGCGATGCTGGGTATCGCGTCCGAGTGGACATGGTCCATTCTCGCGGCCGTCGCGTCGTTCTTGCTGACGATCGGTTTGATGCTCCGGATGGTCGCCTCGTCGCGCGACGAGGCGCGTAGCAACCAGGGAAGAGCGTGGGACGGTCGCGAAGGGGTGCTCCACCTGGCAAGCCAGATCGCCATTCCCATCGGCGGCGCTTGTCTTTTGGTTTTCGCCGGGCTCGCCGCCGGGACGCGTCACCTTCGGCTCACGACTCGCGAGGGGGTCGTCGTCGCTCCCGAAGCCCACCTCGTCAACGACCGAGGCGCGCTCACAGCCGCCGCGCCCGTCCCCGAAGCCGCGCGCGTCGAAGTCGGTGAGCGCAAGGGATCACTCGTGCACATTCGCTGGGGCTCGATCGAGGGGTGGACGCAGAGCGACGCGATCCGCCGTCTCGCAAGGCCGTAACGCATGTCCAAACTCGGTTCTTATGACGCGGTCGTCGTCGGCGCCGGTCCGAACGGCCTCGCGGCGGCCGTCGTTCTCGCTCGGGCGGGGCGCTCGGTGCTCGTGGTCGAGGCCAGGGATCGCATCGGTGGCGGGTCGCGCACGGCCGACCTCACGCTGCCCGGTTACCACCACGACGTCTGCTCCGCGATCCACCCGATGGCGGCCGCTTCGCCGCTCTTCACGACGCTGCCGCTCTCCGATTTCGGGCTGGTGTGGGTCGATCCGCCTGCGCCTCTCGCGCATCCCCTCGATGACGGAACGGCGGTGCTGCTCGAGAGCTCGCTCGACGCGACGGCAGAGGGGCTCGGTCTCGACGGCGACGCGTACCGCAAGCTCCTCGCTTCTTTCGTACGTGATCAAGCGCGCCTTTTGCCGGCCCTGCTCGGTCCTCTGCGATGGCCCGCACATCCCTTTTTGATGGCCCGCTTCGGCCTCCGCGCGCTTCGATCGGCGTCGGGGCTTGCGGATGCGATTTTCAAAACGACGAGAGGCCGCGCGCTCTTCGCCGGCTGCGCCGCCCACTCGTTTCTCCCTTTCGATCGACTGACGTCGGCGGCGATCGGGCTCGTCTTGCACCTGGTCGCGCACGTTCGCAATTGGCCGTTCCCCCGTGGAGGCTCGCAAGCGATTGTCGGCGCGCTCGCCGCCTATTTCGAACGACTCGGCGGCGAAATCGAGACGGGGCGCCCCGTCCGGTCGATGAGCGATCTTCCCGCCGCCCGAGCGGTCCTTTTCGATCTCACGCCACGCCAGGTTCTCACCATCCTGGGCAACCGTTTGCCGACCCGCTATCGCCGGCGCCTCGAGAGCTACCGCTACGGGCCCGCTGTCTTCAAACTCGACTGGGCGCTCGACGGCCCAATCCCCTGGAAAGCCGCGCGGTGTGCGAGCGCGGGCACCGTCCACCTCGGCGGGACGCTCGAGGAGATCGCAGCCGCCGAGGCGGCCATCTGGCGTGGCGTTCATCCGGAGCGACCCTTCGTTCTCGTGGCGCAACAAAGCCTGTTCGACGGGTCACGGGCGCCAACCGGCAAGCATACCGGTTACGCCTACTGTCACGTGCCGCACGCCTCGACGCTCGACATGACCGCCGCCATCGAATCGCAGATGGAACGTTTCGCTCCAGGTTTTCGCGATCGCATTCTCGCGCGACACCATTTTTCGTCACGCGACCTCGAGTCCTACAACGACAACTACGTCGGCGGCGACATCACCGGCGGCGTCACCGATCTGGGCCAGCTTTTCTCGCGCCCCGTCGCCCGCTTCGTCCCCTACTCCACACCGGCCAAGGGAATCTACTTCTGCTCGAGCTCCACCCCCCCCGGCGCCGGTGTCCACGGCATGTGTGGCTATTTCGCCGCCAAAGCCGCCCTCCGCGCGGAGTTTGGACAAAAGGTGCCCGAGCTCGGAGCGGGTGCGCCACCTAGACTCGCCTGACGACGCGCCGAGCGTCCGTCGGCCGGCGAAGTCCGGCCGCTCAGGAGACCGTCGGCCGGCGAAGTCCGGCCGCTCAGGAGACCGTCGGCCGGCGAAGTCCGACCGCTCACGAGACCGGAGTTGCCGAACCTCGACGCTCCCGTCGACATTCGATTACATGGACGCCCGAGGTGCGGCGATGCGTTTTCAACCCTTCGCGATGGAGCGCTGGCAGAGCGTCTGGGAGAACCAAGTTCGATACAACCTTTCCGAGAGCGGCGTGCGCCCGCTGTCGACGTCGGAGCTTCTCGGGCTCGCGCACAGCGACCTCGATCCACTCGATCTTCGGCTCGGCTACCCGCAGTCGAACGGAACCGAGGGGTTGCGCGCGACGATCGCATCCATGTACCCGGGTGCGGGTGCCGACCAAGTGCTCGTCACGGTCGGCAGCTCCGAGGCGAACTTCGTCAACTGTTGGACGCTCGTCGAACCTGGCGATCGCGTCGCCATCGTCGCGCCGACGTACATGCAGACTTGGGGGCTGGCGAAGAACCTCGGGGCGGAGGTGAAGCCGATCTGGCTGCGCGAGGAGCTCGCTTGGCAGCCGGACCCCGGCGAGATCGATTCGGCGGTCGTGCCGGGCACGAAGCTCGTCGTGGTGACCAACCCGAACAACCCGACGGGTGCCGTTCTGTCGAACGAAGCAATGGATCACATCGCCCGCCGGGCGGATCAGGTAGGTGCGTGGTTGCTCGCCGACGAGGTTTTCCTGGGTGCCGAGCGATCGGGAGCGACCACGGCGTCGTTCTGGGGACGCGGCGAGCGCGTCATCGTGGTGGGCGGGCTCTCGAAGGCGTACGGCTTACCCGGCTTGCGTGTCGGGTGGAGCGTCGCGCCGGTCGTCCACGCGGCGGCCGTCTGGGCGCACAAGGACTACACGACGATCGCACCGACCGTTCTCTCCGATGCGCTCGCGACGTTGGCACTCCGAGCGGATGTGCGACCGCTCATCCTCGAGCGGACCCGACGCATCGTCCGCGACAACTGGCAGCTGGTCGAGAAGTGGCTAGAGACGAAGGAGGGCGATCTTCGATGGCGCGCGCCCGATGCGGGCGCCATCGTGTGGATACGTTACCGGCAGCCCGAACGATCGACCGTCCTCGCCGAGTCCCTGCGCGCGACCGAGGACGTGCTCGTCGTTCCGGGCGAGCACTTCGGGATGGATGGTTATTTGAGGCTCGGTTTTGGCCCGCTTCCGAGCGAGCTCGACGCCGCCCTAAAGCGGCTGACGCATGGGCTCGGCGCGGCGCCAGGCTCGATTTAGTGCACCCCGGCACGATGACGAAGTTGTCTCTTCTCAGTCGGCGAGTCCGTGCGGCGAAGCTCGCTCGGCATCGCCGAGGGCGATTCTTCCCCACACATACGCCACGCGGCGCCGGAAGCTCGCCGTGCCATCGCCCCCGTAGACCCAGAGGTCTCGATCGTGTTGGTCGGTCTTCACGACCGCCTTCCACCAACCGGACGAAGCAAAGCCGACGAGCACCAGGGCGGCCACGCCGGCGTCCGACCCCTCGGCTCGTTCGCGAAACACGCCTACCCCGCACGCGAGGTGCGGCGCGCGCTTCGAGCAGCCGGCGGCGACGACGAGCTCCTCGTTGCCGACCGGATGCCAGTTCCAGATGCGATCGATGCGAAACGGTTGGTCGTTCGGAAGGTCGGGAGGGGCCCTTTCGCGGACCGCTTCTGCGAGGTTCGAGGCGCGCGTCGCATCGATCACACGTACCTCGAGTGTCTTGCCGCGCGCGACGGCGAGCTTCACCTCCGCTCCGTTCGCCTCGCCTGCGCAGCAGCGCACACCGAGGTCCGACCGCCTCGACGACGGCGCGACTGCCATCGCGTTCGCACATCGTCCCACGAGCTCGCCGGACTCCGAATTTCCGCCTCGCGCCGTGCCGGCCTGCGAGCCCCCCCCGCGCCTCCACGAGCTGGCGGTCCATTCCCAAGGGCCGCCGTGCATGTCGTGCACCGCGAATGCGCTCTTGCAAGCGATGCGCAGCCCGCTCGGCGCAAGCCTCCCCGGCTGCCCCATGGCGCATTCGGATGCGCGGTACGTCTCGCCGTACTCGTAAGTCGTGTTGCCCGGCCCTTTGCACGCTCGTTCCCATTCGAGCTCGGTGCAGAGCCGCTTTTCCTGAGCCGCGCAGAGGCCGGCGGCTTCCTCTCGGGTCACGCCGGTCTTCGGGATGCCGCCCGCTTCATCGGGATACGCGAACTCGTCGATGTAGAAACCAGAGAGCTCGATCGGTTCGCCGGGCAGCTCTTCGTCCGCGACGCGCGGCGTCCGTTCCTTCGGCGTCCCGGCGATCACCGTGCCGCTCGGAATCCAGATCATCCCTTTGCGCGGAGGCGCATGATCGCCCGCGTCCGCCGCCGTTGCCAGAGGCCAGACGAACGCGCTCGCGCTGGCACTCGGCACCGCGGCCGCCGCGCGCGTCGTTTCGTCCCTCGCGCGCGAGCAAGAAGAAGCCGAGACGGCGACGGCGACCAGCGCCGCCCGGCGCGGGCGCATCAGCCCTGGTCCCCGCGCTCGTCCCGCTCGCGAAGTCCGAGCTCTTTCATTTTGAGCTGCAGACCTTTTCTCGAAATCTTGAGGAGGCGGGCCGCGTGCGTGACATTGCCCCCCGTTTGATCGAGCGCGCGAACGATGAGCTCGCGTTCGAGTCGAGTCATGGCTGCTTTCACTTGCTCCTTCAGACCATCCGGGCCGAGCCCATCGCGCGCTTCGATCGCCAAGCTCGGTTGCGAAGGGCGAGGTCCTTCTCCGATTCCCTCGCGTACCTCGACGGATAGATCGACGAGCCTTACGTGCTGTGTGTCGCAAAAGAGGATGGCACGCTCGAGCACGTTCTCGAGCTCGCGGATGTTGCCAGGCCAGGCGTAGGAAACGAGCCGATCGATCGCGTCTGGCTCGATACCCGACACCTTCTTGTTGAGCCTCGCGTTGAACTTGTCGACGAAGTGGCGGCTCAGAAGCGGAATGTCGCTGACGCGCTCGCGGAGCGCCGGCAGTGCGATGGGCACGACGTTGAGGCGATAGTAAAGGTCTTCGCGGAACGTGCCGGCCGCGATCTCGCGCTTCAGGTCACGATTGGTGGCAGCGACGAGCCTCACGTCGACCCGGATCGTCTTGATCCCGCCGACGCGCTCGAACTCGCTCTCCTGCAGCACCCGCAGCAGCTTGACCTGCATCTCGACCGGAATCTCGGCGATCTCATCGAGAAAGAGCGTCCCGCCCGAGGCGAGCTCGAAACGTCCAGGTTTGGAAGTGACGGCGCCGGTGAACGCGCCTCGCTCGTAACCGAAGAGCTCCGACTCCATCAAATCTTTCGGGATGGCGGCGCAGTTGACTTTGATGAACGGCCGCTCTTTTCGGGCTGAATTCTCGTGCAGCGCGCGGGCGACGAGCTCCTTGCCGGTGCCGCTCTCTCCGGTGATGAGCACTGTCGTCGGCGTGTTGGCGACGCGCTCGAGCACGGCGTAGATGCCGAGGATGGCGTCGCTCTCGCCGATGATCCCATAACGCGCGCCGGCGCCCCCCGAGGCTTCTTCGCGCGTCGCCTCGGTTCCGGCGAGATCGCGCGTGCGCAAGGCCTTGCGCACGACCGTGCGCACCTCCGCCTGGTCGAACGGCTTCGTGATGTAGTCGAAAGCCCCTGTCTTCAGCGCCTCGACCGCGTTGTCCACGGTGCCGTGAGCCGTCAAGATCACGATGGGAAGCTCGGGATCGGCGCGCAGCGCTTGGCGCAGGAGCTCGAGCCCGTCCATCTTCGGCATGCGAAGGTCGGTGATGACGAGGTCGATGTGGTGCTCGCGCAGGATCGAGAGTCCCGCGTCGCCGTCGGGCGCGGTGTGTACCTCGTAGCCGTCGCGTGAGAGTTGCGCGGTGAGGACCCGCCGCAAATTGGCCTCGTCGTCGACCACGAGGATTTGCTTTTTTTCGGGCAGCATCATGGATTTGGCACTTCCTCGCGCGCGAACCTCACAAAAGCGTCCGAAATGGCGAGAGTTTGGGTTACGTTCGCGGACGCCCTATGCTACGCGGGCTCGAGACCATGAAGGGTTGGAGGGTTGACATGCGTTGCTCCTTCAGAGGTTGGCTCGTAACGGGGATCATCTCATTTGGCTCGGCCGGTGCCCTGGCCGCAGACAGCAGGACGCCGTTCCCTCCCTGTACCACGGCTCCGACGGACGCCGATCGGAAGGCCGCTCAGGGGGCGTTTGCGGCCGGCCAGGGCTCGTTCAACGAGGCCGACTATGCCACGGCCGTCACGTATTGGCGCGATGCGTACCGGCGCGACTGCACGGCCCACGCACTTCTCCTCAACCTCGCGCGCGCCTACGAGCTCAAAACGGATCGATCCGAGGCCGTCAATGCGCTCGAGACCTACCTGCAACGAAAGCCCGAGGCCCCTGACGCCGACCAAATTCGGCGGCGCATCGACAATCTGAAGGCGCAGATCACCGCCTCCGCGCCCCCCCCGGCTGCGACAGCAGCGCCGATGCCGACGGCGCCTCCCCCGGTGCCGACTGCCGTCCAGCCGCCCGAAGGGGCTGACAAGGGGCACGGCCCAGGTGCCGCTCCGTTCATCGTCGCGGGGGGCGGTGGCGTCATCGCGATCGTGGGCACGGTGCTTCTTCTCACGGGCATCAAGAACGAGAACGACGCGGCCGACAAGTGCCCGCTTCGCACGCAGTGCGCTCAGGAAGTCACCGATCAGGGCAACAGCGCCCGGACGCAGGAAAAGATCGGCGGCGTCATGATCGGCGTCGGCGGCGCAGCCATCGCCGGCGGTCTCATCTGGTACTTCGCGTCTGGGCCGAGCCGTTCGGCTCAGACGCCCCGCGCGGGGCAACGCGCGTCGCTCGAGCCGGTCCTCGCGCCCGGCTTCACTGGGCTCTCGCTGGCCGGACATTTCTAGCGCAGCAGGCAGCAGGTCGATAGCTCGCAGCGCCGCGCTCGTCGCCTGCGCGAGCAGCCATCTGCGGCCGACCGGGATTTGTCGGGCTAAGGCCAAGCAAAACAAAAAACGTCGCAGAACACCGAACGGGTAA